>CAJICQ010000271.1_pt1 | contig 45770 bp, 41 predicted proteins | sample 9199721 | NCBI WGS metagenome assembly CAJICQ01 (sample SAMEA7708344, study PRJEB35096) | sediment metagenome | biome: marine neritic benthic zone biome [ENVO:01000025]; feature: sediment [ENVO:00002007]; material: shallow marine sediment [ENVO:03000034] sea grass bed [ENVO_01000059] ...
GGTTATCCGCAATCGTGACCGGTTGCTGGAAGTGAATGCCGCCGCCGAGTGATGTCCGGTTCCATCCTATTCGTCGTCGGCCAGAGCGGTACGGTCGCCTATCTCGCCCCGCTCTGGCGGCGCTGGCTGCAACGGGGCAGGGAAATCACATGGCGTGTCATCGCGACCGAATCCGCGATCAAGCGGATCGAGCTGGAAAATCTCGACGGGCTGGCGTTGGTGCCGGTCACGGACGCAACGCTCGCTGCGCTGAACCAAAGCCTCGGCGACTGGCGGCCCGAATGCCTGATGATGTCGGCGACCTCCGACCCCATTGAACGAACCGCCTTCGAATACGCCCGCCTCAACGGCAAGCCGACGGCACGTATTATCGACACCTGGTACGGCTACCGGCGGCGCCTGAGCGACGAGGACGGTAATCTCTGCCTGCCCGAAAAGCTTATCGTTATCGACGAGCCGGCGGCTCAAGCCGCCATGGCCGAGGATATTCCGCGAGACATCATCGAAATCCTCGGGCAGCCCGCCTGGGAACATGTCGCGCCGCTGGCGCCGGCCGACCGCCGCGACGTGCTGTTCGTCAGCCAGCCGATCCAGCGCAATTACGGCATGTCGCTGGGCTACACGGAACAAACCGTATGGCAACTCTTCGTCGAGACCATGCAGAGCTATCCCGACCTGTTCCGCCATGTCTACTATTCTGCCCATCCCGATGACGATATGCCGCCGCCGCAAATGACCGGCGTCGAGGTCGTGCGGTCCGGCGCCGCGACGTTGGCCAAGGTCGGTGTAGCCGTCGGCATGTTTTCCTCACTGCTCACGGACGCTTTGCTGGCGGGCCGCCACGTCGTCAGTTTCCAGCCGAACAACAACGGATCGAATCTCGCGCGCATGGGCCGCCGGGACTTCGTTCCACATGCATCGACGCCGGACGAGTTGGCAGCGGCGCTGACAGCCACGGCGCCCGATGTCAGCGAAATGCGCGACGTCCTGCGCGACAGCTGCGACCGTGTCGAACAATTCTGCCTCAATTTCGCAAGGGCCTGATGGCATGACCCGGCTGGTCGGACTGGTTCAAGCGCGCATGGGATCAACCCGGTTTCCCGGAAAGGTGATGAAGCCGCTCGCCGGTATTCCTCTGGTTGGCCATATTTTCGATCGTCTCCTGGCGACGCCAGGCGTTTCCGGGCTGGTGCTCTCGACAACGCGGGACTCATGCAACGATCCACTCGTTGAATATGCCCGCGCCCGCGGCATTCCGACCGACCGCGGCCCACGAGAGGACGACATTGCCGAGCGCCTGCATCGATCGGTCGGTCTCGCCGAAGCGGACGCCATCCTGAAGGTTAATGGCGACTGTCCGCTCATCGACCCGGCGATCATGGCGCGCATGACGCAAGCTTGGCTCGCCGACACGGATCTCGACTATGTCTCGAACAAGATCGTCTGGACGTGGCCGGAGGGTCTGAGCGCCGAGATCATTTCCCGACGCGCGCTGGCATGGTGCGACGACAATCTCACCGACCCGGCCGAACGTGAATTTGTAGCGAACTGGATACGCGACCAACCCGACCGGTTCCGCCGACTGTCGATCGAGGGCGAACGCGATTTAAGCGCGTACGGGTGGGCGGTCGACACCCAGGACGATTTCGACTTCGTCGCTCGCATCTTCGATGCCCTTCACCAGAACGGCCAGATCTTCGGCCTGCAAGAGGTTCTCGATTTGCTCGAACAGCAAAAGGCCCCCATGTTGTGACCGACATGCAACGGCCGGCCCCGCTCGATGTCGAACGGACGGCGAAGACGCACGCGGCCAAGAAAACGCCGTTACCGGCCGAAGCTCAGTAGGACGGCTTGGCGACACGCGACAAAAAACCATCCCGACCGAGCCGGCTGCCGGACCGGGAGGAACTGCTGGCATACATCCGCGAACACGAGGGCGACGCCGCGCGGCGCGATATCGCGCGCGCCTTCGGCCTTCGCGGCGCCCAGCGCGCCGAGCTGCGCGCCATGCTGCGCGAGCTCGAAGACGCCGGGTTGATCGAACGCAGCGAAGGCCGCAAATGGCGCCATAGCGACCGCCTGCCGCCGGTCGCGGTGCTCGAGGTGTTCGACCTCGACGACGGCGACCCGCTGCTGCGGCCGGTCTTCTGGGAGCCCGACCAGGCGCTGCCGTTGATCGACCTGCGGCCCGGGCCACGCGACATGGCGGCGCCGGGCGTCGGCGACCGCATCCTGTGCCGCCTGCAGCGGCGCGACGATGACAGCTATCTCGCGACACCGATGCGCCGTGTCGCCGGCCGGCCGCAGCACATTATTGGAGTGTACCGGCAAAGCGGCGACGGCGGCCGCGTCATGCCGACCGACCGGGGGGCACGGCACGAGCTGTTCATCGCCGCCGGCGATACCGCAGGCGCCGACGACGCCGAGCTCGTGGTCGCCGAACTGATGCCGGCCCGGCGGGCCGGATTGGCGCGCGCCAAGGTGATCGAACGTATCGGCGATGCCTCGGCGCCGACCGCGATCAGCCTGATCGCGATCCACCGCGCCGGCATCCCCGATAAGTTTCCCGAGACCGTGGTCGACGCTGCCGAACGCGCCGTACCGCCGGCGCTCGAAAATCGTACCGATTTGCGCGAAGTCGCGCTGGTGACGATCGACGGCGCCGACGCCCGCGATTTCGACGATGCGGTGTTTGCCGAACCCGACACGGACGAGGAAAACCCGGGCGGCTGGCACCTGGTCGTCGCGATCGCCGATGTTGCCTGGTTCGTGCGCCCCGGCGACGTCATCGACCGCGAAGCGTACCGCCGCGGCAATTCGGTGTATTTCCCCGACCGGGTGGTGCCGATGTTGCCGGCGGCGCTGTCGAACAATCTGTGCTCGCTGGTGCCCGGCGAGGCCCGCGCTTGCCTCGCCGCGGACCTGTGGATCAGCCGCGACGGCGCGCTCCTGCGCCACCGCTTCCAGCGCGCCTTGATGAAGTCGGCCGCCCGGTTGACCTACGAACAGGTCGAAGCGACCCGTAGCGGCGGCAAAGCGCCGGTCGCCCTGAACGTGATCGACAATCTTTATGGCGCCTTCGAGAGCCTGTCGCGCGAGCGCAAACGGCGCGGCACGCTCGAACTCGAGCTGCCGGAGCGCCGCGTCGTCCTCGACGAGAGCGGCGCGGTTCAATCGATCGCGCCGGTCCAACGACTGGACAGCCACCGGCTGATCGAAGAGTTCATGATCACCGCCAACGTCGCTGCGGCACGCGAGTTGATCCGTCTGCGCCAGCCGGCGATGTTTCGCGTCCACGACGAACCCGACCGCGAAAAGCTTCAGGAATTGCGTGAGGTTCTTGCCGAGTTCGGCGTGCGGATGGCGAAGGCCAAGATTTACCGTCCCGACGACTTCAATGCGCTGCTGAGCCGAATTGCCGACGAACCCCACGCGCGTCTGATAAACGAGTTGGTTTTGCGCGCCCAAAGCCAGGCCGAATACAACCCCGATAACATCGGGCACTTCGGCCTCGGCCTGCGCACCTATGCCCATTTCACTTCGCCGATCCGCCGCTACGCGGATCTACTGGTGCACCGCGCCCTCATTCGCGGCTTGCGCCTTGGCGACGGCGCCCTGCCCGATGAGGCCGGCGCGACCTTCGTGGAAACCGGCGAACACATTTCCGCGACCGAACGGCGTGCGGTCACCGCCGAACGCGACGCCAACGACCGCTACGCCGCCGCCTTTCTCGAACGGCATATCGGCGATGATTTCGCCGGCGTTATCCGCGGCGTCGCCCGGGCCGGATTGTTCGTCGCGCTCGACGAAACCGGCACCGAAGGCTTCGTTCCGGCTTCGCGCCTTCCCGCCGACCGCTATCGCTTCGATGCGGCAAACCACACCTTGCGCGGCGAGCATACAGACCTAACTTACCGGTTGGGCGATAATGTCGAAGTGCGTCTCGCCGAAGCTAACGGCTTGACGTCGTCGGCGATATTTGACCTTCTTGATGGCGGAAATCGTTTGGCGAGTCGCGTCCGGCAAAAAAACCGTCCGGGACGCAAATCAAGGCGTCGCGGGCGGAAAAAGTAATGGCAAAAATATTAACGGTGCGGCAAGCTTCTTGGGTAAAATTATACCTTCCGGCGCGCTGCTTCAACTCTCCGCTATAACTGTATAAGATAGCTAATTTTCAAATGGTTATAGACGTTTTTAAAACAATAATCTTAAGAAAGTCCGGCGCGCTTAAGGCCGCGCGACTGGCGGCGATTCTGGCGCTTGCCGCGTGTACGCAGGTGCCGCCGGCCGGGGAAACCGAGTATAGCGATACCTATGGCCGGGAAGTGCTGGGCGCCGGCTATACGTTGATTTCCGACCGCTATATCGACCCGATCTCATTGCACGAACTGGCCGTTAGCGGCATGTCCGGGCTGCGCAGTCTGGACTCTCAATTCGAAGTGGTCGATAGCGGTAACGGCGCGCGGCTGTGGTACGCCAACCAGCCAATCGGCACCATCAACCTGCCCACCAGCCAGAGCCCGGACGCATGGTCGGCGGTAACTGTCCGCGCGATCGCGATGGCGCGAACCGCCTCGCCAAGGCTCGGCGAAGCCGACGCTGAAGCCATCTTCAAGGCGGTATTCGACGGTATTGTCGAGCCCCTCGACGGGTTCTCACGGTATGCCGGCACCCAAAGGGCCTCCGAGCACCGAGCATTGCGCGACGGGTTTGGCGGCATTGGCGTGAGCATCCGCATGGAGGACGATTCGGCACTAATCCTATCGGTCAATGAATCCGGCCCGGCGGCAGACGCCAAGATCCAGGCCGAAGACCGGATGACCCGCGTCAATGGCGAGCCCATCGCAGGTTGGACGCAGCGCGAGCTGGTGGAGCAATTGCGCGGGAAAATCGGCACGAAAATACAATTCACAGTGCAGCGACCGGGACAGGACCGGCCGCTGGAATTTACGTTAAAGCGCGCCCACATCGTACCCGTAACGGTCACCAGCCGGCGCGAAGACAACGTGGCGATTATTCGCGTCGTCGGCTTTAACCGTGAAACGGCCGGTAAAGTCGCGCGCGCGGTAAAAGCCCAGGTGGCAAACGCCGGACCGCGGCCCCTCGACGGCATTATTCTCGACCTGCGTTCCAATCCGGGCGGACTGCTGGATCAGGCCGTCGAGCTTGCCGATGCGTTCCTGGACAGCGGCGACATCGTCTTAACCTTTGGGCGCCACCCGCGCAGTCTGCAGCGTTTCGTTGCCACAGTCGGCGATCTGTCGCGCGGGCTGCCGCTGGTTATTCTGGTCAACGGCAATTCGGCCTCGGCCTCCGAGGTGGTCACAGCGGCGTTGCAAGACCAGGCGCGCGCGGTCGTCGTCGGCACCAATTCCTTCGGCAAGGGCACCGTTCAAACGGTACTGCAACTGCCCAACAGCGGCGAAATAACCCTCACCTGGTCACGGCTGGTGACGCCGTCGGGCTATCGGCTTCATCAACTGGGCGTATTGCCGACCGTGTGCACGCGCGCTCAAGGAGAGGTCGTCGCCGCCGATAATCTGTTGGCCAATGTGGAAAACGGCACGGGCGCGTTGGCGGAACACTTATCGCGCTGGCGGGCAACCGGCAACATCGACAATATCGACCGGGAGTCCTTGCGCCGACTTTGCCCGTCGGATAACGCGTCACCCGATACCGACGTCGCCATCGCGAAAAATCTCTTGTCCAACCGCTCCCTCTACAACGAACTCATTGCACAAGGTAACATCAACCTCGCGGGCCGTTGAACCAATCGATCGCGAGCGGGCGCTTGACAGGCTCTTTGCGGGCGCTATGGTTGCCGCCGCCTCAGCATAAAAGCCTGAAGTCATAGGAAGACAGTCGATGGCTAAGTCCAATACCGTTCTCGTCAAACTCGTGAGCTCCGCCGACACCGGTTATTACTACGTGGCGAAGAAGAACCCGCGCAAAACGCCCGATAAGCTCGAGCTCAAGAAGTACGACCCCAAAGCGCGCAAACACGTGCTGTTCAAGGAAGAGAAAATGAAATAGCGGCATCCAGCCGCGACCATAAGGAAAGCCGCCCTCGGGGCGGCTTTTTTGCGCATCAACGGCGGCGGCAGGCCGACCGGCCTTATCGCTTTTTCAATCGATAAATTTTTGCACGGTTTCGAGAAAATGGGAGACCGAGATCGGCTTGGCGATGTACGCCTCGCAGCCGCCTTCGCGTATTTTCTCTTCATCGCCCTTCATCGCAAACGCGGTAACGGCAATGACGGGAATGTGTTTCAGCGCATCGTCCGCCTTCAACCATTTAATCACATCCAGGCCGGACACCTCGGGCAGCTGAATATCCATTAAAATGAGATCGGGCATATTCTCACGCGCCATATCCAGCGCCCGGTTGCCGTCCCGGGTTTGGAATATGTCGTAGCCCTGTGCCTCGAGAAGGTCGTGGAACAGCTTCATGTTTAGTTCGTTGTCTTCAACAATCAGTACGGACTTGGCCATCGAATTCCATTCCCGCGCCCCGTTCACGAAGCGTTAATATTTAGTCACCGATCCCACGGTGCGCACTATATTGTACTACTCTTGGTTAAGGGCATACTAATCCAATCGCATTTCCGCGTCTTCAGGAAACGTGGCTCAAGGAGCGCTCCGGTGCGCATCGTCATTGACCTCGGCGGCACCAAAATCGAAGGAATCGTTCTGGCTGACGACGGCCGGGAACTGGTTCGCAAGCGCATCGCCGCACCGCGCGACAGCTACCCCAAAACGCTCGATGCGATCGCCGGATTGGTGGCCGATCTGGCGCCGGCCGAACATCCGCAGGCACCCGTCGGTATCGGCATTCCCGGAACCATCTCGCCGGCTAGCGGGCTGGTCAAGAACGCCAACTCGACCTGGCTGATCGGTCGACCGTTCGATGCCGATATCGCAGAGCGGCTCGGCCGGCCGGTGAAAGTCGCCAATGACGCCAATTGTTTTGCCGCCTCGGAAGCGACCGACGGCAGCGGCCGCGGCGAACGCGTGGTGCTCGGCATCATTCTGGGGACCGGGGTCGGTGGCGGCATCTTGGTCGGTGGTGAGATCGTCACCGGCCGCAACGCCATCGCCGGCGAATGGGGCCACACACCCCTGCCCTGGATGACCGGCGACGAATGGCCGGGCGAACGCTGCTACTGCGGCCGCAACGGCTGCATCGAAACCTTCCTCAGCGGCCCCGCTTTTTCGCGTGATTACACCGCAGCGACCAACGAGAATCTGGCGCCGGCGGAAATCGTCGCATTGGCCGGGCAAGGCGATAGAAGCGCGTCGACCGTCCTGGCCACTTACGAGGACCGGCTGGCACGGGCGCTCGCCATGGTGATTACCATTCTCGACCCCGACGTCATCGTTCTGGGCGGCGGCATGTCGAAGGTCGAGCAGCTTTACGACAATGTGGCGGCGCGGGTCGGCGCCTACGCATTTTCCGATTCCATATCGACCCCCATTCGCCCGCCGGTGCACGGCGATGCGAGCGGCGTGCGCGGCGCGGCGCGGCTTTGGCCGGCGCAACCGCAGCCGGGGACGGCGCCATGACGAGCACCGGCGGCACGTCCGGCTTGTGCCGTGATTGCGCGGCACCGGTAGACACGCCGACCACGCGGTGTGGCGCTTGCGGCTCGCCGCGCTTGCTGTTTCACCGCGAACTGCACAGCTTGGCGATTGCGCATATCGATTGCGACGCCTTCTACGCCAGCGTCGAGAAACGCGACGACCCGAGCCTGCGCGACCGGCCGGTCATCGTCGGGGGCGGCCAGCGCGGCGTGGTCTCGGCGGCCTGCTACATCGCGCGCATCAAGGGCGTGCACTCGGCAATGCCGATGTTCAAAGCCCGCAAGCTGTGCCCCGACGCGGTCGTCATCAAGCCCGATATGAAGAAGTATGTCGAAGTCGGCCGGCAGATCCGCACGCTGATGCAGGCGATAACGCCGCTGGTCGAGCCGATTTCGATCGATGAGGCGTTTCTCGATCTGTCCGGTACGCAACGCCTGCACAATGCGAGCCCGGCAACGACCCTGATCAGGCTCATCCAGCGCATCGAAGCCGAATGCGGCGTCACCGCCTCGGTCGGGCTGAGCTACAACAAGTCGCTCGCCAAGCTGGCCTCGGATCTGGACAAACCGCGGGGGTTCTCGGTGCTGGGGCGCGATGACGGGATGGCGTTCCTGGCTGACTTGCCGGTCAATCGAATCTGGGGGGTCGGCAAGGCGTTGCACCGCAAGCTGCTGGCCGACGGGATTTCCACCATCGGTCAGTTGCGCACCCGCGACGAAGCGGCGCTGGTCCGCCGATACGGCAGCATCGGGCACCGGCTGCATAATTTTTCGCGCGGGCAGGATACGCGTCGGGTAAATCCGTCGTCGCGGCCGAAAAACGTGTCGGTGGAAACCACGTTCCATCAGGATATCGCCAATGTGGAGGAGCTTAAGCGGCGTTTGTGGCCGTTGTGCGAGCGTCTCTCGGAGCGGCTCAAGACCAAGGAACTCGCCGGCCAGACGCTGGTCTTGAAGCTGAAGTCAGCGAAGTTTCGCATTACCACGCGCTCGCAAAGCCTGGCCTGGCCGACCCAGCTGGCCGAGACGATCTACCAGTTCGCCGTGCCGCTGCTCGAGAACGCGGTCGGCGACGCGCCGGCGGGTTCGCGCTTCCGCTTGATTGGTATCGGGGTTTCCACCCTCAAGCCCGCCAGCGAAGCCGACCCGCCCGACCTGGCAGATCCCGACGCCGATCAGCGCAAGCGGGTCGAACATGTCATCGACGATGTCCGCGACCGATTGGGGCGCGATGCGATTGCGCGCGGACGTGGCTTAGCGGCGACGTCTAAGGTGAAATCTACGCGTAAGTAGGGCGTTCACTGGCACTGAGCGCGTTCGAGTTCCTCGATCCGCACCAGCGATGCGACCATCGTAAAGTCGCCGTAGTCGAACACGAAGCGGCGCACGACGCCGTTGTCCTGCAGGTCCTGGGTCATTTCGAATTCAGGCTCGGTTTGCGTCTCCGCACTCGGGAACATCGCCATGCGCACCGACCACCATTTATGCTGGGTTACCGCACCCAAATTCGCGCCGGGGCCCTCGTCGGCGGAGCGTGCGCCCCCCAGAATGAGCATGCTGGCCAGCATCGGCGATAATTCCGGCTGCGAGCCGTCGAAGTAATGGCTCGACTCCGTGATCCTGCCGCTTTCCCCGGCGGCGATGACCGCAAGCGTGTGCTCGAACGGAAACAACGTATCGGCCGGCAACTCTATTCGGGTGTCCGGCGGGATAGAGAAGGTCGCAACGCCGGGCTCTCCGCGTGCCGGCCGCACGGCCTTGCCGCGCACTTCCTCCGCCAATTCGCCACCGATCGTCGACTTGGACGAAAATTGGAACCGGGTGCCGTCGGTGCTTTCAAAGCTCGAGGCGGTAACTTGCGAATCCACGTTGCCGCCATTCTGCCGCTGCAGGGTCACCACGAGGCGCTGATTGGCGGTCCAACCATCGCAGCTGTGGGCCCATTCCGCGACCATTCGCCCTTTGATGTCGCGAATCTGCGACGACGGATCGGTCTTGCCAAGCGTCACTTCGTAAAAGCCACGATGGGGCACGTGCTGGATCGCCGCCGCGGCCGCGGGCTCGGGCACTGCGAACACAGCCATCGAAGCCGCCATTGCGGCAACCAACGGGAAAGTACCCGACCGATCCGGGACGGCTCTGGCTGGAAAATTCATCGCACGCCTTAGATAGGTGCAAAAACTGTCTAATTGAAGGCGAGCATACGCAATAAACCGCTAATGCCGCGAGTCACGAGTTAGCAACGCAATCAATTCGCATCCATCTCGAGATAAACCCCGGCCTGGCTGATCACGAAGTGGCCGCACGGCGGAGACCCCAGATCGTCCGTACACAGGCGCACCGGCCAGGCATCGGAGAACCCATCATTGCGGGCCTGTTCGACAGGTTGATCGAGCAGGACGCGGTAGGTGGTGCTGCCGTCCACCACGGTCGTTTGAATCATCGCCGCGTCACCGCGCGTCTCGACCACCCGGTGCGCGTTGTCGGCGTTCCGGTAGCTGCCGATAACCGCGAATGTGGCGACTTGCCCGTCATGTTCGGCGGCCGTCGGGGAATGGCTAACGCTGGGTGCGGGCGATTGCGGCCGCTGTGGCTTCGCCGCCGGCTGCGCATCTGCGAATGACCCGCGCGATGCAGGCTGAGCGGCAGCCTCTCTTGCGGTCGCCGGCGAGCGCCGGGGTTTCCCTTGACCGACCGGAGCCGGTGTGAGCGCGGGCGCAGCGATTGGCAGATCGTCCCGGGTTTCCAGCCCGCCTGCCGCCGATGCCAGTTGAACCGGCAGCTCGGTCGCCGGCTCGGCCGTCGCTTCGAGGTCGTTCGGCGAGCCCCACGGGGCGACGCCATCTCCGTCGACGACGCCGATTTCAGGATCAAGGTGCCAATTCTCGTCCGCGGGATCGCCCGCAGCCAAGGCGATTAGAACCTCGCCGCTGGGATCGCAGACCGCTTCGCCCGCGACCACCCGGTGAAGCGCGCAATCTTCATGAGCAAACGCGGAAATCGCGTGATCGGCAGGGCTTTTACCTGTCGCCACATAGCTCACCCCGTCGACGACCAGGGTCGCGACGGTAACCGCGGGGGGCAAGGCACAACCTGCCAGAAACAACGGCAATACGAGCGCCGGGCCAGGGATTCGCATAGCAAGACTCCTTTTCTAGGAGGAACAGAATGAATCGAGGCTTACTGATTTGCCTAGAGTTCATCTGAAATATTGCCGCTAAAATATTAAATTAATTGTAATATCCGGATGAAATACATCCACCGGCTGAATAGGTTAATGCCGGTTATCGCCGAAATTTTTGCTTAGAATCAGCGTGTTAACGCGGCGACCAGATTGGTCGGCGTGAACTATTCGTTTACATTTACCAGATTATTTCTTTGATTTATCCGACAAACTTTAAATAATCGCCAGCGCCAACCGGGCCCAGGCGGCCGCTTAAGACGATTTTGGCGGCGGCACCGCCGAGCGCAAATAAAGCTCGCGCAAGCGTTCGGGCGCCACTTCGGCGGGCGCCTGCATCATCAAATCTTCGGCCCGCTGGTTCATCGGAAAGGCGATTACTTCGCGAATGTTGGGCTCGTCTGCCAGCAACATGACGATCCGGTCGAGGCCGGGCGCCGAGCCGCCATGCGGGGGCGCGCCAAACTGCAAGGCGTTTAGCATTCCGGAAAACTGGCTCTCCAGATCCGCGCGGCTGTAGCCGGCGATTTCGAACGCCTTCACCATGATGTCCGGACGGTGGTTTCGAATCGCCCCGGAGCTGAGCTCGACACCGTTGCAGACGATGTCGTACTGGAACGCCAGAATCTCCAGCGGGTCTTTGGTCTCGAGCGCCTCGAGACCGCCCTGGGGCATCGAGAACGGATTATGGCTGAACTCGATCCGCCCGGTCTCTTCGTCCAGTTCGTACATCGGGTAATCGACGATCCAGCAAAACGCAAACTGCCCGCCCACGATAAGGTCGAGGTCTTCGCCAATTCGGGTCCGCGCCAGCCCCGCCAGGTGAGCGGCCTCGCTTGCTTTGCCGGCGGCGAAAAACACCGCATCGCCGTCGCCAACCCCGGTCGACGACTGCAATCCGGCGACGGTCTCTGCCGAAAAAAACTTTGCAATTGGCCCCTTCGCTTCGCCCCCCTCGAACACCACATAGCCGAGCCCCGGCGCGCCTTGTTCGCGCGCCCAGTCGTTCAGTCGGTCGAACCAGCTGCGCGGCTGGCCCGCCGCGCCGGGCGCCGGAACGGCGCGCACCACGCCGCCACCGGCGACAGCGTTGGCAAATACCTTGAAATCCGAACCCCGAAACAGGTCCGAGACGTCGCTGATGATCAGCGGATTGCGCAGATCGGGCTTGTCGGAGCCGTATTTCAGCATGGTCTCGGCAAATGGAATGCGGGGGAACGGCGGCGCCGTGACGGTCCATGGCGTCTCCCGGCCGAACCCGGCGAATTCTTCGAAGACCCCGGCAAGCACCGGTTCGATGGTCGTCAAGACGTCGTCCTGCGTGACGAAACTCATTTCGAAATCGAGCTGGTAAAACTCGCCAGGCGACCTGTCGGCGCGGCTGTCCTCGTCGCGAAAGCAGGGCGCGATTTGGAAATAACGGTCGAACCCGGCCACCATCAACAATTGTTTGAACTGCTGCGGCGCTTGCGGCAACGCATAGAATTTGCCCGGGTGCAGCCGCGAGGGCACCAGATAATCGCGCGCGCCCTCCGGGCTCGACGCGGTCAGAATAGGCGTTTGGAACTCGGTAAAACCGGCCTCGGTCATGCGCCTGCGGATCGACGAAACAACCTCGTTGCGCAGCAGGATGTTCTTTTGCACCTTCTCGCGGCGCAGATCGAGATAGCGGTAGCGCAGCCGCAATTCCTCGTTGGTGTCTTCGTCGGAATTCACCTGCAGCGGCAGCATGGCTGCCGGCGCCTCGACGGTCGCGTCGGCGATTTGTACTTCGACAAGACCGGTCGGCAGGTTCTCGTTGATGGTGTCGGCGGTACGTTCGACCACTGGGCCGCTCACGGTCAAAACCGATTCAAGCCGCACCGCCTCCAATGCCTCGAACAAGTCACTCGAGGTGTCAATGACGCATTGGGTGAGACCGAATTGGTCGCGCAGATCGACAAACAGCAGGTGTCCGTGGTCGCGCTTGCGGTGGACCCAGCCGGAAAGCCGGACGGTCTGGCCTGCATGATCGGGCCGCAGTTCGCCACAATTGTGCGTTCGGAATGGATGCATCGGCTGCCTCGGAATTCGGCGCGGAAAGCGCGACGCGCGCCAATGGCCATGGAACGCCGCGGTCTGTCAACCCATTGCCGCGGTGTCCGCTTCGCAGAGCCCGATCACCGCGCCTTCCGGGCGCGGTCGAATCCGTGTAGAACAACATCAATGTCACTGATCACGACGTCTGACGCGCTGGTGGATATTTGCAAGTCTCTGTCGCGCGCCGACTATTTAACCGTCGATACCGAGTTCATGCGCGAGGGCACGTTCTGGCCCCGGCTGTGCCTATTGCAGATCGCCGGACCAGACGACGCCGTCGCCGTCGACCCCTTGGCCGATAGCCTCGACTTGTCTCCCCTGTTCGAGCTCTTGGCCGACGCCAACATCGTCAAAGTCATGCACGCCGCGCGGCAGGATATGGAAATCTTCTTCCATTTGACCGGCGAATTGCCGCACCCGCTGTTCGATACCCAAGTCGCCGCCATGGTGTGCGGGTTCGGCGACCAGGTCGGCTACGAGGCCCTCGTTGCCAAGCTAACCGGCGCCAGGCTCGACAAATCGTCGCGCTTTACCGATTGGGCGCAGCGGCCGCTCAGCGAAGAACAGCTTAATTACGCGTTGGGCGACGTCACCTATCTGCGGCCTGCCTATGAGGCGTTGCGCGACCGCGTCGAGGAAACCGGACGTCTGCACTGGATAGAAGAGGAGATCGCGCTGCTGAGCGATCCGGCGATCTACCGGATCGAACCGGCTGCGGCGTGGCGGCGGCTCAAACCCAAGCGCAGCGAGCCGCGATATCTGGCGGTGCTGCAGGCGGTGGCGGCGTGGCGCGAGCGCGAGGCGATGGAGCGCGATCTGCCCCGCAATCGCGTCGTGCGTGACGAAACCCTACTGCAGATCGCAGCGCGCCCGCCGACCGACGCTAAAGCGCTCGACCGGGTTCGCGGGCTGTCCCGCGGCTTTTCGAACAGCCGGCTCGGCGCGGGGCTGCTCGATGCCGTAGCCGAAGGCCGGGCTGTTCCGCCCGAATCGGCGCCGACGGCGCCGCCCAAGCGCGATTTGCCCGCCGGCATCGGGCCGCTGACCGATCTTTTGAAAGTTCTGCTGAAGCATAAGTGCGAAGAACACCAGGTGGCCCAGCGTCTGGTTGCCAACGTCAGCGACCTCGAGCTGATCGCCGCCGACGACGATGCCGACGTGGTGGCGCTGAAGGGGTGGCGGCGGGAATTGTTCGGCGCCGATGCGTTGCGCCTGAAACACGGCAAGGTGGCTCTCGCGGCGACCGGCACACATGTGCGCGTCGTACCGGTCAACGGCGCCGGCGATGTGGACGCGCTGCCGGCGAGCGAACCCGCCAACAATGGCGGCAAGCGCCGGCGGTCGGGACGGCGGCGTAAGCGCAAAGATGCGCCGGCGACGGCACCAGAAGCGGTTGACGGCGAAACGGCCTGAACGGCCGCCCTCTCGATCAGCGAACGACCAGCCGGAATTTCCGCTGCATCTGACCGGCCAATTGCGACAGCCGGGTCCGGACCACGTCGCTCACCAACTCGGCCATCGACGGGTCGACCTGCAGCGTCAACCGGCGCTTGCCCAGTTGCAACCGGCTGCCGGCCAGCAATTCGGGTTTGCCGCCCGACAGGGTTTCGGCGAGACGCAGGGCGTCGCCCAGCGTCCGCGACCATTGGACGTCCGCTGGCTCGAGCAGTGTATTGACCGCCCGCAACGCGTGATCGTCCATGTTACCGCCGTAGCGGCGATAAACCGCAAGCGCCAACTTGGCTTTTTCCCTGTGGCTAATGGCGATCAGGGGCAGCCGCAGAATGCGAAAATAAACCTGCTCGGACCGATAGTCCGGATGCTCGTGCCAGCCGATATCGGCCAGCAGGCATACGGCGATGCGCAGGCGGCGCGCCGCCTCATCCTCATCGGCAAAGAGCGGCGCCACCCAATCGGCCAACCTGTTGTCACCGGCCCCGAACCGGTTCTCCCGGTCGGCAATGTCCCGGCACGCGAGAAGCAGCGGATCGGATTTCTTTTCAGCCTCGCTCAAGCGATCGAACAACACCCCCTCGCGGATGCCGAGCGCCGAGAAGACGACCTCTCGCGGTCTGAGAATTTCGATCAAGCGTTGCAGCACTAACGCAGAGACCGGCATCGCGGCCGCGCGTTGTGCCGGCACCGCCTCGCTCAAGGGCAGGCTCGCTTTGCTCAGACCGGCGATCACCTGACAGAATTCCGCGGCGCGGTCGGCGCGAATGGCGTAATTGTGGATCACCCGCAGCGGATAGCCCGATTGGATCATGTGGAGTCGGGCGATCGCCCGCCAGGCGCCGCCGATGGCATAGAACCGGCGGTCGGTAATTTCGGCCAACCAGTCGGCCGAATGCAGCACATTGTCGACCCGCTTGGACAGCGCTTTATGTTTTGAACCGACATCGCTGAGCAGGCGCAAGTGGCCCAGCGGCAGACTGTGGCCGGTGCCAAACACGCCATTGTCGAGGGTCGCCAGTTCCAGGCTGCCACCGCCCAGATCGCCGCTGATACCGTCGGCGTCGGGAAAGCCGCACACCACGCCACAGGCGCCGAGCCGGGCCTCCTCGTCGCCGCCCAATTGGCTGACCGGCCGGCCGAATATCTGCTCTACTTTGGCTAGGAAGTCGGCGCCATCGCTGGCTTCGCGCGTCGCCGCCGTTGCCATGATACTAAGATCTTCGACACCCATCGCGCGCGAAAGCGCCGCGTAGCGCGGCAGGCTCGCCAACGCCCGCTTTACCCCCTTGTCATCGAGATGACCGGTATGGTCTAGGCGCCGGCCAATGCCACAGATTACCCGCTCATTGAATATCGGTACCGGCGCCCGCGAACCGCTTTGAAAGACGACCAGGCGGATCGAGTTGGAGCCGATGTCGACCACACCGGCGGGACGCCTTGTACACGGTTCAAAATACGTCGCCATCGCCGTGGCGACCATAAAAATCTATTCTTCGTTGTGAACCAGCAAGCGCGGCACGCTGCCCGGATCCTTGAGCGCGCTGCCGCGTCCCGACAGACTGGGATTGGTCATGAAATAGGTGTGGGCGCTGAATGGTTCTGGCTCATCGTTGGTGGCGGCCCGGGTATAATGGCCATCGGGTTCCATGCTCCAGCTTTGCGCCAGGTCCATCAGATTCGCAACCATGATCTGATCGAGGATCTGCTGCTGCACGGTTTCGTTTTCGATCGGCACCATGATCTCGACCCGGCGATCGAGATTTCGCGGCATCCAGTCAGCCGACGAGATAAACACCTTGGCCTGTTGTGACGGCAATTCGTGCCCGGAACCGAACACCATGATACGGGAATGTTCTAAAAACCGCCCGACGATGCTCTTGACTTCGATATTTTCGCTCAGTCCCGGAACGCCTGGACGCAGACAGCATATGCCGCGGATGACGAGTTTGATCCGAACGCCGGCCTGCGAGGCGCCGTAGAGCGCATCGATAATGCCGCCGTCTACCAGATTGTTGAGCTTCGCCCATATCTCGGCCGGCCGGCCGGCGCGGGCGTGAGCGATCTCGGCATCGATCAGATCGACCAGGGTCTGGCGCAGATTGACCGGCGCCACGGCGATCTTGCCGCGCGCTTCGGGGCGCGCGTAGCCGGTCATGTAATTGAAGATGCGCCCGGCGTCCTGGCACAACACAGGATCGCTGGTGAAATAGCTCAAATCGGTATAGATGCGGGCGGTGATCGGATGGTAGTTGCCGGTCCCGAAATGGGCGTAGGTCTTGAGGTCATTGCCTTCGCGGCGGACCACCAAACTGATCTTGGCGTGGGTCTTGAGGTCAATGAAACCGTAGACGACCTGAACGCCGGCGCGTTCCAATTCGCGCGCCCAACGAATATTCGCTTCCTCGTCAAACCGCGCCTTCAATTCGACCAGAGCGGTCACCGACTTGCCGGCTTCGGCCGCTTCGATCAAGGCGCGCACCACCGGCGAATCCTCCGAGGTGCGATACAGGGTCTGTTTGATCGCGACAACCTGGGGATCGCGCGCCGCCTGGCGCACGAACTGCACCACCACATCGAACGACTCGAAGGGATGATGGACGACAATATCCTTGGCCTGGATGGCGGCAAAACAATCGCCGGCGAAGTCGCGAATGCGTTCGGGAAAGCGGATGTCGAACGGCTTGAACATAAGATCCGGCCGATTGTCGACAATCAGCTCGCTCGTGCGGTCGAGCCCGAGGATGCCGTCGAAAATGAAAATGTCGCTCTTGTCGGCGCCGATATGGCTGGTGACGAACGCCTGCAGATCGGCCGGCATCGAGGCGTCGATGGTCAAGCGAATGACGTTGCCCCGCCGCCGGCGCTTGAGCGCGGTCTCGAACACCCGCACCAGGTCTTCGGCCTCTTCGAGGATTTCGATGTCGCTGTCGCGAATCACGCGAAACGCGCCGGCGCTGTGCATCTCGAAGCCGGGAAACAGCTTATCGAGATACATCGTCACCAATTTCTCCAATTGGATAAAGCGGGTTTGATCGCCGGGCAGGCAAATGAAGCGGTCGATCTGCGCCGGTAGCGGCAACAGCCCGACCATCATTCGGTTATCGGCTGGGCGCACCAACTGCAGCGCCAGCGCCAAACCAAAATTGGGAATGAACGGGAACGGATGGGCGGGATCGACGGCGAGCGGCGTCAACACCGGGAAGATCGCCGTCATAAAGTGCACGTCGAGCCACTGCCGCTCGGCATCGTCGAGTTCGTCGGGGTCGACGACGGCGATATTGTTCTCGCGCAACCCCGTGCGCAGCTTTTGCCATATGCGCTGTTGTTCGGTGGTCAGGGCATCGGCACGCTCGTTGATCGCGGTGAGTTGCTGACCCGGCGACATGCCGTCCTGGCTCGGCGATTTTACGTCAGCGGCAACCTGCCCTTTCAAGCCAGCGACACGAACCATGTAGAATTCGTCGAGGTTCGACGCCGAAATCGATAAGAACCGCAGACGCTCGAGCAGCGGGTGCGATTGATTATCGGCTTCTTCCAACACCCGCTCGTTAAAGGCGAGCCAGGACAGTTCGCGATTGATGAAACGGTCAGGCGACGCGCCATCGACCAACGCCGCATCGAAGGCAGAAATCTCCTTTACATCGCTGACTGTCACTTCACCTCGCCTCCGCCGAACCAGTATTTGCCAGGAATTCGGCACACGCGCTCATGTGCCGATCTCAAAGGATACTCGCAACACCACTGTGTCCGCAAATCCCTGACATTATTTTTACAGATTTATGGCAGCTCATCTTTTGGGGCGGCGCCGGCAATACGCGGCAATACCTCGCGGAGCAGCGGTACGGTGACCCGCCGCTGGGAGGCCAGCGCTACCCGGTCGACCGCGGCGACCAGGCGTTCGGCCGCCTCGAACGAGCGCTCCATTCGCGTAACCGCGAACTGCACGACATCGACGCCGACCGACAACTGCCGGTCGGCAAACAGCTTAAGCAGCACCGCGCCGAGCACCGCATCGTCGGGCGGCGCGATCGTCGCCACCGGCAGGGCGTTCAGCCGCGAGCGCAAATCGGCGAGCCCGAGCTGCCACCGTGCCGGCGGCGTGCGGGCGCTGTACAAGATGTGCCCGCCGCGTTCGGCAATCAAATTGTAAACGTGGAGGGCCACGCGTTCGCGCCTGGAGTTGCCGGCAATCGTGTCGGCACCATCGAAATAAACCACGCCCTGCTCACCGACCAGATCCGGCGGCTCCCGGACGTCGAGGTCGGCGGCTGTGACCATCGGCGCACCGGCCCGTGCCCGCCACACCTGCCCCAGATGGGATTTTCCGCTCGCCGCGGGACCCCATATAACCAACCCTGGCGCCGGCCAATCGGGCCAGCGGTCGATCCACGCGACGGCATCGGCGTTGCATTGCGACACGAGAAAATCGGCCCGGCCAAGTGCGGGACGATGGCCCAAATCGAGGACGAGCTGCGCGGGGGTCTCGGTCGTCGTCACGGCGTGATGGGCCGCAGCACACGCATTCTCAATGCGTCACTGGTCTGGACCGACCGAAACGGATCTGAGGTAGGCGCAACCGCAGCGGGTTGTTCCAGGGCCAGATCTTGCTGCGCCAGGGTTGCGGCGAGGCGATTTTCATCGCCGAAGTGAGTGATCTCGATTGCCGCTGAATCGCGGGTCAGCGAAATCAGCGATACGTTCGAGATCGACGCGATGTTGTTCAATCGGCGCTCTACCGATATCCACTGTTCGAGCGACGTCAGCGGGACCGCAAGCAACATGCGGCCCGGTCGATCGAATTCGATAATGTTCGTCGATTTCCAGGAATCCTCCACCGCTGCGGCAACGCTGGCGGCGGCATCGAGCAGCAGCGAGGAGACCGCTTCCGGGTCCGATGTTTGAACATCGAACAAGATCGGTGTCTGGGTCGGCGAACCGATGCGGCTGGCGGCGATATCGATGCGCGTTGAAATGGCGGTTTCCGAAAGCGTCGCGACGGCCACCAACACATCGCCGGCCCGATAGCGGCTGGCGATTGCCGAGAGGGCGAGCGGATCGCCTTCGGCGGCCTGCGTTGCGTCAACGTCGGCGATATCGCTCAAATCGCCGACCGGAACGATCAGGGGGGCCAGATCCCCAATGAGCGGCAGCTGCGACCACGCCGCTCGCCACGGGTTCGGGTCGTCCCACAACACCAACTGGTCGCCTTGTCGCAGCACCGGCAATACCAAGACCGGCTTGCTGGTGCTTTCAGCGAACGGAATGCCGGCTTCGCGCAGCAAGCGGCGAATCTCCGACGGTTTAAAGGTCACGGTCATGTTCGCCAAATAGCGCACATCCGACGTCTTCTCGTCGGCGACCTCGAGCGCTTGCACCATGAAATCCAAGCGTTCTCTCTCCACGGAGGGCAAACGTCCGTGGTCGGCGCGCAGGGTCAGCCGCTGCAACAGCATGGTCAATGCCGTCCGCTGGCCGCGCCGGAACGCGGCCGCACGCGCCGCCGCCGCGGTATCGGCGGTTTCATCGACCGAGATCCCGCTCACTGTAAATACGTCTGCCGCCGCGACAGCGGCTCCGCCAGCCATCGCCCAGGCCGCGACCGCGACCACCAGGGCCAAGGCAAAAGTCGCACCGCGCGCGGGGTAGCGAAAACGAAACATCGGACACCCAGACATCGGATAGATTGCAAATGACATCGAAAGACCTATTGTTGAGCCCTAATTGTCGCGCCACGGGCGCCAACCGATTTCGGACGGTTTGGCAAAATCATGACGCGCGGCAGCAGGCACCAACCCATAGCACGATTTTGTCAAAGACGTGGCGGACGGAGAAGCGACATTTCACTGACCTATAAAGAATCCGGCGTCAACATCGCCGCGGGCAACGCGTTGGTCGATGCCATCCGCCCGCTCGCCGCCGCGACCAGCCGGGCTGGCGTAGCCAGCGGGTTGGGCGGCTTCGGCGGCGTCTTCGACCCCAAGGCGGCCGGCTACGAGGATCCGTTGCTGGTCGCCGCGACCGATGGTGTGGGAACCAAGCTGAAAGTCGCCATCGAGGCAAACAAACACGACACGCTGGGCATCGATCTGGTCGCGATGTGCGTCAATGACTTGGTGGTTCAGGGAGCGGAACCCCTGTTCTTTCTCGATTATTACGCCACCGCGCATCTCGATACCGCCATCGCCGCCGAGGTCATCGCCGGCATCGCGGCAGGCTGCAAGCAAGCCGGCTGTGCCCTCATCGGCGGCGAAACGGCCGAAATGCCGGGCCTTTACAGCGCGGGTGATTTTGACTTGGCGGGCTTCGCCGTCGGCGCGGTCGAGCGCAGCGGCCTGCTGCCGCGCCACGATAATGCCGTCAAACCAGGCGACGCCGTGATCGGACTGGCCTCGAACGGTTTGCATGCCAACGGCTATTCCCTGGTCCGCCGTGTCGTCGAGCACTGCCGCGCTCCGCTAGACGCACCGGCGCCTTTCGGCGGCAAAGATACTCTCGCCGCCGTCCTGCTCGAGCCGACCCGCATTTATGTCGGTGCCTGTCTCGCCGCCATCGGCGGTGGCGCGATTAAGGCGCTGGCTCACATCACCGGCGGCGGACTGCTGGAGAATATTCCGCGCGTGCTGCCGGCGGGCTGCGGCGTCGAGCTGGATGCCGCAACGTGGACCGCACCGGCGGTATTCGGCTGGCTGCAGCAGCAAGGGAAAATCGCCGACGAAGAGATGGCGCGGACGTTCAATTGCGGGATCGGCATGGCGGTGATGGTCGAACCGGCCGAGGCAGCAAACACCATACAGGCCTTCGCCAAGCAAGGCGAAACAGCGATGGAAATCGGCCGCGTTGTCGAGTCGCAAAGCCAAACCGTCACCCTGCTGAATCTGAGCGCCGCCCTGAAAACCGGTTGACGCCGTGGCCATGACAAAGCTTCAGCTCGGCGTTTTGATTTCGGGGCGCGGCTCCAACCTGCAGGCCTTGATCAATGCCTGCGCCGCGGCGGACTATCCGGCAGAGATCGTTCTCGTCATATCCAATCGCGCCGACGCCCAGGGTCTCGACCGCGCCCGCGCAGCCGATATTCCGACCCGGGTGATCGAGCATGCGGCGTACGGCGATCGTGAGAGCTTCGATCGCGACGTCGATGCCGCGCTGCGGGCGGCCGGTGTACAGTTGGTCTGCCTGGCCGGTTTCATGCGAATCTTGAGCGCTTGGTTGGTCGGTCAATGGCCGAATCGGATCATTAATATCCACCCCTCGCTGTTGCCTGCGTTCAAGGGCACCGATTCGCACGCCCAAGTGCTGGCCGCTGGGGTGAAGATCAGCGGTTGCACGGTGCATTTCGTGCGGACCGAAATGGACGCCGGGCCGATCATCGTACAAGCCGCGGTGCCGGTGCTGGCTGGCGACGACGAGGGCAGCTTGGCGGCGCGGGTGCTGACGGCCGAACACCAATGCTATCCGCGCGCGGTGCGCCTGATTGCGGAAAATCGGGTCACGGTCGAGGACGGGCGGGTGGTCGTCGCCGGCGGCGAAGAGGCGGTCCCGATACTGTTCAATCCACCGGCAGACTAATTGCCGCAGGATTATCGAGACCTCTTCCCCGGTGCCGCTGCGGCTCTTATAAGTAGGCCTTTCGAGGTACTCATTGGATAATCGCACCGACGCGGCTTGAGGAAAAAGGTCATGGCCGATTTTGATCAGGAACTGCAAAACCGCCAACACACCTGGGACAGGTTCATAAAATTCTCCTTCTGGTCAGCCGGGATCATCGCCGTCGTCTTGATCCTGATGTGGATTTTTCTGCTGTAGACGCTCGTTCAACGAGACATACGAAAAAGGCGCCCAACGGGCGCCTTTTGTGTTCGGACGTCCGCTAAGACCTAAATTTAGCCAACGATCTCGTCGTCGGAAAAGAAGAACGCGATCTCATGCGCCGCGGTATCGGGCCCGTCGGACCCGTGCACCGAATTCGCTTCGATCGATTCCGCGAAGTCTTTGCGAATGGTCCCGTCAGCCGCTTCGGCCGGATTGGTCGCGCCCATCACGTCGCGATTGCGCGCAATCGCGTCCTCGCCTTCCAATACCTGCACGACGACTGGCCCCGAGGTCATGAACGCCACCAGGTCGGCGAAGAACGGGCGCTCGCGGTGGACCTCGTAAAATGCTTCGGCGCGTTCCTTGGTCAGCCGGATCCGCCGTTGGGCGACGATGCGCAATCCGGCTTGTTCCAAACGATCGATCACTTTGCCGGTTATGTTGCGGCGGGTTGCATCCGGTTTGATGATCGAAAGAGTTCGCTCGACTGCCATGTCACCTCACTCCGTTGGCTTATGAATATTGCAGGGGCCGGGCGCCTTATATCGGCCCCATCTGGCCGGGGCAAGCGCGGCCGGTCACGACGCGTTAACTTTCGGCCTTCTGCTGCCAACCGCCGGCATCGGTCTGCTGCCAGTAGGTCAGGTCGTGGTCGCCGGCCTGATAGGCGCGCCACTGTTCGCGCGCCCGCGCCACCGCGTCGGCGTCGCGGCCATCGAAGAGCGTGCACACCAGATCGTAGTCGTCGACCGCGTTCGAGACAGCACCGTCGGTAAGAAACAAGACTGTCGATCCGTTCGGGTTTTCGTCGCTGTCGGTCAGCCAGATCGGCTGCAGTTCGGCGGCGCCATCGGCCTGGCTGCCGTGCGGCAGAAATCCCCGGTCGTTATAGGTCCACAAATGCGCGTTCAGATGCTCGACCCGCTCGGCCGAACCGGCCATGACGACAGCGCGTTTGCAGTCGCGCACCAAAGTCCGTTCCAGCATAACCGGCAGCACCTCTTCGAGCGACCGGCGGGTCAGGTGGTAGAAGCGAATTTCGGTCACCGGTGGCGATCCCGATCCGCGCTATTTGCCCTCGTAATTGTCACCGACAAACCGATCGAGCGCGCGAACGCCGAACCCGGTCGCGCCCTTTCCGGTCAATGGCCGGTCGCTATCCGACCAGGCGACCCCGGCGATATCGAGATGGGCCCAGTCCACGTCATTGGTAAAGCGCTGCAGGAACTGCGCGGCGGTTATACTGCCGCCCCAACGCGGGCCAACGTTCTTCATGTCGGCGCGCGGCGTATTGATTTGCTTGTCGTAGGCGCTGTCGAGCGGCATGTGCCACAGCTTTTCGCCAACCGCCTTACCGGCACTGACGATGCTCTCGGCAAGCGCATCCTTGCTGGCGTACAGGCCGGCGTATTCACGGCCCAACGCAACCATAATCGCACCGGTCAGCGTCGCCAGATCGATCATGACATCGGGTTTGAAGCGCTTTTGCGCGTACCAAAGCATGTCGGCCAACACCAGCCGGCCCTCGGCATCGGTATTGATCACTTCGATGGTTTGCCCCGACATCGATTTGACGATGTCGCCCGGCCGTTGCGCGTTGCCGTCGGGCATGTTTTCAACCAGTCCGACGATCCCGACCACGTTCGCCTTCGCCTTGCGGCCGGCGAGCGCGTGCATGGCGCCAATGACCGCCCCGGCGCCGCCCATATCCCAGATCATTTCCTCCATTCCGCTGGCCGGCTTGATCGAGATACCGCCAGTGTCGAATGTCACGCCTTTGCCGATTAGTGCCGCTGTCTTGCCGCCGGTTTTGCCACCGTTCCAGCGCATCACCACGCACTGGGACTCGCGCGCACTACCCTGGCCAACGCCAAGCAACGCATGCATGCGCAACTTGCGCATTTGCGCTTCGCCCAACACTTCGACCCGCACACCCAATTTGGAAAGTTTGCGGCATTGCGCCGCCATCCATTTGGGCGACTTTACGTTGCTCGGTTCAGATACCAGATTGCGCGAAAAATCGACGCCGTCGGCAATAGCCGAAAGCGGTGTATAGCGACGTCGCGCCACTGCCGGGCGGGGCACCATAACGGTCAACTGGCGTACCGGCTTCTGCGTGTCGTTGGCATTCGCCGCACCGGTTTTATATTTGTCGAAACTGTAGCTGCGCAGCCGTGCGCCGTAGCCAAGATGCGCAGCGATGTCGCTGATATCCGCCGGCGCTGCAGGCGGCGCGTCGGCCAGGACGGTCGCATCGGCGCCGTCGACCGATTGCACGGCCCGATACACACCCGCGCCAAAGGTCTCGGCCGCGAGTTCGTCGAAGTCCTTTGCCTCGCCAGTACCGACGATCAGGTAGGTGGCGTTCTTGCGGCCCGCCGGCGCCAGGACGGCGATGTATTCGCCCAGCTGGCCGGTAAACCGCGCTTTGGCGACCGCACGTGCCAGCGCACCGTCGACTTGTTTGTCGACCCGCGCGGCCTCGCTGCTCAGTTTATTTTTTGCGCCGGCGCCAACGACGACGATTCCGCGCGTCGGTATCTTCGGCTCTGCGAACGTTATTTTCATGCCCAATTCCCTAACCTGACAACGGCGGCGCGCGGCAATTGCATGTTCTCGCAGCGCCGCGCCTGCGATACCTTCGTGTAGATCACAGGCCCAGGGAGCGCAAGACGGGTCGACGCCCGGGTGTTTGTTGCACGCAGTCGATCTGTTACAAATCGCGGCGAATCGGGCACACTCGGGCGGTCATGGACGGGAAACACATTCGACGGAAAGCTTCTGCGCGGAAGCTGCGTACCGGATGACGGCGATCAACCGCTACATATTTCGCCAGCTCGTCATTACGGCACTGTTCGTCGCGGGCGCCCTGACGCTTATCGTTTCGTTGTTCGGTTCGCTCCGCCTAATCGATTTCATTATCAACCGCGGTCTGCCAATTTCGGTGCTATTCGAGCTGATCGGGTATCGAATTCCGGGATTTCTTGCGACCATTTTGCCGATTGCAACCGTGGCGGCGATTCTCGCCGTCTATAATAAATTGCTCAACGACAGCGAACTCGTGGTAATGCGCGCCAGTGGCCTCAGCCAGTGGTCGATCGCAGCGCCGGGCATCATTCTGGCGCTTTGTGTAATGGCGCTTAGTTTTCCACTCTACAATTACGTCACGCCGCTGACCTACTCGAAATTCAAGACCCAGCGATTCGCGTATCGCAACGCGCTGGGCAGCATCCTGTTGCAGGAGCGCCAGTTCAACACGCCGAGCGATAAGTTCACAGTGTACGTTCGCAAACGCGAGGGCCCCGGAGAACTACTCGGCATTTTTGCCCACGACGCGCGCGATCCGTCCAAGCCAGTTACCTATCTCGCCGAACGCGGTACCGCGACACAGACCGATCAGGGCATGCGCGTCATCATGTTCAACGGCAGCCAACAGCTCATCGACCGGGAAACCGGAAGATTAACGCTGTTTTATTTTGATCAGTACTCGCTCGATCTTGGATTTTTGAACCAATCCGATAAAGCGCGTTGGATCGAGCCGCAGGAGAGATTTCTCGGCAGCCTGCTTCGACCGGGTGACAGCGCGAACGATCAGTTCTATGCATCGCAGTTGATCGCTGAGGGGCATCGTCGCCTTGCTACCCCGCTATATATTGTTGCCTACGCTTTGGTCGGGCTGGCGGCGTTGTTGCTCGGCGATTTTAACCGGCGCGGCCAAACGGTCCGCATTCTCGCTGCCATATCGATTATCGTCATTCTGCAACTGGCCGGCCTAAGCTTGTTCAACCTGTCGCGACGAATGATAGCCGTCATTCCGTTAACCTACGCCTTGCCCATCCTAACCATCGGCGCGGCCTCCTTCTTCCTCTTTCGCGAACCTCGGGCCTCCGCCGGATTGAAACGGCGCGAGGTGGCGGCGGCGCCTGGCGGAACCTAGAGCGCGCGCACGATGACTCTGTCAAAAACATTGTTCTTCTACATCGGCCGGCAATTTCTGTGGTGGTTTCTGGCAGTGTTCATCGCCATGATCGCCGTCATCATCTTGGTCGATGCGGTCGAGCTGATACGCCGAAGCTCGACCAAAACCGATACCACGACCGCCATCGTCACCAGCATGGCGCTGCTACGCGCCCCCTTTCTGGCGCAGGAAGCGATACCCTTTGCCGTGATGTTCGGCGGAATCCTGACCTATTTTCGATTGACGCGAAATCATGAACTTGTGGTCATACGTTCCGCCGGTGTGTCGGTTTGGCAGTTCATGCTGCCGGCATTGCTAGTGGTCGTGATGGTGGGTATCGGTAAGGTCATGCTCCTCAATCCGCTGTCGTCACTGCTCTTACAACAATTCGAGGAGTTGGAGGGCCGCTACCTCAAGGGACAGTCCTCGCTGCTCGCGGTTTCGTCGTCGGGGATATGGCTGCGGCAGACTTATGGTGAAAATGGCCAAGCGGTGATCCATGCCGAATCGGTGGCGCCCGATGGTCTGGTATTACGTGACGTCATCGTTTTTCTATTGGCTGACGGAGACCAATTTGTCGGCCGGATCGATGCGAAAACCGCTCGACTGGGCGACGGACAATGGAATCTGAGCGACGCCTGGCTGACCGGCCCGGAAAAACCCGGCGAATTTGTCTCATCGCGTAGCCTGGCAACCGACTTAACGTCCGACAAAATTCAAGAAAGTTTTGCCAGTCCGGAAACCGTATCTTTTTGGGGCCTGCCACGGTTCATCGAGATTTTGGAAGAGACCGGGTTCTCGGCACTGCCTCACCGGCTGCAACTACACACCTTGATCGCTGAACCCGTTCTACTCATTGCCATGGTTATGATCGCCGCCAGTTTTTCTATGCGCTTGACCCGTCGTGGTGGCGCCCCCTTGCTTATCGGAGCCGGCGTTCTGACGACCTTTCTGCTCTTTATCCTGACCGAAGTCGTTCATGCGATCGGGTTGGGCGGCGGCGTGCCCGTGGTTCTGGCGGCGTGGACGCCTGCGGGGGTCAGCCTGATGGCGGGCATCGCCCTGCTCATGCATCTGGAAGACGGCTGATGCGACCCAATCGTGGCGGGTCAGCGTTCCTACTGCGATGTCTAATTTTTACCGCCGTGTTCGTGTTGGCGCTGCCGCCCCTCGCCTATGGTCAGTCGTTTGAGCGTGACGTGCCGATCTTGATGACCGCCGACGAACTCCAGTTCGACGACGAATTGGGCATCGCAACGGCGAAAGGAAATGTCGAGATTAGCCAAAGCGGCCGCGTCTTGCTGGCGGATACGGTATCTTATAACCAGCGCGACGACGTGGTAACCGCGTCCGGCAATGTCATTCTTCTGGAGCCCACCGGCGAGGTTCTGTTCGCTGAGTTCGCCGAACTAACCGATGATATGCGCGAAGGCTTTTTGCGCGGCTTTCGCATGCTGCTTGAAGACAACTCACGCTTAGCCGCCGCCAGCGCACAGCGGCGCGGCGGCGTCGAGACACAACTGAAGCGGGGAATCTATTCGTCCTGCCGAGACTGCGTGGGGTTCGATGGCGAACCCCTGTGGACCATCAGAGCGCGCACCGTCACCCACAATCAAGAGCGCCGCGAAGTTGTCTATCGGGACGCCACGTTGGAAGTGCTCGGCGTGCCGATTGCTTACACGCCGTTTCTCAGCCACCCCGATCCGACCGTGAAACGAAAATCGGGGTTCTTGGCACCAACGTTCGGTAATTCTTCCGATTTGGGCCCGTCGCTAACGACGCCCTATTTCTGGGCGATATCGCGCGACAAGGACCTGACGCTCAGCCCGGTCCTTTACCTGGAGAACTACCCGTTGCTCGTTGGCGAATACCGGCAGGCTTTCGGCGATGGCGAACTGCGCGCCCTGCTGAGCGGTGTTTACGATACGACCAATAGCGACAGAGAACGAGGCCGCGGCCATATCGACGCCGAGGTACGCTTCGACATCGACGAAAATTGGCGCTGGGGTACCAACATTAAAATCGCGTCGGACGACACCTATCTCGAACGATTTGGCTTCCAGGATAACGACACCCTGACCAGCCGGGCGTTCATCGAGCGATTTGAAGAGCGCAATTACGCGGTGGCGGAGACGATCTATTTTCAAGGCTTGCGCGCCGAAGACGAGCAGGACGAGATTCCCTTTGTCCTTCCCAAAGTCGACTACAACTTTGTCGGCGAACCCGGTGACTACGGCGCGTTCATGACCCTCGACGCCAACTTCCAGGCGCTAACGCGCAACGAAGGAACATCGAGCCAGCGTATCAGCCTATTAAGCGGCTGGCATCTGCCCCACACCAGCAGCATTGGCGTCGTCACGAACCTCAGCGCGACACTGCAAACCGACCTGTACAATGTGGCCGACGTCCGCGTTCCGTCGGGCGATACCGAGACCGGTCTGGCCGGCCGCGTTTTTCCCCAGCTGGTTGCGCAATGGCGATACCCCTGGCTGCGGCGCGGCGTGTCGACCGGTGTTTTGTTCGAACCGATCGCAGCGCTTGTCCTGGCGCCCAACGGCGGCAATGACAGCCGCATTCCCAATGAGGACAGCCTCGACATCGAATTCGACGAAACCAATCTATTCAGTGCGAACCGTTTCCCCGGGAAGGACCGCGTCGAAGGCGGCAGTCGCGCAGTGTACGGCTTGCGCGGCGGCATATACGGCCAGGGCGGTGGCAGCAGCACGATTTTTGTCGGCCAGTCGTACAGTTTCCGCGAGGACAGAACCTTTCCCGACGGATCGGGTCTCAATGACAACCGATCGGATATCGTCGGGCGATTGACGATTTCGCCGAACAAGTTTCTCGACCTGGTTTACAAAACACGCCTGGATGCCGACAACTTTTCTTCAAAACGCATCGAAATTGGGGGCGCTTACGGTCCGCGCGCCCTGCGCGTCAGCGGCACCTATATCTTCTTCGATGAGACTCTGGAATTTCCCGAACGCGAAGAAATATTCGCCGCCCTATCGTCCGACATCACCGACCAATGGAGCGCACGCGTTGATACCAGGCGTGACCTAACCGATGACGGCGGCACCCTGTCCTGGGGCGCGTCGTTGCGATATAATTGTGATTGTTTAGACTTTACAATAGATTACAGGCGGACATTTACCCGCGATCGCGATGTAGAGCCGGAAGACTCCATTACTGTGAGGGCTGAGTTTAGGACTTTGGGCGAGGTTGGGACCGGTTTCTGAGGACTGCCAGGAAATTGCCAACGAACCGCTGGCGAACACGGTGGAGATCGATCAGAACTGCCCATGACACGGTGATGTTTGACATATCGATTACGATGAATTGCTGTCGAAATCTTCGCACGGAGCGCCCGCGAGTAAACCGCGGGCGGTTGCGGTCGATTGTATTCGCGTGTGCCCTGGCAATTGTTTTGAACGCGCCAAGTATCGCACCAACGCGTGCGCAGCAGGTCGAACGCATCGCCGCAGTGGTCAACGACCAGGTCATCTCGATATACGACCTGCGCCAACGGATCGAACTGTTGATTTTGTCCGCCGGACTGCCGAACACCGCCGAGCAGCGCCGCGGTATGGCACCTCAGGTTCTGCGCGGCTTGATCGACGAAGTATTACAATCCGAAGAGGCGGCGCGGCTCAATGTACGGGTTAGCTCGCGCGAAGTGGACGACGCGGTGAGCCGCATCGAACAGGCCAACCGGATGCCCGCGGGACGCTTCGAAGACTTCGTTCGCAGCCGCGGCGTATCCCCCGAGGCCGCGCTGGCGCAAATCCGCGCCAATCTCGCCTGGCAAAAATTGATAAACCGCCGCATCGTGCCGACCATCGAAATCGGCGAAGAAGAAATCGATTCTGTGATCAAGCGCATCCGCTCAGGCGAAGGACAGACCCAGTACCGGGTGTCGGAAATCCTACTGCCCGTCGACGATGCCGCTCAACGGCAAGTGGTCTTAGACTTGGCTAACCGGCTCACCTCGCAGATCCGTCTCGGTGCTGATTTCACCGGTATCGCCAGCCAGTTTTCCAAGAGTGCCAGCGCCGCGACGGGCGGCGATATCGGTTGGATTCAGGAAGGCGAACTGATCGATGAAGCGAACACGGCGCTGGCGTCGCTCGACGTCGGGAAGATCTCCGATCCGATCCAGACGCCCGACGGTTACCTGATCCTGCGGATGTCCGATCGACGCAGGCTCAGAACGCCTGGCGAAGAAGACGCCCAGATCGCACTTCGCCAACTTCTTCTACAGGTGCCCCAAGACGCGCTGCAAGCCGACGTCGAAAGCCAACTTGCGCTCGCGCGCGAAGTTGCGACCACGACGACAGACTGTGACGACTTTGCCGAGCTCGCCCGGGAAATGGGGACACCGCAGCCGGCCGAACCCGCGGCGTTCCGGCTTGGCGATCTCAACGAACAGTTGCGCCGGTTGGCCGCCGATTTAGCCGTCGGCGTTGCCAGCGAGCCATTGCGCACGCCCGCTGGCGTTCAAATTATTATGGTTTGCGATCGCCAAGAGGCCGGCGCGTTGCCGCGCGATCAGATTCGCGACACCTTGTTGCGCCAGCGGGTCGATATGCTGTCGCGCCGCTATTTGCGCGATCTGCGCCGGTCGGCATTCATCGATCTGCGGGTATGACGTTTGACAACAGCCGGCCCGCTGCGATGCGGCATTTGCCAATTGCCGTCACAATGGGAGAACCGGCCGGCATTGGCGGCGAGATCGTGTGCTTGGCCTGGGCGCGGCACGCAAGCGAGCTACCGCCGCTCCTGCTGATCGACGATCCTGACAGGATCGCCTGTCTGGGCGACATCGTCGGCTCTCCGATTGCCGTCGAAACCGTGTCGGGCGCCGCGGACGCGGCGGCGGTCTGGCCCGACGCCATTCCGGTGCTGCCCTTGGCATTGCCGGCGCCGGTCACACCCGGCCGACCCGACCCGGCAAACGCACCGGCCGTCATCGAATCGATCGATCGCGCCATCGCCCTCGTCCAGCGAGGCGGCGCCGCCGCGTTGGTGACCAACCCTATCCAGAAAAGCGCTCTTTACGCAGCGGGCTTCAGCGAACCCGGACACACCGAATACCTCGCCAAAGTCACCAACGCGGACGGCCCGCCGGTGATGATGCTGGCGGGGCCCGAACTACGCGTGGTGCCGGTTACCATCCATACATCTCTTGCCGACGCGGTCGCGACGTTGCGCACCGACGATATCGTTCATTGCGCCGTCGTTACAGCCGCTGCACTGCGGCGCGACTTCGGTATCGCGCGACCAAGGCTGGCGATTTCCGCGCTTAATCCCCACGCCGGCGAAAACGGCGCCTGGGGCAGCGAAGAAGCGAAAGTGATTGCGCCCGCGGTGGCCGAGATCCGTGCCACCGGCATCGACGTCCACGGGCCCGCGGCCGCCGACACGTTATTCCACAGCGAGGCGCGCCGGAATTACGACGCAGTGATTTGCATGTACCATGATCAGGCGTTGATCCCCTTAAAAACCCTGGATTTTCACCGTTCGGTCAATGTTACGTTGGGGTTGCCAATCGTGCGCACGTCGCCCGACCACGGCACCGCGCTCGATATCGCCGGAACCGGTCGCGCCAATCCGACGAGTTTCGTCGAAGCGGCCAAGTTGGCCGCTGTGCTGGCCGCCCGCCGGCAGCAGGCTGCCGCTGCATGACCTCATCACAGAACCGGCGGCGCCAAATAGATTCGCTGCCGCCGCTGCGCGACGTCATCGCGCGCCACCACATCGGCGCCCGCAAGTCGCTGGGACAGCATTTCTTGTTCGATCTCAATTTGACCCGTCGCATTGCGGCGGCAGCCGGCGACTTGACCGACGTCAACGTGATCGAAGTCGGCGCCGGTCCGGGCGGATTAACGCGCGCGCTATTGGCAACCAACGCAGCCAGCGTGGTCGCCGTCGAGCGCGACGAACGCTGTGTGCGGGCACTGCGCGAATTAGCAGATGCCGTGCCGGGCGGTTTGAAGATCGTCGACGCCGATGCGCTGACCGCCAATTTGGCCGAGCTGTCGCCGCCGCCGCGCCGGGTCGTTGCCAACCTGCCCTATAACATCGCCACCCAGTTGCTGGTGAACTGGCTGGCGCAAGCCTCGGCGTTCATGGGCTTCACCTTGATGTTCCAGAAGGAGGTCGCCGAGCGCATCACCGCCGCGCCCGGCAGCAAGGCCTATGGCAGGCTCTCGGTATTGTGTCAGTGGCTCACCGAAGCCCGCTTGTTGTTCGACGTGGCGCCCACCGCGTTTGTGCCGCCGCCCGCCGTAACCTCGTCGGTCGTCGCGTTGGACGTGCGCCGCGTCCCGTCGGCGCCCGCCCGCCAGGAAGATCTTGAGCTGATCACCCGGCTTGCCTTCGGCCAACGGCGCAAGATGCTGCGCCGCTCGCTGCAGCCGGTCGGCGGCGCCGACCTATTGGCGCAAGCCGACATCGCGGAGACGGCCCGCGCGGAAGAATTGACGGTGCATCAGTTTTGCGCACTGGCAAATCTGGTCGCGGCGCGGCGCAACTAGAGCCGCGTCCAGCTCGCTTACGTCACTGGCCCTGGCGCAACCGGGTCACGAAATCCGACAGGCCGATGAGGCGTGGCCGCTTGAGCCGCTCGGCTTCGAGGATCGCCTGGACCTGGCGAACGCTTTCTTCGAAATCGACGTTCACCACGACGTAGTCGTACTCGCTCCAGTGAGTCATTTCGTCGGCGGCCCGCGCCATGCGCTCGGTTATCACCGCCTCGCTGTCCTGGGCACGGCTGTGCAATCGCCGGTCGAGTTCGGCGGTCGAGGGCGGCAGAATGAAAATGCTCACCAGATCGCCGCGCGCTTTTTCCGCCAGCTGTTGGGTGCCCTGCCAGTCGATATCGAAAAGCACGTCGCGGCCGCCCGCCAGCGTCTGTTCGACGGGTCCGCGCGGGGTGCCATAGTAATGGTCGAACACCTTGGCATGCTCCAGCAACTCTTGCCGATTGACCATCAGATCGAACGTCGGGTTGTCGACAAAAATATAATCTTCGCCATCGACTTCTCCCGGCCGCCGGGGCCGCGTGGTCGCCGAGATGGACAGCGAAATTTTGTCGTCGCGTTCGAGCAACTCGCGCGATATCGAGGTTTTGCCGGCACCCGACGGCGAGGAGAGCACCAACATCAGCCCGCGGCGCGTGATTTCGAGCCATTGCCTATCGCTGGTGCCGGCCATCCCGCCTATTCCACATTCTGAATCTGTTCGCGCAATTGCTCGACCGCTGCTTTCAACGCCAGACCGATCCGCGTTAGTGCGACATCGGACGACTTTGAGCACAGTGTGTTCGATTCGCGGTTCAGCTCCTGGCACAGGAAATCAAAGCGGCGGCCCACAGCGCCGCCGTCGGACATCAAATCGTGCGCGGCGGCAATATGAGCTTTCAGGCGGTCGAGTTCCTCGCGCACGTCGCTTTTGCCAACCAGCAGCGCCACTTCCTGCGCCAGCCGTTCCTCGGGCAGCGACGCGTCAGCATCGAGCAACTCCGCCACCATTTGGCGCAGCCGCTCGCGGTGCGCTTCGGGTTGGGCGGCGTCAGCAGCGCCGGCGTCGTCGACCAATTTTGTGATGGTTTCAATATGGCCGCCAATCAGTGTGGCGAGCCGCGCGCCCTCTTCAGCGCGCGCCGTAGCCAAATTCGCGATGGTTTCCACACCGCTCTTGGAAATTGCATCTTCGCGCGCCGATACCGCCTGCTCGTCTTCCGCCACCTCGACCGCCTCGAGCATGCCGCGCACCGCGAGTATCCCTTCCAGCGAGGGCGGTTCGGCGCTGATGCGGCCGCCGAGTTCGTCGCGCAGCGCGAATACCTGATCGAGCAGTGTCTGATTGAGGCGATAGGACGGTGACACGCCGGACCGGTCGATGGTCAGCGTCAGCGAAACGTTGCCCCGGTGGAATTGTTTGGCGGCGGCGGCGCGAACCGCCTGCTCGACGGCCTCGAACCCGGACGGTACGCGCACCCGCACGTCGAGCGATCGGCCGTTGACGCTGCGCGCTTCCCAGGTCCACGACAGGCGCTCGTCCTGTCCGGCCGCGCGGGCGAAACCAGTCATACTCTGCAACGCCACAAACCGCTCCTTCCAGGACCGCCGCCGCTCGGCCCGTGTAACGCGCGGAGCCATTCGAATCGGCTATTATCACCCCCGGCCTTATAGCTTGCCCGCTTTGGGGCAACAAGCTGAGGCCAGCCAGATAACCGGCGCGGACAATGCGAAACCCGAGATCGATCATAATTACCGGGGCGTCGAGCGGAATTGGCGCGGCGTTGGCACGCGAATATGCAGCCCCGCAACGCACGCTGTTTCTGGGCGGTCGCAACGAAGCGCGCTTGGCCGACGTGGCGGCTGACTGCGCGGCACAGGGTGCGGTCGTCGAAACGGCGGCGATCGACGTGGTCGACAGCGAGGCCGTCGCGCAATGGATTGTCGGGGCCGACGAACGCGCCCCTTTGGATTTGGTCATCGCCAACGCCGGTGTTTCGGCTGGGACCGGGACTGCCGGCGAGCCCCTCGATCAGGCGCAACGCATCATGGCGATCAACGTCGACGGTGTCATCAACACCGTCCATCCGGCGCTGGAACGTTTCGCGCGGCGCCCCCACGCCGGCCGCAAAGGCCAAATCGCCATCATGTCGAGCCTGGCCTCGTTCCGCGGTTTCGCCGGTGCGCCGGCGTACTGCGCCAGCAAGGCCGCGGTCCGCAACTACGGCGAGGGACTGCGCAACGCCCACGCCGGCGCCGGTATCGCCGTATCGGTCATTTGTCCCGGCTTTGTCCGTTCGGCGATGACCGAACAAAACAATTTTCCCATGCCTTTCCTCATGGAGGCCGACCGCGCCGCGCGTATTATCCGCCGCGGCCTGGCGCGCGATCGCGGCAGGATCGCGTTTCCCTGGCAAATGTACGGTGCCGCCTGGCTGATACAGGCTCTGCCACTGTGGACGACCGACCGGTTTATGCGCGGCCTGCCAGCCAAGGCCAGCGACTAGAGAAAAGTACTATTGGTTGCGTTGTTGGCGCTGCAGGCGGCGCCAGCGCGCGACATTGCGGTTGTGCTCATCGAGCGTTCGCGCAAACGCATGACCGCCGGTGCCATCGGCGACGAAGTACAGTTCTTTCGTCTTGGCCGGCTTCAGCACCGCAGCCAGGCTATCGCGGCCGGGATTGGCGATCGGTCCCGGCGGCAGACCGCCGTGGATATAAGTGTTGTAGGGATGATCGACGGCCAGATCGGCCCGGCTCAGCGGACGGCCGATCGTACCGGCTCCGTTCGACAGACCGTAGACCACCGTAGGATCGGACTGAAGGCGCATGCCGCGCCGCAACCGGTTTAAGAACACTGCGGCAATTCGCGGCCGTTCTTCGGCCCGCCCGGTTTCGCGTTCGACGATCGAAGCCAGGATCAAGGCATCTCGCGGCGACGCCAGCGGACCGGTATCGGCAGTGCGTTCGCGCCACAGCCGGTCGAGCGTCTCCGCCATCGCCTTTTGCATGCGCGCCACAACATCGTCGCGCCGCTCGCCGCGCACATATTGATAGGTCTCGGGCAGCAGGCTTCCCTCGCCGATCGTATCCAACGGCGGCGGTTCGCCCGCCAACGCCTCGGCAGCGCTCAGCAGGGCCACCACCTGCAACGCGGTCAGCCCTTCCGGGATCGTGAGATTGCGGACGACAACTTTGCCCGATTGCAGGATGCGCATGGCATCGCGCGCGCTCGCCGCGGGCGTAAACGCGTATTCCCCCGCGACCAGGGGGCGCTCACCGCCAAATCCTCGCACACCGAGCGAAAAGACCGTTGCATCGTCGACAACCCCCTCGGCTTCGAGCAGCGCCGCGATCGAGCGAATGGATGCGCCGCGGGGAATGACAACGATTTTCTCTGCGGTTAATGGCCCCGGCGCGACGAAAATGCGGCGGAACTGCCACACGCCGGCAATCGCGATCGTGACCGCCGCGACGCTAAAAATCAGAAATGCGGTGAGCAGCAACCGCGCGGTGCGCCGACGCTGGTCGCGCGGTATTGCCTGTTCGACGGGTTGATCGGCGCGGTCGTCCATCCTAGTCCGCTATCGCGCGCCCGCGAGTCGCCACTACACCTCCGCGAATATCAGCGACGCGTTGGTCCCGCCAAATCCAAACGAATTGCTCAACACCCGCCGCACCGGTCGCTCCTGTGCCGTGTGCGGCACCAGATTTATATCGCAACTTTCGGAGGGATCGTCCAAATTCAAGGTCGGCGGCACAACATCATTTTGGATCGCCAATATCGAGTATATCGCCTCGACGCTGCCGGCAGCGCCGAGCAAATGACCGATCGCCGACTTGGTCGACGACATGGCAAGCTCATAAGCATGATCGCCGAACAGGCGCTTGACCGCGCCTAATTCAATCTCGTCGCCCAGCGGTGTCGAAGTGCCGTGGGCGTTCACGTAGTCGATATCTTCGGGGTTCAACTCTGCCCGTTTCAACGCTGCGCGCATGGAACGATAACCGCCGTTTCCGTCGGTGGCCGGCGCGGTTATGTGATACGCGTCGCCCGACAGGCCATAGCCGACGATCTCGGCATAGATATTGGCGCCGCGGGCTTTCGCGTGCTCGTATTCCTCGAGAACGACAACGCCGGCGCCCTCGCCCATGACAAATCCGTCGCGGCCCTTATCGTAGGGGCGCGATGCTTTTTCAGGCGTATCGTTGTAGCCCGTCGACAGCGCCTTGGCGGAGGAGAACCCGGCCAAGCCGATCCGGCAAATTGCCGCTTCCGTGCCACCCGCGACCATCACATCGGCATCGTCGAGCATGATCAGCCGGGCCGCGTCGCCGATGGCGTGCGCGCCGGTCGAACACGCCGTAACCACGGCGTGGTTCGGTCCCTTGAATCCGAACCGGATGGACACATAACCCGCGGCGAGATTGATCAACGCCGAGGGAATAAAAAACGGCCCGATGCGCCGCGGTCCACGCTCGTTCATCAGCGTGGATCCTTCGTAGATCGTTTGCAGTCCGCCGATACCCGAGCCGATCATGACACCGGTACGTTCACACTCCTCCTCGTCCCCAGGCTCCCAGCCCGCGTCCTCGACCGCTTGGACCGCCGCACTCATGGCAAAGACAATGAAGTCATCGACCCGGCGCTGATCCTTGGGCGACATATAGTCGTCGGCGTTGAACTTGCCGTCGGCGCCGTCGCCACGCGGCACCTGGCCGGCGATCTTGGCTGGCAGATCCGACACATCGAAGCTCTGGATGGCGCCGATGCCCGATTTACTGCCGGTGATGCCGTGCCAGTTATTCTCAACCCCCACGCCCAATGGCGTTACAAGGCCCAAGCCGGTTACGACCACGCGCCTCATCGGGGTGCTACCGCGTTCATGTTGGAATTTCGAATTAGCCTGGCCGCGTCAAACTGCGGCGCCGGTCAGCTAGCTTCTTCCAGGAATTTGACAGCGTCGCCGACAGTCAGAATTTTTTCCGCCGCATCGTCGGGGATCTCGCAGCCGAATTCTTCCTCGAAAGCCATGACCAACTCGACCGTGTCGAGACTGTCCGCTCCAAGATCGTCAATGAAACTCGCATTTTCGATAACCTTGGAGTCGTCAACGCCTAGATGCTCAACGACAATTTTCTGCACACGTTCGGCGATATCGCTCATGATTCGTTTGCCCTTGGTTGCCAATTTCTCTCAAAGCTTAGGTCGAGGATGGCTGTCGAGGAACGGGTTCGTCCCATATTCTCATGCCCCCCGCTTAATCTTTGATCTTCCCTAACACATGGCCCAACCACGAGCCACAGCCCCGGTCGGATTTCACAGAAACCGCGACTTAACCGGCTTCGCAGGTTCCGTCAAGCCGCATCGAGCCGACAATCGATATTAGATCATCGCCATACCGCCGTTGACGTGAATCGTCTGGCCGGTCACGTAACCGGCCTCGTCGCTGGCGAGAAACAGCGCGCACGCGCCCACTTCGTCGGCCGTGCCAAGCCGGGCGGCGGGTATGCGCGCCATGATTGCTTCCTTTTGCGCGTCCGTCAGCGCATCAGTCATTGCCGTTTCGATGAAGCCCGGCGCGATGCAGTTCGCGGTGACGCCGCGGCTCGCGACTTCCTGTGCCAGCGCCTTGGTCATACCGGTCAGTCCCGCCTTCGACGCGGCGTAGTTTGCCTGGCCGGGGTTACCCGTTGCGCCGACCACCGAGGTCACGCTGATGATACGGCCCCAGCGGTTTTTCATCATGCCGCGCAACGCCGCGCGGCTCAGCCGAAACGCAGCGGTGAGGTTGACATCAAGCACCGCCTGCCACTCTTCGTCCTTCATGCGCATGGCCAGATTGTCGCGGGTGAGGCCGGCATTGTTGATCAAGATATCGAGCGAGCCGAGCGCTTCCGCAGCGACCGCCGGCAGCTCGTCCACGGCCGCTGGGTCCGACAGATCGGCTGGGGTGATATGGCATCGCTCGCCCAAATCGCCCGCGAGCGCCTCGAGCCGCTCGATCCGGGTTCCGCTCAGCGCCACCGTAGCCCCATTGGCGTGCAACGTGCGGGCAATCGCGGCGCCGATTCCGCCGCTCGCCCCGGTAATCAATGCGCCTTTGCCGCTCAAGTCGAACATAATTGCCCCGCCTGGTGCCTCATTTGGTCATGCGCTTCAAAGAGAAGCGAGAAACGATTCCACATCGGCCGGCGTGGCGATCGCCTGGGCGCCGAGATCGCGGTCGATTCGCCGCGCCAGTCCGCTTAGCACTTTGCCGGCGCCAATCTCGCACAGCTCTTCGACGCCGAGTTCGCACATGGTCAGCACGCTTTCGCGCCAGCGCACCCGGTGGGTGACCTGCTCAATCAACAGACTGCGAATCTCGTCGGGTTCGCTGACCGGCTGTGCGGTCACGTTGGCGACCACGGGCGGCGTCGGCGGCTTCACGTCGGCCGACGCCAGCGCATAGGTCATGATGTCAGCCGCCGGATCCAAGAGCTGACAGTGAAAGGGCGCGCTGACCGGCAGCAGAATCGCGCGCCGCGCGCCCTTGTCCTTGGCAATTTCGACCGCGCGTTCGACCGCCGCAGTATTGCCGCTGACGACGATCTGGCCGTCGGAATTGTCGTTGGCGACATCGCAAACCTGATCTTCGGCGGCCGCGGCCGCAACTTCTTCGACGTCGGCCAGGTCGAGCCCCAAGATCGCCGCCATGGCCCCCTGACCCACCGGTACAGCCGCCTGCATCGCCTCGCCACGGGTTTTCAAGAGCCGCGCCGTGTCGCCCAGCGCTAGTGCGCCGGCGGCGGCCAGCGCGGAATATTCACCAAGGCTGTGGCCCGCCACATAGGCCGCGGCATCGGACACCGTAAGGTCGCCTTCGTCCTCGAGCACCTTGACCACGGCCATCGAGACGGCCATCAGCGCCGGTTGCGCATTTTCCGTCAGCGTCAACTCATCGGCCGGTCCCTCGAAGATGATCCGGCTGAGGCGCTGCTCGAGCGCGTCGTCGACTTCTTCGAAGACCAAACGGGCCGCCGGGAAAGCCTCAGCCAGTTCGCGGCCCATGCCGACCTCCTGGCTTCCCTGTCCGGGAAATACAAACGCGCGCGACATGCGAGGGCTCCTTCATCTGCGCCTTCGGTAACATACGCACCGCCGGGCCGACAATCGCTCGTGTTCCAGTCATATAGCGCCAACGGGATGCCCGCAAGCGGTCGCTATAACCCGGCGGAAAGTCCGTCGAATCGCCTTGCACCGGCGATTGCGTTGTGGTCTATACGCGCCTTGAACGCGCGGCCTGAGGCCACTCGGCCGGGCGGACTCCTTGCTGACAATTCCGATCGTGAAGTGCCAGCTATGGTCATGCGGCCGCGGCCCGAAATCGGGGCGATCGGCGGTGATCAGTTAACAGCCATGAGGAGCAACGGGAATGCCATTGTACGAGCACGTTTTTATTGCGCGCCAAGACATATCGAGCGCGCAGGTCGACGGTTTGGTCGAAACGTTTACCGGCCTGGTCGAAAACGACGGCGGCAAAATCGTCAACACCGAGTACTGGGGCCTTAAGAATTTGGCCTACCGGATCAAGAAGAACCGGAAGGGTCACTACGTCATGCTGAACATCGATTCGCCGGTCGCAGCGATCAACGAATTGGAACGCAACGAGCGTTTGCACGAAGACGTGCTGCGGTATCTGACCCTGCGCGTCGACGAACTGGCGGAAGGTCCGTCGGTGATGGCGCGCGGGCGCAAGGAACGCAGTGGACGCGACCGCGACGAGCCCTATCGGTCGGCTAGTGGTGGCGACCGGTCGGCAGGCAAATCCGACGGGCCGAAAACTGAAAGCGCTAAACAGCCCGCCGGCGACAGCGGCACGGGCGAGGAGTCAGGCGAATGAACGATAGACCTGGTGGCGGTGGTGGACGGCGCCCCTTCTTCCGGCGCCGCAAAACGTGCCCGTTTTCCGGCGCCAATGCGCCGAAGATCGACTACAAGGACGTCAAACTTCTGCAGCGCTACATTTCCGAGCGCGGCAAGATCGTCCCCAGTCGAATTACCGCAGTGTCGTTGAAGAAGCAGCGCGAATTGGCGCGGGCGATTAAGCGCGCCCGTTTTCTGGCCCTGCTGCCCTACGTCGTCGACTAAGCGGCGCGTCGAGGAGAATACGTCATGGAAGTCATCCTGCTCGAACGCATCGAACGGCTCGGCCAGATGGGCGACATCGTCAATGTGAAGACCGGTTACGCCCGCAATTTTCTGCTGCCGCAGAAGAAGGCGATGCGCGCCACCAGCAGCAATAGGGCGGTCTTCGAACAACAGCGCGCCCATCTCGAAGCCGACAATTTGCAGCGCCGCCAGGAAGCCGAATCGGTCGCCGGTAAGATCGACGGCATCGACGTCACGATCATTCGCCAAGCCGGCGATAGCGGCCAGCTCTATGGCTCGGTATCGGCGCGCGATATCGCCGACTCCGTCACCGAGGCCGGCGTCACGGTCAACCGCGGGCAGATCGTCCTCGACCGGCCGATCAAGGCGTTGGGCATCTATGCGACCCGCGTTGTCCTGCATCCAGAGGTCGCGGTCACGGTAACCGTAAACGTGGCGCGCACCGAAGACGAGGCCAAGCTACAGCTCGAACGCGGCGCGGCGATTACCGGCACCGAAGATTTGGCGGCCGCCGAGGCGGTGGTGGCGGCGGAGGCGGCTTTGGCGATCGCCGACGACACCCAAGCCGAGGCCGAGGCGGTGGAAGGCCTGGTCGAGGAAGAAGTCGCCGAGCGCCTGGCGAGCGACGCCGCCGAACAGCAAGACGAGGACGGCTCACGGACGCAGCCGGGCGGTTCCGCGGGGGCCGCCGAGGGCTCGAACGACGGCGAAGAACCGACGTAGGCGCGAAATCCGTGGGATTCGCGGAGGTTTGATAATCGGTTTAATACTTGGAGTAACCGCTTACCCTAATCTTGGGCCCGCCACCGATTAACCTTAAGACCACTCGCTTTGCAGTCACTGGCAATTTTCTGCTAGTTTTACTGCTAATAGGCCAACATAGAATGATTGGTCGTTGTTGAGGGTGGATTTGAGAGATGTTGCTTGCGCGTTTTTTGAAAGCGGTCATCAAGGACGGTGACCTGTGCTTAATCGACGCTCAGGGACGCGATTGGCGCTTCGGCGATGGCACCGCGCCCCATGTCACCATTCGGATCCATGACAGAGCCTCCCAATGGCGCATGCTATTAAATCCGCAATTAGCGATCGGCGAAGCCTATATGAAGGGTTCGCTCACGATCGAGCGCGGCACGCTATACGATTTCCTCGATCTGGCGACCTGCAACCTCGAATATGTCGAGAAGTATCCCTTAAACGCCTTCTGCAGGCGAATAAGCCGTTGGTTACGTCGCCTGCAGCAGCACAATCCCGTCGGCAAGGCGCAACGCAACGTCGCCCATCATTACGATCTGTCGGACGACTTTTACGACCTGTTCCTCGACGAAGACCGCCAATACTCCTGCGCGTACTTCGACTCGAAATCGACTAGCCTGGAACAAGCGCAGGTCAACAAAAAGCGCCATATCGCGGCGAAGCTCCTGTTGAACCGGCCCGGCTTGAAAGTCCTCGACATCGGTTCCGGTTGGGGCGGCCTGGGCCTGTATCTGGCACAACAGACCGGTGCGAAGGTGACCGGCGTTACCCTGTCCACCGAGCAGCATAAAGTCAGTCAACAACGCGCGGTGGACGCCGGCCTCGCGGACGACGTCGTCTTCCAGCTTCGCGATTACCGCCAACAAACCGAAACCTTCGATCGTATCGTCTCGGTGGGCATGTTCGAGCATGTCGGCACCGGCCATTACACCGAGTTCTTCAAGAAGGTGAAGGACCTGCTCGCCGATGACGGCGTTTGCCTGCTCCACTCGATCGGTCGCATGGAACCGCCGCGCGCGACCAACGCGTGGCTGCGCAAGTACATCTTCCCCGGCGGCTACGCGCCGGCCTTGTCGGAAGTGCTAAGAGCCGTTGAAAAGGCTGGGCTGTGGGTGACCGATATCGAAATTCTGCGCCTGCACTACGCCGAGACCCTGCGCCATTGGCACAACCGTTTCCAAGCCCAGCGCGAAAAGGCCAAGAAACTCTACGACGAGGAATTTTGTCGCATGTGGGAGTTCTATCTGCTCGGCTGCGAAGTCGCCTTCCGCCGGAGCGACCAGATGGTCTTCCAGCTGCAACTCGCCAAGCGGCGCGACGCGGTGCCCCTGACCCGCGATTATATCAGCGAATGGGAGCGCAGCGTGGTGACCGCGGAGAGCCAGGCGGCCGAATAGCGCTGCGCGAGCGGTTAGCCATCGATCGCGCTCCCAACTGTCATGCTCGGGCTTGACCCAAGCATCCATGGCGATGCCGGGCTCGGGCCTTTGCGCTGGCTCCTGGCAGGGTCCCCGTGTGATCGTCAATGGATACTCGCGTCGGAGCGCGAGTATGACGGTTGATATTGGGGCCTCGGTAGCGCATCCATCCTACTCAACCGCAGCGATCGCGACTCGGCAGTAGCATCCCGTGTCAGCCGCCGCCAATCTCCAGCACCACGCCGCCGACAACCTGGCCGCTTTCGACCGCCTCGTGGGCGCGCGCGATATCCTCCAAAGGATAAGTGGCGCCGACATGGTGGCGCAGGTTGTCCGCCGCCAGCCATTCGCCAATGTCGCGCACTCCCTGCAGCTTGTCCGCCTCGGGTACCGTGAAACAGGCGACGATCTCGATCGTCGGTCCGGTCCGTAACAGCGGATAGAACGGCAGCGGCACTTCCGGCACGGCCATCGACGCATACGCCGCTATTACCCCATTGGCCGCGATGATCCGCGAGCTGACCGCCATGTTGCCGCCCAATTCGACCTCGACCACCCGGTCGACGCCGGCTCCGCCGGTGAGCTCTTTCACCCGCGCGATCACGTCCTCGGTTTTGTAGTTGATCGTATGCGCCGCCCCATCGGCGACCGCTTGCGCTGCCTTCTCGTCGGAGCTGACCGTGCCGATCACCGTTGCCCCTTGCAACGCAGCAAATTGCACCGCGTAGCTGCCGACCGCGCCGGCAGCGCCGGTCACCAAGACCGTCTGCCCGGCGACCGACCCGTCGGCGCAAACCGCACGATGGGCCGTCAGTGCGGGAATGCCGAGGCACGCGCCCTCCACGAAACTCACCGAATCCGGCAACGGCGCGGCCCGGCTCGACGGCAAGGAAATATAGTCCGCCGCGGTCCCCAGCCAGCGCCCGAATTGGCCTTCGAACAGCCAAACCCGTTCGCCGATACGGCCCGCATCGACGCCCGGGCCCACCGCTTCGATCACGCCGGCGCCGTCATAGTGGGGGATCGCGCGCTCGACCGCGAGGGCGCCGCGCGCGCCCGCCCGCTTTTTCACGTCGAGGGGATTGATGCCCGAGGCGCAAACCCGCACCAAAACTTCGCCGTCGCCGGGCTCGGGCGTATCCAGTTCACCGACCTGCAATACGTCGGCGGCGGGTCCAAACTCGGCGTGCCAAGCTGCGCGCATGGGTCAATCTCCTCCATTTATGCGTTTTCGTACCGTATAGCGGCGATGATGTTACGTGGAAACGTTCGCCTGTCCAGTGACGCTAATCGCCGATATGGGGCGACTCGGACACTTTAGGCAAAATAGCAAGTCATAAATGCGCAACCTTATCCACGGGTTTCAGCAAACTCACGTGAAGCTAACGACTCGCTCGGTGCGCTCTATTGGTAGTCTGCGCGGCCATGACGACGATTGAGACTGGCGATCGCGAAGCGGTCGCCCCCGGCAATGTGATGCCATTGCACGACAGCGAGGTTGGCTATCGTGTGATGCCGCACAACTACGAAGCCGAGATGGCGCTGATCGGCGCGATATTGGCCAATAACCGCGCTTACGAGCGGGTCCAGGAGTTCCTGCTGCCCGAGCATTTCGCCGATCCGGCCCACGCCCGGGTCTATGAGGCCTGCGCCCGCTTGATCGACCGCGGCCAGATCGTCGATCCGGTGACGTTGAAGAATTACTTCAACAATGACGAAGCGCTGGGCGAGATCGGCGGCCCCGCCTACCTCGCCGAGTTGGCCAACGCCGTCATCACCATCCAAAATGCCCAGGATCTCGGCCGCGAGATTTACGACTGCTATTTGCGGCGCGAATTGATCGATATCGGCGAGACGGTCGCCAATAGCGCCTACGAGCACGAAATCGACAATCCGGCCACGCAGCAGATCGAAACCGCCGAGGCGCAGTTGTTTCAGCTTGCCGAGCAAGGCGCATCGGAAGGCGGTTTCCGGGAATTCCGCTCCGCGCTGACCTCGGCGATCGATTTGGCGGCAGCGGCCTATAAACGTGAAACCGACCTGATCGGTGTGCCGACCGGGTTCCGCGATCTCGATCAATTGTTGGGCGGCCTGCACAAATCAGATCTGGTGATCATCGCCGGACGACCGTCGATGGGCAAAACCGCGCTGGCCACCAACATCGCCTATAACGCTGCGTCATCGATCGTCCGGACCACCGACGACGCCGGCAATGATATCGAAGAGCGTGATATCGTCGCGTTCTTCTCGCTGGAAATGTCGGCCGAGCAACTGGCGACGCGGATCATCTCGGAACAGGCGCATGTGCGTTCGGATGCGATCCGCCGGGGCGACGTTAGCGAGGAAGAATATAACCGCGTATTTGCCGTCTCGCAGGCGCTACACTCGCTGAAGCTTTTCATCGACGACACGCCGGCCTTGTCGGTAGCGCAAATCCGCACCCGGGCACGCCGGCTCAAGCGCCAGCACGGGCTAAGTCTGATCGTCATCGATTACCTGCAGTTGGTTAACCCGCCGGCGGGATCGCGCAACGAAAACCGGGTGCAAGAGGTATCGGTCATCACCCGCGCTCTCAAGGCGCTGGCCAAGGAGCTCGACGTGCCGGTCATCGCGCTCAGTCAGTTGTCCCGTGCGGTCGAACAGCGCGAGGAAAAGCGCCCGCAATTATCCGACCTGCGCGAGTCGGGATCGATCGAGCAGGACGCCGACGTGGTGATGTTCCTGTACCGCGAGGAATATTATCTCGACCGTGAATCGCGCGAGCAGCGCGAGCACGAGACGGAAGATAAGTTCGCCCGCCGATTGGAACGTCTCGAGCGCTCGCGCAATAAGGCCGAAATCATTATCGGCAAACAGCGCCA
>CAJICQ010000180.1_pt1 | contig 40330 bp, 37 predicted proteins | sample 9199721 | NCBI WGS metagenome assembly CAJICQ01 (sample SAMEA7708344, study PRJEB35096) | sediment metagenome | biome: marine neritic benthic zone biome [ENVO:01000025]; feature: sediment [ENVO:00002007]; material: shallow marine sediment [ENVO:03000034] sea grass bed [ENVO_01000059] ...
GCCACTCTCGGAAACCTCCCCGGCGCCGAACAGCGCCCGGGCATCCTGCGCTACGGTGCGCGCTTCCTGCCAGCCGGTAGCTGGCGCCGACAGCGGGGCAGCTCATGACCAGCCTGCCCAAAACACCGCCGGCGAAAAAGCTTGGGCTGGTCATCGACTTGGATACCTGCGTCGGCTGCCACGCTTGTGCCGTGAACTGCAAGGAATGGAATACCGGCGGCCATTCGGCGCCGTTGACCGATCTCGACCCCTATGGGGCGTCGCCGCTCGGCGTCTGGTTCAACCGGGTCCATACCTTTGAAGCCGGTGATGGCGAAGCAGGTGATGGCGCCGGGGGCCGTACGGTGCACTTTCCCAAGAGCTGTCTGCATTGCGACGAGCCGGCTTGCGTGACCGTCTGTCCCACCGGCGCGTCGTACAAGCGCGAGGAAGACGGCATCGTTCTGGTCAACGCCGACACCTGCATCGGCTGCAAGCTGTGTTCGTGGGCGTGCCCCTATGGCGCGCGCGAGTACGACTACACCGATGGCGTGATGAAAAAATGCACCCTGTGCATCGATCGTATCTATAACGAAAATCTCGACGAAGAAGACCGGGTGCCCGCCTGTGTCTCCACCTGCCCGGCCTCGGCGCGGCATTTCGGCGATCTGGGCGATCCCAACTCAGACGTCTCGCAACTGGTGCGCGAGCGCGGCGGTTACGACCTGATGCCGGAAATGGAGATGCAACCGGTCAACAAGTATCTACCGCCGCGGCCGGCGAAGTCGGGCGTCGGCGATACCGGCGCACCCGCTACCCTGCCCGACTACCAACCCGGACCCGCAGAGACGACCAGCGGCGGTTTTTTGGCCTGGGTCGACCGCGTTCTATCGCGCTGACGCAAGGTGTCGTTTCCGTGAACCCCGCATACTCGGTCATATTCTTCACCACAGCATCGGGCGCCGGCTATGGCCTGCTGATTTGGCTGGGTGTCGGCGCGGCGTATCTCGACCTGCCGGCCGACCGCTGGTTCGGGCTGGCGGCCTTTGCCGTCGCGCTCGCCCTGATCACCTTTGGCCTGTTGGCGTCGACGTTCCATCTCGGCCATCCTGAGCGGGCGTGGCGCGGCTTGACCCAGTGGCGCTCATCTTGGCTGTCGCGCGAAGGCGTCGCCGCTGTAATTACCTATATCCCAGCGGGACTCGCCGCCATCGGCTGGGTTTTCCTGGCCCGCAACGACGGTGTGTGGGCCTGGCTTGGAGCGGCTGCCGCCATCCTGGCGATCGTTACCGTGTTTTGCACCGCCATGATCTACCAAAGCCTGCGTGCTATACCGCGCTGGAATACGCCGTGGGTGGCGCCGGTCTATTTAGCCTTCGCGCTGGCCAGCGGCGCCTTGCTGTTTCATTTCGGCGTGCGCGCCTTCGGCCTCGGTCTGGCGTGGACCGGTTGGGGCACGGCTGTCCTTATCGCAGCGGCGTGGGCCATAAAGCTGGCCTACTGGCAGCACATCGATACCGCGGCAGCCCGGTCGACGGCGGAAACGGCGACCGGACTGGGCCATCTCGGCAAGGTCCGGCTGTTCGAAGCGCCGCATACCGGCGAAAATTATCTGCTGCGCGAGATGGGCTACAAAATTGCCCGCAAACACGCGCGGCGGCTGCGCATGATCGCCCTCGCCCTTGGCGGCGCGATTCCAGTAGTTCTGGCCGCCGTTGCCACGCAATTGCCTGACATGGCCGGTGCATTTGTGGGCTTGGCCGCCGTGATTTCGGCCGGCGCCGGGTTACTGGTGGAACGCTGGCTGTTTTTCGCCGAGGCGGTCCACGCCGTCTCGCTCTATTACGGCGCCGACGCCGCCTAGACGGCTAATGAAGGCATCTGAATCGGTCCGTCGACCAACTGATTGACGAACTGGTGGACGTAGGCGTTGTCGGTGGTCTCGAGCTCGTCCACCGTGCCGCGCCATACGATACGGCCTTCATGGAGCATCGCCACGCGCTCGGCGATCTCGCGCACCACCGCCATATCGCTGACCACCGAAATGATCGTCGCGTGCAGGTCTCGTTCGCGGGCGGTTATCATCTCGCTGATGATGTTGCTCATGATCGGATCGAGACCGGCGGTCGGTTCATCGAGCAGGACGATTTCCGGGTCGGTGGCGATCGCCCGCGCCAAGCCGGCCCGCTTTTGCATGCCGCCGGACAATTCAGCCGGATAGAGATCGGCGGTATCGGCGGTGAGGCCAACCGAGGCGAGTTTCTCGATCGCGCGCGCTCGCGCGGTCGATTTATCGATCGCCGGATCCTGCAGTAACCGGAAAGCGACGTTCTCCCAGACCGTCAGGCTGTCGAACAGACCTTGCCGCTGGAACAGGACACCGAATCGCCGCATCCAGGTCATTCGCTCATCTTCCGACAGGCCGACGGATTCCTCGCCGTCGATTTCGATGGAGCCCGAGTCAGGCGGCTGCAAGCCCAAGATGGTCTTCAACAATAAGGACTTGCCGCTGCCCGAGCCGCCGATCAGCACCAGCGACTCGCCCTTGGCAACATCGAGCGAGATGTTATCGAGCGCGCGGTGGCCGTCGAACGTCTTGCAAACGCCGGTCAATCTGATTTTCGGAACGCTCATCCGATCGTCGTCACGGCCACCGGCGTCTTGCCCAGGCTACTGCAGGGTCGGCATGGTCAGGCTGTGGCCCTCGCGCACGCCGGACTTCGGCCAGCGCGAGGTAATCGCCTTGAGACGCGTGTAGAAACGCACGCCTTCCATGCCATGCATGTGCGTATCGCCAAACAGCGAACGCTTCCAGCCGCCAAAGCTGTGATAGGCGACCGGTACGGGGATCGGCACGTTGACGCCGACCATGCCGATCTGCACCCGTTCAGTGAAGTCGCGCGCCGCATCGCCGTCCTTGGTGAAGATGGCGGTGCCGTTGCCGTATTGATTGCGGTTCACCAGGTCGACCGCGGATTCATAATCGGGCGCCCGCACCACCGAGAGGACCGGGCCGAAAATCTCTTCCTGGTAAATTGCCATGTCCTCGGTCACCCGATCGAACAAGCTGCCGCCCATGAAGTAGCCGTTTTCGTAGCCCTGCATGGTGAAATCGCGGCCATCGACGACCAGTTCCGCCCCCTCCTCGACGCCCTTGTCGATGAGGCCCTTGATGCGGTCGTAGGCCTGTTCGGTGACCACCGGCCCCATCTCGATATCCGGATCGCTACCGGGACCGATTTTCAGCTCCTGGACCCGCGGCACCAGGTTCTCGACCAGGCTGTCGGCCGTCTGATCACCGACGGCGACGGCGACCGACACCGCCATACAGCGCTGGCCGGCCGAACCGTAACCGGCGCCGATCAAGGCGGCCGCGGCCTGGTCCATGTCGGCGTCCGGCATGACCACCATGTGGTTCTTGGCGCCGCCGAGCGCCTGCACCCGCTTCCCGCTAGCCGCCGCAGTCGAGTAGATGTATTGGGCGACCGGCGTCGAGCCGACGAACGATACCGCGGAGATGCCGGGATGGTTGAGGATGGCGTCGACCGCTTCCTTGTCGCCATTGATGACATTGACGACGCCGTCGGGGACGCCGGCTTGTTTCGCCAATTCGGCCAGCCGCAGCGGACAGGACGGATCACGCTCCGATGGTTTCAAGATGAAGGTGTTGCCGCAGGTGATCGCCAACGGGAACATCCACAACGGGATCATCGCCGGAAAATTGAACGGTGTGATACCGGCACACACGCCGACCGGCTGGCGGATCGAAAACGCATCGACGCCGGTGCCGACGTCCTCGGTAAAATCGCCCTTCAGCAAATGCGGGATGCCGCAGGCGAACTCGACCACTTCGCGGCCGCGGGTGATATCGCCCTTGGCGTCTTCGATCGTTTTGCCGTGCTCGGTGGTAATCAACTCTGCCAGTTCGTCGAGATGCTGCACGATCAGCTCGTTAAAGCGAAACATGATCCGCGCCCGCCGCAACGGCGGCAAGGCCGACCACGCGGGCAGCGCAGCTTGCGCCGCGGCAACCGCGCTATCGACATCGGCGGCGCTGGCCAGCCGAACTTCGCCGATCTGTTCGCCGATCGCGGGATTGAAAACTGGCCCGGTGCGCGTCGACTGTCCGTCGGCATAGTTGCCGTTGATCCAATGTGTGAGCGATTTCATGGTTCTACTCTCCTTAGCGCCGCACGGTCTGCATGGCTCGGACGCAATCGCCCGATCAAGCCGCCGGCGCTGCCAATTCGATTGTTATTGCCAGCTATAGGAGACCCCGTGGCCGCACGCAAGACGGCAATTCGCAAATGCGTCACCCGGCCTTCGGCACGTGCGCCAAGTCGCCGAGCTGGCCGCGGAAAAAGATCAACGGTTCGCCGTCGGTGGTTTCATAGCGCTCAACTTCGCCAACGATAATGACATGGTCGCCGCCGTCATGGTGAACCACATTGCGGCATTCGAACTGCGCCAGACATCCAGCAAGGATCGGCGCGCCGCCCAAGCCTTCGGTGAACTCGACACCGTTAAATTTATCGTCGCCCGATCTGGCGAATTTCATGCACAGATCGTTTTGCCCTTCCGCCAGTATGTGAACGCAGAAATGGCTGGCGTTCTCGAGCACCTTTAGACTGGGCGAACCGCGGTCGAGGCTCCACAGGACCAGCGGCGGGTCGAGCGAGACCGAATTGAACGAGTTGGCCGTGACGCCGGCCAACGTGCCGTCGTCCCCTTTGGCGGTAATCACCGTAATGCCGGTGGCGAAATTGCCCAGCGCATTGCGAAATGAACGTGTATCGAATTCTTGACCCGCCATTTAGGGGATTCCCAACCGGTTCGCACTCAGCGCAAGGATACTGGTTAGCGCTGGCGATACCAACCCCGCTAGCGACATCGTCAGCGGCAAATAAGACCGTTGTTGGGTCTACGGCCGGGCCGCCCAGGCGGTTGCTTCAAGTCGCTAGCGCGCTACAGTGGCGCGGCCGGACCGGCCGCCGGTCGGCCCGTTTGGAGAACGCTCATGCCGGTAACAGATTCTCGCGACGGGGTCGCAATTCACTATGAGTGCCATGGCGACGGACCGTCGCTGGTGCTTATTAGCGGCACCGGTCACGATCTGAGCTTCTGGTCCGGGCAAGTGCCTTTCTTCGCGCCGGAATTTCGTACCATCGTTTTCGACAACCGCGGCGTCGGCGGATCGAGCGTGCCGTCACCCGGCTATTCGCTCGCCGACATGGCCGACGATGCCGCCCACGTGCTTGACGACGCCGGCTTGGACAGCGCCCACGTGATGGGCTTTTCCATGGGCGGCCACATTGCCCAGGAGCTTGCGCTAAACCACCCGCACCGGGTTCTCAGCCTGGGCATTCACCATAGCTGGGCCCGCAACGGTGCCCGGCTCAAGAAGTTTCAAGAAACCCGGCGCTATCTCGCCGAACACGACCAGCGTGTGGCGCTGACCGAACTCAGCATGCTGGCCTTGCACGCCTCGGCCTATTACGACGCCCACGCCGAGGAGATGGAAGACCATCGCCGGTTTCTATTGGAGCAATCGCCGGTCAATGCGGGCTGGATCGGCCAACTGGAAGCCTGCATCAACGGCGACACCTACGACCGTCTCCCTCAGATCGAGGTACCCACGCTGATCACCTGTTCGGAACTCGACGTCATCGCCGCCCCGCACCTGTCGCAGATGATCCACGAGCGCATTGCCCGATCGCAGTTGCGCATTCTCAAAGGCACCGGCCACGTCGCCCTGATGGAAGCACCCGAAGAGTTTGCGCAAATCTGTCTTGAGTTCCTCCATACGGTCGTCGCTGCAAACCCGTCGTAACCGCTGCCGAGGGTCTTGAGCCGGCTCCGATACCACCCGATAATCAATCCTGATAGGTCCGGCAGAATAAGGCTGGCGCGGATCAGGTAAGGGGAATGACATGCACGGACTGATAATGGACCGGCCGCTTTTGATCTCCAGCTTGCTGGAACATGCGGACCGGGTTTCCGGCGACCGCGAGATCGTGTCGCGTTCCGTCGAGGGACCGATCCACCGCTACACCTACCGCGACGCCCATACAAGGTCGCGCCAGTTGGCCAACGCGTTGACGGCGCTCGGCGTGCAACTGGGCGACCGGATTGCCACCTTGGCCTGGAACACGTACCGCCACTTCGAAACCTACTACGCGGTGTCGGGTATCGGCGCGATTACCCACACGTTAAACCCGCGCCTGGCGCCGGCACAGCTCATCTACATCGTCAACCACGCAGAAGATTCCTACATCTTCGCCGATGCCAATCTGGTGCCTTTGATCGAAGCAGTCGCCGATGAACTTACCGCGTTGAAGGGCGTCGTTGTGATGACCGACAAGGCAAACATGCCCAACGCCAAGATCGACAATCTGTTTTGCTACGAGGAGCTGATCGACAGCCACTCGGACGATTTCGACTGGCCTGAGTTCGACGAAAATACCGCCTCGTCGCTGTGCTACACGTCGGGCACCACCGGCAACCCCAAAGGCGCGCTGTACAGCCACCGCTCGACGATTATTCACGCCTACGCGTCGGCCCTGCCCGACACTTTGAATTTAGCCGAACGCGAAGTCATCCTGCCGGTGGTCCCGATGTTCCACGTCAACGCCTGGGGCATCCCCTACGGTGCCACCATGACCGGGGCGAAGCTGGTGTTTCCGGGCCCCAAACTCGATGGCGAGAGCATCCACGAGCTTCTCGTGTCGGAAGAAGTTACTCTCGCCGCCGGTGTCCCCACCGTCTGGCTGGGCCTGCTCAATTACTGGCGGGAAAACAACACACACGTGCCCTCGCTCAAGCGTACGGTGATCGGCGGTACGGCAATCCCGCAATCGATGCTCCAGGCGTTCCAGGACGAGTTCGGCGTCGAAGTTCGCCATGCCTGGGGCATGACCGAAATGAGCCCGCTTGGCACCGTGTGTATTGTCAAACCAAGCATGGCCGACGCAGATAAAGCTGCGCGCGAACGGATCCAAATCAAACAAGGCCGGCCGGTGTTCGGCGTCGACATGAAGATCGTCGACGACCAGGGCAAGGAATTACCCCATGACGGCAAGGCCTATGGCGAATTGATGGTGCGCGGACCGTGGATCACCAGCGGCTATTACAAGCTCGAGGTCTCCGAAGCCCACGGCCATGATGGCTGGTTCGCCACCGGCGATGTCTGCACCATCGATTCCGACGGATATTTGGAAATCACCGACCGCTCGAAAGACGTGATCAAGTCCGGCGGCGAGTGGATCAGCTCGATCGACCTGGAAAATCAGGCGATGGGCCACCCGGATGTATTGCAAGCCGCGGTGATCGGCGTCCCCCATCCCAAATGGGACGAACGGCCGCTGCTGATCGTCGTCCCGGCGCCAGACAAACAACCCGACCTTGCGACCGTCAACGACTACCTGGCCGACAAAGTTTCCAAATGGTGGCTGCCCGACGACATGATTTTGGTCGACGAGCTGCCGCTGGGCGCCACCGGCAAGGTGCTGAAGACCAAGCTGCGCGAACAGTTCGGCGACCACAAGCTGCCGACGGCATAGCGCCGACACCGGCACAAATGCCGTTCAGCCGCTGCGCTTAACCTTCACGTAGTTGACGATCCGGCGCACGTCGTCGCGCGCGTCGACAATCGCCACCGCCTTGTCGAGCTCCGCCTGGCTCTCAGCTAGTCCGATCAGATAAACCACGCCGTTGACCGAACGGACACGGAAATTCGACGAGTCGATCTCGGAATCGAACAGGTAATCGGCCTGGATGACCTTTTCGATATAGATGTCGTCGACCAGCGCGCCGACGCCGCCCTCGTCGGTGACCTGGATGTCGTTAGTCACGCCGCTGACTTTTTCTGGGATGCGCGCGATTTCGCCGGCGCGCACCTTATCCTCGGCCTTTTCGACGTCGCCCAACAGATAGACATGACGCCGATAGACCACCGTGCCGACGTCCTTGAACAAGCCCAGCCGTTCGTCCAGTAGCAGCTTGTTGAGCTTCAGCTTGATGCCGTTGTCGTCGATAACGTCGTCCATGGTCCGCTCTTCCGATGCCGTATAGGCGCCATCGACGGCCAAAGAAGTTACAGTCGGCGCACATCCGGTAAATGCGAGCGCCGCAGCCAGGCAGACCCATAAGCTTGAACGCGGCCCCCGATCGCGCATGCGTTCGGCCGTCACGGCGCGACCGGCCATTAGAACGGGTTCCATGATTTTTTCTTCGTGTAATGCAAATAGCCGACATTGGCGCCGGCGCGGAGCCCGACGCCGGTGCGGATCGGCGCCAGAATGATGTCGCCGGTCTGCTGATAGTTCACGCCGACGCCGGCGACGAAATAAAACGTGCCCTCGACGCCGGGAAACCGCTGGTAGATCTCCTCGCTGTCATCGAGATGGTAGACCAACACGAACACCTTCGAGGCGTTGCCGCCGGCATCGAAACCGACCGATGGTCCCTGCCAGTGGACCTTGCGCGTGTCGCCCTTTTTGCGGTGCAGGCTTCCATCGCCGTAACGCAAACCAACCACGAATGCGCCGCTGACCTCCTCGCCGGTGATAAAGCCGTTGGGCCGCCCCTGGTCTTCGAACACGTGCTCGATGGCTTTGGCCAAGCCCTCGGTGGTTTCGCCAAAGAATTCGGTGGCCTCGTGGATGATCGTTTCCTGATCGTAAGTATCGTCGTCTTCGGCCGCCTGCGCTGGCATGGCAACGATACCGGATGCCAGCATCACCATGCCCGCAAGCGATAACGCGCAAAGAACGGTCGGCAATTGAGGCAATCGACGGGACATTCGCGCGCTCCTCGACAAGCGGTTCACGGCCGGGCGGTCAATGTAGGTACGAATGGTAAATTCGCACTTAACCCTCGATCCGCCAAAACAAAAAAACACGGGAATTTCAGGGACGCCCGGTCGAAGCCCTCGGCCAGGCTCGCACATCCACAACAAGATAAGCGGCAATCACCAGCGCGGCTGTTGCAACCAGCGAGGGCAATAGGAAACTATCGCCGAAGCGAAAGGTAACGCCGGCGAACGTCGGGCCGATCATTTGGCCAAGGCCGAAGGAGGCGGTCATCAGGGCCAGGCTGCGGCGCGGATCGCCCGGCGTAAGATCGCGCGCGTAGATGAACCCCAACGCGGTGATACCCATGAAGGTGCCGCCGAGCAGCGCCGCGCCGACCAAGACTATCGCGGCGTTCGTGGTCAGGACACTCAGGGCGACACCGATTGCCTCGGCAATACAAGCGATGGCGAAGGCACGGTCATTACCCCAGCGGCGGCCGATCCAGGTCCACAATGCGATCGACGGTATGGCGGCGAGGCCGACGACCAGCCAGACCACCGGTTCGATCGGTTGCAATTGGGGAGCGGTGCGCACCATGGTCGAGATAAAGGTGGCGGTGATCACGTAGCCGAAGCCGAACAACCCATAGGCCACGATCAATCCGATCAGGCGCCGGTCGATGCCCGCGCCGCTCGCCGGCGCGGCCGGGCGATCGACTTCCCCTCCGGCGGGCACGAGCCAAACCACAGCTGCGAGCCCCAGTAGGGCCACGGCACCGCTGGCGAGCCATTGGATTTGCCAGTCGGCGCCGGCGGCCGACAATCCGGAGACCAGTATTGCCGAGACCGCGATGCCAACGCCGACACCGGCAAAATGCACGGCCGACAACCCGGGCCGGCCCAAGGTTGCCAAACGGTCGAGCACCAGCGCGGAAGCAAACACCAGAACAAACGCGCTCGCGCCGCCGCCGACAAACCGCAGGCCGAGAAATATCGTCATCGATGTCGTCAGGCCCATTGCCCCGGTTGTTACTGCACTGACGCCAAGCGCCCCAAGGAACCAGGCGCGCCGGCCACCGGGCAGGGCCGATAAAGAGGCCGCCAGCGCTCCTAGCAGGTAGCCAAGAAAATTGACCGACGCGATTATGCCCGCCTGCGGTTTGGTCAGCCCGAGGGCTTCCTCCATGAAAGGCAGCACCGGCGTATAGACGAACCGGCCGATGCCCATCCCGGCAGCCAACGCGATGAGACCACCGAGCGCGATGCCGATCGCATGGCGGGAATCAACAGTCATCGCGCGATGCTACCATGCCCCCGTCGCTCGATCGTGATCATTATCGAACAAACGAACGGACACTTCCCGGGGATGCCGAACGACATTCGGGCGTCAGGGTTTCCTATCCGGTCCGGCCGCGGGGTCGGCGGCGGCGCGCTGTTCCGCCGCCGCGACTATCTCGGCGGGCCAGAGTGCTTTAATCCGCGCGACGAAATCTGCCGCCTGCCCAACGCCTTGGTCGCGCGCCCTGATCAGCCAAACCAACCCGTCGATGCGTTCGACCTCGTTCGATGCCGCATTGAGCCGCAACACCCCTAAATTATACTGCGCCGGCGCGAACCCCGCTCGCGCCGCACGTTCATACCATTGCGCGGCGGCAGCCGGATCGGCTTCGCGGCCGCGGCCACGCTCCAGGAACGTGGCGAGTTTGAACTGCGCTTCCAAATATCCCTGACGCGCGGCCTTTTCATACCAGTTGGCCGCCTCGGCGAAGTCGCGCGCGACGTCGGTGCCGGTTTCATATTTGAGACCGAGCAAGAACTGGGCCTGTGCATTCCCAGCCTGCGCGGCATCGAAGTACCACTGCAAGGCCTCGCCGTAGGTCACGCGGGGGCGCTGTTCGTCAGCGAATGCCGCCGCCGGTGCGAACGCAGCAAGCGTGCTCAGGCACACAGCAAGCAGGATTGTCCTGGCCAAGATGATTTGCCCCCAGTTTCGGACCGAATATGACAGATGAATGTAATACTGGCGACTAAACGCCACAAAAAGGCAGTGGTTTCAAGCCATTGGGCTATGGCTGTACCGGAAGGGTATCGGCAAACGGGGCAGGTCCTTCGAAACCGACGAGACGATTGCCGCCATCTTCGAGCGGCTGATCGTGGCAATCGCCGACGCCGATCGTCTCGTAGCAATATACCGGCTGCACGATAGCCGGCGGCGCCTCCACTTCTTGCCTATCGCCAAACAACCAGCCCGTGGACAAGAGGCTCTCGAGCGAGGGCGCATCCTCCATCCAGGGGTTTTCGCAGGCGCTCAGGGCCAAACAAAGGCCGGCGGCGAAGACACCCCGGCGAAAGGCGGCTATGGGATACAGACGTGCCATGCCATTGCATTTATCAGCAAACCGTTAACGTCTTGTTATTAAACGGCCCCGTTTCCGGTCAAGCGTTCACATCGATGACGGTGCGACCGCGCACTTTTCCCTTCAATATTTCGCTTGCCAACTGCGGCACCTCGGCCAATGGCCGCACAGTCGTCATGGCGTCCAATTTAGCGAGCGGTAAATCATCGACGATGCGCTGCCAGATCCGTTGCCGGTTCTTCGCCGGCTGCATCACCGAATCGATGCCCAGAAGACTTACGCCGCGCAGGATGAACGGCAGAATTGTGGTTTCCAAAACGTTGCCGCCAGCCAGTCCACAGGCTGCCACGGACGAACCGTACTTCATTTGCGCCAGCACCGTTGCCAACGTGCTTCCAGCGACAGAATCGACGCATCCTGCCCAGCGTTCTTTTTCGAGCGGCCGCGGCTCGGCCGCCGCCAGGTCGTCACGATCGATAATTTCGGCTGCCCCCAGATCGGCCAGGTAGCCGTCGAGCTCCCGGCGGCCCGTCGACGCCACCACGGTATAACCGCGTGCGCCTAAAATAGCGGTGGCGGCGCTGCCGACCCCGCCGGCGGCGCCGGTTACCAATACCTCGCCATCGCCGGAGCCAAGCCCATTTTGTTCCAATGCGTCGACACACAGCATCGCAGTGAACCCAGCTGTGCCGACCGCCATCGCCTGCAATGTCGAAATGCCGTCGGGCAGCGGAACCAGCCAGCCCGCCTGGACGCGCGCGAGTTGGGCGAAACCGCCCCAATGGGTCTCGCCGACGCGCCAGCCGGTGAGAACGACCTTATCGCCCGGTTTGTAATCGGGGCTATCGGAGTGCTCCACCGTGCCGGAAAAATCGATTCCGGGTACGTGGGGGAACGAACGAACGAGGCGGCCCTTATTGCCGTCGACAATCAGGCCATCCTTGTAATTGACCGTGGAATACTCCACCGCCACGGTAACGTCGCCCTCCGGCAAATCGCTCTTTGAAAGCGATTTCAATTCCACAGTTAAGTCGTCGCCGTCATCGAGGACGAGCGCGGTGAAGTCGTTCGGCATGGCTGGTCGGGTCCCTGATTTCTGCAGCGGTATCACCGCGTTTCGTGCTCTGATCCAAGCGCAAATAGACTTGCATCGAATTGAGTTGTCGCCCTATCACTTAAGTAACAAAAATCCAAGCGGCCAGAGCCTAGTTCGGTAAATGCGGTTTCCAACTCGCGCCAGCTTTCGATAGGCTGCGTCGGAGGACAAATCTTGGGGGACGTTATGGGGCGAGGCGCCAAGACGGTATGGTTTGCGGCAGTTGTCGTTTTGGCGACCACCCTGGCGGCGCCGCCGGCGGATGCCGACGATCCGAGTTTCTTGAGCTTAGGCGTCGGTTGGTACGATTTCGACGACGATGATCAGGCCCTCGACCTGCGCGCCGAATTCCGCTCAAGCTATAAGTTTCTTGGCGTCGTGAAACCCTGGCTTGGGGTCCAGATAACGTCCGACATCGCCTCCTACGCTGTCGGCGGTATTCTCATCGATATGTTTTTTGGCCGCCGGGTGGTCGTCACGCCGAGTTTCGGCGTCGGCGCATACTCCGACGGCGACGGCAAGGACCTTGGAAACACGGTCGAATTTCGTTCGCAAATAGAGGCGGGATACCGGTTCGACGACAGATCGCGAATGTCGTTGGCGCTCAGTCATATTTCCAATGCCAGTCTGGGTGACCGAAATCCGGGCGTTAATATCCTATCGGTCTACTACCACATCCCGTTAACCCGCCTCCAAGACTAGAGCACTATCCGACCAGATAGAACCATTCTGGCGGCGCGGACTTGGGTCAAGGCCAAGGGTTTCGGCGAAGCGCATAGCCGAAGCTACGCGCGAGCCGAAATCCGCCGGTATTGGCGCAAAGCCGCCCGCCCCTTCGGGTTGGCGATCGGCGGGCAGCCACTTTGTCAGACGGCTTGCGCGATGTCCCTGCATCGCGCTGCGCCTTCTTCCGCGTGGACTGCCGCCCCGAATCGCCAACAGAATTGACTCTATCTGGTCGGATAGTGCTCTAGCGGCGCGGCGGACCTAAAAAAAACGCCCCATTGCGGGGCGTTTTCACTCTTAAACTTTAAACTGCGCGGCGCTTAGCGCATGCGTTCGAGGACCGAAACATAGTTCGAGACCGCCGAGCCGCCCATATTGAACACGCCGGCGAGCCTGGGATCGGGCAGTTGCATGTCGCCGGCGCGGCCGGTGAGTTGCATCGAAGCAATGATATGCATCGAAACACCGGTCGCCCCGAGCGGATGCCCCTTCGACTTGAGCCCGCCTGACCGATTGATCGGCAACTTGCCGTCGGCGGCCGTCCAGCCTTCCTTGATGGCCTTTTCGCCCTCGCCGCGCGGGGTCAGGCCCATCGCCTCGTAAGTGAGCATTTCGGCGCTGGTGAAGCAGTCGTGGACTTCGGCGAAACCGAGGTCTTCCAAAGTTATGCCGGCCTCGGCGAACGCTCTGCTCCACGCTTCGGTCGGTCCCTCGAAGTCGATCACGTTGCGGCGCGACATCGGCATGAAATCCTGCACGTGCTGAGCGGCGCGGAAATAGACCGCCTTGTCCATTTTCAGCGCCGTATCGACATCGGCCAGCACCAACGCGGCCGCGCCGTCGGAGACCAGGGAACAGTCGGTTCGCTTGAGCGGACCGGCGACGACCGGGTTTTTGTCGGAGACGTTGCGGCAGAAATCGTAGCCCAAATCTTTTTGCATCTGCGCAAACGGATTGTCGCAGCCGTTCTTGTGGTTTTTTGCGGCAATCATCGCCAGCGCATCCGACTTATCGCCGTAGGCCTGGAAATAGCGGTCGGTGATCTGGGCGAAAATTTCGGCAAAGCTCGATGCCGATTCCTCGCGCAGATAAGACGCCTTCGACAGGATACCGCCAAGCACTTCGCCACTCACTTCGGTCATTTTCTCAACGCCGACAACGAGGACGATGCGAGCCTTTTTCGCGGCGATATGATTCAAACCCTGGTAGACCGCAGCCGACCCGGTGGCGCAGGCGTTCTCGACATGGGTCGCCGGCTTAAAGCGCAAATCGTCGGCGGCCTGCAGGACCAGGGACGCGGGAAACTCCTGGCTCACAAAACCACCGCCAAACGTTCCCAGATAAATGGCATCGACATCGCGGGGTTCGACGCCGGAGTCCTTCAGCGCGCCCGCGGCGACCTGGACGATCATGTCCTCGATGTCATCGCCTTCGTGTTTGCCAAACTTCAAGTGGTCCCAACCGACGATACACGCAGTCATCTATTGTCTCCTTTTGACCGGACCGCGCAATCGCGTCGTGGCCCAGTTGAATGCCCGACGGTCATGCCCGTCGGGCGTGTTACGTCGCGCCGGCGCCGCAGAGCGCGCTCGCGACGATGTTTGTGATCCATTACTTAGGCGGCGCGGCGCGCGTCGTCCAGAACGTCGAGCACATCACCGCCGATACCTGAATTTCCGACGATGTGGTGATTATGCCATAGGGCGTAAAACAGCAGCAACCATACGGCAAATCCTTGCCGTTTTCCGCGGCGCAGGTAGAGATTCTCGACTTTCTTGGGATCACAAATTTCCGCCACCCCGGGCTGACGGGCAACCAGCGGACCGATTTCCGAGCCGCGCGCGAAAATCCATTCGGCCACCGGCACCGAAAACCCGCGTTTGCGTTCAAACGCGCCGGTAATCGGCAGCCGATCTTCCAGCCAGCGCCGTAACAACCATTTGCCGAGACCTTCCTTGACCTTCAATTGATCCGATAGACGGAACGCTACCGCGGCGACCCGGGGATCGAGGTAGGGCGTACGACCTTCGACACCATGCGCCATCAGGCACCGGTCAACCTTGGTCAACAGGTCGTTGGGCAGCCAATCGGCGCAATCGGCCGCCTGGGCAACCTGCAAGCGGGTCAGCGAACCGGTGTTGAGCATCTCTTCGGCTGCCGAAATGCCATCGCGCCAGCCCGCAGGTACTTCGCGCAATACATCCAGTCCGTCGAGTATGCCGCGCGCGCGCATGCTGCGGCCGCCTTGCCACCATGGCCTGACTGCGCTGCGGTAACGGCCATAACCGGCGAAAAGCTCGTCGCCCCCCTCGCCGGTCAGCACCACCTTCAAGCCGCTATTGCGAACCGCTTCGCCGAGCAGGTAGGTCGGCAGAATGGCGTAGTCGGCGACAGGATCGTCGACAGCGGCGGCAATTTCCGGCAACCGCTGCCACAGATCGTTCTGGGCAATACCCACATCGACTGTTTCCGCACCCACCGCATCGGCGAGCAGCATTGCATGTTCGCGTTCGTCCGGGACCGAGGGATCGTCGAAACCGGCCGTGAAGGTCCGCACCGGTTGATCGTTCAATTCCGCCATCAAGGCCAGCAAAACCGAGCTATCGACGCCGCCGGAGAGGAACATGCCATAAGGCACGTCCGCACGCTGATGCACTTCGACGCTGTCATGCAATGCCTCGTTCAGCAGCTCCAGAGCGGTATCGGCATCCCAAGGGGCGGGCTCGCTCAGCGGCAACGCAGCCTTTCGCCGCCGCGCGACAATGCGCCCGTCGCGCACCACAAGAGTTTCGCCCGGCAATACCCGTTGGATGTTCCTAAAGACGGTGTCCGCGCCGGTCGTATACTGCAGTTGCATCAATTCACCGCGCGCTGTCGGGTTAATCTCACGGTCAACCAGACCCGCGCCCAACAAGGCCTGCGGTTCCGACGCAAAGCAGAAACCGGCCTCGGTTTCAGCGTAGTAGAGCGGTTTGATGCCGAACGGATCACGCGCCAGCACCAGCTGTCCCTCGACGGGATCGTGCAGCGCGATGGCATACATGCCGCGCAAATGATCGACGAAGTCGAGCCCGTGGCGGCGATATAAGTGCAGCGGCGCCTCGCAATCGGAAGCTGTTGCGAAACTGGCGCCGTTAAGATCCTTGCGCAGCTCGATGTAGTTATAGATCTCGCCGTTGGCGACCAGTGCCGCGCCGCCCGCTTCGTAGAGCGGCTGGTCACCGGTCTCCAAATCGATAATCGCCAGACGCGTTTGCGCCATGGCAAAATTACGCGCGCTATAGCGCCCCTCACCATCCGGGCCGCGGTGGCGAACGGCGGCGGCGAGCTCTCCCACGGCGACGTCATCGGGTGCGCGTCCGTCGCGCGTCATCAATCCGACTATGCCGCACATTGTATCCGCACCTTCTCGAAAAAATCCAAATACTGCGCCGTCACGGCGCCTTCGGTGAAATCCTGTTCGTACGCGGCACGACCGGCGGCGGCAAGGCGAATCGCTTTTTCCCGGTTCGCCAACAGATCGCGTATCGCGCTGGCCAGTTCGGCCGGCTGATCGACCGGCACCAATACCCCGCGTTCGTCATTACCCAGCAAATCCGCCGGTCCGGCCGCGGCCGCCGCGATCACCGGTTTTTCCGCTGCCCAGGCTTCCAGGACGACATTGCCCAAGGGTTCGTGGCGCGAGGGGCAAATAAACAGGTCGGCCGCGCGCATGAGCGCATCGGAATCGTCACGCCAACCCAGAAAGCGGACCCGGTCGGCGATCCCCAGGTCACGTGCCATGCCCTGTAGAGCGCTGCCCTCGGGTCCCTCGCCGGCAATCCACAACCACGCGTCCGGCACCTCGGTCAGCGCCCGCAACAAAACATCGAACGCCTTGTTTTCGTGCAATCGCCCCATCGCGAGGAGTAGCGGTGCGTCCAACGGCGTATCCAATCCGACCCTGGCCAACGGCGGATTGGTGGGCGGGTGGACGAAATTTGGCAGCCGCACCACGCGGTCGCGATCGAACCCTTCGCTGATGACGTAATCGACAATATCGGCGGTGTTGCCGATCAGGTAATCGCAATGTTGGTAGTATTTCAGATTGTAATAACCGCCCAGGCGCCCGACTAACGTGTAGCTGCCCGGCGCTGCCGGCGTCGCCCAGGACGCCCGGCTCATCCAACTCAAGATGACATCGGGGCGGAAGCGTGCGATCTCGCGCTTCAATGCCGGCCGGGTACGAAAATCCATGCGGCCGCCGAAGGGAAGTTCCACCGGCGACACGCCGCCCTCGCGCAGCGCGCGCGCGCGCGTCGGGTCACGCCGGATCACGACTTTGTGCGTGATATCGCATGACTGCAAGGCAATCGCCAGCCGGACGAAGAACGCCTCGGCGCCGCCAATTTCCGCGCCGGCAATTGTCTGCATTAGACGCACAGCCTAGTCGTCCTCATAGCGCGCTTTGAGGTAGCTGAGCATCGGATACAGACCAGCCATCAAAGCGATTAGAAATCCGTAGGCGCCTTCTCGGTATCCCCGGCGCGATACATAACACTTACCAAACCGCGAAAAAATTCGAAGCAGGTTGCGGCCGAACGTGCCAATGTCGCCGTTCGCGCGCAAGTCGCGGGCCCGCACAGAGGTGTAGCGGTCCAGCCGCTGGAGCATGTCCGAAATGTCGCGGTCGACATAATGCTCCATCGACGCGTGCAACGTGCCGGCCTGTCCCTTGAGTTCGACGCTGGGATGAATCCGTTGATCACCCCATTTTTTTGCCGGCCCCGAAGCACCCTTTGCGAACAGCCTTACGGTCGCGCTCACGCCCCACGCCGCGCCCCAACCATATTTGACCAGACGATCGCCGACGTAATTATCAAACGGGATCAGGAAATGGCCGTACGGCGCTGCCGCTATCGTCGCCCGTATTTCTTCGGCGAGTTGGGCGGTGACCCGTTCGTCGGCATCGACCTCGAGTATCCAGTCGCCGCTGCATGCATCGATCCCGCTATTGCGGCGCGGGCCCTCGAGTTCCCATGCGCCCTCGACAAGTTGGGCGCCGTAGCGCTCAGCAATGTCTTTCGACCCGTCGCTGCAGCGGTCGAGCACCACCACCAACTCGTCGGCGAAGCTGACCGAACCCAGGCAGTCGGCCAGTTGAGCCTCTTCATTATGAACCACGACCAGCGCCGACAGCCGGGGCGATTTGGCGGTCTCTGCAGTCACTGAGCGGCAATTTGTTCGCGTTGCCGCCACAGCCCGACAGCAGCTTCGACTACGGAATCGACAGACAAGGAATCCATCATCGTGTCGGTGGTTCGATGGTCGTAGCCAGGACCCCCGACCAATTCTTCGTAGGGCTTCTCGGTACGCACAGCGGCGCTCAGATCACCCCAGGGGCGGTAGTTTTCCGGTCGGCTGGGACCGAACAGGCCAACGGTGAGGATTTCGGCGGCAGCTGCCATGTGCATTAGTCCAGAATCGTTGCCGACGAACAGCGCGCACCGTTTAAGGCAGGCTGCGACGATAGGCAAATCCTCCGTTCCAACCAGATTGATACGCTTGTCGTCCGGTACCGAGTCAAGGACCGGCGCGGCGGCGGATGCTTCCCCGGGGCCGCCGAAGACGGCAATCCGGGCATCGGGCAGGATCGCTTCCGCGGGATCGCCGCCGGTCAGCCGTTCGATCAGTTCGACGAAACGTTCCGGCCGCCAGATTTTGCCGCGCCAGTTTGCCGTCGGCGCAATCGCGAGGACCGGCCCGCCACCGGGAATCAGATGCTCGGCGCGCTCACGATGCGCGTCAAGCGTCCATAGACAGGGTGCCGGAGGATGCTCGGCCAGGCCGAGCGTACGGGCGAGCGAGACCACCCTGTGCTCGTCGGCATCGGTGGCGGGTCGCGAAATGAACCGGCGGCGCGCCCAAATCGTCCACGGAATTATCGAGCGCCGCAGATCGACAACAAGGTCCCACCGGTCACCAATGACTTCGCGCCAAACGTCAAGCCAATGGCCAGCGGCCGGCTTCTTGACGATCGGTATTACACGGGCGAGCTTCGGCACGCCGCTATACAGCGGCGCCGCGACCGCGCCGCAAACAATGGTAATCGCCGCTTGCGGATAGGTTTCGCCCAAGTGGTGCACTAGACCCGACGAGAGCACGGCGTCGCCGATCCGGGTTGGTCCGATGAACAGAATTTTCATTTCGGAAATGCTTATACGCGTCCGACTCCGCGCGTGCCACCATATGCCGCCAAGCGCTTGCTTTTCCGGCCCGCAACGCCATTTTCGACTCAAGAGCATTAGGCCAACGATGGGATGCGAACCGGTATAAGATAGCGCAATGGCTACGATCAGATACGTGAAGCTGGAACGCGGGCTGGTGTCGGTCACCGGCGCCGATCGGCAGATATTTCTCCAGGGATTGATTTCCCAGGACGTCGATCGTATCTCGGCGACCCGCGCTGCCTATGGCGCCTTCCTGACGCCGCAGGGCAAGTATCTGCACGATTTTTGCCTCGCCGCGATCGGCGATCGGCTGATCCTCGACGGCGAACAGGGGCGCGCCGACGAACTCATTTCACGCATGACGCGCTTTAAGCTGCGCGCCCGGGTCGAACTCGCCGTTGCCGATGATCTCGCGGTGCTCGCCGTGTTCGGCCGAGGCGCAGCGGCGGCGCTCGGTTTGCCGGAAGACCCCGGTGCGGCGTGCCCGCTGGCCGGCGGCGTTGCGTTCGTCGATCCGCGTTCGGCAGAACTCGGATGCCGCCTGATCATGCCCGCTGCCGGTTCGGCCGCCGTCGCCGCCGACCTGGCGATCGAAGAAACAACATTCGAGCCATACGATACGCTGCGAATCCGCCTCGGGATCCCCGACGGCAGGCGCGATATGGACGTCGAAAAATCGACATTGCTCGAATGCAATTTCGAGGCCCTCAACGGGATCGACTGGGACAAGGGTTGTTACATCGGCCAGGAAGTCACGGCGCGGACCAAATACCGCGGTCTGCTAAAACGCCAGCTGCTGCCGGTCCACGTCGACGGCGCAGCGCCTGCGCCGGGGACGGCGATATCGGCAAACGGTAAACAAATTGGCGAGATTCGCTCGATTCACGACGGATGGGCCATTGCCTCGCTGCGCCTTGACGCCTTGGACGGTGCCGATGACGGGCATTCATTGACCGCCAACGGGGCCGTAATATCGCTGATTTCCGCCCAATCGCGCGACTAACCGGGGGTTCGGTCAAAAACCCCATATTAGGGTTACCAAATTTCTAACGCCTTGAAATATGTGAAAACTAGATATGCAATTTTTGCATGAATTGTTAATTGAAAAGTAGCTCTTGCTGACCAATATATTGCAGTACACACAAACCCTAATCAGCGAGAGAGCCCGATGAACAACGAAACTAGCTATCTGAGCGAAGCAGAAATTATTCGGCAGGCGGAGCAGGAACGCAGCAAGGCTATCGGGGAGTTTTTTACCCAGCTGTTTAGCCGCCACAACAGCGCCAACCTGCCCGTCAACCCGATTCCTGCCGAGTAACAGCAGAATAGCCGGCCTAAAACCGGCCCACAAAAAAAGGCCGTGCCCGGTTCAACTGGACACGGCCTTTTTTGTCACGCGATTTTCAGATCAATGGCGCTGGTGCGGCAGCGCTCCCTATTCCTTGGGCGCCGTCGCCGCCTGCGCCGCGGCGAGGCGGGCGATCGGCACCCGATAGGGCGAACAGGAGACATAGTCGAGGCCAGCACGATCGCAGAACCGCACCGATGCGGGATCGCCACCATGCTCGCCGCAGATACCCAGCTTGATATCGGGGCGCGTCGACCGGCCCCGCTCGACCGCAATCGACACCAGCTCGCCGACACCGTCGACATCGATGCTAACGAAGGGGTCGACATCGAAAATTCCGTAATGCTGATAATCGGGTAGAAAGCTCGCCGCGTCGTCGCGGCTGATCCCAAATGTGGTCTGCGTCAGATCGTTGGTGCCGAAGCTGAAAAATTCCGCCGTTTCGGCCAGCTCGTTCGCCCGCAGCGCGGCCCGCGGCAGCTCGATCATGGTACCGATGGAATACGCCACCTTACGACCCGCCGCGTCGAAAACGGTCTCAGCGACCGCTTCGATTTTCTCCTTGAGGATGTCCAACTCGCGCTTGGTCGCCGCGAGGGGAATCATGATCTCCGGGAACACCGACCCCTCGGATTCTGCAGCGACCGCGAGCGCGGCTTCGAATATGGCGCGCGCCTGCATCTCGTAGATCTCTGGAAAACTGACGCCGAGCCGGCATCCGCGATGGCCGAGCATCGGATTGGATTCGTGGAGACGGGCCGCCGTCTCCTGCATCGCCTTGGGGTCCTTACCCGCCGCTTTCGCCACTTCGGCGATCTCAGCGTCCGTGTGCGGCAGAAATTCATGCAGCGGCGGATCGAGCAGACGGATCGTCACCGGCAGGCCCGACATGATGCGAAAGAGTTCAATGAAGTCGGCGCGCTGGAACGGCAGCAGTTCTTCCAGCGCCGCCCGGCGGCCGGCCTCATTTTCGGCCATGATCATCTGGCGCACCGCGACGATGCGCTCGGGATCGAAAAACATGTGCTCGGTTCGGCACAAGCCAATCCCCTCGGCGCCGAACTCGCGCGCCATGCGCGCATCGGCCGGGGTTTCGGCGTTGGTGCGCACCTTCAAACGCCGCTGTTGATCGGCCCAGGTCATCAGCATCGCAAAATCGCCCGACACTTCGGGCTCGATGGTCGGCACGCTGCCGTCGATAACCTCGCCGGCCGCGCCGTCGATCGTAATCAGATCGCCCGCGGTAAAGTTCCGGCCACCGACCGACAGCGTGCCCGCCCCATAATCAACCGTGATATCGCCCGCGCCGGCGACGCACGGCCGTCCCATGCCGCGGGCGACGACGGCGGCGTGGCTGGTCATGCCGCCGCGCGTCGTCAGGATGCCCCGCGCCGCGTGCATGCCGTGAATGTCTTCCGGGCTGGTTTCGATGCGCACCAGAATGACGTCTTCGCCCTTTTGCGCGAGATCCTCGGCGGCGTCGGCGCTGAAGACGATTTTGCCCGACGCCGCCCCGGGCGATGCCGGCAGCGCGCGCGTCAAAACATGGCGCGCCGCGTTGGGGTCGAGGCGGGGGTGCAACAGTTGATCGAGCTGAGCCGGGTCGACCCGGTTGATCGCTTCGGCCTCGCTGAGCAGTCCGTCGCGCACCATTTCCACCGCGATGCGCACCGCCGCCGCCGCCGTGCGCTTGCCCGAGCGCGTCTGCAGCATATAGAGCTTGCCTTGCTGCACGGTGAACTCGATATCCTGCATATCCTTGTAATGGACCTCGAGCTTCCAGCGGACATCGTCCAACTGGACGAACACTTCCGGCATTACTTCTTCCATTGCCGGCAGTTGCGAGCCGTTCCGCTCTTTACCGGCCAGCGTCAAATGCTGTGGCGTGCGGATTCCGGCGACCACATCCTCGCCCTGCGCGTTCACCAGGTATTCGCCGTAGAACATGTTCTCGCCGGTCGACGGATCGCGCGTGAAGGCGACGCCGGTCGCACAATCCTCGCCCATATTGCCGAACACCATGGCTTGAATATTGACCGCCGTGCCCCATTCGGCAGGGATGGAATGGAGCCGCCGGTAGGTGATCGCGCGCTGGTTCATCCACGAACCGAAAACCGCGCCGATGGCGCCCCAAAGCTGCTCTTTCGGATCCTGGGGAAAGGCCGTATCGATCTCGCGCTCGACGATCTTTTTGTATTCCGCAACGACCGCGCGCCAGTCATCGCCGGACAGGTCGGTATCGAGGACGGCACCGCGCTCGAGCTTGGTCTGTTCGAGCGTTTCTTCGAACAGATAATGATCGACCCCCAGCACGACATCGCCGAACATCTGAATGAACCGGCGATAACTGTCGTAGGCAAACCGGGGATCGCCCGAGCGTACCGCCAGGCCCTCGACCGTGACATCGTTGAGGCCAAGATTGAGGACGGTATCCATCATGCCGGGCATCGATGCCCGCGCACCCGAGCGCACCGATACCAGAAGCGGGTTGTCGGGGTCGCCAAACTTGGCGCCGACGCGCTTTTCGATCTCGGCGAGCGCTTTGTCGACCGCCGGGCTCAGATCGTCCGGGTAGCTTTTATCGTGGTCGTAGTAGTAGGTGCATAGTTCGGTGGTGATGGTGAATCCGGGCGGCACCGGCAGTCCGAGATTACTCATCTCGGCCAGGTTCGCGCCCTTGCCCCCCAGCAAATTGCGCATTTCCGCACGGCCGTCGGCACGGCCATCACCGAAACTATAAACCCACTTGGTCATGGGCTTTCCCATCGCAGTCGGGTCAACCTTCGATTTTCGAGAAGTCAGCGACATTATCCATTACCTGCTGAATGTGAGCGAGCAGACGCAACCGATTGCGCCTGAGATTTGCATCGTCGACGTTCACAGTGACGTCGTCGAAGAACTTGTCGACGGGGCTGCGCAGGTGCGCCAATAATGCCATGGCGTCGGCGAACCGTTCCTCTTCGAGTGACGCGCCGGCCTTTTGCTCAACCTCGCCCAATGTGGTCCACAGCGCGGCTTCGACGCCGTTGGCTTCGGCTTGTGCCAGGCTCTCATCGTAGGCCTCGCCAGCATAGATCTCGTCGTCCTTCTTCTGCTCGACCCGCACGATATTCGCCGCCCGGCGATAGGCCGTGAGCAGATTAGCGCCGTCTTCCGATTCCAGGAACGAGCCTAACGCGCGAACCCGTTCGAGCAGGCGCACCAGATCGTCTTCGCCGGACAGCGCGAAGACCGCCGCGATATGGTCGTGCGAAACGCCTTCATCGCGCAGATGGACCTTCAACCGGTCGGCGATGAACGACAAGAGATCGTCGTAGATCGCGCTGTCTTCGACCTTGAGGAGCTCGCCGGCGGCGGCAAATGTCGGCCGTAACGGCAGCCGAAGGCGGTTTTCGAGAACGATCCGGATGACGCCCAGCGCCGCCCGGCGCAGAGCGTACGGATCTTTCGACCCGGTCGGTTTTTCATCGATCGCCCAGAAGCCGACCAGGGTGTCGATCTTGTCGGCCAACGCAACGGCGATGCTGGTCGGCGATGACGGACACATATCGGTCGGACCGGCCGGCGAGTAATGTTCGGCGATCGCGGCGGCTACATCGGCCGCTTCGCCTTCGGCAAGCGCGTAATAGCGCCCCATGGTCCCCTGCAGCTCGGGGAACTCGCCGACCATGCCGGTTACCAGGTCGGCCTTGGCCAGAGTGGCCGCGCTGCGCACCCGGTCGCGGTCGGCGTCGGGGATATTCGCCGTCAAGTCGGCGGCGAGCGCCTGCATCCGCTGCACCTTGGCACCGAGCGAGCCGAGCTTGGCGTGAAACACGATTTGTTCCAGTTCCGGCACCCGGTCCTCCAGGCGAACCTTGCGGTCCTGGTCCCAAAAATGCTGGGCGTCGGCCAAGCGCGCCCGCAGAACCCGCCGATTGCCGGCAACGATCTCGGCGCCGCCATCGTCGGCGACCATGTTGGCGACAAAGGCGAACTTCGGCGCCAAACTGCCGTCGGCCTGCTCCAGGGCGAAGTATTTCTGGTGGCTGCGCATCGATGCGGTGAGGACTTCGGCCGGCAGTTCCATGAACTGGGGATCGATATCGCCGGTCAGCACGACCGGCCATTCGATCAATCCGGCGACCTCGTCGAGCAGGGTCCGATCATCGCGGACTGTCAACGCCAACGCCCGTGCCGCCTCGTCGAGGCCCTCGGCGATCCGTATCCGTCGGCGATCCTGATCGATGGCGACAAAACCTTGCTCCAATTTGTCGATGTAGTCGGCATGATCGGTCACCGCTATCGCGCCGGGCGCCAGGAACCGGTGACCGAGAGTTTTGCCGGAAAACGCCAGTTCGCCATCGCCCAAATCGATCGCGCCGGCGAGCGGCACGCCGTCGAATATCGCCAGGACATTGTGGAGCGGCCGCACCCAACGGAAACGGGTGGCGGCCCAGCGCATGGATTTCGGCCAGGACAAATTGGCGACCGCATCGCCAACGATATCGGCCAGAATATCCTTTACCGGCTGGCCCTGCTGTTCGATGACCGCAACGTAGAATGAGCCTTTTTTGTCTTCGCGCACTTCGCAGGCGTCCAAGGACACGCCAGCGGCGCCGAGGAAACCCTGAATCGCTTTTTCCGGGGCGTCGGTGCGCGGCCCCTTGCGCTCGATCGTCCGGTCGGCTTGCACGGTCGGCAGGCCGTCGACGACCAGGGTCAGCCGGCGCGCGCCCCAATGGGCCTTGGCGTGGGCGTAGCCGATATCGGCCTCGTCGAGCGCGACGACAACATGCCGGCGCAATTGATCGGCGGCCGGTCCTTGCATACCGGACGGGATTTCCTCTGACAGCAGCTCCAGGAGCAGTTCGGCCATCGCTCAGGCAGCCTCGCCGCGGCTCTCGAGCCAGGCCTCGCAGCAGCCTTTGGCCAGATCGCGCACCCGCAGGATGTAGGACTGGCGCTCAGTCACCGAAATCACCCCTCTGGCGTCGAGCAAATTGAACAGGTGGCTCGCCTTTATGCATTGGTCGTACGCCGGTAGCGGCAGCTTGCGGTCCAATAGCGACACGCACTCGGCTTCGGCGTCGGCAAAATGGCGAAACAGGGCGTCGGTATTGGCGTACTCGAAATTGTAGGCGCTGAACTCGCGCTCGGCCTGCAAAAATACGTCGCCGTAGCGCACGCCCGCGCTGTTGAAGGCGAGATCGTAGACGTTCTCGACGCCCTGGACATACATCGCCAAGCGCTCGAGACCGTAAGTCAGCTCGACCGCTACGGGGTCGCAATCGAAGCCGCCGACTTGCTGGAAATAGGTAAACTGGCTGACTTCCATGCCGTCGCACCAGACCTCCCAGCCCAGTCCCCAGGCGCCTAATGTCGGGCTTTCCCAGTCGTCTTCGACGAAGCGAATATCGTGGCGCGCCGGATCGATCCCCAAGGCTTGCAGGCTCTCCAGATAGATCTCCTGACTGTCGGGCGGCGACGGCTTCAAGATGACCTGGAACTGGTAGTAGTGCTGCAGGCGATTGGGGTTGTTGCCGTAGCGTCCGTCGGTCGGCCGCCGCGACGGTTGCACATACGCGGCGCGCCAGGGCGCGCCGCCCAGCGCGCGCAACGTCGTCGCCGGGTGAAAGGTACCGGCGCCGACCTCCATATCGTAGGGTTGCAGGATCAGACAGTCCTTGGCCGCCCAGAATGACTGCAGCGTCAGGATCAATTCCTGGAAGCTGGATACGCCTGCCGGAGCATCCGACGCTCGAGTTCGTTGATTGGCCATGAAATTTTTGACTTTTTCTGCCCGCCTGGCGCGGCGCAACATAAGTGGCGGCCCTAGACCGGTCAAGCAGGCGCGCCAGCGCTCAATGCTGCCTCGCCGGCGCTCGCCGCTCAACTGGCTTGCCAGTTAACTATCTGGAAAACCTAATCTTTATCGGATTTGTTTACTGTGCCTTTAGGCACATAAGTGTCGGTTTCCGGATCGTAGACAGTGTCGATGCGACTCGCCGGGGCAGAGTCGTCTTTGGGCGCGCGCGGCGGCGCACTCAGCCGTGTCAAAAACTTGAACCCGTATACGACCACGACCAAAATGGCGGCCAATACGAGAAGCTTACCGATCGAGAACCCAAACATGTCCACAAATAGAGGCTGACGCGGCGGTCGCGTCAAGCGCCGCCGTGCATTCGGGCGTCAAAGTCCGAACCGGCTCCACATGAAGCGGTCCTCCAGGGCGCCAATGGCGGCGTCGAACCAGGCATCGCCGCCCGCGAACCGGCTGGGCGCATACCCGTCGCCGACGCCGAAGCGCTCCCTCAGCCAATTGCGCTTCGGCGCGATCATTATCAAACGTACCTTGTCGCCAAACCGCTCGCGCATGACCGAGCGGACATCGCCGATGCCGTCGACCAAGCCGAGCTCTTGCGCCTGTCTTCCGGTCCAGAACTCGCCCGAGAACAGCTCGTCGTCCGGCGCTTTTATTTTGTCCGCGCGCCGGGTGCGGACCAGATCCTTGAAACTTTCATGGATCGCCTGTTGCGCGGTCTTAAGCCGTTCGACGTCGTCCGGGTCTTCGGGCTTAAATGGATCGAGCGCCCCCTTGTGATCGCCGGCCATATAGACGCGACGCTCGATCCCGTAGCGATGAATGAAATCCTGAAAGCCGAACCCGGCGGAAATCACCCCGATCGACCCTAGAATGGACGCCGCGTCGGCATAGATCTCGTCGGCCGCACAAGCCAGCCAATAGCCGCCGGACGCCGCGACATCTTCGGCAAACGCAAAGACCGGCACTTCTTTCTCGTCGGCGAGGGCGCGCACCCGTTTGGCGATGAGCGACGACTGCACCGGCGAGCCGCCGGGCGAGTTGATCAGCAAGACCACAGCGGCGACGTCGCGAAGCTTGAACGCACGTTCGAGCGGTGCGGCGAGCGTTCGCATATTAAGCTGCGAGGACCTGAAGCTGGGCCGCCCGCTGGCGATGACACCTTCCATCCGCACCACGCCGACGACCGGTCCGGTCTTGCGAAAGCGTTTCGGCAGGAGCCGTTGAAGGGATCTGAAAATACTCATTGCTTGCCTATTCAAAAACGGATGTCTGTTTCATATGACCAGCGGGAGACCTTTTTCAAGCACGTCGCGCGCCGCCTCTGTATAGGCGCCCGAGGCTTCATGCAAAACCAGGCCTGGCGCCATCCGGAGCGGCGTCGCCACACCGGTCCTGGCGCTGAGCAACACGCGCTTGGCCGGGCGCCCGGATTTCGGCCACAACGGAAACACCACGATCTCGCCGGCATGGCGGCGAACCTCGGCCAGCAGTTCGTCCAGCCGGTCGGCCCGATGGATCAGGGTGAGCCTACCTTTGGGTTTCAGCGCGGCGACCATGGCCTCGATCCACACCGGCAGGCCTGCCGTATGTTCGATATGGGCAGCGTCACGTTGCGCACTGCCGTTACCCCGGCGATCCGCGCGCGTTTGCTCGAGATAGGGCGGATTGGAAAAAACATGGTCGAACGCCCGGTCGGCGATCTGCGCCGACGGATCAGCAGCGTCGCCGTGTACGAAGGTGACCCGGTCGACCGCATCGTTCGACGATGCGTTCTGCCGCGCCAGCGCAAGCATGTCGGCATCGATCTCCAGCCCGACGATCGTGCAGTCGCGAACGCGATGGTGCAGACACAAGGCTGCGGCGCCGGTCCCGCTGCCGAGATCGAGCACCAAGTCTCCGGCGATCGCTTGCACCGCCGCCGCTAAAACAACCGGGTCGATGGCGGCGCGATACCCCGCTGCCGGTTGGTTAAGGCGAACCTGGCCGTTGAGCAGCCAATCCTCGGTGGTCGCCGAAGCGCTGTCCAATGTTTGGCTCACGATCCCTCGGGCGGCGGCAGTTCGCCCGCCTCGCGCAAAATGGTGACGGCGTGATCGTAATCTTCGTCGATCACCATGAGGCGCCGCATGATCGCGCCGGCGCTGCCCTCGAGAATGGCGGTGTGGCTATCCAGGATAATTCCGTCGATGCGCTGGTCGGCCAATAGGGCACAAAGCCAGGAAAGACGCACCGGATCGTTACTGCGCACAATTTCTTGCAATTTTCTATCACCCAAATTGCGGCGCTGCACATTCAATGTGCGGCAAACCGACCCCTTGACCCCTCGCTTGACGCACCTATGCTCGCCCTACAGTTCTTGTACGTCAATGTTGCGGACCTGCGGGACGCATCATTCTGGCGTGAACGTCCGCTCAGGAGTATTGCCATTGGCTGTCGTCGCACAATTAACGGGCGTCAGAGAAGCCAGGGAGCCGACGCCGCTCGACGCATTGCGTAACCTGTGCGCGGCCGATCTCGCGCGGGTTAACCAGCTCATCCTCGACCATATGCAGTCGGAAGTGCCGCTGATCCCCCAGCTTGCCGGACATTTGATCGCCGCCGGCGGAAAACGTTTGCGGCCGCTGCTCACGCTGGCCAGCGCGCGACTGTGCAACTACCACGGGGACGATCACATCGGCCTCGCCGCGGCGGTCGAGTTCATTCATACGGCAACGCTGCTGCACGACGACGTCGTCGACGATTCCGATCTGCGCCGGGGCCGCGATACCGCCAACGCCGTGTGGGGCAACCAGGCCAGCGTCCTGGTCGGCGATTTCCTGTTCAGTCGCGCGTTCCGGCTGATGGTGCAGAGCGATTCGATGCGCGTGCTCGATATATTGGCGAACGCCAGCGCGGTAATCGCCGAAGGCGAGGTTGCCCAGTTGACCACCGCCAACGACACGGCGACCGACGAGGACGGTTATCTCGACGTTATCCGCGCCAAAACGGCGGCGCTGTTCGCCGCCGCCTGCAGGATCGGCGCGGTTATCGGCGAACGCCCGGAACGCGAAGAGATGGCCCTCGACCAATACGGCCTCAATCTCGGTATCGCCTTCCAATTGGTCGACGATTATCTCGATTACGGCGTCGCCGACGACCGGTTGGGCAAAGATGTCGGCGATGATTTCCGCGAGGGCAAAATCACGCTACCGGTAATTCTGGCGTTCCGCCGCGGTGATCCGGCACAGCAGGAATTCTGGCGCCGCGCCCTCGAAGAGCTCGATCAGCAAGACGGCGACCTCGAGCGCGCCTATCGGCTGCTTGTCGAGCACAATGCGCTATCCGAAACGCAAGTGCGTGCCCGCGGGTATGCCGAAACGGCCCGCGCGGCGCTCGATATCTTTCCCCAAGGCCCACACCGAACAGCGCTCGAAGAAGTCGTCGATTTCTGCGTCGAGCGATCATACTAGCCGGTCGATCACAGATAGGGTGTGAACAGACGCGCGATCCCGTCGCGCAGTTTGACCACGAGGTTGCGGCTCTTAAGGTCGACCAGGGTCAGCCGGCGCGCTTGTAACAGTTCCGCTGAAAACACCTCGTTGAGTTGTGCCACCAATTCGGCGCCGTGGCACTCCACATTGAATTCGAAGTTCAAGATCAAGCTGCGCGGATCCCAGTTGGACGAGCCGACCAGCGCCCACGTGTCATCGACCAGCATAAGCTTGGCATGGTTGAAGGGCGGCGGGCCCAGCCATATTCGGCACCCGACGCCGATCAGTTCGTCGAGCCGTGCCATTGCCGCCCAGGTCACGAAAGCCAGATTGGTTTTCTCGGGCAAAACGACATCGACCTCAACGCCGCGCAACGCCGCCAGACGCAAGCCCGCGGTGAGGGTTTCGTCGGGCAAGAAATAGGGAGTCATGATGCGCAGCGAATGGCGGGCTTCCGATATCGCCGCGGCGACGATCCAGCGCACGCGCTCGATGGATTCGTGCGGCCCCGACGCAATGCCGCGCGCCACGACGTCGCCGGTCCCATCCAGCGAAGGGAACCAGCCATCGCCCATCAGCGATTCTTTGGTGGTGATGTGCCAATCGTCGGCAAACGCTTCCGACAGATGGGCGACCAGCGGTCCTTCAACCTTGAAATGGATGTCCCGCACCGGGCGGCGGGGCGCGGCGTCGGCGCAGTTATTGAGACTGATATTCATGCCGCCGGTAAACCCGACCGTGCCGTCGATAACCAGGATCTTTTGGTGATTGCGCAAATTGAGGTAGGGCATCCGCCACGGCCACAAGGAATACATGAACAATGCGTGGGGAATACCGGCGTTTCGCAGTGCGGGGGTAATGGACGGCCATGAGTAAATTTGCCCGACACCATCGACCAGAACGCGCACTTCGACGCCGCGCGCAATGGCGCGTTCCAGGGCGGCGATGAAATCGCGCCCGACGTCATCGTTCTTGAATATGTACGTCTCGACACCTATCGAGCGCTCCGCACCCTCGATCGCCCGCAGCATTTCCGGATAGGCCGCGTCGCCATTCACCAGCGGCGTGACACTGTTTCCCGTGGTGAGTCGGTTCGAGGCCAAGGCATCGGTCAGGCGCATTAATTCGGTGTGGAGTCCGTCGACGCCCGACGGCGCCGTATCCGGCGGGCCGACGGTCGATGTACGGCAGGTCAACGTTTGGGAATCTGGCAGCGTGACGGTTTCGCCGACCGCGTGCGGTCTGACACGAACCGCGCGGCGGCGGATTCGATTGATGCCCAATAACAGGTAAGCGATCGAACCGATGATCGGCGAAAGCAGGATAAGCCCGACCCAGGCAATCGCCGCCCGCTCGTTGCGCTTGTACAGAATGACAGACGCGGACAGCACGACCGTCACCGCGACCACGAACGTGGTCGCCGCGTGCGGCCAGTATTGCTGTACAAATTCGAACATCAGGTCCCTCGTGCCAACGCGGATATTCCAGGTCAGTGCTTACCCGCGGGCGATCAGAACAAACCTGCGGAGGGATCGTAGGGCCTTTGTCGGGCAGCATCAATTCGTTGTCGCGGCAGATTCATGGCTTGGCAGCGCGCCGGATGCACGGCCTAATAGAAATTCATTTCATGTCCTGCGGCGGCAGCGGCCGCGGGCACTCATGACTGGAGACAGATCTCTTGGATTTTGCCGCGCTGGCACAACGGATCATCTACCCGCGCACCGATACCCCGGAAGCCGCGTGGAATGCGGCAACCAATAGCGGCTATGCAAGTGCGATATTGGCTGCCAACCGCATGCTGTTCGGCGGTCTGTGGCTGTTCACGCCGCAACCCGTCGGCCCGGGATTGGCCCATCTTGGCGTCGGATTTGTTTATATCATCTTCGCCCGCCTCGCCTTTCGCCGGTCGCAGCTGGCCAGCGTCGTTATTCTGATCCTTGCCGTTTTCGAAACCTTGATCGAGGTCCTATTGATCGGTGATCTTCGATTCAACACGGTAGTCGTCGCCGTTGCGTTGATCCTCGCGATCGGCGGGTTCCGCGGCGCGAAGGCCGTCTTTTCGCGCCACGGCAAACCGCGACCTTGACCGCTAATCTGTTGGCGATCACCCCGCCCGAGTTTGGACGTTGAAACCGGTTAGCTGGTCTCGCCGGCCGGTTTTATTTTTTGCAGCGTTTGCCAATGCTCGCCGGTCGCGGCGATACAAGCCAAACCGTTTGGACTGGTGATCAGAATTGTCCACGATCCGTTGGCCGAAATCAGTACTTCGAGCAAATTGCCCGTGGATGCCAGGCCAATGGCGACCGGCTGCTCACCAAAACCCCTATCGAGCTTGGCGATGAGGCTGGCGCGGGTCTCGCAGTTGGACTGTGCGTGTGCTGGCCCGCCGCCGAATGCAACGGAGGCCAGTAGTGCCAATCCAACAATCATCCCGCCAAGCATCGCTTTGGCAGTTCCTGTTGAAAGCGCAAACATCGGTGACCTCCTTTCTGGCCCAAGAGCGGAAACGCTCGCGGCGCCGTCGCGGCCAACACTGTCGTCAATGGCCACGTTCCGGCGGAGACGCCGTCGCAGCAAATCGCAAATAGTTGGAAATTTGGAGTTGTCAGCGACGGATAAATTCACCGCCGGTATGGCTATGAGATAGGCTAAAAAGCGGCAAAATCCAGCCAGATCACGGCTTACTCACGCCGAAATGTAAGTCTGTAAGTTGCTAAAAAGTATTGCAAAATTGGCACCAGGCACGCCATGCGCAATCATGCGTGGGCGCTTTGTGTATTATCGGTGCCACAATCGTTCGGGGAGACTTAGAAATGGCGACACTGCGTATTTGCTTCGTCGGCGACAGCATTACCGTGGGCAGCGGCGATAGCGGATTTCTCGGCTGGCCGGGCCGGCTCAGCGTCGCCGAGACCGAACGCGGCCACGACGTCACCCTGTATAATATGGGCGTGCGCGGCGACACCTCCGACATGGTTTTGCCGCGCTGGCGGGGCGAGTGCGAGGTGCGACTACCCGAGCACGTAAACGGGCGCCTGGTGCTGTCCTTCGGCCTCAACGACACGGCCGAGGAAAGCGGCGTCGGTATCCGGGTGCCCTTGGAAAAATCACTCACCAACGCGCGCGCGATCCTCGACGCGGCGCGCGGCTGGCTGCCCACCCTGATGATCGGGCCGATCCCGGTGATCGAAGATATGCAGCCCTACGTCTTTCCCAACGGCATTGCCTACCATTACACCAACGCGCGCGTCGCCGAGCTCAACGCGAGCATCGCCGGCTTGTGCACCGACTTGGAGGTCCCCTACCTGAACATCTTCGACACCTTGGTCACCGACCCGGCCTGGGATAAAAGCCAACGCGGCTGCGACGGCGTGCACGCCACCGGCGATGGCTATCAGCTGATCGCCGATCAGATCGCTGGTTGGCCGGCCTGGCGTGCGTGGTTCACCGATTGAAAAGTCTGATGTCCTTTTTCAGACAAAAAAAGGGCCCGCCCCGACGAGCGGAGCGGGCCCTGTTACGTGAAGTGTTATCTGGTTATTTCGGAATCTTACCGTCGACCCCTTCGACGTAGAAATCCATGCCCAACAGCATTTCGTCGGACGCGACTTCGCCGGCCGGCACGACGATTTTACCGGACTGATCCTTGATCGGACCCGCGAATGCGTGGACCGTGCCGTCGATGATGCCTTGCCGCGCCTTTTCGGCAAGCGCCACGACATCGGCCGGAATCGCCGGGTTATAGGGCGCCATCTGCACCATGCCGGACTTGAAGCCGCCCCAGGTGTCGCCGGATTTCCACGTGCCGTCGAGTACCGCGCGGGTGCGCTCGACATAATAGGGCGACCAGTTGTCGATGATCGCAGTGAGGTGCGCTTTAGGCCCGAACGCGGTCATGTTCGAGGCCTGCCCAAACGCCCACACACCGCGGCTCTCGGCCACCTGGATCGGCGCCGGCGAGTCGGTGTGCTGCATGATGATGTCGACACCCTGATCGATCATCGTCTTGGCGGCATCGGCTTCCTTACCGGGGTCGAACCAGGAAGACACCCAAACCACCTTGATCTTGACGTCCGGATTAACCGAGCGGGCGGCGAGCGCGACAGCATTAATGCCGCGGATGACTTCGGGAATGGGAAACGACGCGACATAGCCGATGGTGTTGGTTTTGGTCATTTTGCCGGCGATCAAACCGATCACGTGGCGGCCCTCATAAAACCGCGCCGAATAGGTGGCGACGTTTTTGTCGCGCTTGAAGCCGGTCGCATGCTCGAAGTGCACGTTGGGATGTTTCTTGGCCACCCGAACTGTCGGGTTCATGTAGCCGAACGACGTCGTGAAAATCAGATTATGACCCGACGTAGCAAGCTGATTGATAACCCGCTGCGCGTCGGCGCCTTCAGGTACTTTTTCGACGAACGTCGTTTGTACTTTGTCGCCGAATTCCTTCTCCAGCGCCAGACGGCCCTGGTTATGTTCGTACGACCAGCCGTGGTCGCCGATCGGTCCGACATAAACGAAGCCGACTTTCAACGGATCCGACTGCGCCTGGGCGCCTCCCGACATCGCGAGTGTCGCGGCCGCCAGAGCGGCGGCCGTCAGCGATGCCAATCTACCTAGATTTTTCATGATACCTCCTCCGTTTAGGTAACTTTATTCAACCCGATGCATGGAAACTCTTGCCGAGACAGGCAGGAGCACTGAGCCGCGCCCGCGTCGCATCGCGAGAGATCAAGACAAGCACAATGATCGTCGCGAGATAAGGGAGCATCGACAAAATTTGCGAAGGAACGTCCACGCCGAACCCTTGAGCGTGGAGCTGGATGATGGTGATGCCGCCGAACAAATAGGCGCCGAAGAACGCCCGCCAGGGCCGCCACGACGCAAACACCACAAGGGCCAGGGCGATCCAGCCGCGGCCGGCGGTCATATTCTCGACCCACAGCGGCGTGTGCGCCAGCGACAGGTAGGCCCCGCCCAATCCCGCCATGGCGCCGCCGAACAGGACCGCGGCCAACCGTATCAGGGTCACCGAAAAACCGATCGAATGGGCCGCGTCGTGGTTCTCACCAACCGCACGCACCGCCAGTCCCCACCGGGTACGGCCCAGAAACCAGGTGACGCCGATTGCGCTGGCCACCGACAGATAGACCAGCACGTCCTGGCCGAAAATCAGCGAGCCAATGCCGGGAATGTCGCTCAGACCGGGAATGTTCAATTTCGGCAGGCCGGCGAAGGTCTGTCCGACGTAGTTGTGGCCCAGCAGCGCGCTGAAACCGATGCCGAAGAGGGTCAGCGCCAAGCCGGTCGCGACCTGGTTGGACAACAGATACAGGGTCAGGAAGCCAAAAATGAACGCCAGCACCAAGCCGGATAAAGCGCCGGCGAGGATCGCCAGCATCGGATCGCCCGTTGTCACCGCGACGGCGAACGCCCCGATGGCGCCGACGATCATCATACCCTCGACACCCAAATTGAGAACGCCGGATTTCTCGACCACGATTTCGCCGATCGCGGCAAACACCAGCGGCGTCGACGCGGTAACGATGGTCAAGAGCGCGGGGACGATCCAGTCGACAATCATGTCGCGCTCTCCTGTACCCGCGGCGCACCTATCCTGATCCGGTAGCGGATCAGGACGTCACTGGCGAGCAGGAAGAACAGAAGCATGCCCTGGAATACACCGGTCACCGCATTGGGCAGGTTCATGGTGATCTGCGCCGAATCGCCGCCGAGATAAGTCAGCGCCATCAAGATGCCGGCCAACACAACGCCGACGGGATGCAGACGTCCCAAAAAGGCGACGATAATCGCGGTAAAGCCGTAGCCCGGCGAGATGACAGGGACGATCTGGCCGATCGGTCCGGCGACCTCAAGTACGCCGGCGAGGCCCGCCGTGCCGCCGCTGATCAGCAGGGTCAGCCAAATCAAACGTTTTTCGCGGAAGCCGGCGAAACTGGCAGCAGCCGGCGCCATACCAATCACCCGGATCTGGAAGCCGATGATATGCTTGACGATCAAAATCCACGCCAATACGGCGACAAAAAGAGCGATCGGCCAGCCGATATTTAGCCGTGTGCCCTCCAGAATGATCGGCAGCACAGCCGAATCATGGAACAATCTCGATTCCGGAAAGTTAAACCCGTCTGGGTCTTTCAAGGGGCCGTGGATGAGATAGCTGAGCAGCAGCAGAGCGACATAGACCAGCATCAGGCTGGTCAGGATTTCGTTGGTATTGAAGCGGGTTTTCAGAAACGCTGGGATCGCCGCCCACGCCATCCCGCCGATGATCCCGGCGACCAACATGGCCGGCAGCAGAAACACTGAATCGACATCGAAGAAGGCGAGCGCGAGGCCACCGCCGAACAACGCGCCGAGCGTGAGTTGCCCTTCGGCGCCAATGTTCCAGACGTTGGCCTGAAACCCGAGGGACAATCCGATACCGATCAATACCAGCGGCGTCGCTTTGACCAACAACTCGGCGACACCGTCGAGCGACGAAATCGGCTGAATGAAAAATGCATGAACAGCTTGAAAAGGATCGACGCCCAAAATCTGGAACATCACCATGCCCGCCAGCAGCGTCAGCACCACGGCGATTATCGGCGATTGGTAAACCATGGCCCGTGACGCTTCGCCTCTCGGCTCGAGTCTAATCAGCATATGCGGCAGCCTCGGTTGTTTGGTCGCTCGAAACGCCTCCCATGAGCAGACCGATTTCTTCGACGTTCACATCTTCGGTACGGCGCGCCGGCGACAGGTGGCCTTCGCAGATCACCGAAAGCCGGTCGGCGATCTCGAACAATTCTTCCAGGTCCTGGGAAATCACCAACACTGCCGCGCCGTTGGCCGCCAGGTCGATCAGCGATTGCCGGATGGCGGCGGCCGAGCCGGCATCGACGCCCCAGGTCGGTTGCAGCGCGATGATGATGCCAGGTTTCTGCAAAATCTCCCGGCCGATGATGAATTTCTGCAGGTTACCGCCGGATAGGCTCGACGCCACGTTGGCAATGCCCGGCGTCTTGACGCGGAATTCATCGATGATGTCCGACGCATAGTCTTCCGACTGCTTGATCCGCATAAATCCGTTTTTCAACAGGTTCATCCTTGTCGCCCCGGACAGGAACGCGTTTTCCCATAACGACATCTGCGGTACCGCGCCGTGTCCCAGGCGCTCTTCGGGTACGAAGGCCATCCCCACCGACCGGCGCCGGTTCGGTCCGGAAACGCCCACCGGATTACCGTCGATGATAATCGATTCCGGGTCGCCAACGAGCACTTCACCGCTCAATACGTCCATCAATTCTTGTTGACCGTTGCCCGCGATTCCGGCGATGCCGAACACTTCGCCGGAACGAACTTCAAAACTAATGTCTTTGAGATCAGTGCCGTGGGTATGTGCCGACGCGACATTCAGGTTATTGACCTCGAGTTGCGGCACGCCCGGCGGCATTTTGCCGGTCCGTTCGGGGGGCGTCAGATTTTCGCCCATCATCAATTCCGCCATGCTGCGCGGCGATTCTTTAGTCGGATCGCACTCGGCAACGACCTCGCCCATGCGCATGATCGTCGCGTTGTGGCATAGGTCTTTGATTTCCTGGAGTTTATGGCTGATGTACAGAATCGATACACCGTCCGCCGCCAGCCGGCGAAGCGTTTGGAACAGAACCTCAACCTCCTGCGGTGTCAGCACCGAGGTCGGCTCGTCCATGATCAGCAGTTTCGGATTCTGCAACAGGCAGCGGACCACCTCGATCCGTTGGCGCTCGCCCACCGAGAGCGTGTGCACGTAACGATCGGGTTCCAACGGCAAGCCATACTGGGTCGAAACGTCGATAATTCGCTGGTTCAGCCCGGATTTGGCTAGTTCCGCCGAAATACCGAGGGCGATGTTTTCGCCCACGGTCATCGCATCGAACAGCGAAAAATGCTGAAATACCATGCCGATACCGAGCTTACGGGCGACATTGGGATTCGGGATCTCAGTCTTCTCGCCCTCCCACAGAAGCGTTCCGGAGTCCGCCTTCTGGACACCGTAAATGAACTTCACCAGCGTGCTCTTGCCGGCGCCGTTCTCGCCCAACAGCGCATGAATCTCGCCCGGCATGACTTTGAGGCTGACGTTATTGTTCGCCACAACGCCTGGGTAGCGTTTGGTGATCCCGACCAGTTCCAATCTTGGCGTATCTGTCATGTCAGATTGTCACGCTTTCGCTTTATTTTTGATCTGGGCATCACGCGCTCTGATATCGTCGACCGCCATCAATATAGCCTCCGGCGTCGCCGGCGCATCGAGGCGCGGCATATGGCGATAGTCGACAATCCGCGAGATGGCATCGCGGATCGCCAGCCAGACCGATATCGCCAGCATCAGTGGCGGCTCGCCAACCGCCTTGGAGCGAAAGATCGTCGGCTCGCGGTTCGGCGCGTCCTCGAGTATATGAACATTGAATATAGGCGGCACGTCACGGCTTCCCGGAATCTTGTAGGTCGACGGCCCATGGGTCATCAATCGGCCGCTATCGTCCCACACCAGCTCTTCCGATGTTAGCCATCCCTGGCCCTGGACGAACGCTCCTTCGATCTGGCCAAGGTCGATCGCCGGATTCAGCGAGTTGCCGCAGTCCTGCAGAATGTCCGTCCGCAAGACCCGGCTCTCGCCGGTCAGCGTATCGATGACCACTTCGGCAACCGCTGCGCCATAGGTGAAGTAATAGAACGGATTGCCGATCATCGATTTGGCGTCCCAATGGAGCCCTGGCGTGCTGTAGTAACCGGTCGCCGACAGCGACACCCGCTCGTCCCAGGTAAGCTGCGCCAACTCGGCAAACGATAGGCTCTCGTTGCCGGCGTAAACCCGGTTCTGGCGAAACTCGATCGAGTCAACGCTGGCGTCGAAATGGTTCGCCGCGACTTCAGCCATGCGCGCTTTGATGGTGTCAGCGGCACTGTAGGCGGCCATGCCGTTGAGGTCCGAGCCCGACGAGGCCGCCGTCGCCGACGTGTTGGGAACCTTGTCGGTGCGCGTCGCCGAGATTTTGATGTTGTCGAGATCGATCTGAAACACCGAGGCGACCACTTGCGCGACCTTGGTGAACAGGCCCTGGCCCATCTCGGTGCCGCCGTGGTTCAGGTGAACGCTGCCGTCGGTATAAACATGAACCAGCGCGCCAGCCTGGTTGAGCTTGGGCGTGTTGAACGAGACACCGAATTTCACCGGCATCAGGGCGAGGCCTTTCTTGAGCGTCGCGTGCGACGCGTTAAACGCATCGACCGTGCGGGACATGCCGTCGAAATCTATTTCCGTACGCAGCCGCTCGACCAGCGGCACGATAATGTTGTCCTTCACCCGCTGCTGGTAAGGCGTCACGTTGCGGTCATCGGTGCCGTAATAATTGACCGCCCGCACTTCATCGACCGAGCGGCCGAGGGTCCGCGCGATGTGCTCGATAACGGTTTCGATCACGAACATACCCTGCGGCCCGCCAAACCCGCGGAACGCGGTATTGGATACTGTATTGGTCTTGCACGGATAGCCGCGCAGCCGCGCGTTGGGCAGATAATAACAATTATCGGCATGGCATAGCGCACGCGCCAGCACGCCGGGGCTCAGATCGGCGACGTTGCCTGAGCGCATCGCCAGCAGAATATCGATCCCCTCGATCCGCCCCTCGTCGTCGGTTCCCACGTCATAGCGGAACAGAAAATCGTGGCGCTTGCCGGAGATGATCATGTCGTCGTCGCGGCGCAGGCGCAGCTTGACTGGTTGACCCGTGTAATCGGCTAATACGGCAGCAATGGCGGCAAAGATAGTCGCCTGACTTTCCTTGCCGCCGAAAGCGCCGCCCATGCGCCGCACTTCCACCGTCACCGCGTTGGTCGGTACGCCGAGCACATGGGCGACACCGTGCTGGACTTCGCTGGGGTGCTGGGTCGAGCTATAGACGTCCATGTCGCCGTATTCGCGCGGCACTGCCAGGGCGATATGGCCTTCAAGGTAAAAATGATCCTGGCCGCCGCAACGCACTTCGCCGTCGATGCGGTGGCGCGCCTGGGCGAGCGCCGCATCCGGCTCACCGATCGTCATGATCTGTGGCGGGTAGGTATAGAGTTCTTGCTCGAGCGCTTGTTCGATATCGAGGACAGGCGCCTGCACATCATAATCGACCGCGACAAGCGCGGCGGCGGCGCGCGCCTGATCGTAGGTGTCGGCGGCAATAGCGACCACCGGTGCGCCGACATAATCTGCGATCCCTTGCGCGAGCGCCGGCTCGCCGTCGAACACCGGACCAATGCTGTTGACGCCGGGAATGTCGTCGGCCGACAGGACGGCGCGAACGCCGTCGGCGGTGCGTGCCGCCGAAACATCGATTGACACGATGGCGGCATGGGGATGTGGGCTGGTGACCAGGACCACTTCCAAGGTGCCCGGCAACATCGGCATGTCGTCGATGTACTGCGCCCGACCCGTCACATGGCCGCGGGCGCTGTCGTGGCGGACCTTGGCGTGGACCGCGCCGACGATGTCGCTCTCGACGCTCATAAGGC
>CAJICQ010000196.1_pt1 | contig 36437 bp, 41 predicted proteins | sample 9199721 | NCBI WGS metagenome assembly CAJICQ01 (sample SAMEA7708344, study PRJEB35096) | sediment metagenome | biome: marine neritic benthic zone biome [ENVO:01000025]; feature: sediment [ENVO:00002007]; material: shallow marine sediment [ENVO:03000034] sea grass bed [ENVO_01000059] ...
ACCACTGAACGCCTTACCGTCACGACGCGACCCCGGCTTCGCCCAAGTCGAGACGCGCAATCTGCTCGGCGATCAATTGGTTGCCACCGTATTCGATCATATCGAGTGCGACCCCAATAGCGGTTGCAAAGCCAACCGCGTCGGTTCCCCCGTGGCTTTTAACACAAATGCCATTGAGCCCAAGAAACATTGCGCCATTGTAGCGACGCGGATCGCTGCGGCTGCGCAGCTTGTCGAGCGAGTGCTTGGCGAATACATAGCCGATCTTTGCCCAAAAGGAGCTCCGGAACGCTTCGTGCACGAATCCGTTGATCAGCTTCGCCGTGCCTTCCGCCGTTTTGAGCGCGACATTGCCGGTGAAGCCGTCGGTGACGACAACGTCGACCATGCCGGTAGGAATGTCGTCGCCCTCGACGAAGCCGACAAACTCGCCAGGAAAATCGAGACTACGGATCATCTCGGCGGCCGACTTCAGCGTTTCGATTCCCTTGGTTTCCTCCTCGCCGATGTTGAGGAGGCCCAGCGTGGGGTCATCGATGCCCAGGATCGTGCGCGCATAAACTTCACCCATCACAGCGAACTGGACCAGGTTGCGGGCATCGCACGAGATGTTGGCGCCGAGATCGAGCATCACCGTCTCACCGCGCAAGGTGGGAAAAAACGACGCGATCGCCGGCCGGTCGATCCCCGGCAGGGTGCGCCACTGAAACATCGCCATCGCCATCAAGGCGCCCGTATTGCCGGCCGACACGATGCCGGAAGAGTTACCGTGCTTGACCGAGTCGATGGCCAGCCACATCGACGTCGTGCGGCCGCGTCGCAAAACCTGCGAGGGCTTGTCGTCGGCGGTGACGCGTTCGGGCGTGTGGTGAATTTCGACGAATTCGGCCAAACCCCGTTGTTTGGCGACCCGCGGTTCGATCTCCTCGCGGTCGCCGAACAGCAGGAACCGAACATTGGGGTAGCGCCGGCGCGCAATATTGGCGCCGGCGACAACGATGTGCGGCGCGTTATCGCCACCCATGGCATCCAAGGCGATATTGACGGACTCGCTCAACTGAGGCCGCTTTCGAGTCGGACCGAAAGCCCTTTGACGCAGTTAAATTTTGTCTTTTACCTGAATAACTTGCCGGCCTTTGTAAAAGCCAGTTTTCATGTCCACATGGTGTGGCCGGTGATATTCGCCGGTATCCTGATCTTCGACATAGGTCGGCGCCTTCAGGGCGTCGTGGGAGCGTCGCTTGTCGCGGCGCGACTTCGATACTTTCTTTCTGGGAACGGCCATCGTGTTTTCCTTTACAGCGGGACCTACCGTCGGCAGGCGCCGGCGCGAGAGGACGCTGGTAATTAGCCAATTATCCGTCCGCTCGCAAGGGAGTAGCAATCCGATATGATAAAAGGCTCAGCGCCGGTCCTCGTCCCGCAACTTGGAAAGGACGGCAAACGGGCCCTCAGCGGGCGAGTCAGCCTGGTATTGCTCCGCCTGAGAATTGGCGTCCGGCGCCCTTGGATAGGGATTTATCGCCAGCGATAAGAATTCCGCCACAAGCTCACCGAGATCGATTGTATCGCCGGTCAGGAGTTCGGCCGGCTCGCTATCGCCGGGACGAATCACAAGATCGGCGACCGGCTCCGCCGGCGCCAATGTATAGCGCTGTTCGAAGGGAGAAGCGACGGTCTCGCTGACCGGTTCCAGCGTGACCACGCATTCCTGTACGACCTGGGCCTGCAGGTGACCCTCGACTGCGATCTCGCACGAAACGTCTTTACGCACGGTCAATTGCGCTTCCAGGTCATCCAAAGAAAGAACCCCGTACCGGGCCGCCAGAGCTTCTCGCTCTGCAGCTGTCGCCACGAACGTCACCTTGTGCTCCGGCGCATCTGCCAGATCGGCTATCCGAATCGGGCGCGCAAGTTCAGCCGGTCGGTCGTGTGGGAGTTGGTTAGTCACGCGTCGATCTTCCGCGTTGCCATGATGTCGGGGAATACCGCGCGCCCCGACATCAAAGCTGGCGTTGGCTGCGCGTCGAGGGTTTCGATGGCGTTGTTAATATAGTCAATCATCGCCGCGATCTCGGTATCGGATGGGTTCGCCGATGCGTATAGATTGCGCCGCAACGCCTCGGCAAGCTCGGCCTTGCCGCTGGCCAGGCCGTCCTCATAGGCGGCGATCCGACCGTACAGGTTGCGGGCCAGCTTTTTAACACGCTTGCCGATTCCCATATCTCCGATTCCCTGCTCGCGAAGCGTCCGGTCGAAATCGGCGAACATAAGATCATGTACCTGCTGGGCCAGTTCCCTGCCAGCTTTGTCGGTTTTACCAAGTCTGCGAAACAGCAGGAACGCATGCAGGCAAATCATTTCGAAACGCCCGAGCATCGAATCGGGAACGCCAAATGACAGATAGAACGAAGGATTTCGCGCATGCATGACCAAATCGTTATAGAGTTCTGACGCAACGTTTTTTCGTTGCCGCCTCGCTTGGAACCATTTCAAGATCACGTTATGAGGCCCTCGTTAAACCCAATAGTCGGGTTAGTTGACACGAGCGAAGCCGCAGTGCAAATGTCGCGCCTTGGAGAAAACTCCCGAATACCATGGATGAAGTGGCGATGCTGCGGTTCATATCTTGTCGCAATATTGGCCGGCCGATTCGCAAATGGCAGATTTGGACTCTCTTGGCTGCGCTCGCCGCGCTCAGCGCATGCACGCCGTTTGTCAATGTCCATGGCCAAGTTCCAAATCCCGACGATCTGGAACTCATCGAGGTTGGAAGCTCGACACGCAACGATGTCGAACAACGGCTCGGCACGGCGTCAACCAGCAGCGTGTTCTCCGACAACGTCTGGTATTACTACTCTGAGAAGACCGAACAGGTCGCGTTCTTTGCACCGGAAGTCAAGGAGCGCAAAATCATTGCCATCGTGTTCGGTGAAAACGGCAAAGTCGAGAATATCGCCACCTACACCAAAGAAGACGGCAAACCGATCGAACTGGTCAGCCGCGTCACGCCGACCGCCGGCAACGAGCTGTCGTTATTCCAGCAGCTGTTTGGCAATATCGGCCGGTTCAGCCCCGCCGGCGCCGCCGGCCAGTAGTGACCGGTAACGACGACCGCCGAGGCGTTGTCGCCCTCCCAGCCGGTCAAAAACCTGCCAGAACGGCCAGGATCAACAGCGCGACGATGTTGGTGATCTTGATCATCGGGTTAATCGCCGGCCCCGCCGTATCCTTATAGGGATCGCCGACCGTATCTCCGGTGACCGCCGCCTTGTGGGCTTCAGAGCCTTTGCCGCCATGGTTGCCGTCTTCGATGAATTTCTTGGCGTTGTCCCAGGCACCGCCGCCCGCGGTCATCGAGATGGCGACGAACAGGCCGGTGACAATCACACCGAGCAGCATGGCGCCGAGCGCCGAGAATGCCGCCGATTTGCCGCCGATGGCCAATATGACGACGAACAGCACGATCGGCGACAGTACCGGCAGCAGCGACGGTATGATCATCTCCTTGATCGCCGCGCGCGTCAGCAGGTCGACGCACGTGCCATATTCCGGTTTACCCGTTCCTTCCATGATGCCCGGGATTTCCTTGAACTGCCGGCGCACCTCGACGACGACCGATCCGGCGGCCCGGCCGACCGCTGTCATGCCCATGGAGCCAAACAGGAACGGCAGCATGCCGCCGATGAACAGGCCAACCACAACGAAGGGATTGGTCAGCGAGAAGTCGAGGGTCACACCGGCGAAGTATCCATGTGCCTCGGGCTGGCCGATAAAGAACTCGATATCGGACGTATACGCCGCGAATAATACCAACGCGCCAAGTCCGGCCGAGCCAATGGCGTAACCCTTGGTCACTGCTTTCGTCGTGTTGCCGACCGCGTCGAGCGCGTCGGTGGTCTTGCGCACGGTCTCGTCGAGGTCGGCCATCTCGGCGATGCCGCCGGCGTTATCGGTTACCGGGCCATACGCATCGAGCGCGACAACCATGCCGGCCAGCGCCAGCATCGCGGTAACGGCAATGGCGATACCCAGCAAGCCGGCCAGCGAGAAGGCGACGATAATGGCGACACAGATGACCAGCGCTGGAACCGCCGTCGCTTCCATCGAAATCGCCAGGCCTTGAATCACGTTGGTGCCGTGCCCGGTGGTCGACGCTTGCGCGATCGAGCGCACTGGCCGGTAGTTCGTGCCGGTGTAGAACTCGGTGACCCAAATAAGCAGACCTGTGACCACGAGGCCGACAATGGCGCTCAGAAACAAATTGGTGCCGGTGACATTGGTATCGCCAATAGCGAATTGGGCATCGAACCCGATAACCCACTGGGTAGCCGCCGCGATGCCGACCAGCGATAAGACAGCGGAGGCGATAAATCCCTTGTAGAGCGCGCCCATGATGTTGGTGCTGTTGCCCAAACGCACAAAGAAGGTGCCGATGATCGACGCGATGATGCACACCCCGCCGATCGCCAGCGGGTAGACCATCATCGAATCCAGTAACGGGTTACCGACGAGAAATATCGAGATCAGCACCATCGTCGCCACGACCGTGACGGCGTAGGTCTCGAACAGGTCGGCCGCCATGCCGGCGCAATCGCCGACGTTATCTCCGACATTGTCTGCAATAACGGCCGGGTTGCGCGGGTCGTCTTCCGGTATCCCCGCTTCGACCTTGCCCACCAGATCGGCGCCGACATCGGCGCCCTTGGTGAAAATACCGCCGCCGAGGCGGGCGAAGATCGAAATAAGCGAAGCGCCGAAGCCGAGTGATACCAGGGCATCGACCAAGTCGCGGTCGCCGATCGTGCCACTTTCCTGCAAATTCGAGAGGACGCCAAAATAGCCGGCCACCGCCAGCAGCGCCAATCCGGCGACCAGCATCCCGGTCACCGCGCCGGCGCGAAAGGCGACCGACAGGCCCTGCCCCAGTCCCTGCCGCGCCGCTTCGGTGGTCCGCACATTGGCGCGAACCGAGATATTCATGCCGATATAGCCGGTCGCGCCCGATAGTACTGCGCCGATGATGAAGCCAACCGCGGCGGACCAACTAAGCACGAAAATTAATATGGCGGCGATGACGATACCGACGATGCCGATGGTACGGTATTGCCGGTTCAAATAGGCGGCGGCGCCTTCCTGGACGGCGGCGGAGATTTCCTGCATCCGCTCTGAACCCGCGCTCATCGCCAGAACCGCGCGCGATGCCCAAACGCCATACAGTACCGCTAGGACGCCACAGACGATGGCGAACCAAACAACTGGAGCCATAATAATGCTTCCCTTGTATCAGTGTTGTCTTTTGCCGGATTTCCAGCCGCTGCCAGCCGCAGCCATTGGCCGAATCGCTAATCCCCCGAAAAAGGTCGCGGGAACATGCCAAAAAGGGTTGCGCAACGCAACCGGCGAGCCGTTGCGGCTTCGATTTACCGGCAACAGGTACAAATTTCAGGCAGTTGCAGGAACCCGCCGCGCGCGCAGCCATGTTACGGCGCCAATCACCAGAACCAGCAATGGGATGGCGGCCAAGTTGACCGCCGCCCAGCCAACCGTTTGGTAAGTGCCACCGGCCAATAGTGAGACAACTGCGACAGTCCCGAACACGAAGAAATCATTGATCCCCTGAGTTCTGGCCTTCTCGGCTGGTGAATAAGTATGCAACAGCAGCGTCGTTCCGGCGGTATACATAAAATTCCAACCGACGCCGACCAGCGCCATCGCGATCCTTAAATGCATCAGCGTGTCGCCGCTCAAATTCACCGCGATACTCAACCCCGATATGAGGGCGCCAATCGTGATAATATTCAGATCGCCGTATCGTTTTATCAGCCAACCGGTCACGAAGCCGGGGGCGAACATACCGACGACGTGCCACATGATGACATTGGTTACGTCAGAATAGGCGAAGGGATGGGTCGCGTGCGAGTCCATGAAAAGCGGCGTCGACAGCATGACGAAATTCATCACCCCATAGCCCACCATCCCACTCAGTACGGCGACAATGAATGTCGGTTGCGCCGCAATTTCACGGAACGGCCGAATGGCACCGGTTCGTTCAACGTCGCTTGCCGGCGGAATATCGGTGAACAGCAATAACACGATCATTATCAGCTGCATGGTGATGATCACGGCGAACACGCCGCCGTAAATGACCGGCGCCAGCAAGTCGTGCGCCCAATTCGACAGTGTCGGCCCGGCTATTCCAGCGAAAACGCCACCGACCAGCACCAGGCTGACTGCTTTGGTTTTGAAGTCGTCGTCGGCGGTATCGACAGCGGCAAACCGGAACTGTTGATTGGATCCCGCCGAAGTGCCGAACAGGGCCGAGCCGATACAGAACAGGACGAAATCCTGTTCGAACAGCGCCAACAAGGCTAGCGCGGCGCCACTGGAACCGAGAACAAGGAATACGATGAAGCCGTTGGCCCGGCCGATCCGCTTCATCAGCAGCGCGGCTGGCAAGGTTGCGAGCGTCATAAAAACGAACTGCAAAGTAATCGGCAATGTCGCCAGACCGAAAGGCAGGCCGAAAATGTCGATCACCGGCGCTAACGCCGCGCCGATAAACGTGGTGACGGAGAAGATCAACACCATCTGCGTCTGCCCGAACGCCTGGCACACGGACAGCAAGGAAACATTTCGAACGGCTTGAGTTACGACCATAACGCCCGACAATCTGCGAACGCAGCAGAAATTACAAGCAACGAATGTGAATAGCAGAGTTGCGTTACGCGCCCTTGCGCATCAGCGTTTTGACAAAAACGTCGACCACCACGTCGTCGCCGAATTCTCGTCGGCTCACCACCAGCATGCGCCGTTTGACCGCGTCCACGTCCACTTTTCGGCCGGTGTATTCCTCGCGCTCGAACATGGCGTGGAGCTCGCGGAACATGATATCGCGCAGCCGCCGCCGCGATTCGATGATCTTGGTGCGCGCGCTTTCCTCGGAAATCTCGAGTGTCATCGCGGCGGTAAAGGTGCCAGCCGGCTGCTGGTCCCTGAAAATCGTAGCCGTAATCGGAGCGAGCTCCAGATAAATGTGGTTCTTATCCGACTCGGCTTTTTCATGCGCTGAGTCCTCTGATGTCTTGCCATTGCCACCGAGGAAAAAAAAGGCGCCACCGCCACCCAGCAAAAGCAACGCGACGATCGGTATCAGAAGCTTTTTCATGGCTTGCCCGCCTCAGCCTTCGGTGACCCAGATGTTGCGCAAAACAACATCGTAGACCGTCCCCGGCCCCAGCAGCCGCAAGTTCTCGGCGCGGATACGATTCTTGATGTGCGTTACATCGACGTTGCCGTCGGCTGCACCCGGCAACGGCCGAACCGTGAGGGCACGCAAATAGGCCTCGTAAAGCCTGGGCAGTTCGTGCTCAACCCGGCGCGCGTTTTCGCTGGCTTCCTCGACTTCGAGGGAGAGCGTCACGACAACGTTTTGCAGCTGGCCCTTGCCGGTTTCGACTTGGATGAAAATTGGCTTCAGATCGATGTAGGCGACTTGCCGCGGGGCTTCAATGACCGGCGGGGTATCCTCCACTTCGGCCGTCGCGTCCTCGTCGCCGCCGCTGATCACAAACCATCCGCCGGCCGCGGCGGCGGCAAGGATGCCGACTATCGAGAATATTATGAGTTTCAGGTTGAGTTTGCTTTCCGGCTTTAAGCCGGCGCGCATCCTGAGGATATCGTCTTCGAGTTCTTCCCGAGTTTTACCGTCGGAAGTGTTGGTAACCGCCATCGCCCACCTCTACGCTTCGTCCCTTTTCATCCCGAACAAAGACGGCGTTTGGTTGGGAGTCTCCGCCGATCACCCGGCCGATCCGTGTTAGATCGACACCGCTATTTGCGGCAACCTGCTGCAGCTGCTCGGACACCTTGGCAGGCGCGGTGAAGACCAGCTCGTAGTCGTCTCCGCCGGTTAGCAGACTAACGCGCAATCGTTGATCGTCGGTTACCAGGCGTTGCGCCGCGGCAGATAGGGGTACTCGCGCAAGCTCGACTTCGGCAGATACCCGTGAGGCACTGCAAATATGGTTAAGATCGGCGACCAAGCCGTCCGAGATATCGGCGGCGGCGCTGGCCAACCCGGCCAGCTGCATACCCAAATCGACCCGAGGATCGGGTATGCGAAACCGCCGGATGAGATGGGCGCGGGCGGCCTCCTCGGCGGTGTTTATACGCCCCTCCATCAGCGCCCTTCCCAATTCGGCGTCGCCGATGGTGCCGGAGACGTAAACATCATCGCCCACGGCAGCGCCAGACCGCAAAAGTATCTTATTATCAGATGCTTCGCCAATCATCGTGAGAGACAGCATCACCGCGCCGTCACTCCGTGTGGTGTCGCCACCGATCAATGTGATCCCGAACCGGCGCTGCTCATCGGCCAGTCCGCCGGCGAAGGCTGCGACCCACTGCGAGGTCGTTGTCTTGGGTAATGCCAGAGACAGGGTATAGACGCGTGGTTTGGCCCCCATGGCCGCAAGGTCCGACAGATTGACCCGCACTAGCCGGCTGGCAATCGCTTGGGGTTCTTCGTCAATTGGAAAATGAATGCCCGAGACGATGGTATCGGTCGTGATCACCGCGCGCTTGCCGGGCGAAATAGCCAGCTCGGCCGCGTCGTCGGTCAGCCCAAACGCTCCCGGCTCGCCGCTGGCAAGCGGGGCAAAGTAGCGTTCGATCAGCTCGAATTCATCGAGGTCCGATGCCATTTGCGAATGCCTTATTGGCGGCTGCCGTCTTCTGCCAATTCATCGGGCCGCAGTACTCTCGCCAAACGGTCCAGGACTGCGTTGACCAGCGAAGGTTCCTTACCGTCGAAGAACGCGTCGGCGACGCGAACATACTCGCTAATGACAACGCGGGCGGGTACCGCCGATTGGGAAAACATTTCGTATGTGCCGCAGCGCAAGACCGCGCGCAGCAGAACTTCCATTCGCTCGGCGGGCCAGGCGTCGTCGAGGCAGGCCGACAACATTTCGTCGACTTGCGCCATGTTATCGTGCGCACCCCGGACCAGGTCGGCAAAAAGCGCGTTATCCGCATCGGCGATCGGGCCATCGTCGTCATCGATCTGGCTGTTGGGTCCGCCCGACACGAACTGGTTAATGATCGCTTCCACCGTACCGCCCGAGATCGCCATTTGGTACAACGCCTGAACGGCGTTTAACCGCGCCGCGCTGCGTGCCACGTTGGTCCGGTGAGCGCTGGCACCAGTGCCTTCCTGGTCGACATTGGTCACCGTGGAAAGAGCCCAAAGATCCGCTTCATATCAATCATGCTCAAGCACACCCGCGCGGCTTCGCCTCCCTTGTCCCGGCGGTCGACACCGGCACGCTCTTCGGCTTGTTCGCGATTTTCAACGGTTAGCAAACCGAATCCCAGGGCAAGGCAGTATTGAACCGCGAGGTCTTGCAGCGCGCGCGCGGTCTCGCCGCACACATAATCGTAATGGCTGGTTTCGCCGCGGATGACGCAGCCCAGGGCAATGTATCCGTCGAACCGGCGCCGCGCGCCGACGAATTCCAACGAACGCACGGCGGTCGAGATCGCCGCCGGTATCTCGAAGGCGCCCGGCACTTCGATAATTTCCCACGTGGCGCCGGCGCTTTGCAGCGCCGCTGTCGCGCCGCGCACGAGTTCGTCGGCGATGTCTTCATAAAACCGCGCGACCGCTATCATCACATTAGGTTGTTCGGTCATTAGCTGTCCTTTCGCGCTTGCGAATCCGGAATGACCGGGCGCGTTTCCACCACACGCAATCCGAAACCTTCCAAGCCGATGATTGAACGTTGTGAATTGGACAGCAGAATAATGTCGCGCACGCCAAGATCGACGAGAATTTGCGCCCCCACGCCGTAGTCGCGCAGTTCGTTAACCGGGCTGGCCGGAGCGCTCAACAACTGCTTCAAGCGGTCGCTGGGATCGGTGGGAGAGGTGTCGCGAATGACCACAATGACGCCACGCCCCGCTTCGCCCACCATCTCCATCGACTTCTGCAATATGCCAGAATCTTTCGCGTCCTTGCTGCCCAAAGCGTCGCTGCCCGGACTGAAAGCGTGCATGCGCACCAGGACCGGCTCATCCGGCGTAATTTCGCCTTTCACCAACGCGAGATGCTCGGCGTATTCGACCTTGTTGTAATAGACGTAGTACTTGAACTCGCCGCCATAGATCGAATTGAAATCGTGCTCGAGCAGGCGTTCGACAATGCGATCGTTGCGCCGCCGGTAGGCGATCAAATCGGCGATCGCACCGATTTTCAGGCCGTGAAATTGGGCGAACTTTATCAGCTCGGGCAGCCGCGACATGGTGCCGTCGTCGTTCATGATCTCGCAGATCACCGCCGACGGATTGAGCCCGGCGAGCCGGGCAAGATCGACACCGGCCTCGGTGTGCCCGGCGCGCACCAGGACGCCGCCATCGCGCGCCGCCAGGGGAAACACGTGGCCCGGCGTGACGATATCTTCGGCCGACGAGCGGGGATCGATGGTAACGCTGATCGTGCGCGCACGATCGGGTGCCGAAATACCTGTCGTCACGCCTTCGCGCGCTTCGATCGAAACCGTAAAGGCGGTTTCCAAGCCGCCGTGCCGCGATTGCGGCAGCAACGACAGATCGAGTTGTTGGACGCGTTCCCGGGTTAGTGCCAGGCAGATCAAGCCACGTCCGTGGGTGGCCATGAAGTTGACTGCGTCGGGCGTCGCCATCTGCGCCGGTATTACCAGATCACCTTCATTTTCGCGGTCCTCATCGTCGATAAGGATGAACATGCGCCCGTTGCGGGCATCGTCGATGATGTCCTCGATCGGCGACAGAATGCTCAGGTCTTCACCGGACCGGTCGCTTTGGCTGTCATCCTTCAACGCTCAACTCCGTTCCATAAGCCGCGCGACGTAGCGGGCGACGACGTCGATTTCCAAGTTCACCGCCTGGCCGGTTTGGAAAAAGGCGAACGCCGTCTGATCCCAAGTATGCGGAATAATATTCACGCCGAACTTGTTCCCCTCGACCTCGTTGACGGTCAACGATACGCCGTCCACGGCGATCGAACCCTTGGAGGCGATGAACCGGGCCAATTGCTCGGGCGCTTCAATTTCCACCCGGTGATTATCGCCTTCCGGGCGGACCGCGTCGAGGCGTCCAACGCCGTCGACATGGCCCAGCACGAGATGCCCGCCAAGTTCGTCCGACGCCGTCAACGCCCGCTCGAGGTTAACCGGCGTACCCTTTTGCCAGCTGCCCAATGTGGTGCAGTCCAGGGTCTCACCGGAGACATCGGCGGCAAACCAACCCTCGCCTTTATCGACCACAGTCAAACAGGCGCCGCTGCACGCGATCGACGCGCCGCGGGCGATGCCTTGCGTGTCGTAGGCGGTCTCGATCGTCAAGCGTTTGCCCACGGGTTGCTCGACAATATCGGCGACGCGGCCGACATCGGTGACTATTCCGGTAAACATGGCGCTTGGTTACGGCAGTCGGCGATAAATATCCAGTGTGTCGTCGCCGATAATCTCGCGTGTCAGCGGCACAAATGCCGGCATATCCTCGATTGTCTCGACGCCAAGATCTGCGAAGACTGCTTTGCCGTCACCGCCGATGACGCTCGGCGCGCGGAACCAGGCGATACGGTCGATCAATCCGGCGCGCAGCAATGCGGCACTTAGGACCGCGCCGCCCTCGACCATGACGCGGGTGATGCCACGCTTAGCCAGTTCGGCCAGCGCGAGGCCGGCGTCGACATGGCTGCTATCATCGCCGGCCACCGTCAGCACCTCGGCCCCGGCGTTCCTTATCTGGGCCGCGCGGGACGTGTCGGCGTCGTCGCGGGTGACGATCCATGTTGGTACGGCGCGCGCGGTCTGAATGAGTTGGGCTTCATCGGATATCCGCAGGTTGCTATCGAAGACAACGCGGACCGGAGAGCGGTCTTCCAGACCGGCCAGGCGGCAGGTCAATTCAGGGTCGTCATGGATGACCGTATCGATGCCCACCAGAATGGCATCGTGTTGCGCGCGCATCAGATGCACCCGCTCGCGCGCGGCCGGTCCGGTGATCCATTGCGAGGCGCCGCTGCGCGTGGCGATGCAGCCGTCGGCCGTCGTCGCCGTTTTGAGCGTGACCAGCGGGCGCCCTGCCACCTCGCGTTGGATGAAACCTGCATTCAATTCTTCGGCTTCGGCTTGCAAGACGTCGGTCGTCACGTCGAGGCCGGCCGACCGCAGCCGCTCGATGCCGCCGCCGTTAATTCGGCCGTCGGGATCCAGGCATCCCACCACCACGCGGCCGACCTGTGCGTCGATCAAGGCGTCTGCACACGGCGGCGTCTGACCGTGGTGGCTGCACGGTTCCAGGGAGACGTAGGCAGTTGCGCCGGCGAGGCTGGCCGCGCCGTAGCGTTGGCGCACCTGGTCGAGCGCTACGGTCTCGGCATGAGGCCGGCCGCCCGGTTGGGTCCAGCCCCGGCCCATAACGCGCGCCGTGTCGCCGTTAGCACTGACGATTACGCAGCCGACCGCAGGGTTGGGCCATGTCCTGCCGAGACCACGGCGCGCCAGCCGCAATGCGACCTGCATATAGTGCGTGTCGTTCGTCATGGTGATGCCAGGTCATACCGCGCGCATGGGGCGGCGGAACTAATCGGCCTCTTCGCCGCCAAGCCGTTCCGCGCCGATAAAATCTTCGAAATCCTTGGCTTCGCGGAAATTCTTGTACACCGAGGCGAACCTGACATAGGCCACGGGATCGAGGCTGGCGAGCGCGTCCATCACCGCCTCGCCGATCGATTCGGTGGCGATTTCCGTTTCGCCGGAAGATTCGAGACGGCGCACGATACCGCTCACGACGCGATCGATTCGGTCGGGATCGACGGGCCGCTTGCGCAACGCAATGCGCATCGAGCGCTCCAATTTGTCGCGATCGAACGGCGCCCGCTGCCCATTGCTTTTGATGACGACGAGGTCGCGCAGCTGAACCCGCTCGAACGTCGTCCACCGGGCGCCGCAGTCGGGACAGGCGCGACGCCGGCGAATGGCCGTATTGTCCTCGGTCGGCCGCGAATCTTTTACGTGCGTATCGGAATGACCGCAAAATGGGCAGCGCATATCGTCTGTCCTCGCCTCTTCGCCGCAACCGCGTTAGGTCTGACCGTAAATCGGAAAACGTGCGCACAATTCCGAAACCCGGCCGCGCACCGACTGTTCGACCTGAGCGTCGCCGTCGGGGTTGTTCGCCAGGCTGTCGAGTACTTCGGCAATCAGTTCGCCGACATAGCGGAACTCGCTGGGCCCGAAGCCGCGCGTTGTCGCTGCCGGGCTGCCTAGCCGAATACCGGATGTCACCGTGGGCTTTTCGGGGTCGAAGGGAATGCCGTTCTTGTTACAGGTCAGGCCGGCGCGTTCGAGCGCGATTTCGGCGACATTCCCGGTCAAGCCCTTGGGCCGCAGGTCGACCAGCAGCAGGTGCGTATCGGTGCCACCGGAGACGATGTCGAGGCCGGACTCGGACAACACGTCGGCCAACACCGAAGCGTTTTCCGCGACGCGACGCGCATACTGTTTGAACGCAGGCTGCAGCGCCTCGCCGAACGCCACCGCCTTCGCCGCAATAATATGCATCAACGGGCCACCCTGCAGGCCCGGGAAAACCGCCGAGTTTATCTTCTTCCCCAGGTCGGCATCGCGCGACAGGATCATGCCGCCACGCGGGCCCCGCAGTGTTTTGTGGGTCGTCGTCGTGACAACGTCGGCCAAAGGCAGCGGACTGGGATGGGCGCCGCCGGCAACCAACCCGGCGAAATGCGCCATATCAACCCAGAGTAAAGCACCGGTTTCATCGGCGATCGAGCGGAAGCGGTCGAAATCGATAAACCGGGGATAGGCCGAGCCGCCGGCGATAATCATCTTGGGCTTATGTTCGCGCGCTAACTGCTCCACTTCATCGAAATCGATCAGCGCGTCGTCGCGGCGCACCCCGTACTGAACGGCGTTGAACCATTTTCCAGACAGGTTGGGCGGCGCGCCATGGGTCAGGTGGCCCCCTGCGGCCAGCGACATGCCGAGAATGGTGTCGCCCGGTTGGCAGAGCGCCAGCATGACGGCTTGGTTGGCCTGCGAGCCTGAATGCGGCTGCACATTGGCGAACGCGCAATCGAACAGCGCGGTGGCCCGTTCGATCGCCAACCGTTCGGCATCGTCGACAAATTCGCACCCGCCATAATAGCGCCGGCCGGGATAGCCTTCGGCGTACTTGTTGGTTAGCACCGTGCCGACGGTGTCCAAGACCGCCCGCGAGACGATATTTTCCGATGCGATCAGCTCGACTTGGTCCTGCTGGCGATGCAGTTCGTTGCGCACTGCCGCGGCAATATCGGGATCGACGGCGGCGAGACCGTCTTGGAAAAAATCATTCGCCTGGTCGTCCACGAGTGTTGCTTCACTGGTCATGCAAAATGGGTTCCCTGTTTGAGCCTCGAGGTTTTACGCTCAGGCTAATTTTCCGACGCGGCGCTGGTGGCGTTCGCCGCCATCGAACGGTGTTGACAAAAATGCCTGCAAACAATCTTTTGCCACTTCTGCGCCGACGATGCGCGCTCCCAGAGCCAGGACATTGGCGTCATTGTGTTCGCGGGCAAGCCGCGCCGTTGTCGCATCGTGGCAAACCGCGGCGCGCACGCCACTTACCCGATTGGCGGCAATGGAAATACCGATACCTGTGCCGCAGATGATTACACCCCTATCCGCGCGGCCTTCGGCGACTGCCTCGGCAACGGCCCGTCCGAAGTCGGGATAGTCGACCGAATCCGTGCTATTTGTCCCCAAATCGATGAATTCCACGCCCGCTTTGGCGAGCTCGGTTGCCAACTCTTCTTTGAGCGCAAACCCCGCGTGGTCCGCAGCCAGCGCAACGGTAGTTTTGTTCATTTTACATTTCCGCGGCGGCGCGACGACAAGGTCTAAAATCGGTTACACGATTACCATATCTCGTCGGCCCGTGCCAACCCGGCACAACCTGTCGCGTTTCTTGGTTAATTCGTTATCGACGGTTTTTACAGTGACTAGCGTAAAAATGGAGCATTCCTGCGGTGATACGCAATAATGGACCTTGAACCTTATCCAAAAGAACGAGAAAAATTTTCGCGTATTGGGGTGACAACCAAGCAAAAAGACGTCACATTACTGTAACTTACTTTTAAACATCATAAATATAGGGCGGGTTGTACCGCTAGGTTTAGGGCATCAAAGATCGAGGGGGAGTGTGAATGTCACAGGATATCAGTAATAATCTACCGCATACCGATGTATTGCAGATGACGACACAAGTTGTCGCGGCCTATGTTGGCCATAACAGCGTGGGTGAAGCGCAAATTCCCGAAGTAATAAAGTCCGTTTACGCTAGCCTGGCAGGGCTGAACGGGCATGCAGAATTGGCCGCCAAGGCAAAACAAAAGCCGGCGGTTGCGATCAAAAAATCGATCACCCCGGACTACCTGATCTGCCTGGAAGACGGCAAAAAACTAAAAATGCTGAAGCGTCATTTGCGTACTGCTTATGGCCTAAGTCCGGAGGATTACCGTGCCAAATGGGGACTTGGCTCGGACTATCCGATGGTCGCACCGAATTACGCCAAGCAACGTTCGGCATTCGCGAAGAAGATTGGCCTGGGTAAACGCCGCGCCTAAGCCGCAACCTAATCGATGGCCGTTGCCGTTGAAGGCACTAAAAAACATCAGAAAGGCGGGCGCATAAGCGTCCGCCTTTTTAGTTTTTCGGCCACCGCGGCGACCGATATTTGCTGATGAATAATGGCCAGCCGAACGTCAGGCGTATCGCCCATCGGATTTGCCGTTGGCCTCGGAACGTTTCTTCGACAACAGGTAGCGCAGTTTTCGCAAAGCGGCGTGCTTCAATGCTGCTTCGCCGGCACTTACCGGCCCGAAAATCGTCGCCTCGACCAAAGTCTCGGGGTCGACGGCGCAGACTTTTACCGAATTGCCAACCGGTAAGAACTCGAACAATACTTCGCGCAACGTCGCCGGACCGCCCGCAGGTTGGCCGGAGCCGGAAGAATTCATTGGTCTGCGTTGCATGGCGTCGGGCTCCAAGCCACCATATAATTGGACGACCCTTCAATCAGATCGAAACCGGGAAGTAGCGACAATGAAAACCGACAATCACAAATTTATCGTTAAGCGCGCCGATCAGGCAGAATGGACCCCCGGATTGCGTACCGAATTCGAGTATCGCGATCTCGGCATCCGCGAAGCCACCGGTAACGAATACGGCGCCCACGTCATCCGCATGGCCGATGGCGGGTTCAAGCAGGCGACGGGACGGCACAGCCATACCACCGGCTTCCAAATGATTTATGTGCTGCAAGGCGAGGCCCGGTTTTGGTTCGAGGACGCCGGCGAAGTCACGGTCAGCAAGGGCGATTGTTTCTATCAACCGGACGGTCTGGTCCACGATGCGCTCTACATGTCGGACGACTGCGAATTGCTGGAGGTCACCACGCCGGCCGATTTTGAGACCAAGGAACACTAAGTAAACCTTGTGCACGTAAGATCGCGTGTGCCGCCGCCACGCCCCGCTGAACGCGCCGGCAAACGAAACTACGAACAACCATTGGATAGATGATGAGTTTGGCAAGCGACACTTCACCACCGCAAACACCCGCGCCCGGCGATAAGCCCCGCTTCCAATGGGACGACCCGCTCCTGCTCGACGACGCGTTGAGCGAGGACGAGCGTATGGTGCGCGACACCGCGCGGGCCTATTGCCAGGATAAGCTGATGCCGCGGGTTCTCGAGGCCAACCGCCACGAACGGTTCGACCGCGAGATCATGAACGAGCTCGGTGAACTCGGCCTGCTCGGCTCGACCCTGCCCACCGACTATGGCTGCGCCGGGGTTAATCACGTTTGTTACGGTTTGATCGCGCGCGAGGTCGAGCGGGTCGATTCCGGTTACCGTTCGGCGCTGTCGGTGCAGTCGTCGCTGGTGATGTGGCCGATCTTCACCTACGGCACGGAAGAGCAGCGGCGCAAGTATCTACCCAAACTGGCGACCGGCGAGTGGGTGGGAGCGTTCGGTCTCACCGAGCCCGACGCCGGCTCCGACCCCGGCAGCATGATAACGCGCGCCCGCTCGGTCGATGGCGGCTATCTGCTGCATGGCGCCAAGATGTGGATCTCCAACGCGCCGATTGCCGACGTCTTCGTGGTCTGGGCGAAGGACGACGACGATACGATCGGCGGTTTCATTCTGGAAAAGGGCATGAAGGGCCTGTCGGCACCGAAGATCGAAGGCAAGTTCTCGCTACGCGCCTCCTCGACCGGCGAAGTCGTCATGGACGACGTGTTCGTGCCGGTGGAAAACAAACTACCCAACGCGCGCGGCCTCGGCGGCCCGTTCGGCTGCCTCAACAAGGCGCGCTATGGCATCTCCTGGGGCGCCCTCGGCGCGGCGGAGTTTTGTTGGCACGCGGCACGGCAATACACGTTGGATCGCAAACAGTTCGGCCGGCCATTGGCAGCCACGCAGCTGGTCCAGAAGAAACTGGCCGACATGCAAACCGAGATCACCCTTGGCCTGCACGCCTGTTTGCGCTTGGGCCGGTTGATGGATGCCGACCGCGCAACGCCGGAAATGATCTCATTGTTAAAGCGCAACAACGCCGGCAAGGCACTCGATATTGCGCGGGTCGCCCGCGACATGCACGGCGGCAACGGCATCGTCGACGAATTCCATGTGATCCGTCACGTGATGAACCTGGAGACCGTCAATACCTATGAGGGTACCCACGATATTCACGCGCTGATCCTCGGCCGGGCGCAAACCGGCATTCAGGCGTTTACCGGCTAGGATGGGGGCACGGATGCAACGCGATCAGATAGGTGAGTTCCCGGTCACGCCGAGAACGATGTCGAGGATTCTGGCGGTCTCGAACCTGTTTTTGTTCGGGTTCTTTCTTTTTGCGCTTGGCAGCGCTGGATTGTTCGAGCCGGCGTGGGGATGGATCGTGGTCGTCGTGGGCGCATTATTTTTCGTCGGTGATTTCTTTTTGCCTCGCTATGTGTTCATCGATCGCATGCGCAAAATTGCGACGCGTGAAAACGAATGATACGCACTAAGTCCCGATAGGCGCTGGAGTTACTCACCATTACCGAGCCTAGGGATAAGCAGGCCATCCTCAAACGGCTGCGCAAGCGTTTGCTTGTCTTGCTCGGCGGTCTGCTGTTTTCCTATTTCATTTCGTTTGGCATCGCATTTTTCTTGGCCGCGGACGCCGGCGTGCTCAACGTGCCGTGGGTGTGGGTCATCTTCGCCGGCTTCGCGGTGCTTGCGATCATCCACATACGCGCCCAGTTCCGCCGCTACGACTATCTCGTGCGCATGGTGGAAAGCTCGGAGGATGAGTTATAGCGCTTCGGCGGTACGTGTTGCTGAATTCTTGGGGCGTGGAGTGCGTGAGGCAGGCGCTATTCGCAACTTCCGCAGGCGCCAGCAACCGGTTTGAAGCTCACGCACAATTTCCCGGCGTCCGCGCAGGGCAAATCCATATTTTTCAGCCCGCACCGGATATTGCCGCCCGTCGTTTCGCCTTCGTAATGGCCACAGCGGGTGCAAACCCCGAAGTCGGTGCTGCCGCAGCGGTTTTGCATTTCGCCGCATAAATGGGTGAGCGCGGAGGCCAGCGATTGTGACAAGTGCGGCTCGAGGCTGCGCACCGCGAGATCGAGACAGTTCAGCGGATCCTCGTTTAACAGCGCCCGGCCCGCGTCGGTGACCGCCAGATGCCGTACCCGTTTATCGGAACCGTCGGCGACGCGGCGGACGTAGCCCTTCTTCTCCAGCGCCTTGAGCGTCTGGCTGGCGGTTCCCTTGGTGGTGCCGAGAAAGGACGCCAAACCGCCCGGCGTGCGCGAAAGCTGGTTGGCCTGGGCAACGAACCGCAGGCTATCCCACTGGGCTGGATTAAGGCCATGCGAGTATTGCAGACCCCGCGCCATGCGCCCTACCCGATCGAGGAGTCGCGTTAATTCTTCATGTTTTTCAGAAGGTTGCAGGTTTAATTTAAAGTCGATCGCCATGATATTTTAATCGTGATCTTATACGCCCCGTAATCCGTATATTAAAGGACCGGCATATCGCATCGATAGTGTCGAGTCGATAACATCTTGCGCGATCCGGTATATTCCTCTATATTTTTAACCATAGCGAGTCGACACCAATTATCCCCGCACGCCTTTTGTGGATATAGAACTTCGCAGCGGGTTGTCAAAAGGAATGTCACATGGCCAGTTTTGCATCGCACGACATCGAACGCGGAAACCGCCGGTATGCGGCTTCAGTCATGCGCGCTCCGGTCCTCGAGCGCGAGGTCGAATTCGATCTCGCCCGGCGCTGGCGCGACCATGAAGATGAAGACGCGCTGCACGAGTTGATCGAAGCGTACGCACGTTTCGTGCTGCGAATCGCCTGGAAGTTCCGTGGTTATGGACTGCCCGTCGGCGACTTGGTGCAGGAAGGCAATATTGGCTTGATGGAGGCGGCCCAGCGGTTCGATCCGGAGCGCAACGCGCGGTTTTCGACCTACGCGTCGTGGTGGATCATGGCGGCAATTCAGGACCATATCCTGCGCAACAACTCGATCGTGCGCGTCGCCACGACCCCGGCCCAGCGTCGGCTGTTCTTCAATCTGCGCCGGGTGCGGGCCAAGCTGGCGACCGGCGCCGACGGCGAGCTGACCGATGCGGACCGCGAATTGGTCGCAAAGCATCTCGATGTCCGGGTCAGGGATGTCGTGCGCATGGAGGCGCATTTGAGCGGCGCCGATAACTCGCTCAACGCCACGGTCAGTGCCGAGGACGATCTGCAGTTCCAGGACCTGATCGCCGATGAGGGTCCGAATCCAGAAGATATCACCGCCTCGCAGATCGACGGCGAGACCCGCTCGAAATGGCTGCACGAGGCGCTCGATACGCTGAGCGAGCGCGAGCGCAAGATTATCGCCCGCCGCTTCCTCGAGGACGAGAAGAGTACGCTAGCGGAAATCGGCGAAAGTTTCGGCGTGAGCAAGGAGCGGATTCGCCAGATCGAGGCCAAGGCGCTCGACAAGCTGCGCCAGGAACTCAAGCAGCACGCGACCGATCCCAGCGAACTGCTGAGCCTCAACCTGTCCCATTAACAAAAGGCGCAGCAACGGCTGCGCCCTTCTCTCGAATATATGTTGGGCGAAACCGCTTAGGCGGCGGTTTCGACGCGCGAAAATTCCGAGACGCGGGGTCCGAAGCCGAGCTGCTGCAGCCAGAAGCTCTCGATGCCGCGCAAAATTTCGTTGGCCTGCGCCAGTGTCTCGGCGTCGAGGTTGTTGCCCACTTCTTCGCTGTGGCGCTCGAACATGGTCTCCAGTGCGCGGCTCAGCTCCAGGCCCTTCTCGGTCAGCTTCACGCGAACCGAGCGGCGGTCGTGCGACGACCGTTCCTGATGCAAATAGCCGTTCTCGGTCATCTTCTTGACGTTATAGGAGACGTTCGAGCCCAGATAGTAACCACGCAGGGTCAATTCCCCGACGGTCAACTCGTCGCCGCCGATATTGTAGAGGATCAGCGCCTGGACGTTGTTGATGTCGCGGACATCGGTGCGGTCGAGCTCGTTCTTGATGACCTCGAGAAACTGGCGATGCATTCGTTCGAGCGAATTGATAGTCGATAGATATGCCTGTTTCACCGTCCGCCCTCCCGGATTTGGTGTGATTTGAAACGGCTCCAATTATCGCTTCAAGGAGTTAAAGATGGCTTAAGGCAATTTAACCAAAAACGTGCCTAAAATTGCTTGAAATTATCGGTAAATTGCGCCTTTCAGCCCTCCCTCACCTGGCGAATAATGGCCGAAAAGTCGAGTGCCGCATTGTCATCCAGACCGGCGAATGCGTCGTAAAGTTGCGTCGCGTGCGCCCCCAATGGGGTGTTGGCGCCCGCTGCCGCCGCCGCTTCCTGAGACAGCTTCAGGTCCTTCAGCATCATCGCCACGGTAAAACCGGCTTCATAGTCGCGGTTGGCCGGCGATGTCGGTACCGGTCCCGGCACCGGACAGTAACTCGTCATCGCCCAGCACTGGCTGGTCGCCGTCGACGCGATATCCCACAGTTTCTGGGCATCGAGATCGAGCTTTTCCGCCAGCAGAAAGCCCTCGCTAACGGCGATCATCTGAATCGCCAGCATCAGATTGTTGCACACCTTGGCGGCCTGGCCGCTGCCCGGCCCGCCGGCGTGGAAAATATTCTTGCCCATCGCCGCCAGGATCGGTTCGGTGCGTTTATAGGCAGTGTCGGCGCCGCCGCACATAAAGGTCAGTGTTCCTGCCATAGCGCCGCCGACACCCCCGGAAACCGGGGCATCGATCATCTCCAGACCCTTATTCGCGGCGGCGGCAATGACCTCGCGCGCTGTCGTGACGTCGATCGTTGAGGAGTCGATTAACAGCGTGCCGTCATCGACGGTATCGATCACGTTATCGTCGTCGATATAGACCGAGCGAACATGCTGGCCGGCTGGCAGCATGGTGATGACGATTTCCGCGCCGGCTGCCGCAGCGGCCGCATTTTCGGTTGCCGTTGCGCCCGCCGCGACCGCCCGCTCGACGGCGTCGGGCGCGATATCGAAGGCGGCAACGCTGTGGCCGGCCTTGATGAGATTGGCGACCATGGGCCCACCCATATTGCCCAGTCCGATAAATCCAATCTTTGCCATGGTTTCTCCCCTTTTTTCGTGCGCCGTCAGCCGAAATCCGGCTCGCCGGCGAGCGGTGCGAAATATTCGTCGACATCGTTCTCGCTGACGCTGGCCAGGTCAGGCGGGTTCCAATTCGGCGCCCCGTCCTTGTCGATGACGACGGCTCGGATGCCTTCGAACAGATCATGGCCGCGGAAACAGCGGTCGGCAATCCGGTATTCCATCGCCATCACCTCTTCGAAGCGTTTTAGCGTCGGGCCGGTGCGCAGCTGGCGAAACGTTACTTTCAGGCTGGTCGGCGATTTGGTGCCGATGATCTCGGCGGTTTCATTGCCCCAGGCGCTACCCTCGGCGGCCAGGCGGGCGAGAATCGCTTCCACGGACGTGGCCGAAAAGCAGCGGTCGATAGCCGCGCGGTTTTCGGAAAGTTTATTCGGTCCAGGATCGGCGGCATAATCTGCCAAGACCGCACTGATCACGCCACGGTCGGGGCCCGTGTTGGCAAGCGCGTCGAGAACCGCCTCAAGGTTTTCAGACGGGATGTAAACATCGCCGATTCCGGCATACAGGCAGTCGGCGGCGCGCATGCGATATCCCGTCAATCCCAAATACATACCGAGTTCGCCAGGGCAGCGTGGCAGAAACCAGCTGGCGCCAACGTCGGGAAACAATCCGATGCCGGTCTCCGGCATGGCGAACAGGGTGCGCTCGGTGACCACCCGGTGCGACCCGTGGACCGCAACACCGACACCGCCGCCCATCACCACACCGTCCATCAGCGCGATGTAGGGCTTGGGATAATTGAAGATGGTCACGTTTTGGGTGTATTCGGCCCGGTAATAGGCCGGTCCGAAACCGGTCCCGCGCTTTTGGTAAAGGTCGCGGATGTCGCCGCCGGCACAGAACGCCCGGTCGCCGGCGCCCTGAATGATCACCGCCGAAATGGCGTCGTCCGCAGCCCAGGCATGGAGTTGCGGCTCCATCGCTTCGATCATGGCGAGCGACAGCGCGTTGAGCGCATGAGGCTTGTTCAGGGTGATCAGGCCAAGACTGCCCCGTTCTTCGAGTATGACTTCGGAAGTATTGGCCATCTTATTGTTTTGTTTATTGCCGTAGAAAATCGCGGGCGATGATCACGCGCATGATCTCATTGGTGCCTTCGAGGATCTGGTGCACCCGCAAATCGCGCAGATAGCGCTCGACCGGAAATTCCTTGAGATAGCCGTAACCGCCATGCAATTGCAGCGCCCGGTTGACCGCCTCAAAGCCGTAATCGGTCGCCAAACGTTTGGCCATCGCCGCGGCCGTCGTGGTCCCCGGGGCGCCGTTATCGAGCATCCAGGCGGCGCGGTGCAGCATGACGCGCGCCGCTTCCAGCTCGGTCGCCATGTCGGCAAGATAAAACTGCAGGGCCTGAAACTCGGCCAGCGTTTGGCCGAATTGTTTGCGGGTTTTGGTGTGATCACGCGCTAATTCCAGGCAAGCGCGCGCCCCGCCAACCGAACAGGCGCCGATATTGATGCGGCCGCCGTCGAGCCCCTGCATGGCGATCTTGAAGCCGTCGCCCTCTTCGCCGATGCGGTTGGCGACCGGCACCCGGCAATCCTGAAAGATCACCGCCGCGGTCGGCTGGCTGTTCCAGCCCAATTTCTTTTCGAGCTTGCCGAAACTCAGACCGGGAGAATCTTTCTCCACGGCGATACACGAGATGCCGTCGGCACCGTCGCCGCCGGTGCGCAACATGCAGACATAGATGTCGGATGCCGAGCCGCCGGAAATAAACGCCTTCTCGCCGTTGATGACGTAGTCGTCGCCGTCGCGCACCGCGCGGGAGCTGAGCGACGCGGCGTCGGAGCCGGCGCCGGGCTCGGTCAGGCAGTAACTGGCGAAATGCTCCATGGTCATCAACTTCGGCAGCAACCGCGTCCGCACCTCGTCGTTGCCGAACCGGTCGATCATCCACGACGCCATATTGTGGATCGAGATATAGGCGGCCGTCGATGGGCACGCGGTCGCCAATTCTTCGAAGATGATCGCCGCGTCGAGGCGGCCCAAATCGGAGCCGCCATGGGCGTTCGAGCAGTAGATGCCGGCAAAACCCAACGCTGCGGCCTGACGCAGCGTGTCGACGGGAAAGATCGCCTCGGCGTCCCATGTGGCGGCGTGCGGCAGCATTTCGTCGGTGGCGAAACCGCGCGCCATGTCCTGGATGGCGATCTGTTCCTCGGTGAGTTGAAAGTCCACTGGCGGCCGCCTCCCCTAATCTGCGCCGCGATAATAGCGACGGGTGGCAAGACCGCAAGCGAGCATGGGTAAAGGGCCGCCCCGCAGGACGACCCTAATTCGTCTGGCGCATGAGCCCGTTATTCGGCGGCGATCGGCGTTTCGTAATCGGCAATTTCGAGTTCCGGCAAAACTTTGGTCATGAAGGTTTCCAACTCGTCGATCACCGTCTGCTTCGGGCACATCGCATAGTGCCAGATCAGGCACAGATATTCGGCCGGGATACGTTCGTAGGTGTGCTTCCACTGGGCGATCGCATCGTCGAGGTTGCCGCCGATAAAGATGCCCATATCGATCATCCGTTGCACCATCGCCTCGTCACTGTCGACGCCGTCGATCAGGAACGGGAAGAATGAGCCGTAGATGTTCTTGTAGAACTCGGCGTCGTAGTCGGCGAGCTGCTGGCGGAAATGGGCGTCGTTTTTCGAGAAGTGGGGCCAGCGCACGATGCATTGATTGGCGCCGTACTGATAGTCGAGCCCGTGCTGGCGGCCTTCGTCGACATAGACGTTGGCCAGTTCGACCAGGTGATCGAGCGGCGTGAAGTAGACCGGTCTGAAGCCGTTGCGCGAGCAGAAGCGGATCGAATCCGGACTGGCGCTGACGGCGACGAACACCGGCGGGTGCGGATCCTGGTAGGGCTTTGGCACGACACTCACGCGGCGCACGGTGGTCCCGTCTTCGTCGATCTCGCCGGGGGCGCCCATTTCCTGCGCCACCCGGGCAGCGGGGAAGTTCTCCACGCCGGTGTCGTAGGGGTACGGCGCCTTGTAATACTTGCCGTCGAAGGAAACGGTTTCGTTTTTCCAGCAGTCGAGCACCTGAAGCACCCGCTCTTCGAACAGTTCGCGGTTTTCCAGATCGGTCTCGCTGCCATCCGACGCCGTCGCTTTGGCGTCGACATATTGGCCCAAGATGTGGGTCCAGCGCGCCTGATAGCCGCGGGCGAAGCCGGCGAAATATTTACCCTTGGTAATATGGTCGTTCACCGCCATTTCTTCGGCGATCCGGATCGGATCGCGCGTCGCTGCGACATATCCGAGCGTGCCAACGCGGGTGTTCTTGACGTGCTGCGACCAGAAAGCGTTGATCACGCCGGGATTGGGCGCGAGTTCGTAGCCTTCCGAATGCATGTGATGCTCGATGGTGCTGCAGGCCCAAACACCCAATTCATCGGCCGCCTTGACGATATCGACGCTATCGTGAAGCACCTTGTTATAAAGGTCGGCGTTGCGGCCGATCGGCCGCTTGGCGGCCCGGTCGGCTTCGTTGTCGGCCGGCAGCACCGGGTACAAATTGACGATGACTTTTGGATGGGCCATGACGTCTCTCCCCTATGGTGTATCTGTCAAACGCACTACACGGCATTTTAGTACACTGCGATGTTGCCCCAGCGGGTTTGACCAACGCAAGCTTTGGCCAAAATCCATTCGCAACGAAGGCATGGCGGCCCCGGGTGAGTGGCGTTATGTTGCGCCGAAATCAGCTTGGATATGAAAGACCAATTGTGACATGAGCCGCGGACCCACCACGCCTATTGGCGCCTATCCACAGACCCGCATGCGCCGCAACCGGCGCTACGACTGGTCGCGGCGGATGGTGCGCGAAAATCACCTGAGCCCGGACGATTTTATCTGGCCTGTGTTCGTGCGCGACGGCGCTGGCGAAATTGAAGCGATTGCGACCATGCCGGGGGTGGTGCGCCATACCGTCGACCGGTTGCCCGCCGCGGTCGGCGAGGCCAAGGATTTAGGGATCCCCGCGGTGGCGATCTTTCCGGCGATCGATCCCAGCCTAAAGACGCCGCAGGCCGAGGAAGCATGGAACCCGGACAATCTGGTCTGCCGGGCCATCCGCACAATCAAAGATTCGCATCCCGATGTTGGCGTGGTTTGCGATGTCGCCCTCGACCCGTTCAACTCCGACGGCCATGACGGCATCGTCCGCGATGGCCACGTGGTCAACGATGAGACCGTCGAGGCGCTGTGCCGACAGGCGCTGGTTCAGGTCGAGGCCGGGTGCGACGTCATTGCGCCTTCCGACATGATGGACGGGCGCGTCGGCGCGATCCGCGAGGCCCTCGACACTTCCGGCTTCGAACGGTCGCTGATCATGTCCTACGCCGCAAAATATTCGTCTGGCTTCTACGGCCCGTTCCGCGACGCCATCGAAAGCTCGGGGTTCTTGGCCGGCGAGACCAAGGACACCTATCAGATGGATCCGGCGAATACCGACGAAGCGCTGCGCGAGGTCGCACTCGACATCGCCGAGGGTGCCGACATGGTGATGGTCAAGCCGGGCCTGCCCTATCTCGACATCATCTGGCGGGTGAAGGAACGCTTCGGCGTGCCGACATTTGCCTACAACGTCAGCGGCGAGTACGCGATGCTGCGCTTTGCCGCCGACGCCGATGCGATCGACTACACCAGATCGATGATGGAAACGCTCATGTCGTTCAAGCGCGCCGGCTGTAACGGTGTCTTGACCTATTTCGCCATCGACGCCGCGCGCTTGCTGAACGACCGATAGCCGGATGACCGACGACGACCATGACGAAACCGGCGCGCCGCCACCATTTTTTGTTTATTACAATCCCCGGGTACATCTTTTTAAGTTGGTAGCCATTTTGGCCATCTGCGTGGTCCTCGCGCTGTTGCCGTTTATGGTCGCAAACATCGAGGGTGACGCGGTGCGCGTGCTCGCCGCGTTCATTATCATATTCTTGATCTGGGCCTATCTGACGGCCAGCCGCATGCGCGACCGCCGACCGCAGGTGGTCGTCGACACCAGCGGCATCTATGTACGCGACTGGCACGTCGATATCGTGCCGTGGGAACAGATCGAATTCATCGCCCATTCCAGTTCGGTTCGGCGCGGCATCGTCAGTGCGCTGACCCGGTCGCGACGCGGCCCCTACTTGCTGTTCAAGTTCGAACGCATGCCGACCTTCACCTCATCGTTGCCGCCACCGTTTTCCTGGCTGCAAAAAATTTGGGTCGATATTGAATTGCAGGAACCGGCGCTCATGGAATACGGGCTGGATGCCAAGGCCACCGTGATCTTGCGCGCAATTCAGGATCACATCGACTACTGGCAGCGCACGCAAGACTTCGGTGCGAGCGATCCTGCCGTGGTCACGCCCAATCCGCGCTAATATTTCGCTCGGCTCTATTGCCGACCGGACATGTCACGACTACCTATAAAAGTGTGCGTAGAAACATAAAAACAAAAATACGGCACGCATGGTCGATCAGGCTAAATCGACTGGATACAGAGGAGACAGAACTATGACATTGCAAATAGGTAGTACGGCACCCGACTTTGTCGCGGAGACGACGGAAGGCAGCATCAGTTTCCATGAATGGGTCGGTGATGGATGGTGCGTCCTGTTCTCCCATCCCAAGGACTTCACGCCGGTTTGCACGACCGAACTGGGTTACATGGCCAAGCTAAAACCGGAATTCGATAAACGTAACGTCAAGATCATCGGCCTCAGCATCGACCCGGTCGATGATCACCAAAAATGGCTCCAGGACATTGAAGATACCGCGGGCGTGCCGGTGAGTTATCCGTTGATCGGCGATACCGATCTGTCGGTGGCCAAGCTGTACGGCATGCTGCCCGCCGATACCAGCGGCGGCGCGCAAGGCCGCACGCCGGCGGACAACGCGACCGTGCGCAACGTCTACGTCATCGGTCCGGACAAGGCGATCAAGCTGATCATCTCCTATCCCATGAGCACCGGCCGCAATTTCGACGAGATCCTGCGCGCCATCGACTCGCTTCAACTCACCGCGACCCATCAGGTGGCGACGCCAGTCAACTGGAAGCACGGTGAGGACGTGATCATTCTCCCGGCTGTTTCCGATGACGCGGCCAAGGAGAAATATCCCGACGGGTGGGAGGCGCCGAAGCCCTACATCCGCATTGTTCCCGATCCGAGCTAAAGCTCACCATCAAAATAACTCGCGCGGGCGTCCCTACGGGGGCGCCCGTTTTGATTCAGCCGAGCGCCGCGGGCGCTGCGTCTTCCGAATAGGTTCGTGTTAGGAATTGGACGATCGCGCGGTCGTGCCAGCGGCCGTCGCGCCCATGAAATCCGACATGACCGCCGCCCAATGTAATCGCGGCTGTCAAATTGGCGCTGGCTGCCCAGTCGACCTGATCATACATGGCAACCGGTACCCACGGATCGTCGCCGGCGTGAATGAGCAGGGTCGGCACCTTGATAGCGCCGAGAAACCGTTTGGCGGCACAGCGTTCGTAGTAGTCGTCGGCGCCGGCGAAACCGTTGAGCGGTCCCACCACCTCGTCGTCGAGTCCATAGAGGCTGCGCGACCGGCGGACCGCATCCAACTGCCGTTCGTCGAGGGTCGTCGGCCCGCTGAACCAGTCGCGCTTGGCGTTGGCGACCAGCCAACGGTGATAGAACCAGTTGCGTGGCGCGCTGATCCGCTGTGTCGCCAGGGCCAGGTCGATGGGGGTCGAAACGGATACCGCGATATCGAAGGGCGTTGCCGTACCCTCTTCTCCCAGATATTTCAGCAACATGTTGCCGCCGAGCGAAAAGCCGACGGCGGCCAAACCATTCCCGGTTACTGTCTGGGGAAATTCGCTGACCGCCCGGCGCAAGTCGTCGCTGCGCCCGGCGTGGTACAATTCGTGGCAGTCCTGCCGGGTCGGACCGGCGCCGCGCAGGTTGAGGCGCAGCACCGGATAGCCGCATTGCAAAAGGTGGCGCGCGGTGGCCAGCATGTAGGCGCTGTCGGCGCATCCGGTGAAGCCATGGATAAGTACAACGGTCGGACGATTGGAGGGCTCGGCGGGCCGATGCAGCGATCCCCTCAACCGGTCGCCGTTGGCCATCGGAAAGATCAGCTCTTCGGCGAACCACGCCGACAAGTCGGGATAATCGTTGCGCAAATAGTTGCGCACGGTCTGCAGATCGGAGCCCCACCAGGGCGCGCGCGGCAGAAACGGCGGAAAAGGCGACAGCGCTCCGATCATGCGTTGAGAAATTCTTCGATCGCGGCAATTTGATCGCCGGCCTGCAGCGTCGGTGCATGGCCGATACCGGCGAACTCGATCACTTTCGCAGCGGGCCCGCGTTGGGACATTTCTCGTGCCGTTTCGGCGAGCAGTATGTCGGAATCCGCGCCGCGCAAGACCAAGGTGGGGCAGGTTATCGAATCCCAGAGCGACCACAAATCAAGGTCATCCATCGGCCCCTGGCGAAACGCGTCGGCGATTGCGGGGTCGTAGATCGGGCTGATGGTGCCATCATCGTTCTGCCGCGCGCCGTGGCTCGCCATGGTGCGCCACTGCTCGTCGCTCAACGGCCCGAACGGCGCGTAGACCTCGCGCAGGTAGGCTTCGAAGGCAGCCATGTCGGCGAACCGGTTTTCCTGCGTCATATAGGAACCGATACGTTCCTGCGCGGCCTTCGGGACGAAGGGGCCGATATCGTTGATGACCAAACGGCGGATCGGGCTGTTCGCCATCGCCGCCAGCATAATGCCGATCAGGCCGCCCATCGAGGTGCCGACCCAATCGAGGCGGTCGACGCCGAGCCGCGCGATCAACGCATTGGAGTCGGCCATGTACTGGGCATAATTGTAGCCGCTTGGCTCCGCCAGCCACTCGCTCTTGCCGCGCCCGACGACGTCGAGACAGGCAACGTGATGGGTCGCCGCCAGCTTGCCAGCCAACTCATCGAAGCTGCGCGCGTTCTGGCTTAGCCCGTGGACGCAGACCACAACCGGATCGCCCGGAGTCCCCCATTCGGTATAATGGAGCCGGTGAAACCCTTTCGTGTTCAGACCGCGAATTGAACGTGACCGCATCGATGCTCACCTCTAGGTTTATGCAGAGCTTAAAAGCCTCTGGTGTCGCAACCTAATCGGCACGAGAGCCGGGTCAAGCGAGGGGAGATAAAGATGGCGGAAATTTTGGTCGACCCGCCCGGACCTCAGGACAAGGAAGCCTGGCGCGACCTTTTCGAAGGCTACCAGCGGTTCTACAAGATGCCGGAGAACCCGGACGTTGCTGAGACGGTTTGGCAATGGATCCACGATCCAGCGCACGCAACGGAATGTCTGCTGGCCCGCGACGCCTCTGGCCAAGCGGTCGGTCTGGCCCATTTTCGTGACCTCCCCCGGCCCTTGTCGGCAACCAGCGCCGGCTTTCTCGACGATCTCTTCGTCAGTCCCGAGGTGCGCGGCGGCGGCTACGCCGAGGCACTGATTGCGGCGGTGAGCGGGATCGGGCGAGAACGCGGCTGGTCCTGGATGCGCTGGTTCACCGCCGAAGACAATTACCGCGCCCGTGCTTTCTATGACCGGGTAGCCTATTTGAGCCAATGGAAGACCTATCAGATCGATCTTTAGGGCGCGCGCAGTGAAGAGAACCCTTCGCTACATTGGCTATGGCGCCGCAGGCGTCGTGGCGCTGGCGGTAGTTGTTGTCATTGCAGTCGCTGTGACTGGCGCGATCGTTCTCGAAACCAGTGTGCCGGACTATGGCGGCCAAGACCGCATCCCCCAGTTGGGCGGACCGGTGACGGTCGTGCGCGATGCTAACGCGGTGCCGCACATCTTCGCCGATAACCAACTCGATGCCTACCGCGCGCTCGGTTACCTGCATGCCCAGGACCGGTTCTTCCAGATGGAGTTGGCCCGGCGGATCGGCAACGGCCGGCTGTCGGAACTGGTCGGTGGCGCCGGGCTCAGAACCGACCGCTTCATGCGCACGCTGGCCATCGGGCAGTTGGCCGAGGCAGCGGTTGCGAATATGGCGCCGGCGACCCGCGCGGCGGTCGATGCCTACACCGAAGGGGTTAACGCGTGGCTGCAGTCGCCGCGCACCGGGCGGCCGCCGGAACTGATCCTGCTCGGCGTCGAGCCAGAACCGTGGCGCGCCGCCGATAGCGCGATGTGGGGCCGCCTGATGGCGCTGCTGTTATCGGGCAACTGGACCGATGAGCTGTTGCGGGCGCAGCTGGCCCCGCGGCTCGATGCACAACAGATCGCCGACCTTTGGCCTGGCGAGCCGAGCGACGGGCCGACCACCCTGGCCGGTCTGTCCGGCCCAACCCCACCAATCGATTTTGCCGGCATCGTCGATGCGATTCCGGGTTTTCTCCTTTCTGCGAGCGCGTCGAACCAGTGGGTCGTCGATGGCAACCACAGCGCCAGCGGCAAACCGTTGCTGGCGAACGATCCCCATCTGGGATTCATGGCGCCGGGCATGTGGTACCTCGCGCGCATCGTCACACCGAAATTTTCCGCCGCCGGCGCAACGTTACCCGGTCAACCCTTCTTCGCGGTGGGACACAATAGCCACCTCGCCTGGGGGTTTGCGACGACCCACGCCGATACCCAGGACTTGTTCATCGAACGCCTCAACCCCGACGATCCCGGCCAGTATCTGGTCCCCGGCGGTTCCTTACCCTTCGAGACCCGCGAGGAAGCGATCGACGTCCGGTTTCGCAGCGAGCCTGAGATTCTCACGGTTCGCACGACGCGGCATGGCCCGGTCATATCCGATATCAGTGCGACCGCGGCTGCAGTGACGCCGGCAGACCAAGTACTCGCCCTCGCCTTCCCGGCCCTGTTGCCTGATGACCGCACGGCCGATGCGCTGTTTTTGATCAATCAGGCAAGAACGCGGGACGACCTGATGGCGGCGTTGTCGCTGTTCCATTCGCCGATGCAAAACATTGTCTATGCGTTCAGCAACGGCGACATCGGGTTTATTGCCGCAGCCCGCGTGCCGCGGCGGCCAAAAGGCGACGGAAGGGCACCGGTGCCGGGCTGGACGGGCGAGTACGATTGGGACGGGTTTGTGCCGTTTGCCGAGCTGCCCCAGCGTCAAAACCCCTCGCGCGGTTGGTTGGCGAACGCGAACAATCGGGTGGTCGGCGACGGCTATCCGCACCTGATTACGCCCGACTGGCCGGAGGGTTATCGGGCACAAAGGATCGCTACGTTGCTGGAGCAAACGCCGAAACACGACGTAGATAGTTTCACCGCATTCCAGCTCGATATCATTTCTCCGGCGGCGCAAGAGCTCCTGCCGTTATTGCTGCGTCATCTCGCACTGCCGGACGAACCGGTGGCGCGTGCCGCTGCCGCCCTGTTGCAGGATTGGGATGGCGCCATGGCGCGAAGGCAGCCGCAGCCGTTGATATTCACCGCTTGGGTGCAAGCGCTGAGGGGGACGCTCTACGGTGACGAATTGGGTGCGTTGGCGCCGCGTTACGGTGGCACCCGGCCGCGCGTTCTCCAACGCATGCTGAATAGCCGCAACGGGTGGTGCGACGATACGAGCACCGCGGCGGCGGAAGACTGTACAGCGGCGGTATCGGCTGCTTTCGCGAACGCGATCGGTGACTTGCGCGAACAGTTGGGCGACGATCCATCGGCTTGGCGTTGGGGCGATGTGCACATCGCGCGCTTCGAGCATCCGCTGCTGCGCCGCATACCGGTTTTGCGCGACCTGTTCGCGGTCACTGTCGCGACCGACGGCGGCGACTTTACGATCAATCGTGGCACGCCCCGTTCGGCCGGCGCGAACCGGTTTTCGCACGTTCATGGCGCCGGCTTGCGGGCGATCTTCGATCTGGCCGATCTCGGGAATTCCCGCTTGATGATTGCGGCCGGACAATCGGGACACGTCCGTTCGAAATTCTTTGCCGACACCACAGAACCCTGGCGCGACGGGCGTTATCTAATGTTAAAGGGCGATGCTGCTACCTTGCGCAAGCAAACCACCGGCGAATTGACGCTTCTGCCATGATTGCCGCACCATGACCCTCAGCCTGAGCGATATCGAAGCCGCCGCCACCGTACTCGGGAACTCGGTCGTGCACACGCCGACGAACCTGTCTCCGGGGTTGTCACGCGTGGCTGGCACCGAGCTCCATCTGAAACTCGAGAACCTGCAACACACCGGCTCGTTCAAGGTGCGCGGTGCGTTGAACAAACTGTCGAGCCTGCCGCGGCGCGCGGGCGCCGGCGTGGTTGCGTGTTCGGCGGGCAATCACGGTCAGGGTGTCGCTTTCTTCGCCGAGAAACTGAAATTCCCGGCGACCGTGGTCATGCCCAAGGATACGCCGTTCACCAAGATCGAGCGCACCGCGCGATACGGCGCCAAGGTGGTCTTGGAGGGTGACTCGTTCGCCGAGGCGGAAGCGTACACCCATGAGCTGGCGGCCAAAGAAAAATTGACCTTCATCCATCCCTATGACGACCCCCTCGTGGTCGCAGGCCAGGGTACGATCGGCCTGGAGATGCTGGCCGATCTGCCGCAACTGGATACGGTCGTGGTACCGATCGGCGGCGGCGGCCTGATCGCAGGGATTGCAACGGCGGCAAAAGCGGTCAAACCCGATATCCGCATCATCGGCGTCGAGACAGCGCTTTATCCATCGATGCGCGATGCCCTCGCCGGCCAGCCGACTGCGGCTGGCGGAACGACCTTGGCCGAAGGTATCGCGGTTAAAACACCGGGCACGATCACCCTGCCCATCGTCCGCGACCTGGTCGACCGGATTGTTGTCATCGACGAATCGGCAATCGAAAGCGCGGTCGAGCTCATGGCCGATGCCGGCCGCCTGGTGGTCGAAGGCGCCGGCGCAGTTGGTCTCGGGGCGGTTTTGGCCGAACCGGACCTATTTCACGGTCGCGTCACGGGCTTGGTGGTCAGCGGCGGCAATATCGACATGCGCGTTCTTGCTTCAGTGCTGCTTCGCGGTCTGGTGCGCGGCGGCCAGTTGGTGCGCCTGCGCATACAAATTACCGATGCCCCTGGCAACCTGGCCCGGGTCAGCCAGATCATTGGAGAGGCCGGGGGCAATATCGTCGAAATCGTGCACCAGCGTCTGTTCTACGACGTGCCGGTCAAACAGACCGGTATCGATATTGTGATCGAAACCCGCAATAGCGCGCATGCCGGCAAAATCCAGGAAAAGCTGGAAGCGGCGGGATTGCACGTTTTCGCCCTTAGTGATGTCGCCGCCTCACGGGCGCCCTAAACGGCTTATTAACCGTTCTCAAGCAATGTAACCCCAACGAAATGCCGCAGAATTCAGCGGGTTGGGATTGCCATGTTTGTTATTATCGGATGGGTCGTCGTCCTCGCGTCCGTACTTGGGGGGTACGTCGCAATGGGCGGCAAGATCGCTGTGCTTATTCAGCCCTTCGAGCTGGTAATCATTGGCGGTGCTGCCGTTGGCGCTTTCATCGCCGGCAATCCGAAATGGGTGATTAAATCCACCGGTCAAGGCGTCAAGGCGGCGATGAAGGGGCCGGCCAACAGCAAAGACGATTATCTCGAACTGCTGGCGATGATGTACGCCACATTCAAGCTGGCTAAGACCAAGGGCAATTTGGTCCTCGAGCAGCACATTGAAAACCCGGAAGAAAGCACCCTGTTTGCAAATTTCCCGGGGTTTTTGGCCGATCATCACGCGGTCGAGTTCTTCTGCGACTATTTACGCCTGGTGACGCTCGGCACCGAGAAAGCCCACGAACTCGAAGCGTTGATGGATGAAGAAATCGAAATCCACCATCACCAGGACGAAACCATCGCCGGCGCCATGCAGGGTATGGCCGACGGTTTGCCGGCGCTCGGCATCGTCGCCGCGGTACTCGGGGTTATTAAAACAATGGGCTCGATTACCGAGCCGCCGGAAATCCTCGGCAAACTGATCGGCGGTGCGCTCGTCGGCACGTTTCTCGGCGTGCTTATGGCATATGGCTTTGTCGGTCCGCTGGCGACCGCAATCAAGGGCGCCCAAGAGGCCAACAGCAAGTATACCGGCTGTATCAAGGCGGGCATCCTGGCTCACGTTCAGGGCTACGCGCCCGCCGTCTCGGTGGAATTTGCCCGCAAATCGTTGATGTCTGACGCCCGTCCCTCTTTTGCCGAACTCGAGGAAGCAACCGCGACCGTCCCGTCGGTCTAGGCGGCGCCAAGCAATTGCATTTCCATGGCTGACGCCGACATCGAACAACCGATAATCATCAAGAAGGTCAAGAAGGGCGGCCATGGCCACCATGGCGGCGCCTGGAAGGTCGCCTACGCCGACTTCGTGACCGCGATGATGGCCTTCTTTCTGTTGCTCTGGCTGCTCAATGCGACCACCGAGGAACAGAAGAGCGGTCTTGCCGACTATTTTTCGCCGGCGTCGGTGTCCAATCCCAACAGCGGGTCCGGCGGCGTTCTAGGCGGCGCGACGATCAGCGTCGACGGCAACCAGGTGTCCGCCGGCGGCCCCAGCGAGGGCGGCGCCACGCTTCCCATTCCACCGTCCATCAACGAGCCCGAAAACAACGAAAGCGATGAGCCGACGGACGAAGAACCGAAACCGCCAACCGCCGAGGAAGAAGACGCCGAAGAGGTAGACGAGGAAAGCATCGAAGAATTGCTGGCCCGGCGCGAGCAGGAACAGTTCGAAGCCGCCGAAGATGCCTTGCTCGAGGCAATCGAATCGGTACCCGCGTTGGAGGCGCTGCAAGATAGTCTCTTGATCGAGCAGACACCCGAAGGCCTGCGCATACAATTGATCGATCAGTCGGGATTGTCGATGTTCGCCTCGGGAAGCGCCAAGCCTAACGAGCAACTGGTCCAGCTGATCGGCCTGGTCACGCAAGTGGTGACCCAATTGCCGAACAAGCTTTCCATTTCCGGCCATACCGACAGCGTTCCCTATCGCACCGACAAGGCGTACACCAATTGGGAATTGAGTTCGGACCGGGCGAACGCCGCGCGCCGCCTTTTGGTCGACGGTGGTCTGGGCCAAGACCGGGTCGCCAACGTCCAGGGCCGCTCGGCAACCGAACCGCTGCTGCCGGAAGATACGACCGATCCGAGCAACCGGCGCATTAGCATCGTTTTATTGCGCGAGAATACCCTACCCGCCCCGCTTTTCGATGACGCCGGCGGCGCTAGCATTTACAAGGAAGATTCGGGAAATCCGCGCTTTAACGACGAATCGCAGAAGCAACCGATCCGGCCGCCGCAACCGGGCGAACCGCTGAAAGACGCCCGCACCCAGCATATCGACCAACAAGGTTAACGCCGCAACGTTAATCGGCTTGCCCGATTTGCCGCCGCCCGCGGTTATCGATACAGTCGTGCTCGTAGACGCGCTCTCGTTATACGTCTGAGGCGCGTTTTGTGTAACATAAACACGCCCGTATCGATGACCAGCCACGCTTCGAAACCGCCACTTGTCTTCTATCGCACCGGCCCGATGCCGTGTCCGTATCTATCCGGTCATGTCGAGCGTAATTTATTTACCGAACTGCGCGGGGTGCAGGCGCAAGACCAACACGAGACCTTGACCCGGGCGGGTTTCCGGCGCTCGCACCACATTGTGTACCGGCCGGCGTGCCCCGGTTGCGCGGGCTGCGTGCCGGTGCGCA
>CAJICQ010000138.1_pt1 | contig 36243 bp, 37 predicted proteins | sample 9199721 | NCBI WGS metagenome assembly CAJICQ01 (sample SAMEA7708344, study PRJEB35096) | sediment metagenome | biome: marine neritic benthic zone biome [ENVO:01000025]; feature: sediment [ENVO:00002007]; material: shallow marine sediment [ENVO:03000034] sea grass bed [ENVO_01000059] ...
GCCAGATCATGCTGGTGAAGGACAAGGGGCGCGACATCGCCATCCTGCGCACCATGGGCGCGACCCGGGGCATGGTCCTGCGCATCTTCTTCGCCAGCGGCGCCAGCATCGGCCTGGTCGGCACGTTGCTGGGCTTGATCCTGGGGATCGTGTTCTGCCTGAACATCGAGCCGATCCGCCAGGCCCTGGAAAGCCTGACCGGGACCGACCTTTGGAACGCGGAAATCCGCTTCCTGTCTCAGATCCCGGCGGTGATCGATTGGCGCGAGGTGGCCCAGGTCGTGTTCATGGCCCTGTTCTGGTCGTTCCTGGCGCCGGTCATTCCGGCCTGGCGGGCGGCGCGGCTCGATCCGGTCGAGGCCCTGCGCTATGAGTGACCGGGCCCAGCCCGCCGCGGCCTTGCGGCTCGGCAAGATCGTCAAGACCTTCCGCCAGGGCGAGCGGGCGCTGCACATCCTGGACGGCGTGTCCTGCGCGGTCAGGGCCGGCGAGCTGGTCGGCCTGGTTGGGCCCTCGGGCGCCGGCAAGTCGACGCTTCTGCACATCGCCGGCCTGCTGGAGCGCGCCGACGGCGGCGAGGTGGTGATCGAGGGCCGGGCCGCCTCGCGCCTGGACGACGGCGCCCGCACCGCCCTGCGGCGCGGCACGATCGGCTTCGTCTATCAGTTCCACCACCTGTTGCCGGAGTTCTCGGCGCGCGAAAACATCGTCCTGCCGCAGATGATCGCCGGCGTCGCGAAGGGCGAGGCGGAGCAGCGGGCCGACGGTCTGCTGGCCGCGGTCGGCTTGAGCGAGCGGGCCAGCCATCGTCCCGGCCGGCTGAGCGGCGGCGAACAACAGCGCGTCGCGATCGCCCGCGCGCTCGCCAACAACCCGGCGATCCTGCTCGCCGACGAACCGACCGGCAATCTCGATCCGGAGACTTCAGACGGTGTGTTCGAGCAATTGATGTCGCTGGTCCGGCAAAACAATCTGGCCGCCCTGGTGGCGACCCATAATATGGCGCTGGCAGCGCGCATGGACCGCACCCTGGCGCTGCGCAACGGACAGATTTCCTCCGAAAATTAACCTTTTCCACACACTCAGGCGATTTCGAATCGTGACTTGGGCCGCTACTCTGTGCGCTGGAGGGCTATCCATGCAGGCAGAGTTCGTTCATTTGCGGGTCCATTCGGCCTATTCGCTGGCCGAGGGCGCGGTGCGCATTCCCGAGTTGGTCAAATTGTGCCAAGAGCACAACATGCCGGCGGTTGCCGTCACCGACAGCGCAAATCTGTTCGGCGCGTTGGAGTTTGCGCTGGCGGCGGCGAAAGGGGGCGTTCAACCGATTGTCGGCTGCCAGCTCGCGATCCTTGCCGATGACGACCAAGCCAACGACTCCGTTGGCGCCGGCGTCGCCCATACCGACCCGGCGAGCGAACTGGTCGTCCTGGTGCAGTCGGAGACCGGCTACCGGAACCTGCTTCATCTGGTGAGCCAATCCTTCGCCACCGAAGACCCGATGCGCCGCGCCCAGTTGTATATGAGCGAACTCTCGGGTCACACCGAGGGGCTGATCGCGCTGACCGGCGGCGTCGCCGGCCGGGTTGGGCGGTTGTTGGCGAACAGCCAGCGCGAGGCCGCCGAACACGCCCTGCACGCGCTGTCCGAGCTGTTTCCCGGCGGCCTCTACGTGGAACTGCAGCGTCACGGGCTCGACAGCGAAGACCGCATCGAAACCGCTCTGATCGACCTGGCCTACGCCAACGACCTGCCGTTGGTGGCGACCAACGAGGTGTTCTTCACCGAGGCCGATATGTACGAGGCCCACGACGCCCTGCTGTGCATTTCCCAGAGCGCCTATGTCTCGCAGTCGGAGCGCCGGCGGGTGACGCCGGACCACCGCTTCAAATCGGCGGCGGAAATGCGGGCGCTGTTCGCCGACCTGCCCGAAGCGATCGATAACACCGTGGTCATCGCGCGCCGCTGCGCCTACATGCCGACCGCCAGCCAGCCCACGTTGCCACCTTACGCAAGCGGCGAGGATGTCGACGAGAACGCCGAGCTGCACCGTCAGGCCGATGCCGGTCTCGAAGCCCGGTTGGACAAGCACGTTTACAACACCGACATGGATCCGGCTGCTTGGGAGGCGACTGCCCAACCCTATCGGGAACGCTTGAAGTTTGAGCTGCAAGTCATTGAAGATATGGGATATTCCGGCTATTTCCTCATTGTCGCCGACTTCATTAAATGGGCCAAGTCGCACGACATCGCGGTGGGGCCGGGCCGCGGTTCGGGAGCCGGATCGGTGGTTGCCTGGTCGCTCACGATTACCGACCTCGACCCGCTGCGCTGGGGCCTGTTTTTCGAGCGGTTTCTCAATCCCGAGCGGGTGTCGATGCCCGACTTCGACATCGACTTCTGCCAGGAGCGCCGCGACGAGGTGATTCGCTATGTGCAGGAGCGCTACGGGCACGACAGGGTGGCGCAGATCATAACCTTTGGCAAATTGCAGGCGCGTGCCGTGGTGCGCGATGTCGGCCGGGTGCTGGAGATGCCTTACGGGCAGGTCGACCGCATCGCCAAGCTGGTGCCCAACAACCCGGCCAATCCGGTGTCGTTGCAGCAGGCGCTCGACAGCGAAGCGCAACTGCAGGAACTGCAGCGCAGCGACGAGAACATCGCCCACCTGCTCGACCTGGCGCTCAAGCTCGAAGGCCTCTACCGCAATTCGTCGACCCATGCCGCCGGCGTGGTGATCGGCGACCGGCCGCTGGAAGAGATCATCCCGCTCTACCGCGATCCGCGCTCAGAGACCCTGGCAACCCAGTTCTCGATGAAATACGTTGAATCGGCGGGTCTGGTGAAGTTCGACTTCCTCGGCCTGAAAACCCTCGACGTGCTGCAGAAATCGGTCGCCTTGCTGGCCAACCGAGGCGTCGCCATCGACCTGGAGAGCCTGCCGCTCGACGATGCAGCGACCTTCGAGATGCTCAGCCACGGCGACACCACCGGGGTGTTTCAATGTGAATCGTCGGGCGTGCGCGATGTCTTGCGCAAGCTGAAGCCCGACCGCTTCGAAGACATCATTGCCGTCGTGGCACTCTATCGGCCGGGCCCGATGGACAACATCCCCAGCTATATCAGCCGCAAACATGGCCACGAGGCGGTCGACTACCTGCACAAAGACCTCGAAGAGTGCCTCAGCGAAACCTACGGCATCCCCATCTACCAGGAACAGGTCATGCAGATGGCGCAGGCATTGGCCGGCTATACGCTGGGCGGCGCCGATCTGCTGCGCCGCGCCATGGGCAAGAAGATCAAGGCGGAAATGGACGCGCAGCGCGACGATTTCGTCTCGGGCGCAAAACAACACGGTGTTGAGGAAGACACCGCGGTGCGCATTTTCGAAACCATCGCCAAGTTCGCCGGCTATGGCTTCAACAAGGCGCACGCCGCCGCCTATGCGCTGATCGCCTACCAGACGGCGTATCTGAAGGCGAACTATCCGGTGGAGTTCTTCGCCGCCTCGATGACGCTCGATATGAACAACACCGACAAGCTGGCGCTCTATCAGCAGGAGCTGGAGCGCCAGAGCATAGTGCTGCTGCCGCCCGATATTAACCGCTCCGAGGTCGAGTTCTCGGTCGGGCATACCGCGCCCGGCGACGGCGAAGAGGCGAGCGGCGCAATCCGATATGCGCTCGCTGCGATCAAGGGTGTCGGTCCGGCGGCGATGGCCTCGGTGGTACGCGAACGGCAGGAAAACGGGCCCTTCAGCGACGTGTTCGACGTCGCCGGACGGGTCGATCCGCACGCGCTGAACAAGCGTCTGCTGGAACATCTGGTGGCCGCGGGCGCCTTCGACTCGCTCAACGGCAACCGGGCGCAGGTCTTCCTCGGCATCGACCGGATTATGGGTCACGCCCATACCCGGCACGCAGAACGCGAGAGCGGGCAGTTCAATCTGTTGGGCGATAACGAGGCCGGCGGCTTGGCCGACGCGCCGCGGCTCGAGCCGGTCGACGATTGGCCGCAGGCCGAGCGTCTGGAACGCGAGCTGGACGCCGTCGGGTTTTACCTCTCGGCCCATCCGCTCGACGAGTACGCCAGCGCGCTGGAACGCCTGGGTGTCCCGCGCTACGACAATCTGGCCGACACGGTCGCGGCGAACGGTGGCACGATGATCGTCATGCTGGCCGGGACCGTGCTCAACATCCAACACCGGACGTCACAGCGCGGCAGCCGATACGCGTTTATCCAGCTTTCCGACGCCTCGGGCGCCTACGAAGTGACTGCCTTCTCGGAAGTCCTGGCGGCGAACCGCGAGCTGCTTGAAGGCGCCAAGCCGGTCCTCCTGCAAGTGGCGGCGCGGCTCGAGGAAGACCAGCTTCGCCTGACCGTACAGTCAGTGCGCGACCTCGATACCGCAGCGGCGGCGGCGCCGATGGTGATCAAAATCTGGCTCGACGATGCGGCGCCATTGCCCAGCTTGAAAACCATCATCGAGCGCGAGGCCAGCGGCGAAAACGGCAACGGCGGCCGGGGCCAAATCAGCCTGATGATTCCGACGTCCAGCCAGGAAGTCGAACTGCGCCTCGATGGCGCCTATATGTGCACGCCCCAGGTCCGTGCCGCCATCCGCGCCATTCCCGGTGTGATCGACGTGCAGGAGGCCTAACCCAACCCGCCGGATGACGGTCTCCTGCGTATCGCCTATAATGGGTGAACTTAAAGCGGAGGACACCCATGGGGAGTAAATTGGCACATCAGGCCGCGCCCGAGCATCCGGCGGCGACGTTCGAAGTGTTGCACGAGGACGACAAGTCCCGGGTCACCCAGTGGCTGATCAGGCCCGGCGAACAGATCCACTGGCACCGCCACGAGTTCGATTATGTAATCGTTCAGCAATCGGAAGGCCGGCTGCAGCTGGAGTATAGCGACGGGTCGACGAAAGAATTCGACTATACACCGGGCGGTGTGATGACCGGGCAGGCGCCGATCGAGCACCAGGCGACCAACGTCGGCGATGTCGACATTGTGTCGCTGGAGATCGAGTACAAATACTGAGCCGTCGGACTAACCAGCGGGGGAGAGCGCCATGTCGCTGAAACTCGAGGAAAAAACCGCCGCCGAAGCGGCCGAGCGGCCGATCGCTGCCTACCAGACGCTGCACGAGGACGACAGAACCTGCATCACGCTGTTCACTATCAAGCCAGGCGAACAAACCGGCTGGCATCGCCACGAATTCGACTATGTCGCAGTCCAGCAATCGACCGGCCGGCTACACTTGGATTATGCCGACGGATCGGTGCGTGAAATCGACTATATGCCGGGCGTGGCGTTGGCCGTCGAGGCGCCGGTCGAGCACAACGCGATCAATGTCGGCGATGTCGACATCGTCGCGCTGGAAATCGAATACAAAAAGTAAGCCAAAGAAGAGGGAACGAAACCGCCATGTCCCAGCAACTTAAAGAAAAAAACGAAGCTGAAGTGCCGGCCGAAAAGCTCAGCCACTACGAAGTGCTGCTCGACAACGACACCACGAAAATCACCTTCCACCGCATCCGCCCCGGCGAGCAGTCGGGCTGGCACCTGCACGGCGTTAATTACGTCGGGTACCACATCGAGCCGGCCAAGCTGCGCTACGAGCGCAGCGACGGCACCACCGGCGAAATACAGTCGGAGACCGGCAAGGCGTTCTATTACGACGTCGGCGGCGGCTTCGAGCACAACGTCACCAATATCGGCGATACCGACATGGTGGCGCTGGAAATCGAGTATAAAAAGGGCTGACCAGCGTCCCGGCTTTCGTAGCGCTTGCATTTAGGGCCTGAGCCCGCTATCACCCCTCGCGCGTGGGGGCTTTCGGGTTCGCGCGCAAATTCGCATGCAGGATCTGCGGCCAGACGGGGAGACATCCCGTCATTGTCGCTCCGGTGCCCGGCGACGGGCGACGTCCTGCAGAGGCTTAACCGGAGAAGGAGAGACCGATGGCGGTCCCGACGTTTACCATGCGTCAGCTATTGGAAGCTGGCGTCCATTTCGGCCACCACACGCGCCGCTGGAACCCCAAGATGGAACAGTACATCTTCGGTGTCCGCAACAACGTCCACATTATCGATTTGCAGCAAACCGTGCCGATGCTCTACGCGGCGCTCAACACGACCCGCGATGTCGCGGCCGGCGGCGGCCGCGTGCTGTTCGTCGGCACCAAGCGGGCGGCCAGCGAGATCGTCGCTGAATCGGCCAAGAAATGCGGTCAATACTACGTCAACCACCGCTGGTTGGGCGGTATGTTGACCAACTGGAAGACGATCTCCCACTCGATCAAGACGCTGCGCGACCTCGAAACGCAATTAAGTTCTGAGGAAAGCGGCGGCATGACCAAGAAGGAATTGCTCAACCTGACGCGCCAGCGCGACAAGCTCGAGCTCGCGCTGGGCGGCATCAAGGAAATGGGCGGTCGCCCCGACATGTTGGTTGTAATCGATACCAACAAAGAAGATATCGCCATCCGCGAGGCCAAGAAGCTGGGAATTCCGATCGCCGCGGTAGTCGATTCGAACTCCGACCCGGTCGACATCGATCTGCCGATTCCCGGCAACGACGATGCCATGCGAGCGATCCAGCTTTACTGCGACCTGTTTGCCGGCGCGGTCCTTGACGGCCTGCAGCAGGAATTGGCGACCAGTGGTGTGGACATCGGCGAAGCCGAAACGCCGCCGGAAGAAACCCTCGATGCCGCCGCAGCGGGCAACGGTGCCGACGAAGCCACACCGGCGGAGGCCGAGGCAGCAGCAGCGGCAAAAGGTGAGGCGGCTACGGCAGCCGCCGCCGAGCCGGAAGCGACCGCCGGGGAAACCCCGGCCGCCGCCGAGAGTGAGCCTCCGGTGCCGGAACCCGCACAAAACTAGCTTAAAAATCAAAAACTTAACGCAAGTATCGTAGATGGAGAGTCAATAATGGCTGAGATCACTGCCGCAGCCGTGAAGGAGCTGCGCGAGCGCTCGGGCGCCGGCATGATGGATTGCAAATCGGCATTGGTCGAATCCGACGGCGATATGGATGCCGCCCTCGATTTTCTGCGCACCAAAGGTTTGGCGGCGGCGGCGAAGAAGGCCGGGCGTGCCGCCTCGGAAGGGTTGATCGGGTTAAAGACGAACGGCTTGGCCGGGGCTTTGGTCGAAGTCAATTCCGAAACCGACTTCGTGGCACGCAACGAAACGTTTCAATCGTTTGTTGAAAATGTCGCCGCGATTGCGCGCGAAGTCGGCGGCGACTTCGAAAAGCTCAAAGCGGCGCCGTACCTCGACACGGGGCGCACGGTCGAGGAAGAAGCGGTGCAACTGGTTGCCACCATCGGCGAGAATATCAGCCTGCGCCGCTCTGCCGGCCTCAGCGTTTCCGGCGGATTGGTCGCCGACTACATGCACAACAAAGTCGCTCCGGACCTTGGCAAGATCGGCGTGTTGGTGGCGCTCGAATCGGAAGCGCCGGCCGACAAGCTGGCCGAGATCGGCAAGAATCTGGCGATGCACATCTGCTCCGCCGATCCGCAGTCGATCGATATTGCTTCGGTCGATCAGGCGACATTGGAACGCGAACGAAAAATCCTCGCCGATCAGGCGCGCGAATCCGGCAAACCGGACGAGATCGTCGAAAAGATGGTCGAAGGCCGCTTGCGAAAATATTACGAGGAAACCGTCCTGCTCGAGCAGGTGTACGTTCTCGATACCGATATGAAGGTCGGCAAAGCAATCGAAGCGGCAGCGAAAGAAGCCGGCGCCGGCATTACAGTTGCCGGTTTCATTCGCTTCAATCTGGGCGAAGGCCTGGCGGGCCGGGAAGACGATTTCGCCGAAGAGGTGGCCCGCCTGACCGAATGACCGGCTACGATTATCTACCGCTTAATCGATCGTCGCTTGATCCTGCGCGGCGTAACCGGCTAACAAGGCTTGCTGAGGCGCCAGCCGGCGGCTTGTTGCGGCAGCCGGCGCCCCGGCGGTTCTGCCACCGCGTCGGCTCAACAGATCACATCCTATGACAAAGCCACCACACTATCGCCGGGTCTTGCTGAAAATATCCGGCGAGGTATTGATGGGCGACCAGGACTTCGGTCTCGATCCGCAAACTGTGAAGCGCATCGCCGAAGACGTTCACGACGTCTGCAAAACCGGCGTTCAGCTCTGTCTTGTGGTCGGCGGCGGCAACATTTTTCGCGGCGTATCGGGCGCAGCCGCCGGCATGGAGCGCGCCAACGCCGACTTCATGGGTATGCTCGCCACGGTGATCAACGCGCTGGCGCTGCAAAGCGCGTTGGAAAGCCTCGGTGTCGAGACCCGCGTGCAATCGGCGATCCCGATGTCCACGGTGTGCGAGCCCTACATTCGCCGTCGCGCGATCCGCCATATGGAACGCGGTCGCGTCGTTATTTTCGCCGCCGGCACCGGTAATCCCTATTTCACCACCGACACCGCAGCGGCGTTGCGGGCGTCGGAGATGTCGTGCGATTGCTTGCTCAAGGGGACCAAGGTCGACGGCGTCTACTCTGCCGATCCGGTAACCGATCCCACGGCCGAACGTTTCGAAAAACTCAGTCATTTCGACGTTTTGCGGAAAGATCTTCACGTTATGGACGCCGCCGCGATTACACTTTGCCGTGAAAACAACATTCCGATTTTGGTGTTTTCGATACACAATAAAGGCGAGGTGAATCGGGTCATCAAGGGCGAAGGCCGATTCACGTTAGTTGAGGGAGGACAATAAGGTGTCAGCGGATCGAGATGATCTATTGCGCCGGATGGACGGCGCGATTGAAGCGTTGCGAAAAGAATTTGCCGGCCTGCGGACGGGACGAGCCTCCACGGCATTGCTCGAGCATATCAACGTCGATGCCTATGGCTCGAAAATGCCGATGAACCAGGTGGCGTCGATCAGCGTTCCCGAACCGCGGCTACTGACCGTGCAGGTGTGGGACAACTCGCTGGTCAAGGAGGCGGAAAAGGCGATTCGCGAGTCTGATCTCGGACTCAACCCGCAGACCGAGGGAAATCTTATCCGGGTGCCCCTGCCGGAATTAAGCGAGGAACGGCGCGTGGAGCTTACCAAGGTGGCGGCCAAGTTCGGCGAGCAGGCTCGCGTTGCCGTGCGCAATGTCCGCCGTGACGGCATGGACACGTTGAAAAAGAACGAGAAAGACGGCGAAATCTCGAAAGACGAACAACATGCAGGCGGCGAGGACATTCAAAAGCTCACTGACGAACACATCGAAGTAATCGATAAAATGCTCGCCGAGAAAGAGCAGGAGATCCTCCAGGTTTAACCATGACGGTAACCGAGTTGCCGCAGCTGCGTGTCCCCAGACACATCGCCATTATCATGGACGGTAACGGGCGGTGGGCGAAGGCGCGTGGCCTGCCGCGGACGGACGGCCACCGCCGTGGTATCGACGCGGTCAAGCGCACCCTCGAAGCGTCAGGCGCACTCGGCGTCGAGTATCTCACGCTATTCGGCTTCAGTTCGGAAAATTGGAAGCGGCCGACCGTTGAGGTCGACGATTTGATGTGGTTGCTGCGGCGGTTCCTGCAAAGCGAGACCGCGCGGATGCACGAAAACAATATCCGCATTCGCGTCATCGGCGACCGTTCGACCTTTTCACCCGATATCGTGCGGTTGATCGAACACTCGGAACAGATGACGTCGGAGAACGATGGTTTGCACCTGACCGCAGCGCTGAGCTATGGCGGGCGCCAGGAAATTGTCGCGGCCGCGCGCGCGCTTGCCGACGATGTTGTAAATGGCCGCATGGCGCCCGAGGACATCGATGACGACAAATTTGCAAGCTACCTTGCGACCGCCGACATCCCGGATCCCGATTTACTCATCCGCACCAGTGGCGAACAGCGAATTAGTAACTTTCTGCTGTGGCAAATCGCTTACACCGAATTGGTGTTCAGCGACGTCTTATGGCCTGATTTCGATCGCAAGCACCTTGAATCGGCGATCGAAGAATTCAACGGCCGCGAAAGAAGGTTTGGTGCTGTCGCCGGTTAACGCACAATGACGATGCCCGCGGACGCCCAGCCGCCGGCTGATCAAAAGGACTCGAAACCGGAACTCGCGGTGCGCGTGCTCGCCGCGGCCGTGCTCGTGCCAATCGCGTTACTTGCCGCTTGGGCGGGTGGGATATGGTTCGCCTTGCTGGTCGCCGCGGGCACCGCGATCGCCGGACACGAATGGTCACAAACCTGCAAAATTGACCGCCCCGCGGCGATCGCCCTCCTAATCGTTGTCGGGCCGGTCCTCGCAGCCGCACAGACGACCGGCGGACCTGCCGCCAGCCTGCTGGTACTCTTTCTCGCGGTCTTGTCCACGTTCGGCGGTCAAAAAGGGACGCCAAACCGTTTCTGGCCTGCCATCGGCGTCATCTATTTGGGGATTCCCACGATGGCGATCCTATGGGTTCGGGCCGACCCGCAGTTCGGCCTAGTGGCGCTGATTTTCCTGTTCGTAGTGGTCTGGTTGACCGATATCGGCGCTTATGCGGTCGGCCGCACGATCGGCGGGCCACGTCTGGCGCCATCGATCAGTCCCGGCAAAACCTGGGCCGGCGCCTTCGGCGGTCTTTTCCTGGCGGTGGCGGGCACCTATCTAGTGGCCGCGTTAATGGGATCGCCGCAGCCCGTCGGCGCGCTCGCGCTGGCGATCTACCTGTCGATCGCCACACAATGTGGTGATCTGTTCGAATCTTGGGTTAAACGTCGGTTCGGCAAAAAGGACTCTGGCACCCTCATCCCCGGCCATGGCGGTGTACTCGACCGGATCGACGGCCTATTGTTCGCCGCGCCGGTGATGGCCGCCGTTATATTCGCCAAGTCAGGAGCGGAGCCTTTATGGCCCTAACCAGTCCGGAAAACCTTACCCAAATGGCGACGGAGCCGCGTTCGGTGACCGTTCTCGGAGCGACCGGGTCGGTGGGCTGTAATACGGTCGATTTGCTGGCCCGCAACCGCGATCGCTTCCGCGTCGTTGCCCTGACGGCCAATTCCAACGTCGGGCTGCTGGCCGAGCAGGCACGCCTGTTGGAACCGCAAGTAGCGATCATCGGCGATCCGGCCAAGCGAGACGATCTGCGCGGCGCGTTACAAGGCACCGCGGTGGAGGTGATGGCGGGGGAGGCGGCCATCATCGAAGCGGCGGCTCGACCCGTCGATATTGTCGTCGCCGCGATCGTCGGCGCCGCGGGCCTGCGGCCGACGCTGGCGGCCAGCCGGCAAGGCTCGATCGTCGCCATCGCCAACAAGGAATGCCTGGTTTGCGCCGGCGACCTGGTGATGGCCGAAGTCGAGCGGTCAGGCGCTACTCTGTTACCGGTGGATTCCGAGCACAATGCTATTTTTCAGGTCTTCGAAGCCGCCAACGCTGCCGAGGTCGAACGGCTCATCCTGACCGCATCGGGCGGACCCTTCCGGACCTGGACCTTGGAAGAGATGGCGGCGGCGACACCGGCGCAGGCGGTGGCCCATCCCAACTGGGACATGGGCCGCAAGATTTCCGTCGATTCGGCAACTCTGATGAACAAGGGGTTAGAGTTAATCGAGGCGGCGTATCTGTTTCCCGTGCCCGCCGACCGAATCGAGGTCTTGGTCCACCCCCAATCGGTCGTTCATTCGATGGTCGCCTATGTAGACGGCTCGGTCTTGGCGCAGCTGGGGACACCCGATATGCGCACGCCGATCGCTTATACGCTGTCCTGGCCGGAACGGATGGCGGCACCGGCCAAACGCCTGGATTTGGCGGAAATCGGCAACCTGGCGTTCGAAAAGCCCGATTTGGCGCGATTTCCGGCGCTCGGGCTGGCGCGGGCGGCGTTAACCCGCGGCAACGGAAGTACTGCTATACTCAACGCCGCAAACGAAGTAGCGGTCGCCAGCTTTCTGGACGAAGGGATCGGTTTTCTCGACATAACGGCGGTTGTCGAAGAGACGCTGGAACGGGTGCCGGCACAACCAATCGCCTCGTTTGACGACTTTGAGCAACTCGACGCGGAGGCGCGCCGGGTCGCCCAAACCCTTGTAAAATCTGGATTCTGACTCTATTTGCCAAGGTGCGAAGTTTACAAACCGTAAAGAGTTAGCCTGCTAGTGGAGCATTCATGGGCGGCATAATTGAAACAGTATTCTGGTTTTTGGTCGTTTTGACGCCGCTTGTGTTCGTGCACGAGTGGGGCCATTACTGGGTGGCGCGGCGCACTGGCGTGCGAGTCGAGACCTTTTCGGTAGGATTCGGCAAAGAGATTTTCGGGATAACCGATAAATCCGGCACCCGATGGAAATTCGGCCTTATACCGTTTGGCGGTTACGTGAAAATGTTCGGGCAGAGCGATCTCGGTCCCGACGATGACGGCACGCCTTTGACGCCGCAAGAAGAGGCGGTTTCGTTTCATCACAAACACCTCTGGCAAAAAACGGCGATCGTCGCAGCGGGTCCGATCGCCAATATCGTTTTTGCCATACTCATTTTCGCGATCTCCTACAGCATTATCGGCCAGCCCTTCACGCCGGCGCGCGTATCCGAGGTCAATCCCGATTCCGCCGCTTCCGAAGCGGGTTTCCAGGCGGGCGATCTGTTTGTCGAAGTTGCCGGCCGCAAGGTCGCGCGCTTTGAGGAAGTCCAGCAACTGGTTCGCCTACATCCCGGTATTCCAATCGTTGTCGTCGTCGAGCGCGACAACCAGGCAGTAACGATCCCCGTGACGCCGCGCGTCGAAACTTTCACCGACGCTCTGGGCGACGAGCAACGGATCGGGTTGCTGGGCGTTCGCGGCACCGAGCGGGAATTCCAACGTCACAATCCAGCCGAGGCGGTATGGCAGGCGCTGCGCGAAACGGGCCGCCTGACATCGGTCACGGTGACCGCCATAGGTCAGATGTTCTCCGGCGACCGTAGCGCACGAGAACTCGGCGGCCCTGTGCGAATCGCACAAATGTCGGATACCGCGGCGAGCGCCGGCGCGTCTGCGTTGATCGTCTTCGCGGCCTTCCTGTCGATCAATCTGGGCCTCATAAACTTGCTTCCCATCCCTTTGTTGGACGGCGGACATCTATTATTCTACGCCTACGAAGTCTTGTTCCGCCGGCCTCCCCACCCGTGGATCATAGATTTCGGACTAAAAATCGGGCTGGTCCTGGTGCTAGGCCTCATGCTATTCGCCACGTTTAATGATTTGGTCCGGCTGCCGGTGGTACAGCGATTGGTTGAGCTCGTAACGTAGCCAGCCGGAATGTAGGGAAGGCGTCTGACAATGCGGCGAGGGTCGACAGCGCGTGCCGCCGTAATAATCCTTATTGCCCTCGGCGCATGGGCCGCGAGCGCAGGCATCTTTGCATCAAACGCCACAGCGCAACGCGGCCCGGTGACGATCACCGAAATACGCGTGGTTGGCACCAACCGGATCGACCCCTCGACCGTAAATTCCTACGTGCAGATTCAGCCGGGCGACACCTACGACGAAGCCCGCATCGACGCGTCGCTGAAGAGCCTGTTCAACACCGGCCTGTTTGCCGACGTTACGCTGCGGCGCGAAGGGAGCACCCTGATCATTCAGGTCGTCGAGAATCCGATAATCAACCGCATTGCCTTCGAAGGAAATCAGAAGCTCGCCGACGAGGTGCTCGATGCCGAAGTGTCTTTGCGCGCACGCGTCGTCTACACGCGCACGAAGGTGCAGAACGACGTCAAACGGCTGCTCGACATCTACCGCCGATCGGGCCGTTTCGGCGCGACTGTCGAGCCGAAGGTAATCCAATTGCCGGAAAACCGAGTCGATCTCGTATTCGAGATCGACGAAGGGCCCTCGACCGGCATTCGCGCCATCAACTTTATCGGCAATAAACAGTTTTCCGACGGCACGTTGCGCGATGTCATTCAAACCGATGAGTCCGCCTTTTATCGCTTTCTGACATCCAACGACACCTACGATCCCGATCGGCTGTCTTTCGACCGCGAACTGTTGCGGCGGTTCTATTTGTCAGAAGGCTATGCCGATTTTCGTGTCGTATCGGCGATCGCCGAGTTGACCGAAGACCGGGAAGATTTCGTCATCACATTCACGGTCGAGGAAGGCCCCGAATACCGCTTCGGCAAGATTGCCGTCACCAGCCGGCTGCGAAATATCGAACCCGCCCAACTGGAATCATTGGTCGTCGGTGAGGAAGGCGAACGCTACAACGCCGACGAAGTCGAACAGACCGTTCAATCGCTAACATCCAGCCTTGGCGCACGCGGATTCGCTTTTGTCGACGTCCGGCCACGGGTCAACCGCGACCGGGAGCAGCGGACCCTGGACGTTACCTACGAGATCAGCGAAGGACCGCGCGTCTTCGTTGAGCGCATCGATATATCGGGCAACATCCGCACGCTCGATGAAGTGATCCGGCGCGAGTTCACGATCGCCGAGGGCGATGCGTTCAATACCGCCAAAATCAGAGCGACCCGCCAGCGGCTCAACAACCTCAATTTCTTTTCCCGTGTCGACATCACCAACGATCCAGGAAGCGCGCCTGACCGCACGATCATTAACGTCGCTGTAGAAGAACAATCCACAGGCGAACTTTCGATCGGCGCTGGATTCTCATCCACCTCCGGTCCGCTCGGCGACATCTCCATTCGCGAACGCAATCTGCTCGGCCGTGGTCAGGACCTGCGCGTCGGCCTGTCCCTGGGCACCGAGCAGCAGCGCATCGATATGAGCTTTACCGAGCCTTATTTCCTCGACCGCAATCTGGCCGCCGGGTTCGATTTGTTCGTTCGCTCGACCGATCTAACCGACGAGAGCTCGTTCGAGGAAAAAGAGGCCGGGTTCGGATTGCGCATGGGCTATCAGCTCGATACGAATATACGCCATACCGTACGTTATTTGTTGTCGAGACAAGATATCGACAATGTAGACGATGAGGCGTCGATCGTCGTTAGGTCACAGGCTGGCCGGGTCACCGAGTCGAGCATCAGCAACGATTTTTTCCTCGATCGGCTGAACCGCCGGTTTGACCCGACCGACGGTTATTTCGGTTCCCTAAATGTTGAAGTGGCGGGGATAGGCGGCACGGAACAATTCATGCGCAGCGAAGTGAGCACCGGCTATTTTACGCCGCTGTTTAAGTCGTCGGTAATCGCCAGTTTATCCGGTGAGGCCGGTTATGTATTCACATTCGACGACGATCTAGTGCGCCTGACAGACCGGTTCTACCTCGGCGGCAGCTCCTTGCGAGGCTTCGAGAATGCCGGTGTCGGACCGCGCGATATTTTGACCGACGACGCGATCGGCGGGAACCAGTTCTATGCCGGCACGGCCGAATTGACGTTTCCACTTGGTCTGCCCGAGGAGTTCAATATAAAGGGGAGCGTATTTAGCGATTTCGGCAGCGTGTGGGACATCGAAGACCCGTTTCCCAACCTTGTCGATGATGCCTCGCCACGGGCGTCATTGGGAGTTGGCCTCGGCTGGGTATCGCCGTTCGGCCCCATTCGGGTGGACTTCGCTAGCGCCATCGTCAAAGAAGATTACGATAAGACAAAAGCGTTCAGTTTTAACTTTGGAACTCGCTTTTAGGCGACATGGCTAAACCGATATGACGTGCACTAGATCGCTTACCGCCAGCTTTTTTGCGACCCTCACACTTGTCATCTTGGTTGCTTCTCAGGCAAACGCCCAGGCCAAGTTCGAGGCGCCGGCGCCGAAGGTTGCCATCGTCGACATCCAGGCGATCTTGCGCGAGGCGTTATCGGCCCAGTCGGCGCGCGAACAAATGGATGGCATAGCCCGCAAGGAACAGGCAGCACTTGCCGAAGAAGAGAAGCAATTGCGCGCCCGCGACCAAGCTTTGCAGCAAGAGCGTGCCCTCCTGACGCCAGAACTTTTCGCCGAGCGGCAGCAGAAACTCCAGGCCGATATTGCAAGCCTGCAAAGGAAGTCGCGCAATTTACGGCTTACGCTCGATCAGGGATTCCGGCGTACCATGGACCAAATCCAGCTGGTCCTGTTCGACGAACTGCGCAAACTCTCCACCGAACTCGATCTGAATTTGATCTTATCGCGGTCGCAGATCGTGATCGCGATCGACGACTTCGACATTACAAAATCGGCTCTTGAGCGCCTCGACAAGCGTTTGCCCTCGATTGAGCTTAGTCTGGAAAAACGCGAAAATACCGGCGAAGCACAGTGAGGAAACGGCCGGGCGATGGCTGATCCTCGTTTTTTCAACAACCATGGCCCTATTAAGCTGGGCGAATTGGCGCGCATTGCCGACGCTGAACTCGGTCCCCATTGCGATCCCGACCGGCTTATCCACGACGTCGCACCTCTCGATGTCGCCGGTCCCGACGAGTTGAGTTTTCTCGACAATCCCAAATACGTCGACGCCTTCCGCAGCAGTAACGCCGGGGCCTGTGTCGTTGCGGCGAAATTAGCCGGCGACGCACCTAGCGGCATGGCGGTGTTGTTGAGCGAGCGGCCATATCGCTCCTATGCCCACATCGCCAAGGCGTTTTACCCAGACGCAAAATCGGAAGCGCCCAACGTCCATCTCAGCGCCATTGTCGATCCCGCCGCGACGATCGGGCGGGACTGTGCGATCGGTGCCAATGCGGTGATCGCGGCCGATGTTGTGCTCGGCGATCGGGTACGAATCGGCGCTGGCGCGGTCATCGATACCGCGGTATCGATCGGCGCGGAAACTGACATTGGCGCCAACACGAGCCTAAGTCACTGCGAAATAGGCGCCCGTTGTCTGCTCCATCCCGGTGTCCGGATCGGCCAACGGGGTTTCGGCTTCGACATGTCCCCGGAAGGCCACCTCGACGTACCGCAGCTCGGCCGCGTTATCATCGGCAACGATGTCGAAATTGGCGCCAATTCTTGCATCGACCGGGGTTCGGGCCCGGATACGATCATCGGCGACGGCTGCAAGATTGATAATTTGGTACAGATCGGGCACAACGTGCGCTTAGGTAAGGGATGTGTCCTCGTTGCGCAAAGTGGTATCGCCGGCAGTGCACACCTTGAAGATTTTGTCGTTTTGGCAGGGCAATCGGGCATCGCTGGACACCTCCGCATTGCGGCGGGAACGCAAATCGCCGCGCGTAGCGGGGTCATGCGAGATACCGAGCCCGGCGCAAAAATGGCTGGCAATCCGGCGATCCCCGCGCGGGAATTGTTTCGTCAGCTTGCGACATTGGCCAAGCTGACCAAAGATAAACAAACATAGCGGTACCGCCATAGAGCGACCTTGTCGGTAATACCCTGGAATAGAGCACATGAGCAGCAATCTCAGAACAACAGATCCGAACATAGCTTCACGTTCCTCGATAGACGTCCTGGAGGTGATGGAATTAATCCCCCATCGGCCGCCGTTTTTGATGATCGACCGGGTCGAAGACATCGTGCAAAGCGAAAGCGCGGTGGGCGTCAAGAATGTCACGATTGACGAACCGTTTTTTGCCGGACACTTTCCGACGCGGCCGGTGTTCCCAGGAGTGCTGATCGTCGAGGCAATGGCGCAAACCGCCGCCGTTCTGGTTGTCGAAACGCTGGGTGAAGCTGCAAAAGGCAAATTGGTGTATTTCATGACGATCGACAGTGCACGGTTTCGCAAACCGGTGGTGCCGGGCGACCAGCTACGGTTGGAAGTGAGCGTGCAACGCCATAGGGGACCGGTCTGGAAATTCTCCGGCGAGGCAAAGGTCGACGGTCAGACCGTCGCCGAGGCGACCTATTCGGCGATGATTATGGATGATTGAATGAGCGACATTCACCCCACCGCCATCGTTGCGCCGGGGGCCAGCCTAGGTAGCGACGTACAGATCGGTCCCTATTGCGTCATCGGTTCGGAAGTCACCCTGGGCGATCGTGTTCGGTTGCATTCTCACGTTGTGGTCGACGGACGCACAAGCATTGGAGAGGAATCCGAAATCTATCCGTTCGCATCGATCGGACTGCGGCCCCAGGATCTAAAATATCGTGGCGAGGCGTCTGAGTTAATCGTCGGCGCGCGCAATCAAATTCGCGAACATGTCACGATGAACCCCGGCACCGAGGGGGGCCGCATGGAAACGCGGGTCGGCGACGATTGCCTGTTCATGATCGCCACGCATGTCGCCCACGATTGCATTATTGGCAACCATGTCGTCATGGCCAACAACGCCACGCTCGGGGGACACGTCGAAGTCGGCGACTACGCGATTATCGGGGGCTTGGCTGCCGTTCATCAGTTCGTCCGCATCGGCGCCCACGCCATGATCGGCGGCATGTCGGGCATCGAACAGGATCTCATTCCCTATGGGCAGGCGATGGGAGAACGTGCGCGGCTGCGGGGGCTGAACCTGGTGGGATTGCAGCGACGCGACTTTTCGCGCGAAGACATCCACGAACTGCGCACCGCCTACCGCTTGATGTTCGCCCAAGAAGGCACCATGTCGGAACGCATCGACGATGTCGTCGCCATGTACGGCGACAACAGCCTGGTCATGGAAATCGTCGAGTTTATCCGCGCCGAAACATCGCGCGCAGTATTGCAACCAAAATCTACCGATGACGGGTAAACTCGGCATCCTGGCGGGCGGCGGCCCGCTACCCGGGTATCTCATCGAAGCCTGCCGATCGAGCGGCCGTGACTATTTCGTGCTGGCCTTTGACGATCAAGCAGACCCTGATGTTATTGGCGAGGCGCCGCAGGCCTGGGTCCGGCTCGGCGCGGTCGAAGAGGCGATCGGCCGGCTGCGCGCCGAACAATGCGAGGAGCTCGTCCTGGCCGGTCCGGTCAAACGTCCCACCTTGGCCGAACTGCGGCCCGACCGGCGGGCTGCCAGATTTCTTGCCCGAGGCCTCTTGAACAAAGGCGATAACGGGCTGTTGGGCGCGGTCGTTCGGACATTGGAAGAAGAGGAAGGATTTCGGGTTGTTGGCGCCGATTCAATTCTTTCCGACTTGCGTGCCAGCGCCGGCCCGTTCGGCCGGCATACGCCGACGGCCGATGACGAAACCGATATTGCCCGCGGGGTCGAGGTCGTCTACCAGATCGGCCGGCTCGATATCGGCCAAGCGGCGGTAATTCGCCATGGCGTCGTGCTCGGGGTGGAAGCGGCGGAAGGGACGGAGGCGCTGTTGAACCGATGCGGTACGCTGCCGCGCGACAATCACGGCGGCGTTTTGGTCAAACTTCCCAAGCCCGGGCAAGAAAAACGCGCCGACCTGCCGGCGATCGGGCCGAAAACCGTCGATGGCGCGGCAGACGCCGGTTTGGCCGGCATTGCGGTTGCCACGGGCGCGACATTGGTCTTTGAAACCGCGCGTGTCATCGCGAATGCCGACGCCGCCGGTCTCTTCATCGTCGGGATCAAACCCAGCGATTATCACGCCGACTACGACGTCGTCTAAAACCGCCAGCCAAAGCCTATCTGTTATGGCGCCTTCCGACGATCTTTTGCATATTTTTGTCATCGCCGGTGAGCCGTCGGGCGACGTTATCGGCGGCCGCTTGATGGCCGCCTTAAATGGCGACGCCAAGCAAGGCATCCGATACTCAGGTGTGGGTGGTCCGCAAATGTCGGCACAAGGACTCGACAGTCTGTTCGACTATCGCCAGCTCGCGGTTATGGGGCTGTTGGAGGTCCTTCCCAAAGCGCCTCGGCTATTGCGGCGTGTCCGCGATGTCGCCAACGCGGTCGAGCAGCTTCGTCCCGACGCCATCGTAAGCATCGATTCACCAAGCTTTGCGTTCGCTGTATTGCGCCGTTTGACCACCCACGCCCAGCCGCGCATCCATTACGTCGCCCCGCAGATTTGGGCATGGCGGCCCGGACGCGTTAATAAGTTCAAGAAATATGTCGATCATATTCTTGCCTTGTTTCCCTTCGAACCGGCCTATTTCGAGGCCGCCAACATGCCGTGCACCTTCGTCAGCCATCCCGTGCTCGAGACGGTCGCATCGCCGGAAGAGGGCCGTGCGTTTCGCGCCCGTCACAGTATCGGCGCCGATGCCTTGGTGTTGTGTGCGTTACCGGGTAGCCGGCGCACCGAGGTCCGCAAACTAATCCCCGTCATTGTCGAATCGATCACGCGCCTGGCATCGCGTCATCCCGAACTGCATATCGTGATCCCGACCGTGTCCACCGTTGTCGACGAAGTGCAGGTGATCGCGTCGGCAGGCCTACCGACGACGATCGTCGATAACGCCGCCGATAAGTCGGCGGCGATGGCCGCCTGCGATGTGGCGATATCGGCCTCAGGCACGGCGACCCTCGAACTCGCCTGTGCTGGGGTCCCCGGGGTTGTGGTCTACAAAGTCGCGCGGGCGACCGGTTGGCTCGGCCAATGGCTGGTGAACGTCAAATACGCGTCGATCGTCAATATTTTGGCGGGTCGGGAGGTGCTTCCGGAGTTTCTGCAGTGGCACTGCAAACCAAAAAGCATCGTGGCGGCGATCGATGACTTGATCGACAATGACGAGCGGCGACAGGAGGTCATCGGTGCTGAGGCTGCGGTGGTTCGCCAGCTTGCCGTTGACGGCCAGACGCCAAGCGAAAGAGCGGCGTCGGAGATATTGCGTATTACCCGAGAATTTAAAGACCGGCAATCCGGTCCGACTTCGGTTAAAGTTCTAGAAACCCAATCATAAACTGATCGAAATGATGACAGCGACCTCACAATCCGAAACCGCATCTGCCGACACCGGCAAATTCCGTCTCCTGCACGCCATGGTCCGGGTCAAGGACCTCGATCGCTCGATCGATTTCTACACCCGCCTGCTCGGCATGCGCGTGCTGCGCCACAAGGATTTCGAGGGCGGCCGCTTCACCAATGTTTTCGTCGGCTACGGCGATGAAGACAGCGAAACGGTTCTCGAGTTGACCCATAACTGGGACCAGGAAGAACCCTATTCCCATGGCAGCGGATTTGGCCATCTGGCGGTTGGCGTGCCCGATATTTACGCCACCTGCCAAGCGTTGGAAGCCGAGGGCGTCAGTATTCCCCGCCCGCCGGGTCCGATGAAACACGGTACGACGGTTATCGCCTTCATCGAAGATCCGGACGGCTACAAGATCGAACTGATCGAACGAAGCTGAAGGGTAGGGTGGCGACAATGGCGAAGAAGCCCATCGAAGAGTTAATCGTCGACCCCAAGGCAGTCGAACCTGATAGCGGGTCGGCTTATCCGCCGCCCTATGACGAGATTGTCCGTGGCCGGCACCGTCACCGCTTGTCGCCGGCCACGGGCTTACGCAATTTTGGCGTCAATCTGGTTCGCCTCGAACCCGGCGCGGCCTCGTCAGCGCGGCACTGGCACACCGAGCAGGACGAGTTTGTCTACGTGGTCGCCGGCACGGCGACCCTGGTCACCGATGAAGGCGAGACCGCGTTGGGGCAGGGTATGGCCGCCGGCTTTCCAGCCGGCAATCCAAACGGCCACCAGGTGGTCAACCGCACCGACGACGACGTTTGGTATCTCGAGGTCGGCGACCGGCCGCAGAACGAAGATGTCACCTACCCAGACATCGATTTGGCCAACGCCGTTCGAGACAGGCGGCCCAAATTCACCCGCAAAGACGGCTCGGCGTTCGACGACTGAACCGGGTTGGCGCTACGAGAGCGCCCACAAAATCAGCGCTAGAACGATCAGGCACAGGGCCGACGTGATGACGCGCTGGCCCATTTTCGGCGGTGTCGGCGCGCTGCTGTCAGGGTCGCGGACCAACGGCGCCCACCGGTCGGTAATGGGAATATCGGCCAAACTTTCAGGCTTCTTGCCTGCCGGCGTTTCGGCCGGTTCCGCAACGTCGTCGGGCCGGCCGTTCACGCGGCTTAAGTCCGTTTGTCGATCGGGACAAATTCGCGCGCGGCGTAACCGGTATACAACTGCCGGGGCCGGCCGATCCGCTGGCCCGGATCTTCGATCATCTCTTTCCACTGAGCGATCCAACCGACCGTCCGCGCCAGGGCAAACAAAACGGTGAACATACTGGTGGGGAAACCGATCGCGCTCAAGATGATGCCCGAGTAGAAATCGACATTGGGGAACAGCTTTCGCTCGACGAAATAGTCGTCTTCCAGCGCGATCCGCTCGAGCTCCATCGCCAGTTCGAGAAGCGGGTTTTCGATGCCGACTTCTTCGAGTACTTCGTAGGTCGAGTGTTTGAGAACGCCAGCGCGCGGATCGTAGTTCTTGTAGACGCGGTGGCCGAAGCCCATCAGGCGGAACGGATCGTCCTTGTCCTTGGCGCGCTTGATGAATTCTGGGATGCGGTCCTTGCTGCCGATCTCTTCGAGCATCTCCAACACCGCCTGGTTGGCGCCGCCATGGGCGGGCCCCCACAAAGTGGCGATGCCCGCGGCGATGCAAGCAAACGGGTTGGCGCCCGACGAGCCGGCCAGGCGCACCGTCGACGTCGAGGCGTTTTGCTCGTGGTCAGCGTGGAGAATAAATATCCGGTCGAGGGCGCGGGCGATCGCCGGACTGGCCTCATAGTCCTCTGCCGGAACACCGAACGTCATGTGGAGGAAGTTTTCCGCGTATTTCATATCGTTGCGCGGATACATGAAGGGCTGGCCGACCGAGAATTTGTAGGCCATCGCCGCCATTGTCGGCATTTTGGCGATCAAGCGGTGGCTTGCGATAAGCCGTTGTTGGGGATCCGAGATATCGGTCGAGTCATGGTAGAAGGCGGACATCGCGCCGACCACGCCGATCATGATTGCCATCGGGTGGGCATCGCGGCGAAATCCGCGGTAGAGATACTGCAACTGCTCGTGGATCATCGTGTGATAGGTGATGGTATGCTCGAAGTCAGCCATCTGCGCCGTGTTGGGCAGTTCGCCGTGGAGCAGCAGGTAGCAGACCTCGAGGAACGTGCTTTTCTCGGCTAGGTCTTCGATCGAATAACCGCCATGGCGCAGAATCCCGACTTCGCCGTCGATGTAAGTGATCGAGGAATCGCAACTCGCGGTCGAGGTGTAACTGGGATCGTAGGTAAACATGCCGGTTTGGGCGTAGAGTTGGCGCACATCGATCACGCGCGGTCCCTCGGTGCCATCAAGGATCGGCAACTCGATGGTATCGCCGGTGCTGTTGACCTTGACGGTAACGCTGTCGCCGGAATTCGTTTCTTTCATGTCTCTCACATCCCCACTATGCCAACGCTGGAATCGATTGTGCCATCAGGCTGTACCGATCGAGTTATGCTGCGGCGCACTCTAATTGCCGCGAGCCGGAAGGGCAATCGCAGCAGTGCCCCTCTAGACAAGTTGTTACTCGCGCCACGGCTGCCCGAGGGCCCGTATTCGCGCCAGCGCTTCATCGCGTCCGAGGGCGGTCATCACCTCGAAAATCCCCGGCGATACGGTGGACCCGGTAAGCGCAGCGCGCAGCGGCTGGGCAATTTGGCCCAGTTTAATGCCGTTTGAATCTGCAAACTCGCGGACGCACGCTTCCACAGCCTCGTTGTCCCAGGAAGTAGTCTTTTCCAAATCGCTTGCCAGGGAAGCCAAACTTTCGCGTGCTTCGGGCGCTAGCAGTTTTGCTGCCTTCTCTGTCAGCGGAAGTGGCAGGTCCCGACAATAAAATAGTGCATTTTCAGCGAGTTCGTTCAGCGTATTTGCGCGTTGCTTTAGGCCACTGACACCTGAGCGCAGGCGCAATCTAGCGGCTTCGGCGACCGGTGCGTCCAGCAACTGTTCGATTCGCGGGACAATGCGTGCGACCAGGTCGTCGTCGGCGCTTTCACGGATGTAGTGGGCGTTCAGGCTGGTCAATTTCTCCATATCGAAGCGGGCCGGCGAACGCCCGACCGCCGCCAGGTCGAACCATTCGATCGCCTGCTCGGTCGAAATAATCTCGTCGTCGCCGTGCGACCAGCCCAGGCGCAGCAGGTAATTGCGCATCGCCGCCGGCAGTATTCCCATATCTTTATATTCTTCGACGCCCAGCGCGCCGTGGCGCTTCGACAGCTTGGCACCGTCGCTGCCGTGGATCAGGGGGATATGAGCGAACGCCGGCGCGTCCCAGCCCAACGCCCGATAGACATGAAATTGGCGAAAGGCGTTGTTGAGGTGGTCGTCGCCACGGATGATATGAGTCACTCCCATATCGTGATCGTCGACGACGACGGCGAGCATGTAGGTCGGCGTACCATCGGGCCGCAGGATAATGAAATCGTCGAGATTGTCGTTGACCACGCGCACCTCGCCCTGAACCAGATCGTCGATCACGGTTTCGCCGTCGACCGGCATCTTGACCCGCACCGAGGGGGCGATTCCTGCCGGCGCGTCGGCCGGGTCGCGGTCGCGCCAGCGCCGGTCATAGAGGCGGGTGCGCCCCTGGGCTCGTGCGGCCTCGCGCATTTCCGCCAGCTCTTCAGGTGTGCAGTAGCAGCGATAGGCCTTGCCGCCAGCGAGTAGTTGCTCGGCCACGGCGGTGTGGCGGGCGGCGTTTTGCGACTGCAACACCGGCTCACCGTCGCAGTCCAGCTCGAGCCAGTCGAGCCCGGTAAAAATCTTGCTCACCGCGTCTTCGGTCGAGCGCTTGCGGTCGGTATCCTCGATGCGCAGGCGAAACTCGCCGCCGTGATGGCGCGCATAGAGCCAGTTGAACAATGCCGTACGCACGCCGCCGATGTGCAAATATCCGGTGGGCGAGGGCGCAAAGCGGGTCACGACCGTCATCGGGTGGGCAAACCTTCCGTAGTGGGGCGTCAGGCGGTACTCATGCGCGCTCTCCTATGGACTCCACGCTGCCCGTCGTCAAGTTGCTGGGACGCAGCGGTCGTTGACAATCCCACGAAGCAAGCGAGGAGCGTCCCATGAAGATCCGAGACGAAACACCCGATGATGCTGGCGCTGTTCGAAAGGTTATCGTGACCGCGTTTGGGCAAACAGCGGAAGCAGATCTCGTCGAGGCGTTGCGGGAGTCCGGTGACGCGGTGATATCGCTGGTTGCGGAAGAGGATGGCGAAATGGTCGGCCATATTCTGTTTTCAAAACTTCAGGCGCCCGACCGATGTCTGGCGCTGGCGCCCCTGTCGGTCACACCGAGCCGCCAAAAACAAGGCATCGGAACTCAGCTGATCCAGGAGGGTCTTGCGCGGGCAGCGCGCGACGGCTGGCGGGCGGTGTTCGTTCTCGGCGAACCGGCCTATTACACGCGCTTTGGCTTCAGTACAGCTGCAGCGGACAAGTTCGAAACGGTGTACCCGAAGTCGTATTTCATGGCGTTGGAACTCAAGCGCCATGCGCTCACTGAACGGGGTGGAGCGGTGTTCTATCCGCCTGCATTCGCAGCGTTTGATTGATCGAAATCATTCGGTTTCAACCGATTCGTATGTATTTGATACTCTATGGCACATTTAGGGAGTCGAGATTCAGCGAGACTGAAGGAGACGCAAATGCCTGGCTTAAGGGAATTGAGCGCAGTGTTTTGTGTGGTTGTTCTCGTTGGATGCGCTGCGCAAGCGCAGCGTACTGCTGAGACTCTCGAGCGGGGCGCCCCGATCACCGGTGAACATCGCATCTTATTGATGCCGATTGACGTCGAATTGAGCGAGTTACAGGCGAGTGGATTGCTCGAACCGAAGGCCGACTGGACCGCGCAAGCCCGCACCCATTTGACCGCCGCTCTCGACGAAAATCTCAAAGATATCAAAGCTCGCTTGATCAGAATGGATCAAGTAGATCCCGACTACGCTAACGACGACCTGCAGGTACAGCTCATGAAGCTGAACGAGGCCGTTGGCATGTCGATCATGTTCTTCCAATACCAGACCACCCCTGTATCCCAACTGCCGACGAAAAAGGACAGCTTCGATTGGACGCTTGGTCCTGACGTTCGCTATCTCAGCGACAAATACAATGCCGACTACGCGCTCTACGTGTTTCTTCGTGACAGCTACTCGAGCGGCGGCCGTACGGCATTGATCGTCTTCGGTGCCTTGCTTGGGGTCGGGATACCAGGGGGAGCCCAGGTTGGCTTTGCGAGCCTGGTCGACCTCCAGACCGGGAAAGTGGTCTGGTTCAACCGCCTCTTGCGGCCCGAAGGCGACTTGCGCACGGCCGAAGCAGCGCGCGCGTCGACCGATGTTCTCATGACATCTTTCCCTCAGTAAATCGATGGCAAACCGCAATAGCCCTCTTTGGGCTGTAATATTTGCCCTCATCGTCTCGGGTTGTAGCGAAACCGGCGGCTTTGAGGCGCCACTCATCACCAGCGGTGTCTTAACGCCCGAAGAGGCGAACGCCTCAGCCAAAGAGCAAAGCGAGGAACCCGCGCCCGGCGCCGGCCCAGTTTCGGTGAACGATGACCCTTACAACATCGATACCGACTACATCAGCTACCGGAACACCACGTACCGAATTCGCGACCTTAATCCCGGAGAACGTCCAGCGCTCGATACCGACGAGGCGGGTTTTTGGATGCAGTCCGACCGGCTCGAACAACGCATAAAGACATCCGGCAACCTGCTTCGCGATCCCGCAATAAACGCATACTTGCAGGAACTAACGTGCGATCTGGCCGACCAGTATTGCGGCGACATTCGCGTCTATCTCTCACGAACGCCTTATTTCAACGCCTATATGGCGCCGAACGGGCTGATGAACGTGTGGACCGGTCTGCTTCTGCGGGTCGACAACGAGGCCCAACTGGCTGCTGTGCTTTCCCACGAGATCGGCCACTATCTGCGCCGCCATTCGGTCCAGCTGTACCGGGATGTGCGCGACAAATCGAACGCCGGCGCGTTTCTGTCGGTCGGGCTCGGCGCATTCGGCACGCTCACCCAGTTTGCTTTGCTTGGTTCCGTTTTCGCGTACAAGCGCGACATGGAGCGCGAGGCGGATGGCTATAGCCTGCTGCTGATGGCCCGCGCCGGCTACGATCCGCGCGAGGCGCATAAAATTTGGGCACGAATACAGAAGGAAAAGGAAGCCGACCCAGACCCAGAAAACGCTCCATCGATATACGCCACCCACCCGCCGTCCGACGAACGGCGGGACGCTCTGGACGATTTAGGGACCAAGGTCTTCGACAAACTGGGTTCTGACAAAATTGAAACCGAAAGGTTTCGCGCCATGATCGCGCCGTACAAGACCGAACTCTTACGCGACGAAATCGATCTCCGGAATTTCGAACGCTCGCTGGCCCTGTTCGAGATGCTCCTCGAGAACGATCCCAACCCGGCCGAGATTATTTTCTTCAAAGGCGAACTCTACCGCGCGCGCGACGATAAAGACGAAGGCGATGCCGCAACGGCGCTCAAGTTTTACGACAACGCCCTTGCGGCCGAGGGGGTGCCGCCAACGGAAATCTACCGTTCGATGGGCCTGCTACACCGGCGCCAGGGAAATTCGCCGGCCGCCGCGAGCGCTTTTCGCACTTACCTAGAGATGGAACCGGATACCGTCGAGCGTCCCTTCATTGAATCTATCATCAAAGGTCTGGAGACGTCATGATCGCGCATTGCAGACAAATTTTGGTCTTGCTCGCTATCCTACTGCTGACAGGTTGCGCCCAATACCAACTCGTCAACGCCGGCGATTCGGTCGCGGTGGGCGATACTTTTACGATGAAGCCGCAACGGGAGTGGAGCCGGATTGATCACGGTCATATCGAGCTTTGGACTGTCGATGGACCGTTGCTCGAGCAGGTTGTCGTCTACAAGGGCCTTAAAGACGGCCAGGATCTCCTGATACCCAACCCGCTCGGCGAAAAGCAGGAGGATTTCCCCACCTTCCAAAAGGAGATGACGGCCTTGGAGGTGCGCGACCTTCTCGAGGCAACGTTTTCGCGCGCCCAGGAAGTGGACGTACAGACCTTCGAAATGAAGCCCTGGAAGTTCGCCGACGTCGATGGCTTCCGCTTCGAATATACCTTCACGACAAAGTCGGGGCTGCGCAAACGCGGCTTCACGGTCGGCGCTGTCCATGACGAACGGCTGTTCATGATCGTTTTCTCAGCCGCGGAACTGTACTATTTCGAAAAATATGCCGACGAACTGGAGCGTCTTGTTTCGTCAGTCGAACGAAAAGCCTAAAGCTTTCGTTAGTTGCGCAGCAATTTTGCCCAGTACAATACCGTTTGCCGAGGGGCTATCCTCGCGCCGCGGCCCGCCCTAAAAAGAAGACGAATTGTCGGTTGACGCCGCTAGGCAGGTAACGGCAGCAGATAAGGCGAACGGGAATGGCGGAAACCAGGATCGATCTTTCAGGCCACAACGCAATCGTAACCGGCGGCGGCGCGGGGATCGGCCTGGCGATTGCTCAGCGGTTGGCGCGCTCGGGTGCCAATGTCTGCCTTTGGGACCTCGACCCAGATGCCATCGACCGCGCGGCAGCCGAAATAGCGTCCGATGCTGGCGGCGTCACCGTTTTCGGCGTGGTCTGTGACGTTGCCGACCCGCAATCGGTCGAGGCTGCCGTGGCGAAGACGCGCGAGCGCCTCGGCGGCGTCGATATCACCGTCAACAACGCCGGTATCTCCGGTCCCAATGTGGTGACGTGGGACTATCCGGTAGAGGACTGGCAACAGGTCATCGCGGTCGATCTGGTCGGCACATTTCTGGTCAGCCGGGCCGTCGTTCCCCTGATGATCGACGCGGGCTATGGCCGGATCGTTAATATCGCCTCTGTCGCCGGCAAAGACGGCAATCCCAACGCGTCGGCCTATTCCGCGGCGAAGGCCGGCGTCATCGGGTTCACCAAGTCGCTCGGCAAGGAGCTGGCGGCGACCGGGGTTCTGGTGAATTGCGTGACCCCGGCAGCCGTGCGCACCGCCATCTTCGATCAGATGACGCAGGAGCATGTCGACTACATGCTGTCGAAAATTCCCATGGGCCGGTTCGGCACGTCGGAAGAAGTCGCCGCCATGGTTGCCTGGCTCTGTTCGCCGGAATGCTCATTCAGCACCGGCGCCGTGTTCGATCTCTCTGGCGGCCGCGCAACCTATTGATCTCGGCAAACTCCCTCCCGCACTATTCGTCAATCAGCCGGCGGACGGGATCGGCGTCTGAAAATTGCCGCAATCGGATCCGAATTTAATAAAAATAAACGAGAATACGATACAGGAGTTGGAAAATACCCGGATCTGGGACTTATATATAATTTTATTTATATTACTTGTTATAATAAATAAATATTAGGTTTAACTCCCATTTATATTTAACGCTGCCTTAATATTGCAAGACTACTTTCCGCGGGTCGCATTTGTGTCCAAAGGAGAGTAGTGATGCTTAAGTTAATTACGAAACTGCAAGCCGACGTATCCGGCGCGACCGCCATCGAGTATGGCCTGATTGCCGCGCTGGTTTCGGTTGCTTCGATCGGCGCGCTGAGCCTGATGGGCGGTTCGCTCGATACCATGTTCACCGCCGTGTCGGGTCAGCTCGACACCGCCGTATCGGCGATGCCGTCAACCTAACGGCACAGGATTCACGAAAACGCCGAGCAAAAGTCCGCTGCGGACCGCAGCGGACTTTTTTTTGCCCCGCTGCCCGCGCCAAACATTATCCACAATGCGCCGAACGGTAACCGTGCGCGAAAACGCCTGACCGGCTATCGTAGCCGCCGCGATGACCGTGCGAACTCTATGGAGCGATCGGGACGCTGCGCTCGTGATGCGGCGCGGCTGGTCGGCATCGCTGGGAGAAATCCTGGCGGCCGAGCGCGACCGTTGGATCCTGTGGCTGCCCGTCGCCTTGGGCGCCGGCATCGCGGCTTATTTTTCACTTGCCAACGAACCACCGTTGTTGACCGGTGCGGCGCTCGTCGGCGGTGCCCTCGTCACCGTCGCGCTGACGGCGCGGCAGTATCGTTACCTGCTGCCGGCGATCGGGCTGGCGGCGATGGCGCTGGGATTCGCCGTCGGCCAGTGGCGCACCCACGATGTCGCCGCGCCGGTTCTGGTTAAGGAATTGCGCCACCGTGCCGTCACCGGCGATATCGTCGCGGTCGAACCGCGCGGTAGACGGTTCCGCGTCACCCTCGACGTCGCAGCGATCGCTGGCCTGAGTGCCGCCGAGACGCCAGCGCGGGTCCGACTCAGCGCCTCGGCGGGCCACTATGGTGTCGTGCGTCCCGGCCAACGCGTGACCGTCCGCGCCACCTTGCGGCCGCCACCTGCGCCGGCCTTGCCCGGCGGGTTCGATTTCCGCCGCATCGCCTGGTTCCGGCAATTGGGTGGTGTCGGCTTTGCCACCGGGCCCATTACCGCTGCACCCGGCGACGGCGAGACCGGCCGCGGTTGGCTGGCGGCGATCTCCGATAGGGTCCAAATCACGCGGCTGTCGATCGCCGAGCGGGTCACCAGCGCGCTGCCGGGCGTGCCCGGCGCCGTCGCTGCCGCGCTGATGGTTGGCGAACGGGGCACCATCCCCGACAATGTGCGCGAGGCGATGCAGCAGTCGGGGCTCGCCCACCTGCTGGCGATATCGGGCCTGCATGTAGGCCTGGTCGCCGGCTTTGTGTTTTTCGCCGTGCGGGGCCTGCTGGCCACCTGGCCCGGCGTGGTGCTGCGCTATCCGGTTAAAAAATGGGCGGCTGTGGCGGCCCTGTCGATGAGTGCCGTGTACTTGGCGCTGGCGGGCGCGACCGTGCCGACCCAGCGGGCCTTTATCATGACCGGGCTCATACTGGTCGCTGTCATCCTGGATCGCCGCGGCATATCGATGCGCTTGGTCGCCTGGGCTGCCGCCGTGATTCTGCTGATCCGGCCCGAGGCGATTTTGAGCGTCAGTTTCCAGATGTCGTTCGCCGCGGTCGTCGCCCTGGTCGCGGTGTATGAGGTGGTCGGCGACAAATTCCGCCGCTCGCTGGGCAATCGCGGTGTCCGGCACCGTTTCGCCATTTATCTCGCGAGCATCCTCCTCACCACCGTGGTGGCGTCGCTCGCAACCGCGCCGTTCGCGATCTTTCACTTCAACCAATTTGCCAGTTATTCCGTCGCCGCCAATCTGGCAGCCATCCCCATCGCGGCGTTTTGGGTGATGCCGCTGATCGTGGTGTCGTTCGTGTTGATGCCGTTCGGCCTCGAAGGCGCCGTCATGCCGGCGCTGGGCACTGGCATCGAGCTCATCCTCGGCGTCGCCATGTGGGTGTCGTCGTGGCCCGGCGCGAGTTTGAATGTCGCCGCGCCGCCGGTTATCGGATTGGCTCTGGTCGTCGCGGGCGGCCTGTGGTTGTGCCTGTGGCAATCCCGCTGGCGCCGCGCCGGCGTGCTGCCCATCGTCGCCGGCCTGCTCTCTATCACCATCACCGAACCGCCCGATATTCTGATCAGCGCCGACGGCCAACTTACTGGTGTCCGCAGCCGCGATGGCGTGTTGCTGGTCTCCCGCGGACGCGCGCAGGAGTTTGTTCGCGACCAATGGCTGCGCCGCAGCGGCGCCGGCCAGTGGCGCGCTTATCCCGAGCCGGTCGAGGGCAGGGTGGCTGGCATGCGCTGCGACGTCACCGGTTGCATCTTCGTCGAGGGCGGTCTCACCATCGCCTTTGTGCAAGACGGTCGGGCGTTAGTGGAAGACTGCCGCGCTGCTGATATCCTGATCGCACGGTTCACCGTCCCGCGTGTTTGCACCGGGCCGTCGGTGATCGTCGACCGGCGCGCGCTGAAGCACGGCGGCAGCCACGCGATATCATGGGAACCGCGCGGCGAACCCGAGGAAATTGTCGTCCGGAAATCGGAAGAAGCGTCGGGGCGCCGCCCGTGGCGCCGCCGCCCGCCCAATTAATGGGTCAGTGGGTCAATAAGCGCGAACCAGGCCGACCAGTTTGCCCTGCACCTCGACCTGATCGGGGCCAAAGATCCGCGTTTCGTAGCTCGCGTTGGCAGGCTCCAGCGCAACCGAGTTGTGGCGTTTGCGCAGCCGCTTGAGGGTCACTTCCTGGCCCTCGACCAGCGCCACCACGATGGCGCCGTTATCGGCGTTGTCGGCGCGCTCGATGACCACCGTGTCGCCGTCGAGAATGCCGGCGTCGACCATCGAATCGCCGTCGACTTCGAGGCAATAATATTCACCGCGGCCGACCAGTTCACCGGGCACGCCGATGAAGCGTGACGGATCGCTCAGGGCCTCGATCGGCGTACCGGCCGCGATGCGGCCGAGCAAGGGCAGTTGGATCGACGGTTTTTCACTGCGATCCGCCTCGGGCCGGCGCGACGCGCCGCCTTGGATGACCCGCGGGGCAAATTTTTGTGCCGGAACGGAGACGTCGTCGGGCAGCCGCAACACTTCCAGCGCACGCGCCCGGTGGGGCAGGCGGCGGATGAATTCGCGTTCCTCGAGGCCGGTAATCAGGCGGTGGATGCCCGATTTCGACTTCAGGCCCAGCGCCTCTTTCATCTCGTCGAACGAGGGCGATACCCCGGTTTCTTCGAGCCGTTGGTTGATAAAAACCAGCAATTGGTGCTGCTTGCGCGTCAACATGTATCTATGTCCCCCAGGGTCGAACGGCGATTTCGCCCAAAACACTACATATAGAACAAACCAAAAACATCAACACATGTTCTAGTCCTGTTCTTTTCGGCGGTCAAGCGGAAAGTAGGTGTTTGCGCGGTGAAAATTCGGCCCGACGCGGAAATAGCGGGTTCAGGCGCCGATGAGGCCACCGCCGAGCGCGATGTAGGACACGGTCTCGCCGGCTTTCGCCGGCGGCGCGTGCGGGGCGCGGACGACCAGGCAGTCGGCCTGGACCAAGCGGCTGAAGTTGGAGCTGTCCTGTACCGGGAAGGGGGTGGCGACCCGGTTGCCGGCGCCGTCGAAGTTCAAGGTCGCGCGCAGATAGTCCTCGCGGCGGTCGTTCTTGCCGAGGTCGGCGCCGAGGATCGCGGTTTCCAGGCGGGGTTCGACGACGGCCATGCCGAGCATGGCCGCCAGCGCCGGCCGCAGGAACAGCATGCCGCAGACCATCGACGACACCGGGTTGCCGGGAAAGCCCAGCATCGGCGTCGCGCCGAGCCGGCCGAATATCAGGGGCTTGCCGGGGCGCATAGCGATCTGCCAGAAATCGACCTTGAGCCCGACATCGCCCAAGGCCGCCTGCACCAGATCGTGCTCGCCGACCGACGCACCGCCGGTGGTGACCAAAATGTCGGCGCCCTTGGCGCCCTCGGCCAGCGCGCGGATCGAGGCTTCGTTGTCGGCGGCGATGCCCAAAGTAATCGGCACGCCGCCCGACGCGCGTACCAGACCGTCGAGCGCGAAGGTGTTCGAGCTGACGATGTCGGACGGGCCGAAATCCTCGCCAGGCAATACGATTTCGTCGCCGGTCGCCAGCAATGCGACCCGCGGCTGGCGGCGCACCTTGAGCCAGGGCACGTTCATCGCGGCGGCGAGGCCGATATCGCGGGCGTTCAATACGCGGCCCGTCTCGAGCAACACATCACCGGTTGCGAAATCCAGACCCGCCGGCCGCACATAACGCCCGGCGGCGGCGCTCTCCTTTACGATCACCGTTTCACCGTCGCGTTCGGTGTCTTCCTGGATAACGATGGCGTCGGCGCCGGCCGGCACCGCGGCACCGGTGAAGATACGCACGGCTTCGCCAGCACTGAGCGAACCGTCGAACGGATCACCGGCCGGCGCCGAGCCGATGACATTCAGGCTCGCCGGCACCTTAGCGACGTCGGCAGCACGCACGGCGTAGCCGTCCATTGCCGAGACCGCCTGCGGCGGCTGGGTGCGCCGCGAGGCGACGTCTTCGGCCAACACCCGGCCCAACGCCTCGTTCAATCCCACCTGCTCGGCGGGTATGACAGCCAAATCGGCGAGAATGCGCTGGCGGGCTTCGGCGACCGGAATCATAGATGCCGCTCAGTCGGCCCGGTAGTCGCCCGACTTGCCGCCGGCCTTATGCACCAGACGCACATCGGTGATGGTGGTACCCCGGTCGACCGCCTTGACCATGTCGTACACGGTCAGCGCAGCGACCGTCGCCGCGGTCAACGCCTCCATCTCGACCCCGGTCTTGCCGGCAACCTTCACCGTGGCGTCGATGTCGACGGCGTTGCGCGCCGCATCGACCGCCAGGTTCACGTCGATCCCGGTCGGGTTGAGGGGATGGCACAGCGGAATCAAATCGGGGGTGCGTTTGGCGCCCATGATCCCGGCCAGCCGCGCGACCGACAGCACATCGCCTTTCTTCACCGCACCGTCGCGGATCAGCGCGATGGTCTCGGCCTGCATCAACACCGTACAGCGCGCCGTCGCGGTGCGTTCGGAGACCGGCTTGTCGGAGACATCGACCATCGCCGCGCGCCCTTCGGCGTCGAGATGGGTGAGCTTGGGTTCCCGTCTGCCCGCCATCACGCGCTTGCCTGCGTCTCGGCAGATACAGCGAGCAAATCGCGCACCGCGCCGGCGATGTCGTCCTGGCGCATCAGCGATTCGCCGATCAGGAAACAGCGCGCGCCGACACGGGCCATGCGCTCGAGATCGTCGCGGGTGAACAGGCCGCTTTCGCAGACCAGCACCCGGTCGCTCGGCACCAGCGGCGCGAGTTCTTCGGTGGTCGCCAGATCGACGTCGAGGGTTTTGAGGTTGCGGTTGTTGATCCCCACCAGATCGGCGTCGAGGCGCAAGGCGCGCTCCAGCTCGGCGCCGTCATGCACTTCGGCCAAGACATCCATGCCCCAGTCATGCGCGGCGGTGGCCAACTCATCGGCCTGGCCATCGTCGAGAGCAGCGAGGATCAGCAGGATACAGTCGGCGCCGAGTGCGCGCGCCTCGGGCACCTGATAGGGATCGATCATGAAATCCTTGCGCAGGGCGGGCAGGGACACCGCCGCGCGAGCGGCGACGAGATCTTGGTCGCGGCCCTGGAAGTAAGGCTCGTCGGTTAGCACCGACAGGCAGGCCGCCCCGCCGGCTTCGTAGGCGCGCGCGATCGCCGGCGGATCGAAGTCGGCGCGGATCAGGCCCTTGCTCGGGCTCGCCTTCTTGATTTCGCCGATGAGGCCGAAGCCGTCGCGCGACCGTTCGGTGAGCCGTTTGGCAAAGCCGCGCGGTGCGTCGGCGCTGCGCGCGGCCGCTTCCACGTCGGCGAGCGGCCGGTTCGCTCGTTGCGCGGCGACATGGGTGCGCTTGTCATCGCAAATCCGCGCCAGCACGTCGCTCATGAGCCGTCATCCGAGGTCTCGTCCACCGGCCGGTTGGTGATTTCAATCAACCGGTTCAGGGTTTCCATTGCCGCGCCGCTGTCGATGGCCTGCGCCGCCATCTCGGCGCCCGATTTCAAATCCTCCACTTTACCGGCGACGATCAGGGAGCCGGCCGCGGTGAGCAAAACGATGTCGCGGAACGCGCCGGGCTCGCCGGCCAGCATTGCGCGCATCGCCGCAGCATTGTGCTCAGAATCGCCGCCGCGGATATCGTCGAGGGTCGCGCGGTCGAGCCCCGCATCTTCAGGAGTTACTTCGAACGTATGAACCGCGCCGTCCTTGAGCTCGGCCACATAGGTCGGACCGGTGGTCGACAGTTCGTCGAGGCCGTCGGCACCGTGCACCACCCAGGCGCGCTCGAGGCCCAAATTACCGAGCACATGGGCCATCGGCTCGACCCATTTGTGGGCGAACACGCCGACCATCTGCCGGCTGACCTGGGCCGGGTTCGACAGAGGACCGAGGATGTTGAAGATCGTCCGGGTGGCGAGTTCGACGCGAACGCCGCCAACATTGCGCATGGCGCTGTGGTGGCGCGGCGCCATCAGGAAGCCGAGATTGTTCTCCCAGATCGATTCGCGCACTAACGAAAAGTCGGCGTCGATGTCGACCCCGAGCGCCGTCAAAACGTCGGCCGCGCCGGTCTTGGAGCTGAGCGCGCGGTTGCCGTGCTTGGCCACCGGCACGCCGCACGCGGCGACGACGAAGCTCGCTCCGGTCGACACGTTGAGGGTGCCCTTGGCGTCGCCGCCGGTGCCGACGATATCGATGGCGTCGGCCGGCGCGTCGATGCCGTGCGCCTTCGCCCGCATGATCCGCGCCGCCCCGGTAATCTCGTCGACGGTCTCGCCGCGCACCCGGAGCGCCATCAGGAAGGCGCCGATTTGCGCCGGCGTGGCGTCGCCCGACATGATGATGTCAAAGGCCGCCTCGGCCTGGCTTTGATCGAGGGACTGGCCGTCGGCGACGAGCCCGATGAGGACTTTCAGATCGGTAAGATCACCGCTCATAGCGCCACCATTTCGCCCGCCCGGCTTTCCGACCCATAGCCCTCGACCGGCGCGCCGGTCGC
>CAJICQ010000288.1_pt1 | contig 35272 bp, 34 predicted proteins | sample 9199721 | NCBI WGS metagenome assembly CAJICQ01 (sample SAMEA7708344, study PRJEB35096) | sediment metagenome | biome: marine neritic benthic zone biome [ENVO:01000025]; feature: sediment [ENVO:00002007]; material: shallow marine sediment [ENVO:03000034] sea grass bed [ENVO_01000059] ...
CGCGAACTCGTCGCGACGGTCATGTTCGAGGTCGACGACGAAGCGCGGCGGCGCACTTTTCTGGCCAAGCTCGGCGGGATCGAAGAAACTGCATTCCTGCGCTTCGCTGGCGAAACGGTGACCGGCGTGCCGGAAACCGATGTCGATCGCACCACCGCCGAGGGCAAGGCGAGCGCGGTGCAGTTCATTCACTTTCCGTTTACTGACGAGCAGGCCGGGAAATTCAGCGCCGCCGGCACCGAAGTCGTCATCGGCTTCGACCATCCGCAATACAGCCATATGGCGGTCATGCCCGATGCGGTGCGCGCCGCACTGGCGGAAGATTTCGACTGATTGACACTTATTCCCGGAACTCGTCCGGCAGGATGCCCCACAGCACGTCCTGCGGCATCCAGCCGGTGACGCGATGGCTTTCAACAGTCAGGCGGCACCAGCCTTCTTCGCAGCCCAGCAGGTCGGCGACCACGCCGGGCTCGACGAAGGCCGCGATCTCGGCGTTTTTATCGGGCTGGCGGTAGATGCGATCCTCGCGGCCGGCGATCACCACGGTGCGCTTGCCCGACAGCATCGATTTGTGGATCCAGCCCGAGGTGCCGTCGAGCGCGCGCACCTGCCGCCAGCCTTCGAATTCGGCGACGACCTGGATCGGCAAGCCGGCACGGGTGAGGACCCAGTCGATCGGATAGCGCCGGCCCGGCCCGGTGCGCAGGTTCACCGCATCGGCGCGCAGGCTGACATAACGGGGCAGCGGCAGGCCGGTCTCCGACTGCGCGGCAGCCGGTCGGGCGGTGAACAGCAGCGCGATGGCGATGCCGCCACACAGCAAGCGAGCCGATTTGATGCAGAGCGAACGCATGAGCACCTGCCCTCTACAAAATTAAGCCGTAACGGGTCAAGCGATCTGAACCGGTTGGTGGTGTGGCCTTGCGCTGGGACGGCGAACCCGGATAAATGGAGGCGACCGGCGCAACAGGCCCCTGCGAAGCCGACAACATAACGCGCCGGCTGAAATTGAGGGATTATGACAACCAACAAACCGCTGGTCATCGTTACGCGCAAATTACCCGAGACGACCGAGATGCGCCTCAAGGAACTGTTCGATGCGCAGCTGAATGACGACGACACGCCGATGAGCCAGGACCAACTGATCGCCGCCGTCGGCGAGGCCGATGTGCTGGTGCCGACGGTGACCGACCGGATAACCGCCGAGGTGATCGCCGCCGCCGGGGAACGGCTGAAGCTGATCGCCAACTACGGCAACGGCGTCGACAACATCGACCTGCGTTCGGCGCGCGAAAAGGGCATCACCGTCACCAACACCCCCGGCGTTCTGACCGAGGACACCGCCGATATGACGATGGCGCTGATCCTTGCCGTGCCGCGCCGTCTCTACGAGGGCGCCCAGATTATCCGCTCGGGCCAATGGACCGGCTGGTCGCCCACCTTCATGCCGGGCCACCGCATCTGGGGCAAGCGCCTGGGCATCATCGGGATGGGCCAAATCGGCACCGCGGTGGCGCGCCGGGCCCGCGGATTCGGCCTCAAGATCCACTACCACAACCGGCGGCCGGTCCATCCCGACCTGCAAAACGAGCTGGAGGCAACCTACTGGGACTCGCTCGACCAGATGCTCGCGCGGGTCGATATCGTCTCGATCAATTGCCCCCACACCCCGTCGACCTATCATCTGTTGTCGCGGCGCCGGCTTGAGCTGTTGCAGCCCCATTGCTACGTCGTCAACACCTCGCGCGGCGAGGTCATCGACGAGCGCGCCCTGGGCGACCTGATCGCCGACGGCCGCATCGCCGGCGCCGGCCTCGACGTGTTCGAGCACGAGCCGGCGGTCGACCCGCGCCTGACGGCGGCCGACAATGTCGTCCTATTGCCCCATCTGGGTTCGGCAACGGTCGAGGGGCGGCGCGAGATGGGCGAGAAAGTGGCGATCAATATCAAGGCCTTCGTCGACGGCCACACCCCGCCCGACCGGGTGCTCGAGACGATGTATTAGACCTGATCCTTTCGGGCAGGTTTAGACCTCGATCGACGTTCAATGGCCGTGGCCCCCCGACATGTCGTGTTGGTTTCCGTCGCCTGGAGTCGTTGCGGGGGTCTTGACGGGCGCCGGCCCGCTCGCATAGCCGCGCAGGCGTTTATAGGCTTCTGTTTGCCGCGCAGTCAGCAGCGGCGGCGTCTTGAAATGCGTGGCGAGATGCGTGTAGCGGAGCTCGCTATAGGTCTTGCCGATCTGCGCCAGTAAATCGCGCAGGCTAGCATCGGTGATGGCGCCGCTCGCGAACTGCCGGTCGAGTTCGGCTTCCAGCGCGATCAGCTTTTCGCCAAGCGGTTTGGCCTGTGCTGTCATTTCTTGCTTAACGGCGCGCAGTTTTGCCACCTGTGTGTCATCGAGGCCGATCTGCTCCGCCAGTTCGAGCAAATGCGTCGGCCCCGGCACGCCGTTCAGTTCGGCGGCCTTGGCCAATCCCCAGCCGCGCCCGTTGCGCAAATCGTCGATATCTTGCGCCGACAGGCTCTTGATCTGCCGCGTCTCCTGCCCGGCATAAGGCGAGGGTTGGGTTTCGGCGGCGTTGGCGTTGGCAGCGGCTGCCGCCATGGCCAATAAAGTTCCAAAGGCGATCGTTTTTATCATCGGTTTAGCTCCGTCATGCTCGGTTGACAGAATTATCGGCCTGTCCCCGACCGTTGTATATGATCGTAATCATGTGGAACGGGGTGGCCGCACACTGAGGCGGCGTCCGTCGCGCGCGATATCGCCGGTATTCGCCAGGGCCGCTAGCGCCCGGCAGAACGCCTCGTGAGTGAGGCCAATTTCGCTCGCCATTTCCTTCAGCGGTCTGTCGACATCGATTGTGCCGTCGTCATCGGCGAGAAGTTTCAGATAGGCGAATACGCGCGCGCGATGGATAACGATTGCGTGGCCATTGGCGGTGTGACGTTCGAGCCTCACCATGCCGAAGGCGATGGCGAACACGGCGTTCGCCCGATCACCCTGATGAAACAGATAAGTGTTAGCTGCGAGCAATTGCTCAGACAATTTCTCGCGCAGGGCGGCGGGAGCCTCGTCGGGCGTCGGAAATGCCGCCTGCCAGGGCGGCGCTGCAGTGCCGTCGATGCTCACGGCCTCACGTCGTGGAAGCGTGCGCCGACAATTCGGTAATCGTCGGCGTGCCGCCGCACAGCGCGCAGTTGGGGTCGTGGGGGATCTTGATGGTGTGGAAGGCCGGGCCCAGGGCGTCGTAGATCAGCATGCGCCCGGCCAGGCTGTCGCCGAGACCGAGCAATTCTTTCAGCACTTCGGTTGCCTGCAGCGATCCCATAACGCCCGCTAACGCCCCCAGAATGCCCGCTTCGTCGCAGCGGGGCACTAGGTCGTCGGGCGGCGGTTCGGCGAACAGGCAGCGATAACAGGCCGTGGGAGCGCCGTTTTGGCGGCGAAAGGTGAACAACTGGCCCTCGAAGCGCAGCAAAGCGGCGCTAACCAGCGGCTTGTCGAGCAGATAACAAGCGTCGTTGAGCAGATAGCGGGTGTCGAAATTGTCCGAGCCATCGGCGACCAGGTCGTAGCCGGCGATGAGATCGGCAGCATTGTCGGCCGTCAACCGGGTGTCGTGGGGCACCACAGTGATGCCCGGATTGAGCGCGGCGATGGTGTCGGCGGCGCTGGATACTTTGCGGTCGCCGACCCGCTCGGTCATGTGGATGACCTGGCGCTGCAGGTTGGTGAGGTCGACCTCGTCGTCGTCGATAATGCCGAGGGTGCCGACCCCGGCGGCGGCCAGATACAACAACAGCGGCGCGCCCAGACCGCCGGCGCCGACCACCAACACCTTCGACTGCAACAGCCGCTCCTGGCCCTCGTCACCGACCTCGTCGAGGATCAGGTGGCGGGCGTAGCGGTGAAATTGTTCTTCCGACAGTTCCATGGCGTTTCGCGTTTAGCCGCTCGCTATCCCAACCCCTCGAACAGCGAGGTCGACAGATAGCGTTCGGCGAACGAGGGCAGCACGGTGACGATCATTTTGCCTGCCATCTCGGGCCGCGCGCCGACTTCGAGCGCGGCGGCTATTGCGGCGCCCGATGAGATGCCGCACGGCAGGCCTTCGACCTGGGCGGCGCGGCGCGCCATCGCGATGGCGGTCTCGTTGGCGATCGGCAGTATCTCGTCGATCAGGTCGGTATCGAGAATATCTGGTACGAAGCCGGCGCCGATCCCCTGGATCTTGTGAGGCCCCGGCGGGCCGCCCGACAAGACCGCGCTGTCTTCAGGCTCGACGGCGATCATTTTAACCTCGGGCTTGCGCGCCTTCAAAACCTCGCCGACCCCGGTCAGCGTGCCGCCGGTGCCGACGCCGGCAACCACCGCGTCGACCTTGCCGCCGGTATCGTTCCAGATTTCCTCCGCCGTGGTCAGCCGGTGGATTTCCGGGTTCGCCGGGTTCTCGAACTGCTGGGGCATGAAGGCGTTCGGGGTGTCGGCGACGATTTGCTGGGCCCGCGCGATCGAGCCGTTGATGCCCTCCGCCGCGGGCGTCAGGACCAGTTCGGCGCCCAACAACAGCAGCATTTTGCGCCGCTCATGCGACATCGAATCCGGCATCACCAGGATACACCGGTAGCCGCGCGCGGCGGCCACGAACGCCAAAGCAATACCGGTATTGCCTGACGTGGGCTCGACGATGACGCTGCCGGGGCCCATCTTGCCCGCGGCTTCGGCTGCGGTGATCATCGCCAGGCCGATGCGGTCCTTCACCGAGGCCAGCGGATTGAAAAATTCCAGCTTGGCGACGATATCGGCACCGCAGCCCTCGTCCTCGGCGAGACGGCGGATGCGCACCAACGGCGTCGCGCCTACGGTATCGACGATCGACTCGTAAATCCGTCCGCGAAACTCGGGCTGCAGGTCGGTCAACGGCTCGGCGGTCGACATGAGCTTTTTTCCTTTTTTTGCAACGACCTGAACCCCTTAGGGCATTTCAAATCGTGTAGTCGAGGCGCTTTGCGCCCTCGCTTTCGATCCCCAGTTCACGCGCTTTGGTACACAGATCCTGGATCGTGATGGCGTCCAGGTGTTCCATGCATTGTTGCGATACAGTCTCCCACATCGGGCCGACCACGGCAGCTCCCAACGACGAGGCGTTGGCCTCTTCGATGGGGTCGGCGCGGGTCTCCATATCGAGGATCACGCGCACCACGTCGCCCACCGTAATTCGCCGGCGTTCGCGCGCCAACCGGTAGCCGCCGCGCGGCCCGCGCACACCGCTCAGCACGCCGGCGCGCACCAGGTTCTGCAAGACCTGTTCGAGATAGCGCCGGGGAATGCCCTGGCGCCGCGTTATTTCGCGGCTCTGCACCGGCACCGGCCCGGCATTGTAGGCAATATCGAGAACCGCCTCGATGGCGAACAGCGTTTTGCGTGACAGGCGAAACATCGGCCGGCTTTTCCTTTTACCTGCTAGCCCGGGGCCGTCGAGCCAGCGGTGCCGGTGGAGCCGAAACCGCCGGTCCCCCGGGCGCTGTCAGACAGCGTGTCGACCTCGTTCCACACCGCTTGCGTGACCGGCGTGATGACCATTTGAGCGATGCGCATGCCGCGGTCGACGGTAAACGGCGCGTCGCCGTGATTGATCAAGATAACGCCGACTTCGCCGCGGTAATCGGCGTCGATGGTGCCGGGCGTATTCACCACCGTGATGCCCTGTTTCAAGGCCAGTCCCGAGCGCGGGCGGACTTGCGCCTCGAACCCCGGCGGCAGGGCGATCGCCAGCCCGGTGGGCACCAGCGCGCGCTCGCCGGGCGCGATGACCATGTGATCCGCGACTGCGGCCAGCAGATCCATGCCGGCGGCGAGGGCGGATTCGTAGGCCGGCAACTCGAGGCCGGCGCCGTGGGAAAGTCTGGTGACGTCCACCGCGACTTGAGCGGGCGCGCCGCTCACGCCGCGGCCCCCAGAGTGGCTGCGATGCGTTCGGCGAGCCGGTCGGCGACGTCTTCCTTGGACATCCGCGGCCAGTCTTCGACGCCGTCGGCGTAGATCAGGTGGATGGTATTGTCGGCGCCGCCGAAGGTCCCGGTCTCCGGCGACACGTCGTTGGCCAACAGCCAATCACAGCCCTTGCTCGCGCGCTTGGCCTGCGCGTTGGCGACGACGTTTTCGGTTTCCGCGGCAAAGCCGATCACCAACTGTGGGCGCGCGTTGCCGGCCGCACTGAGGGTCGCCAACACGTCCGGATTTTCCGCCATGTCCAAGGACGGCAGCTTGCCCTTGGTTTTCTTCAACTTCTCGCCGGCCGCGCTGGCAACGCGCCAATCGGCGACGGCGGCCGCGCAGACCGCGACGTCGGCCGGCAGGGCGGCTTGGCAGGCCTCGAGCATCTGCTGCGCGTTCTCGATGTGCACCACATCGACGCCGGCCGGATCGGCCAGGTTGGTCGGGCCCGAAACCAGCGTCGTCGCAGCGCCGCTACGCGCCAGGGCGGCGGCGATGGCGTGTCCCTGGCGTCCCGACGAGCGGTTGGCGATATAGCGGACCGGATCGATGGGCTCATGCGTCGGTCCGCTGGTCACCAGCGCGCGCCGGCCGGCGAGCGGCGAATGGTCGTTGAAATACGCGGTAATCGCGGCGACGATTTCGTCGGGTTCGGCCAGTCGCCCCGGGCCGAACTCGCCGCACGCCATATCGCCCTCGTCGGGCCCGACGATGCGCACGCCGCGCTCCAACAGCGCTGTGAGATTTGCTCGCGTAGCGGCGTGTTCCCACATCCGCACGTTCATCGCCGGCGCCACCATGACCGGCTTGTCGGTCGCCAACAGCGCGGTCGACGCCAGATCGTCGGCGAGCCCCTGCGCCATCTTGGCCAATATATCGGCGCTGGCGGGAGCGACGACCACAAGATCTGCCTCGCGCGACAGGCGGATGTGCCCCATCTCGGCTTCATCGGTCAGGGAAAACAGGTCGGTGTAGACCTTATCCTCGCTCAACGCGGCGACCGACAGCGGGGTGACGAACTGGGCGCCGCCTGGGGTCACGATGCAGCGCACGGCCAGACCGTTCTTGCGCAACAGGCGGATAAGCTCGAGGCTTTTGTAGGCCGCGATGCCGCCGCTAATAATCAAAAGCACGCGTTTACCGTGGAGCATAGCCACCGCCATCCCCCATATGGGACGGTCCTGCGTAGTTAAACGGGGTTTTACGACTCTTCTATGTATTTAAATAGTCGCCCGGTGGCGCCAGAGCAAGTCGCGTCGCGCAGGCCGGCGCGAAAACGTCTCAATATTTGAGCGTCATAAGGTCGCCAGCAAAAGTACCGCGAGCGCCGCAATGGCCAGCCACAGGGGCCATTGGGGCGCGCCGGTGGTCTCGCCGGCGAACTGGATGCGCAAATCTCCGGCGGCGATGGCGTGCGCGGCACGCTCGAGTTCGCTGACCGCAGCCGGCAGGCGTCCGGCGGCGCGAATGGCGTCGGCGGCCAGCTCCGCCAGCTGTGCTTCCGGACCGCGGTGCTCGCTCATCCAATCTTCGATCAGCGGCTGGGCGAGCTGCCACATGTTGGCGTTGGGGGCGAGTTGGCGGCCGACGCCTTCGGCCAGCAACATGGTTTTCTGCAGCAACAGCAGCTGCGGCTGGGTTTCCATGTCGAACTGCTCAGTCACTTGAAACAGCTGGGCGAGCAGCCGCGCGAGGGAGATTTCCGCAGACGGACGATCGAAGATCGGCTCGCCGATTGCCCGCACCGCCTGTTTGAAGGTTTCCCGGTCCTTGTCGGGCGGCACGTAGCCGGCCCGGAAATGAACGTCGGCGACTCGGTCGTAGTCGCCGGTGACGAAGCCCAGCAGCATGTCGGCCAGGTAATAACGGGTGTGCCGGTCGATCCGCCCCATGATGCCGAAATCGACCACCGCCAGGGCACCGTCGTCTTGCACAAAGGCGTTTCCGGGGTGCATGTCGGCGTGAAAAAAGCCGTCGCGAAAGACCTGCCGGAAGAAGTTCTCCGACGCGTGGCGTACGATCGTCTCCAGATCGTGGCCGGCGTCGCGCAAATCGTCGACATCGTGAATCGGTATGCCGGCGATGCGTTCGGTGGTGAGGACACGGCGGCCGGTCCGCTCCCAGTCGACTTCGGGCACCACGTAATTGGGGTCATCGGCGAAATTTTCCCGCAATTCCGCCGCCGCGGCGGCCTCCATGCGCAAATCCATCTCCCAGTGCACGGACTCGGCGAAGGTCTCGATTGCCGCGATCGGTTTGAGGCGGCGCAGCCGCGGCTGGGTCCTTTCGACCACGCCGGCGACCCAGAGAAACAAATCGAGGTCGCGCTCGAACGCCCGTTCGATGCCGGGCCGCAATATCTTGACGGCGACATCACGACTGGCGGGCGGCGATTCCGCCTCGGCGGCAGAGGCGATCTCGTGGGGCGTCGGCTTGGTGACCGCGAAATGAACCTGCGCGATCGATGCCGCGGCCACCGGTTCGTCGTCGAAACTTTCGAACAAGTCGTCGAGCGAGCCTTCGAGCTCCGCCTCGATGGCGCGTCGCGCCTCGGCCGAAGAGAACGGCGGCAAATCGTCTTGCAAGGCCGACAGATCGTTGGCGATGGTCTCGCCGGCGAGATCGGGGCGAGTGCTCAGCATCTGCCCGAACTTGATAAAGCTGGGTCCGAGTTCCTGCAGCGCGATCGCCAGGCGTTCGCCGGGGCGCAGCGTTTTCACGCTGCGTTTAACCCGAAAGCCGGACAACAGCCGTGCCGCCAGGATCAGCCCACCGGTCGCCGGCAGCCAATCGAGCGGGAACAACGCGTCGTGCAGCGCCAGCGTGCGCGCAATGGCGATCAGCCGCAGAACATTTCGCAGGGCGCGCAGCATCGCCGGGGTCTTAGAGCCGCCACGCCGAGTGGATGGCGGCGATCCCTCCGGACAGATTACGGTAGCTTACCTGGTCTAAACCGGCGTCGCGCAGCATCTCGACCAATTCGTCCTGTGGCGGGAATTTGCGAATGCTTTCGGCAAGATAGGTGTAGGCGTCGCGGTCGCGGGCGACCAATGCGCCGAGCCGCGGCAGAACGGTGAAGGAGTACCGGTCGTAGAGCGGCGCCAGCAGCGGCACCACGACGCGGCTGAACTCCAGGCAGAGAAAATGTCCGCCGGGCTTGAGTACGCGGCAGGCTTCAGCGAGCGCCTGGTCGATGTGGGTCACATTGCGCAAGCCGAAGGCGATCGTGTAGGCGTCGAGCGCGGCGTCGGCGAACGGCAGTTGCTCGGCGTTGCCGCACACCAGGTTCGGGGCGCCGGCACCAGCCAACAGGCCGTGATTTATCGACCGGTTGCGGCCGGCGGCGAGCATGGCGGGGTTGATGTCGCAGATGGTGACGTCGGCTTCGCCGTTGCAGCGCGCCAAGATCCGCCGGGCGATATCGCCGGTGCCGCCGGCCACGTCGACGATTTTCATGCCCGGCTGCGGATTGAGGCGGTCGATCAGCGCCGACTTCCAGAGACGATGAACGCCGCCGCTCATCAGGTCGTTCATCAGATCGTAGCGGCGCGCCACGGAATCGAAGATCGCGCCCACCCGGGCGGTCTTTTCGGCCACCGGCACCTCGGAAAATCCGAAATGAGTGGTTGCCAGGTCGTCGTTATGGCCAGGCTCGTTCATGGGCTGGACCATATCGGAGACGGGCCCCTGCCGGCAAAAGAAAACCCCCGCGCCAATCGCCCGAAAGTATGCATCGTCGCGCGTCGTGACGGCGATTACGCCACGATTGTACCGCCGTCAGCCGGCCATCTGTGCTATGCAGCGCAAAATTCATGGTCGTGGGAAGTGCGATGCCCGAACTGCCCGAAGTCGAGACCACCCGCCAAGGCCTGCTGGCGGCGCTCGAAGGACAGGTTCTGCAATCGGTTGAAGCGCGGGTGCCGGCGCTGCGGTTTCCGCTGCCGGCCGATCTGGCGAGCCGGCTGACCGGCCGTCAGGTGATCGGTATCGACCGGCGGGCGAAATATATGCTGGTGGCGCTGGAAGACGGTCAGGTTCTGCTGGTCCACCTCGGCATGAGCGGGCGCATGCGGGTCTTTCCGTGCGGTGCCGACCGGCCGCCACCGGAAAAGCACGACCACGTCATTTTTCGCATCGGCGACGGTTCGGAAATCCGCTTTAACGATGCCCGCCGCTTCGGCGCCATGGATCTGCTGGCGGCCGACGCCGTCGCCAGCCACCCCTTGCTGCGCGATCTGGGGCCGGAACCGCTCGGCAATGCCTTCAACGGGCCCGCTCTGGCGGCTAGTTTGCGCGGCCGGCGGACCCCCATAAAGGCGGCGCTGCTCGATCAAAAGACGGTCGCCGGGCTGGGCAATATCTATGTTTGTGAAGCGCTCTATTACGCCAACCTCTCGCCGCGGCGCAGCGCTCATACGGTGCAAGGGGCGCGGGCCGAGCGGCTGGCGCAGGCGATTAGACAAGTACTGCACGACGCCATCGCCGCCGGTGGGTCGAGCCTGCGCGATTTTCGCCACGCCGACGGCGAACTCGGCTATTTCCAAAAACAGTTCGCGGTGTATGGACGCGAAAGTGAATGCTGCCCGCGTTGTGCCGAGGACGGAAAAACGGCAGGCTGCATTCGCCGCATGGTACAAAGCGGCCGATCGACTTTCTATTGCTCTCGCTGGCAGCGTTGAGTAAACAGCGGGCCCGCCATGTTGTCGCGCCTAACCACCAATCCCCCCAAAGTGCTGGCCGTACTCGGCCTGTTGGCTCTGCTTGCCGGCCCGGCGCTGGCCGCCGATCCCGAGTATCTGACGGCTGTGGACGATTTGCCGTTGCCACCGGGTTTGGTTGAAGATGTCGATGCCGGCGTTAGTTTCGATAAGCCGGAAGGCCGCATTGTTGAAGCACTGGCGCGCGGCTCGCTTACGAAATTGGAAGTCGGGTCATTTTATCGCGCTGCGTTGCCTGGGTTGGGCTGGAAACGGCTCAGCGATGACGAACCGGGCACACGCTGGCAGCGCGGCGGCGAAATTTTGCGCGTCGATATTGTCGACGACGGTAACCCTTTGGTGGTGCGGTTTTCCATCGCACCCGATTAGACCTAATCCATCCTTTCCCCAGCCAGGGCAGGATATCGAAAGGAGGCCCAGTCAATGGCCTATGAAAATATCGAAGTCGAAACCGAAGGTCATGTCGCGATCGTGCGGCTCAACCGGCCGAAAGCACTGAATGCGTTGTGCGCTGCATTGGTCGCGGAACTGGGCTCGGCGCTCGACGACTTGGAGGCCGATGACAGTATCGGCTGTATCGTGCTGACGGGTTCCGAAAAGGCCTTCGCAGCCGGCGCCGATATCAAGGAAATGGCCGATAAAACCTACATCGGCGCTTACATGGAGAATTTCATAACCGACGGTTGGGAGCGGGTCACCACCTGCCGCAAACCGATTATCGCCGCGGTGGCCGGATATGCGCTGGGCGGCGGTTGCGAAGTGGCGATGATGTGCGATTTCATTATCGCTGCCGATAACGCGAAATTCGGCCAACCGGAAATTACTCTGGGTACCATCCCGGGTGCCGGCGGGACGCAGCGTCTGCCGCGCTTTGTCGGCAAGGCGAAAGCGATGGAGATGATCTTGACCGGCCGCATGATGGACGCCGAGGAAGCCGAACGGTCCGGACTGGCGAGCCGCGTGGTGCCGCTCGCCGAGTTGATGGACGAGGCGATCAAGACGGCCGACACCATTGCCGGGATGTCGCGGCCGATTGCTTATCTGGCGAAGGAATCGGTCAATCGCGCGTTCGAGACGACACTGGCCGAAGGTGTCCGCTTCGAGCGTCGCGTGTTCCACTCGACCTTCGCCTCGGACGACCAAAAAGAAGGCATGGCCGCGTTCATCGAAAAACGCCAACCGAGTTTCAACAACAGCTAGCAGTCCCTGCCCGGCGCGGCCTTGACGCCATACTGGTGCCCGGCTATAAGCCGCGCCGCAGCCCACAGCAACCAGAAGCGATATTGCCATGGCACATCATGCTTCGGCGAAGCAGCGCATTCGGCGCAATGCCCGCCGCACCGAGATCAACCGACGCCGGATGAGCCGCATCCGCACCTTCGTCAAGAAAGTCGAAGCGGCGATCGAAAGCGGCAACCGCGAGGCCGCAACGCTCGCTTTTCGTGCCGCGCAACCGGAATTGCATCGCGGCGTGAGCAAAGGCGTGCTTCAGCGCAACACGGTCAATCGTCGGCTGTCGCGGTTGTCGGCGCGTATCAAGGCCATGTCATAACTGCTTATTGAGTTTAGATTTTGTTGTAAGCCGCGCTTTCCAAGCGCGGCTTTTTTCGTTGCCGGAGCGGGCGAAACCGCAATTTTTTTTGCTGATTTTGTCGCAGAGTTGTTGCGGGCTGTCACCGTGGCATGTATGGTTAAAGCCGTTCTCCGGTCGAGAAATATAATAATAATATAATATTCAAACACCGGGCACTCGAGTTTTTAATTGAGGGGACTAGTGGCGGCAAAACTTAAAGACAATAAGTGCGCCCGCCAGAAGGTAGGGTGTGCCTGAAGCAAGTATAAATCGGCATTTCTGGTGAATAAACAAGTAAAACCTACATAATTAAGTTTGGGGGTTTAGGTCCTGGCTCCCGCCGAGTCTTAGATCGGCGGTTCGCCGACTTGAAGGTGGCGTTAGACCATTTGTCGGCCCTTCGCGGGCAGGACTTATTTGGGAGAGAGTAATTTGAAAGGCAGGCGATATTGTCTTGCACGGTCCGGTTGCGGTGAACCGGACGTGCTAGCGGCGGGCAAGGTCGGGGCTTGCACCCTCCCCAAAAAATTGGCGACGGCATAAACGAGAGACGGAGAATATCGTCAGATGACAGAGCAGTGGGGGCACGCCGACACAACGTTGGTCGAGCAATGGACGCGAATTCGGGCGCGGTTGCGGGCTGACGTTGGCGAGGCGGCATTCAACAGTTGGCTGAAGCCGTTGACCCTGGGTGAGATGTTGGGAAACCGATTACGCATTGCCGTACCGACGCGTTTCATGCGCGATTGGATCGAGCAAAACTACGGCAACCAGCTGAGCGAGTTCTGGCGGGAAGAAAACGCCAACGTTTCCCAGGTCGAGATTATCGTCGAACCGATCCGCGCCGCCGCGCCATCACCCGACGGGTCGACGGTTGCGCCCAACGGACGCGATGACAGCGACACCACCCCACTGTCCGGCGAGTTCGAGCACGCCAACGCTGGCGATGTGACCGGCTCCGAAGACGTTCGGGCGTTGCTCGATCCGCGGTTCGTTTTCAAAAATTTCATCGTCGGGCGGACCAACGAGCTCGCCCATGCCGCAGCGCGGCGGGTCGCGGAATCCGACAGCGTGCCGTTTAACCCGCTGTTTTTGTTTGGGGGCGTGGGCCTCGGCAAGACCCATCTTATGCATGCCATCGCGTGGCACATTATCGAGCGCGACCCCGCGCGCCGCGTGTTGTACATGTCGGCCGAGAAGTTCATGTACCAGTTCATTCGCGCGCTGCGGTTCCGCACGACGATGGACTTCAAGGAACAGTTCCGCTCGGTCCACGTTTTGATGATCGACGACATCCAGTTCATCGCCGGCAAGGATTCAACGCAGGAAGAATTTTTCCATACCTTCAACGCGTTGGTTGACCAAAACCGGCAAATCGTGGTGTCGGCCGATAAATCGCCGTCGGATTTGGACGGCATGGAAGAGCGGTTGCGCTCGCGCCTGGGTTGCGGTTTGGTCGCCGACATCCACCCCACCGATTACGAATTGCGGCTCGGCATTTTGCAGGACAAGGCCGAGCAACTGGGCGCGCAGATGCCCGACAAGGTGCTGGAATTTCTGGCCCACAAAATCACCTCCAACGTGCGCGAGCTGGAAGGCGCTTTAAATCGTATCGTTGCGCAGTCGACGCTGGTGGGCCGCCCGATTACCCTGGAGACCACCCAGGACGTTTTGCGCGACCTGCTGCGCGCCAACGACCGGCGGGTCACCATCGAGGAAATTCAAAAACGGGTCGCCGAACATTTCAATATCAGGCTAGCCGACATGCACTCGGCGCGACGCGCCCGCGCCGTTGCCCGGCCGCGTCAGGTTGCGATGTATTTGGCGAAACAATTGACGGCTCGCTCGTTGCCCGAAATCGGCCGCAAGTTTGGCGGGCGTGACCATACGACGGTGATGCACGCGGTGCGCAAAGTCGAGGAATTGCGGGCCACCGACACCAGTTTCAACGAAGATGTCGAATTGTTGAAGCGGATGCTTGAAATTTAGTCGCCGGCACATCGCACAGACCGGCATAACCAATTGAAACTACTTGCCTAATTCGAAGCCTCCCCATCCCGTTCTTGGGGTAAATTCAGTGTCGAATCATTGCGATTCTGCTATACTATTTTGCCGTTTGGATTTGCCTGGTTGCAGCCCATCGGCCACGGCGGCTGCAACCGGTAAGTTCGGTCCGCGATAACGCCGGCGCGGGGGGCGTGCCAAGCGTATATTTACGACGAATTGCGGCCAACGTTGCGGGAGGCAATCCCGTCTCCACCAGCGAGTACGCCGGTCATCAAGGCGGTCGGAGCCGGTCGAGCCAGCGGCGGCCGAAAGAATTTGAGAGTGACGATGAAGCTGACGATCGAACGGTCTACATTGTTGAAAGCGTTGGCGCATGTACAAAGCGTCGTCGAGCGCCGCAACACCATTCCGATTTTGGCGAATGTATTGCTCGACGCCAACGACGGCACCTTGACCCTGACCGCTACCGATATGGATTTGGCGATCACCGAAAGGGTCGCTGCCGATGTCAGCCAAACCGGCGCCAGTACGGCGCCGGCGCACACCTTCTACGATATCGTGCGCAAACTGCCCGATGGCGCCCAGGTCGAGGTGGAAACCGATGCGGCGGCGGGGCAATTGCTGTTGCGCGCGGGACGGTCCCGGTTCAGCTTAAGCACCTTGCCCATCGAGGACTTTCCGGTTCTGAGCGGCGGTGATCTGCCGGTCGCGTTTTCGCTGCCCGCCGAAGATCTGCGGGCTGTCATCGACCGCACACGGTTTGCGATCTCGACCGAGGAAACGCGCTATTATTTGAATGGCATTTACCTGCACTCGGTGGAATCAAACGGCGTGAATTATCTGCGAGCGGTCGCCACTGACGGCCACCGGTTGGCGCGGGTCGAGATTGCGTTGCCGGCGGGCGCGGAAGGCATGCCCGGCGTCATCGCGCCGCGCAAGGCGATCACCGAAGTGCGCAAACTGATCGATGAGACCACCAACCCCATCGAAATCGCCTTGAGCGATACGCGGGTTCGGTTGGAATTCGACGGCATTGTCCTCACCTCGAAACTGATCGACGGCACGTTTCCCGACTACGAGCGGGTCATCCCCACCGAGAACGATAAGGTCATGGTGGTCGACAGCGGCGTATTTGCTGCTGCGGTCGATCGCGTGTCGACCATTTCGTCGGAAAAAAGCCGTTCCATTAAACTCGCCGTCAACCCGGGTTCGCTCACCCTGTCGGCAACCAGCGCCGAGAATGGCAGCGCCACCGAGGAGCTCGAGGTCGGCTACACCGATGACGATCTCGAAATTGGGTTCAATTCCCGATATTTGCTCGACATCACTGCGCAGATCGAAGGCGACGAGGCGCAGTTCATCTTGGCCGACCCGGCGTCGCCGACGATTGTGCGTGACAGTGGTGACGACAGCGCGCTGTACGTTCTCATGCCGATGCGAGTGTGAGCGGCACGGCACTCAGACACGCAAGCGAAGCCCTGCAGGGATCATCTCTGCCGGCAGATCGCGCATTGCCGGCGACCGGCGTTGCCGCCGCGGTACGGCGGCTCGATCTCACCGATTTTCGCAATTACCGGTCGTTGCGGCTCGAAGTCGATCGGGCGCCGGTGGTTTTGACCGGGCAGAACGGCGCCGGCAAGACCAACCTATTGGAAGCGCTGTCGTTTTTGGCTCCGGGCAGAGGGCTGCGTCGGGCCGCCTTGAGCGAAGTTGCCCGGACGAGCGATGGCCGCACGGACGCGAGCTGGGCGGTAGCGGCGCGCGTCGACACGCGCCAGGGTCAGATCGCGCTCGGTTCGGGCGTCGCCAATCCGGCCGCCGACGGTCGGCGCAGCCGGCGCAGCATCAGAATCGACGGCGAGCCGGCGCGCGGGCAGGCGGCGTTGGCCGAGCATATGAGTATCGTTTGGCTGACGCCCGAGATGGACCGCCTGTTTCAGGAGGGCGCGTCCGGCCGGCGTCGATTTATCGACCGGATGGTGTTCGGTTTCGACCCCGAACACGCCAACCGGCTCGCCGCCTACGAACAAGCCTTGCGTGGCCGTCAGCGCTTGCTGCGCGACCATGTCGACGATGCGGTGTGGTTGTCGGTTCTCGAAGAAACCATGGCGTCATGCGGGGTCGCGCTGGCGGCGGCCCGCCGCGAGACGGTGGCGAAACTCGACGCAGCGCTTAAATCCGGCGACGTGGGGGCCAGTCTACCGTTTCCTCGGGCCGGCCTCGAGCTCGCCGGCGAGGTCGAGACTTGGCTGGCCGAAGGGCCGGCGCTGGAGGCCGAAGATCGCCTGCGGGCGGCCTTGGCGGCGGCACGCGCCCGCGATCGGTCGGCCGGACGCACCGGCCATGGCCCCCATCGGAGCGACTTGCGGGTCCGCCATGTGGACAAAGACATGCCGGCGGCACGCTGCTCGACGGGCGAGCAGAAGGCGCTGCTCATCGCCATTGTCCTCGCCCACGCGCAGTTGTTGACCCTCGACCGCGGCGCGACGCCGGTGCTGTTGCTCGACGAAGTGGCCGCCCATCTCGACGATGGCCGCCGCGCTGGCTTGGCCGCCCGCATCCTCGATTTGGGGGCGCAGGCCTGGTTGACCGGGACCGATGAGCGCTTGTTCGAGGGATTTCGCGGCGCCGGGCAATTTTTGCGGGTCGCCGACGCCACGGTCAGCCCGGCCGGCGGCGGCGCAGAGAATAATTTTATCCCGATGGGAAATTGAGTGAGATGACGGACACATCCGAAGACATTGCCGATATCGCGATCGCCGAAGAAGGCTATAGCGCGGATTCGATCAAGGTGCTACGCGGGCTCGACGCCGTGCGCAAGCGCCCGGGTATGTATATCGGCGATACCGACGACGGTTCCGGCCTGCATCACATGGTCTACGAGGTGATCGACAATTCGATCGACGAAGCCTTGGCCGGCCACTGCGATACCGTCGAAGCGACGCTCAACCCCGACGGTTCGGTGACGGTCATCGATAACGGTCGCGGCATACCCACAGATATCCACGAAGAAGAAGGCGTTTCTGCCGCCCAGGTCATCATGACCCAGCTGCATGCGGGCGGGAAATTCGACCAGAACTCCTACAAGGTCTCCGGTGGGCTCCATGGCGTCGGCGTATCGGTCGTCAACGCGCTGTCCAGCAAGCTCGAGTTGCGCATTTGGCGCGATGGTCAGGAGCACCTGATGGCCTTTCACGACGGCGAACCGGAAGGCGATTTGGCGGTTGTCGGTGCGGCACCGGAAATCGCCCTGGCCGACGGCACAAAAGCGTTGCAGACCGGCACAGAGATCACCTTTTTGCCCTCGACCGAGACGTTTACCAAGGTCGACTTTGATCTGGATACGTTGGAGCACCGGCTGCGCGAACTCGCCTTCCTCAATTCGGGCGTCACGTTGATCTTGAACGACAATCGCGGGGTCGAGCCGAATCGCATCGAGATGCACTACGAGGGCGGACTGAAGGCCTATGTGGACTATCTCGACCGCAACAAAAACGCCCTCAGTGGCGATATTGTCCACCTGGTCGGCGAGCGCGACGGCGTCGTCATCGAATTGGCGATGCAGTGGAACGACAGTTACCACGAAACGGTCCTGTGCTTTACCAACAATATTCCGCAGCGCGACGGCGGCACGCACTTGGCCGGCTTTCGGGCGGCGTTGACGCGAACCATCAACAACTACGCCCAGTCGAGCGGCCAGGTGAAACGCGCCAAAGTCGCCATCACCGGCGATGACGCGCGCGAAGGGCTGACCTGCGTGCTGTCCGCCAAGGTGCCGGACCCGAAATTTTCCTCGCAGACCAAGGATAAGCTGGTGTCTTCGGAGGTTCGCACGGTCGTCGAGTCGATCGTCGGCGATCGGCTCGGCCAGTGGTTTGAGGAGCATCCCAACGAAGCGCGGGCGGTGATCGACAAGATCATCGAGGCCGCGGCGGCGCGCGAAGCGGCCCGCAAGGCGCGCGAATTGACCCGCCGCAAGGGCGCCCTCGACGTGGCGTCGCTGCCCGGCAAACTGGCCGATTGCCAGGAGCGCGATCCGGAAAAAGCCGAACTGTTCCTGGTCGAGGGCGACAGCGCCGGCGGGTCGGCCAAGCAGGGCCGCGACCGGCAGTTTCAGGCGATCCTGCCGCTCAAGGGCAAGATCCTCAACGTCGAGCGCGCGCGCTTCGACAAGATGCTGTCATCGGTCGAAATCGGCACCCTGATCACCGCGCTGGGGACCGGCATCCGCGACGACTTCGATTTGGCGAAACTGCGCTACCACAAAATCATCATCATGACGGATGCCGACGTCGACGGCTCGCATATCCGCACGCTGCTATTGACGTTCTTCTACCGGCAGATGCCGGAATTGATCGAGCACGGCCATCTCTACATCGCGCAACCGCCGCTGTTCCGTGTCGCCCGGGGCACGTCGGCGGTTTACTTGAAGGATGAGCCCGCATTGGAAGAATATTTGATCGATTCCGGCGTCAGCGAAGTGGTGCTGACGGTGCCCGAGGGCGATCAGCGCGCCGGCGAAGATGTGCGCAAAATGCTCGAAACGGCGCAGGAAGTACGCCGGTTGATGAAACCGTTGACCCAGCACCTGCCCAACCCGACAGTGGTCGAACAAGCCGCGATCGCTGGCGCGCTGGACCCGGAAATCCTTGCCAATTCGGAAAACGCAGCCGGCTCGGCCGAATATATCGCGCGCCGCCTCGATGCGCTGGCCGAGCCGCTGGAACGGGGCTGGCAGGGGGCGGTCGATGAAACCGGGGCGTTGGCGTTCACGCGTACGCTGCGCGGCGTACCCGAACGTCTGGTGATCGACCAGCGGATCATTAATTCGGCCGAGGCGCGCGGCCTGAACGCGTTGCGCGAAGAACTGCAAAGCGACTATGTGCGCCATTCGACGCTGGTCGCCAAGGACAAGGAATACAAGATCACCGGGCCGATTTCCCTACTCGAAGCGGTGCTGGAGATCGGCCGCAAGGGTTTGACCATCTCGCGCTATAAGGGGCTGGGCGAAATGAACCCCGAACAATTGTGGGAGACCACGCTCGATGTCGAGGCGCGCGCGCTGTTGCAGGTGCGGGTCGCGCAAGCCGATGAAGCGGGATCGATTTTCGAAACCCTGATGGGCGATGAAGTGGAACCGCGGCGCGTGTTCATCCAGGAGAATGCGCTAAAGGTCGCCAATCTCGACGTCTAAGCGTCCTGTTTTGACCACTGATGGCCTATAGCCCGCCTTCTGATGGCCAGACGCGGCAAACGCCAACCGGGTAAACCAAAGCCGAAACGCGGCGCCAAAAAAACGCGTTCGCCGGTCCTGTGGCTGCTCAAATGGAGCCTGGTCGTCGCGATCTGGAGTGCGGTGATCGGCGGCGTGGTGCTGGCCTGGTTTGCCTGGAATCTGCCGTCGACGGATGGACTCGATCCGGCGGCGGCGCAAACCCGGCGCCCCGGCATCGTGCTGCACGATAGCACCGGCGGCGACCTGGCCGCCTACGGCGATCTCTATGGCCGCCGGCTGGGCGCGCAAGAGCTGCCGCCCCATCTGATCCAGGCCGTGGTGGCGATCGAGGACCGGCGGTTTTTCGAGCATCCCGGCGTCGATTGGCGCGGCGTGGCACGGGCCATGGTCGTCAATCTGCGCCAGGGCCGCCTGACGCAAGGCGGATCGACCCTGACCCAGCAGCTGGCGAAAAACCTGTTTCTCACGCCCGAGCGTTCGATCGAGCGCAAGGTGAAGGAACTGATCCTGGCGCTGTGGTTGGAACGCCGCTTCGAAAAAGACGACCTGCTGTCGATCTATCTCAACCGGGTCTATCTGGGCTCGGGCACCTACGGCGTCGAGGCGGCAGCGCAGCGTTATTTCGGCGTCTCGGCGCGCGAGATCGATGTCTATCAGGCCGCCCTGCTCGCCGGCCTGTTGCGCGCCCCCTCGCGCTTCAATCCCCTGCACGACGCTGCCGCGGCGCGCCAACGCACAGAAGTGGTGTTGAACACCATGGCCGAGGCGGGGTTCCTGTCCGAGGCCCAGGCGAACGCCCTCAAGCGCCGCGGCTCCGTCGCGCTGCGCGCCTCGGCCGGGCCGGCGGCGGGTCCTGGCGCCGGCCGCAGCCGCCGCTATTTCGCCGACTGGGTGCTTGGCCAGGCGGCCGGCATCGCCGGTCAGAGCGGCAACGATTTGGTCGTCGAAACGACGCTCGCGCCGCGCTTGCAACTGCTGGCATCGCAGATCGTCCACCAAACGGACACCGGTGGCGCGCAAATGGCGTTGGTGGCGATGACGCCGGGTGGTGCGGTGTGTGCCATGGTCGGTGGCCGCAGCTATGGCGAAAGCCAGTTCAATCGGGCGACCCAGGCATTGCGCCAGCCCGGCTCGGCGTTCAAGCCGGTGGTCTACCTGCCAGCGCTCGAAGCCGGAATGACGCCGGACACGCCCGTCCTCGATGCCCCGATTACGGTCGAGGGCTGGACGCCGCGCAATTTTTCTGGCGGCTTTCGCGGCCAAATTACCCTGCGCGAGGCCGTCGCCCGGTCGATCAACACCACGGCGGTACGGGTTGCCGAAGACATCGGCCGCGATCAGGTGCTGCAATCGGCCCGGCGGCTGGGGATCACTTCGGAATTGACGGCCCACCCGTCGGTGTCGCTGGGCGCCGGCGAAGTGACCTTGCTCGACCTGACGGCCGCCTATGCGGTGTTCGCCAACGGCGGCAGAGCCGTTACGCCCTATGGCATCGTCGAGGTGCGCGCGGGCGACGATGTGCTGTTTCGCCGCCGCGGCCGCCCGGCCAGCCGGGTGGTGGCGCCCGAACATGTCGCGGCGATGGACCAGCTCTTGCGTGCCGTGGTCGACTGGGGTACCGGCCGCGCGGCGGCGTTCGGACGTTCGGCCGCCGGCAAATCGGGCACCAGCCAGGAATCCCGTGACGCCTGGTTTATCGGCTATACCGACAAATTGGTGACAGGCGTGTGGGTCGGTCACGACAGCGGCAACCCGATGGCGCCGGTCAACGGTCGGGCGGTAACCGGCAGCGGCATGCCGGCGGAAATTTGGCGCGAATTCATGCGCGCCGCCCATGACGCGCCCGCGCGCGGTTGTGGCTAGGCGAGCAACACGTAGCTCGAAGAAGCCGCGAGCACCGCCAGGGCGATATTGCGGAAGGTGCGTTCCGACGCCAGCGGGAACAGCCGCACGCCGACAAAAATGCCGACAACGAAGGGCACGACCAGCACGGCAGTCCTCCATAAGACGGCCGGGCCGAACAGGCCGAGCAGCGCATAGGTTACGGCGAGCCCGACCAGTACAATGGTGAAATAGCCGATCATGTTGGCGCGCAACACCACCGGCCGATCGGCCCCGGCCATCAAATAGAGGATAACCGGCGGGCCGCCGATGCCGGTGGTGCCCGAGAGCAGGCCGCTGACAGCGCCGACCCCGGCGCTGAGGGGTGTGGTTCGCCGCCCGCGGTAGCGCCAGCCCGACCACAATATGGCGACCAGAAGCAGCACGACGGCGGCAACAGCGCGGCGCACCACTTCGTTCGGCAGGGTAATGAGCAGCCACGATCCGGCGGGTATCAGCAGCAGCGCCGGGATGCCCATCAACCACACAGTGCGCCATTGTGCGTCGGGGATCGCCCGGCGCGTGAGTTGCACCGCCGGCACGAACTCGACCAGGGCGGCCACCGGAACCCCTATTGTCGGGCCCCACAGCAGGCTCAAGACCGGCGCGTTGACCATGGCCGAACCAAATCCGGAAAAACCGCGGATGAGTCCGGCCGCCAATAGCGTTGCTGCCGCGACCGCCATGTCCAGGCCCCACACCTCCGGCGGGATCGTCTCGAAGATTGCCGACATCTTAGACTAACTCGATCACTGGGCCGGCCGCGGCTTCGGCGTCGCTGGGATCGTGGGTCACCAGCAAGGTGGGAATCCGGTTGTCACGCGCATGGGCGAATACAAAGGTGCGGAAGCGGGCGCGCAAGTCCACGTCGAGCTTCGAAAAAGGCTCGTCGAGCAATAGCGCGCGCGGTTCTGACAGCAACGTGCGCATGACCGCGACCCGGCCGCGCTGGCCGCCCGACAGCGTGTCGGGATCGCGGTCGGCCATGCCCGCCAGGCCGGCCTCGGCGAGCGCGGCGTCGACCCGCGCGCGGCGCTCGGCGCGGTTGTTGACCGCCGCCGGCAGACCGAACGACAGGTTTTCACCGACCGACATATGGGGAAACAACAAATCATCTTGAAACAGGATGCCGACATGGCGCTGCTCGGGCGGCAACCCGTCGAGCGCCGCACCGTCGAGGCGCGCTTCACCGGATGCGGCGAATACCGGGGGCAGAGTGCCGCAGATGAAGGCCAATAAAGAGGACTTGCCGCAGCCGCTTGGCCCCATGATGGTGACGACGTCGCCGGCAGCAACAGCGACGTCCAGTTGTTCGAACAGCCGCGCGCCGTCGAGCGTCAACGAGACGCCGCAAAGCTCCAGCAAGCCGGCCGGACCGGATTTATTATCGTCTTCGCTCATCGGCTGATTGGTGCGCGCGTAATCTTGGGAGACCTAATCTAGGCGGTATTATCGGATGGCACATTACCTGTGCTTATGCCACCCTGTCATGGCTGCCGTGCAGACGTCCCTGACGGCAACGCTTTATCTCTCTCTGGCCGCTCGATAAGGGTATGTATAGCCGTCTGTTGTACGCCGTCCGGGAAACCGCTAACTCATGACCGACGCCACCGCTGCGAGGCCGGCAATCCGTTGGCTGCCGTTGATTCTATTGGTTGTGTTGGGCGCGTTATGGGGCGGCAATCCGGCGTTCTCGAAAGCCCTGGCGATCGCCGGTGTGTCGCCTTTCTCGGTGGTGTTTTGGCAGACATTCGGTGCCGGGGTCTTGCTGCTGCTTGTCTGCCTGGTGCGCCGCACGACTTTGCGGTTCGGTATCAAGCATCTGATTTACTTCGCCTTTATGGGGATCGTTGGGATCGACGTGTCCTACGTTACCCTGGTGTTCACCGTCGAGCGGCTATCGGCGGCCTATGTTTCGGTGCTCGTGCTGTTCTCGCCGATGCTCACCTATGCCATCGCGCTGGCGTTGCGGATGGAGCCAATGGTGCGAATCAGGGCCGTGGGCATCGTCGTCGGTCTGGTGGGCGCCGGTGTTCTGGTCATTCCGGAGGGCAGCCTGCCGGCTCCCGACCTGTTGCCGCTCGCCTTGCTCGCCTTCCTCACGCCTCTGGGATACGCCTCGGCCAACGTTTTCGCCGAGTTCGCCCGGCCGTCGAACACCGACCATGTGGCGCTGGCCATGGGCACGATGTTTGCTGCCGCGCTGGGGGCGCTGGTCGCCGGCCTAATCGGCGACAGTTTCTACCCGGCGTGGCAGAGTTTCGGTCATATCGAAACCGTATTGTCCTTCTTCGCCCTCTCGACCGCGGTCGCCTTTCTGCTGTTCTACGCGATCATCATCATGGCCGGTGCCGTTTATCTCGGGCAGGTTGGCTATCTTGTCACCCTGTTCGGGGTCTTTTGGGGCATTTTGTTCTTCGGCGAGGAACCGAGCGCGTGGCTGTGGCTCGCTGTTGTGCTGGTTGCCGTCGGCGTGGCGCTGGTGAATATGGGCAAGCCGAAGCCGGCGTCGAATACCAAGCGCACAGCACCGCCGTCGTCATGATGGGCATGTTTCAGGCGAGGGTAAGATGACGCCAAGTCCGGAAGCGGCGCCGCGCGGGGTCCCCTTACTGCCGCTGGTTCTGCTGTTGGCGCTGGGGACCTTGTGGGGTTTGAGCCCGGCGTTCACCAAATTCCTGGCGTTGGAGGGCCTTCCGCCGATCAATGTGGTTTTCTGGCAAACATTGATTGCCGGGACGGGATTGCTCGCGATGTGCCGGATGCGGCGCGTCCGGATCGGGCTGGACCGACGCCACCTGCTGTACTTTGCCGTTATGGGGGCTGCCGGAATCGCCTTGCCAAACTCCAACATGGTGTTTGTCGTCGGCCATATTCCGGCCGGTTTGATGTCGGTGATCATCGTTACCGCACCGGTTATTACCTATGTGGTTGCGGTCGCGATCCGCCTCGAAATACTGGATGTTCGGCGTGCCGGCGGCGTCGCGCTCGGGTTTATCGGCGCCGCCGTTCTGGTGCTGCCACAGGGCAGTCTGCCCTCGCCCGATATGCTGCCGTTCGCGCTGCTTGCCTTCCTTACCCCGATCGCCTGGGCGCTGACCAATGTCTACGCCGAAGCCGCCCGGCCGCGGGGCGCCGACAGCATGGTGCTGGCGATGGGAACCATGTACGCCGCCGCCATCACCGCATTAATTGCCGCCCTGGCAACCGGTTCGTTCCAGCCGATCTGGCGCGACTTCGACATTGGCAATCAGGCGCTTGTCGGTTACGGCCTGATCACGGTGGTCACGTTTTCCTTGTATTTCATCGTAGTCTCGCTGTCGGGCGCAGTGTACCTGGCGCAAGTTGGCTATATCACCACCATTATGGGGCTCGGCTGGGGCGCGCTGTTCTATGGCGAGGAGCCGAGCGCCTGGGTTTGGCTGGCGGTGGTGCTGGTGTTCGGTGGTATTGCCTTGGTCAACCTCGGCAAGGGAAGACGGCCAAGCGAAAAACACGAGACACCGGGAGACGGCGAGTCGTAACCTTTATCCTTGACGCAGGGAGGGAACATGTACGACGGCCCCATCATCGATACTCATCACCACCTCTGGGAGGTAAAGAACTACCCGTGGCTGCTGGCGCCAATGTCGCCGAAGATTTTCGGCGATTCCTACGAACCGCTGCGCCACGACTATCTGATAGACGACCTGTTGGCCGATTTCGGCAGCCATAACGTCGTCAAATCGGTCCACGTGCAGGCGCACTACGACCCGTCAAACCCGGTCGGCGAGACCCAATGGCTGCAGGCGGTGTCGGACCAGGCCGGCTTTCCCCATGCCATCGCCGGTCATGCCGATCTGGCCGACCGCGACGTCGAGGCGATGCTCGCCGCCCATTGCGCCTACCCAAATTTCCGCGCCATTCGCGACCTCGTCTACTGGCAGGCCGGCGACCCGGCGCGCCAGGTCGTCGACCGGCCGGACTATTGCTTGAGCGCGGAATTCCGCCGCGGCGTTGCATTGCTGGGCCAATACGGCCTGAGCCTGGAATTGCAGGGATTTCCCAACCAGTTCGCCTATTTCGCCGAGCTCGTCGGCGACAATCCGCGGATGAACTTTTGCCTGGTCCATGGTGGCTTGCTGACTGGCGATGACGACGCAAACTTCGACGATTGGCGCCAGGCGCTCGACGTCCTGGCGCCGCTCGAAAATCTTTTCGTGAAATGCTCGGGCGCCAACACCTTCAGCCGCGACCAACCCCGCAGTGCCGAACAGGTTGGCCGGCAGTACAACACCCTGCTCGACCTGTTCGGCGCCGAGCGGTGTTTTTTCGGCAGTAATTTCCCGGTCGAGAAGCTCAAAATCGCCTTCGACGACTTGATCGCCATCTGCAAACAGGCCGTGGCGGCGCGCCCGGAAGCCGAACAGCGCGCCTTCTTCCACGACACCGCGGCGCGGTTCTATCGCATCTAGATCGGCCGATTCTAGGCGGCGAGGGCGAAGTCGGCTTCCGTGAGGCGCTCGCTGGCGAGCGCAAGATCTTCTGCCGTCGCCGGCTGGAAAGGCGGGCGCACGTTGGCCCAACTTGCGTCGCCCCAATGTTGAGCGAGATAGGCCTTCATCGCCGGGATCGCTGGCATGCCGGCGAAGGCCCCGCGCAACTGAGTGAGATGGGCCTGTCGCGCGTCGGCGTCGGCGTCCTGCCAGTGGCGGTAGGTCTCGCCGGCGTAGGGCGCATTGACGTTCACCGTGGCGGATATGCAGCCGACCCCGCCCCGGCGCAAGGCCGGCACCAGGAATTCTTCCGAGCCCGGGAACAGGCGGAAGGTCGGCAGTTCCTTGAGGATCTGTTCCATACGCGGCCAGTCGCCCGAGCTGTCCTTCATGCCGACGATGGTGTCGGGAAAGGCCTCGTGCAGCCGCGCGACGAGCGATATCGGCAGTTCGAAGCCGACCTGCTGGGGAAAATTATAGAGGTAAATCTGCAGCGCCGGATCGCCGATGCGTTCGACGATGTTGGCATAGGCGGCAAACAGCCCATCTTCGCTGGGCCCCTTGTAATAGAACGGCGGCAGCATCAAGACGCCGCCGGCGCCGTTGGCGAGCGCGCGCTGGGTGAGGGTCACCGTGTCGGGAAAGGCGCAGCAGCCGACCCCGGCGATCAATTGCGCGCCGGTGATGCCGGCATCGGCCAGCGCGTCGAGAATCGCCAACCGTTCGTCGACGCTTAGCGAATTGGCCTCGCCGGTGGTGCCCAGCGGCGCGACGCCGTCGCAGCCATTGGCGAGCAGCCAGCGGTTATGGTCGACCGCGCGGTCGAGATCGGGCGCCAGGTCGGCGGTCATCGGCGTCAGTGCGGCGGCGTATACGCCGGTCGGCTTCGAATTATTGCTCATCGGTCACTCTCCTCGTATGGGATTTTGCGCTAACGTTTGCTGCGCGGCCAGCGCGCGCCTTTGAGCAAGGGCGCGCCGCTGCGTTTTTGTTCATTGAGCCAGTCGACGATGTGATCTTCCAGATCGTCGACGCGATCCTCGCTGATTGCCTTGCCGCGCACCGAAACGCCGGCCTCGTGCACGGTGTTGGGGTCGCCCGAGACCAGCGGGTGCCACCAGTACAAATCGTGCCCTTCGGCGAGTAGCCGGTAGGCGCAGGTTCGCGGCATCCAGTTGAGCGCGCCGGCGTTGTTCGGCGTCAGTTGCACGCAGTCGGGCACGTTGGTCGACCGGTTGGTGTAATCGGTGCAGCGGCAGGCCCCGAGGTCGAGGTAGCGGCAGGCGACGTTGGTCAGTGCCATTTCGTCGGTGTCTTCATCTTCGAGCTTGTAAAGGCAGCACTGGCCGCAGCCGTCGCACAGGGACTCCCACTCGCGGGCGTTCATCTCGTCGAGGCGCTTGGTCTTCCAGAAGGGTTCCGCGCTCATGCCGGCCTATCGATCTGCTTGGTCGATCAAATGGATGAAAGAACCGGATACCGTGCCGTCGACGCATCCGCAAGCGCCGAGATCGGCGCCGGCGGCGTTCTTGGCTTCGAACAGGGGCCGGCCCGGACCCTCACGCACCACTGTGGCGTAGTGGAACTCGTGGCCGCGGAACGCCGTACCTTTCTCACCCAAGGGGCTCTCGTCGGCGAGTGTTGCGACACGATAGCCCAGATGCAGCCGCGGTTCGGCAAAACTGGTTTCCACCGGCAACAAGCCGGCCATCGCGTGGGCCACCCCATCGCCGTCGGTCAGCCCTTCGCCCAGCACCATATAGCCGCCGCACTCGCCGAATACCGTCGCGCCTCGCTTTGCCGCGGCGCGCACGCCCTCGTGGAACGCCGTCGCGGCCGCCAGTCGGCCGGCGTGGAGTTCGGGAAAACCGCCGGGCAGATAAACCGCGTCGGCGTCGCCGGCGGGCGCCTGGTCGGCCAGCGGTGAAAACGGTAGGATTTCCGCGCCTGCATCGCGCCACGCCTCGAGTAAAGCGCTATAGGCAAAGCCGAAGGCGACATCTTGTGCCACGGCGATGCGCTGGCCCAACGGTGGCAGCGGCGGCGAGACCTCGCTGCCGGCATCGGCGTATCGCGCCGGCCGCGCAAGCCCCTGCAAGACGGCGAGGTCGACGGTTTCGACGGCGATACTGGCGGCGGTCTCCAGAAAGGGCTCGATTGCGTCGTGCTCGCCCGCCGGCACCAGCCCCAAATGGCGTTCCGGCAGGGTCAACGCAGAATCGCGCGCAATCGCCCCCAACACGGCGAGATCGGGGGTTGCCTGCGCGACTGCGGCGCGCAGCACTGCGCTGTGGGCGTCGCTGGCCACCCGGTTGAAGATCACCCCGGCGACCTCGACATCGTCGCGATGGCGGGCGAAACCGGCGACCAACGCGCCGACGCTCGCGGCCTGGCGGCCGGCATCGACCACCAGCACCACCGGCCAGCCGGTCAGTGCCGCCAGGTCCGCCGTCGAGCCGGCATCGGGCCGGCCCGGCAGGTTGACGCCGTCGAACAGGCCCATCACGCCCTCGGCCAGGACTAGGTCGGCGCCGCCCAATCGGCCGGCAATCAGATGGGACAGGGTGGCGGGACGCATCGCCCAGGGGTCGAGATTGACGCAAGATCGGCCGCTGGCGAACCGGTGAAACGCGGGATCGATGTAATCTGGACCGGCCTTGGCCGAGGCCACGTTCACACCGGCGTTGGCCAGCGCCCGCAATAGCGCCAGCGTGACCACGGTTTTACCGCTGCCCGAGGCGGGCGCGGCGATAATGAGGCCGCCGCTAGCCGGCATCGCGCGTTGTGTGCAGGCCGAGCGGATCGGCCTCGAGCACCCGGCCCGTCAGCGCGCCCAGCCAGTCGAGGCCGGCGCGCAGGCGCACCACCTCGCCAACCACAAAGAGCGCCGGCGGCGCGACCGCGTGGGCACGGCTGGGCGCCGCGCCCAGCGTGGTTTCGATTATTCGCTGCTCGCCGGTGGTTGCGGCGGCGACGATCGCCGCCGGCTCGGCGGCGTCGCGCCCGCCATCGATCAGGCGCGCGGCGATCTCGTCGAGATGTTTGAGCGCCATATAGAACACCAATACCGGCGCCCCGCGGGCCAACGCCGGCCAGTCGAGATTGTCGGGCACGTCGCCCTTGACGTTATGGCCGGTAACGAAGGTGACGGCGGTGTTGACGTCACGGTGGGTCACCGGAATTCCGGCGTAGGCGAGGCCGCCCGTTGCCGCCGTGATCCCGGGCACGACGCGAAAGGGAATGCCGGCAGCGACCAGGGCCAGCGCCTCCTCGCCGCCGCGCCCGAAGACGAACGGATCGCCGCCCTTGAGGCGCAGCACACGGTGGCCGGCGCGGGCGAGCTGCACCAGCCGGGCCGATATATCGGGTTGTTTCGGCGACGGCCGCCCGCCGCGCTTGCCGGCGTAAACCTGTTCTGCATTTTTGTTGGCGAGGGCGAGAATGCGCGGATCGACCAGCGCGTCGTAGACGACCACATCGGCGGTTTGCAGGGCGTGCGCCGCGGCCAGTGTCAGCAATGCCGGATCGCCGGGACCGGCGCCGACCAGCCAGACCCAGCCGGGGGCGAATTCGGGCAATTGGATCGCGGAAAACTCCATTGCCAGGAAGCTACCGCTCCGTCGCTGGCCGGACAACCGCTGCGCGCGCTAAAGTATTGCCGATGGTCGATTTACCGGAAACAGCGCCGCAGTCGCGCGGCCGCAGGCCGACTGGCGAGCTGCGGCGGGGGTGGACGACGGGCGCCTGCGCCACCGCGGCGGCGCGCGCGGCCTATGAAGCGCTGCTGACCGGCGAATTTCCCGATCCGGTGGTGATCCGCCTGCCACGCGGCCAGCGCGCAACCTTCGTGCTGGCGGAAAGAAACCTGGAAAACAGCGCGGCGACCGCCGGCGTGATCAAGGATGCCGGCGACGATCCCGATGTCACCCACGGCGCGGTGATCAAAGCGACGGTCTCGCCCGCGCCCGCCGGCGCCGGCGTGGTGTTCGCCGCCGGCGAGGGAGTCGGCACGGTAACCTTGCCCGGCCTGCCGTTGGCGGTCGGCGAGCCGGCGATCAACCCCAAGCCGCGCGAGATGATGGCCGCGGCGATCGGCGAGGTCGCGGCCGAGTTTGGCGTCGCGCCGGATATCACCGTCACGGTATCGATCCCCGGCGGCGCGGCGTTGGCAGAGCGCACCAGTAACGCGCGGCTCGGCATTGTCGGCGGGTTGAGCGTGCTCGGCACCACCGGCGTGGTGATCCCCTTTTCCTGCGCCTCGTGGATCCATTCGATCCACCGCGGCATCGACGTCGCCCGGGCGACCGGGCAGCACCATCTGGCGGCGGCGACCGGGCGCACCTCGGAAGCGGCGGTCCGCGACCTCTATGGACTGCCCGAACAGGCGCTGATCGATATGGGCGACTTCGCCGGCGGCCTGTTGAAGTATCTGCGCGACCATCCGGTACAACGGGTCACGCTGGCCGGCGGCTTCGGCAAGCTGTCGAAGCTCGCCGAAGGTCATCTCGATTTGCACTCCGGCCGGTCGAACGTCGATGTAGCCCGCCTGGCGGGACGGTTGGCGGCAATCGGCGCCGACGCGAAGACCGTTGCCGCGGCGCGAGGAGCACCGAGTGCCGGCGCGGTGATGGCGCTGGCGCACCAAACCGGTCTCGCCGAAGCGCTCGCCGATGCTATCGCCGCCGGGGCGCGCGAAGTTGCGCGCGCGGCCCTCGCCGGCGCCGCCGACGTCGAGGTCGTCGTCGTCGAGCGTGATGGAACGATCGCCGGCCGTGCCGGATTCTGACCAGCCACGTCTTTTGATCCTGGGCGGCACCACCGAGGCAGCCGCCTTGGCGCGGTCCTTGGTCGGGGTCTATGGCGACCGGTTGGCGGTCACCACCTCGCTGGCCGGTCGCACGAGCGCGCCCGCCGCGTTGGCGGGTGCGGTGCGCCGCGGCGGATTCGGCGGTGCTGCGGCGTTGGCGACGTACCTGCAAGACCGGCAGATCGACGCGGTGATCGATGCGACCCACCCCTTCGCCGCGCAAATCTCGGCCAATGCCGTCGCCGCTTGCGAGGCCGCCAAGGTGCCGCGATTGGTGCTGTCGCGCCCGTGCTGGTCGCCGCAGCCCGGCGACGATTGGATCTATTTCGATACCGTCGCAGCGGCCGCCGAGAGCCTGCCGCGGTACGGCCGGCGCGCCTTTTTAACCGTTGGCTGGCAAGAGCTTAGCGCGTTCGCCGCCATGGCCGACATGTGGTTTTTAGTGCGGCTGATCGAGATGCCAAGCGATCCGTTGCCGATCGCCGACTGCCAGGTCGTCACCGGACGCGGACCGTTTGCCGTGCAACAGGAAAAAATATTGCTGGAAACCCATCAAATCGATGTATTGGTGACCAAAGCGTCGGGTGGCGCGGCGACCGCGGCAAAGCTGGGGGCGGCGCGCCTATTGGGCCTGCCCGTGGTCATGGTGCGGCGCCCGCCGCCGCCGCCGGGCCCGCGGGTCGACAGCGTCGGCGCGGCCGCAAAATGGGTATCCAGCCAGTTGGGTACTTGACCCGATGTGCCGAGCCGGGAAAACTCAAGCCATGTGGCTACGATTGTTTACAATTATGGCGGTCGGCTTAGGCCTCGCCGGTCCCGCGGCGGCGCAGACCCAGCTATTTGCCGACGACCCGGTGATGGTCGCGGCTTACGAAAACAGGCCCGACGACATCCGCAATTTGCTGGTGCGCCGCGCGTCGACCACGGAAGCGGATTTTGACGGCAGGACGGCGCTCATTTGGGGGGCGATTCAAGGATCGTACGACGCCATCGAGGTGTTGCTCGAATTCCAGACACGGACCGATATCGTCGACAAGTTGGGCAATGGCGCGTTGTACTACGCCGCCGGCAACGGTCATTACGACGTCGTCGAATTGCTGCTCGAGGCCGACAATAGAATCGACCGGGAAAATCTCGACGGCCGCACGCCGCTGATGCACGCCGCCGAAAAGGGCCAGGCCGAAGTCGCGCAATTGCTCATCGAGCGTGGCGCTGACGTCAACCACACCGATTTCACCGGCCGCTCGGTACTCGACTTGGCGCGTAACAGCCGGTCGCGCCGCTTGGTCAAAGTCCTTGAACAGGCCGGTGCGCGTTAGGTTCTAGCCGCGCCGCCGCGGCCGCAGCACGTGGTGGTGGCCGGGGTCGTAGAGCTGGCTGTTGGCGAACGCGTCGGCGGCGTCGAAGTCGGCGGCGAGCGCTTGCCCGACCAGGATCAGCGCGGTCCGCGTAATGGCGAACGGTTTAACCTTGTCGCGAATGTCGGCGAGCGTGCCTTGGATAATTCGCTGGTCGGGCCAGCTCACCCGGTAGGCGACGACCGCGGGACAGTCGAGCCCATAATGCGGCGTCAGCGCGCGCACCACCGGCACCAGGTTGTTGATCGACAGATGGATCGCCAGGGTGGCACGGCTCTGCGCCAGGGTCGCCAGTTCTTCGCCGGGCGGCATGTCCGAGGCGCGCACCGACGTGCGCGTCAGAATGATCGTCTGAGCGACGCCGGGCAGTGTCAGCTCACGCCCGAGCGCCGCCGCGGCGGCGGCAAACGACGGCACCCCCGGCACCACTTCGTAGGGAATGTCGCGCGCCACCAGCTGGCGCATCTGTTCGCCGATCGCGCCATAAATCGACGGATCGCCGGAATGCACCCGCGCTACGTCCGCACCCTTGCCGTCGGCGTCGACCATGTGGGCGATGATCTCATCGAGCGTCATCGGAGCGGTATCGAGGACGGTGGCGCCGGGTGGCGCCGCGGCGACGATGTCGCTTGGCACCAGCGAGCCCGCATACAAGCACACCGGACAGCGTTCGATGAGCCGCTGCCCGCGCACGGTGATCAGGTCGGGCGCGCCGGGACCGGCGCCGATGAAATAAACCGTCATCCGGACTATCTCGCCATGGCGCGGTCGACACCGGCGCTCTTTGGCGCGTAACCACGTGGTGCGTAAGACCAGGTGTCGGCGCCGCGGCGCACGGCGCGGCTGCTGCTATTGCCGATAATGACCAGGCTCAGCATGTCGATGCCGTCGGCGGCCAGCCCGGCCAGCGGCATGATGTCGACAGTTTCACCGTCGCGGGCGAGGTTGCGGGCAACGATGACCGGCGTATCGGCGGGCCGGTGCGCCCGCAGAATATCGCAGGCAGCTGCTAGTTGGCGGCGCCGCCGCTGGCTTACCGGATTATAGAGCGCGACCACGAAATCGGCGGCGGCCGCCGCTTGCAAACGTTGTTCGATTGCCGGCCACGGGGTCAGCAGATCGGACAGCGAGATGGCGCAAAAGTCATGGCCCAACGGCGCGCCGGCACGCGCCGCGGCCAGTTGCATGGCCGAGACGCCGGGCACCACATCGATCGCTATCCGGTTCCAGGCGCGATTGTCCTCGCGGTCGAGCAGCTCGAAGACCAGCGCCGCCATGGCATAGATGCCGGGGTCGCCGCTCGAGACCAGCACCACCCGTTCGCCCGCCGCCGCCAGGTCGAGCGCCGCGCGGCAGCGCACTTCTTCCTCGCCCAGTGCGAAGTCGCGGCGGTGCTTGCCCGCCGCGGCGCTGCCGAGCAGATCGATGTAGGGCCCATAGCCGACGATGTGGTCGGCCCGGGCGATCGCCTGGTCTGCCGCCGGCGCGCGGTAGTCGGCGGCGCCGGGACCGGTGCCGACGATCGACAGGCAGCCGCGCGGCCGGCCCACGCTTGCAGCGTCGATTGCCGTCGCGCGGGCAATCGCGCAGGTGACTTGCTTGCCACGGACCTTGGGCACTGCCAGCGCACCAGAGGAACCCGCCGCGGCGAGCGCCGCGCCTTCGGCGACGCCGTGGCAACCGACGGCGCGGAACACCAGATCGGACGGCGTCGCCAGGCGCGGGGTTTCGGCTTCCAGGGCGGGCGCATCGAAAAACCGCACCGGCACGCCGAGATGGTCGGCGACGGCATGGACTGCCGGTTCGTCCATTTTCACATCGAGCGAGGTCACCACCGCGACCGATGGCGGCGCCAGGCCAGCCTGCTCCAAGGTTTGGTCGACCAGGGTGATCAAGGCCTGCGGGTCGGCGTCGCGTTCGCAGCCGACGCCCAGTGCCAGGCTCGGCGGATGCAACACCAGCTCGTCTTTCCTGGGCGGCGCTGCACGATCGGTGATGCGAACGGCAACGCTTCCCGCGTCGGCGAAGACGATTCCGCCATCGGCGAGCCAACTCGGATCACCGGCGTCGTGGCGCAACGCCACCGGTTGGCCGGCGAGCCAGGCCGCCGCGACCGTCTTTGCCATGTCCGGGTTGGCGACGGTCCAGCCGGGCGGCGGGTCGCCCAGCGCGCTGCCGCCGGCGAGGTCGCTCGCCGTGGTGATCGCCGCGGTGCCGCCCAATGTCTCTGCGATGTGCCGCGCCAGAGCGTTGGCGCCGTTGTGCCCACCCAAGAGCGGGACCGCCACTGAACTGTCCGCCGCGACCGCCACCACCGGCGGCTCGCTGCGTTTGTCGATGAGGTAGGGCGCCAAGGCGCGGATCAAAATACCGCTGGCACAAATACCGACGATGGCGGTACCGGCTGCGAACAGCCCGGCCAAGTGGCGGCCGACATCGTCGAACGGGACGTCCGCGTTGCCGGCACGGCCAGACAGGCCGTGTACGCGAGCACCTGGCAACTCGGGCGCCAGTCGGCGCGCCACTGCGGCCCCGTTGGCGGTCAGCGCCACCAGCGCGACGTTGGCTGGCAACTCTCTGTCGCTCATAACCATGCCGCGCCTCTCGTGTGCACCAGAACCATGGAAAAATAGGGCACGGTGTTGGCGTCCACCTCGTCCAGCGTAACGACGCGCTGTTCGCTCAGGGTCGCCCGCTCGATATAACGGGCGTTCTCGGCAAGGCCGAGGTTTCGCAACAAGTCGCGCACGCGGCCGAAATGGCGGCCGACCTTGATGATCGCCGCGGCGTCGCAAGTCGCCAGACGATCCGACAGGGTTGCATCGTCGAGCGGTGCCGGCAGCACGGTGAGCACATCGTTGCGTGCGGCGAGCGGCGCGCCCAGTGTTGCCGCACAGGCCATCAGCGATGAGACGCCGGGCACCACTTCGACCGGCCAGTGCTCGGCGAGACGCGCGAACAGGTACATGAACGAGCCGTAGAAGAAGGGGTCGCCCTCGCAAAGCACGCCGACATCCTGACCGGCGGCGAGGTACTCGCCGATCTCTCCGGCGGCGCGGTCGTAGACCTCTTGGGCGGGAAACCGGTCGGGTGACATCGGCGTGCGGATGATAATCTCGTGGGCGTCGGTGGGCATGTGCGGCGCGGCGATGCGCCGAGCCAGACTGTCGCCGGTCTCCGGCGCTGGGTAGGCGACGACCGGACAGGCGGCGA
>CAJICQ010000512.1_pt1 | contig 33784 bp, 36 predicted proteins | sample 9199721 | NCBI WGS metagenome assembly CAJICQ01 (sample SAMEA7708344, study PRJEB35096) | sediment metagenome | biome: marine neritic benthic zone biome [ENVO:01000025]; feature: sediment [ENVO:00002007]; material: shallow marine sediment [ENVO:03000034] sea grass bed [ENVO_01000059] ...
CGCCGGCATCGCCCGCGGCAGCGCGGGCGATGCGGCCGGGATCGGCAGCCGGCGGGTGGCGGTCCTGGGGGAACGGACGGACTTCCGCCAGGGTGCCTGCAGGCGTTTTAGCGGTGATGCCGGCCAAAGGACGGTCGGCCCTGGCTGAATTCCTCGGCGTCGATGTTGCCATCGCTATTGCTGTCCTTGCGGGCGAACCACCGCTCCATCGGCTGGTTCAATTCGGCCTGGGAAATTTGCTGATCGCCGTTGGTGTCAATCAAGTCGAAAAATGTGGTGGTTCCAAGGCGAATGAAGAAGGTGCCGCGGCGGCGGAATTCGTCGGCCGAAAGCTGGCCGTCGCCGTCGATGTCGGCGGCGCCGAGCAGCCGGCCATGTTCGCCGGCGATTTCTTCCTGGCTCACCACGCCGTCGCCGTTGGTATCGAGAATCGCCAGCTGGCGGGCGCTAAAGCGGGAAGGCCCTCCCGAACCGCCGTGGTGGCCGAACGCCGGCCGATCGCCGCCAGGGCCGGACCCTTGCGGCCCACCTTGCGCCAGGGCGGATGTGGCAAGGCCGATAACCAGGGCACCGGCGACGAAGCCTACCAGGCCGGATTTGCGGGGTAATGACATCAAGGTCTCCTAGAATGAAATATTGACTGACCTTTACACGAGGCCAGAGCCGCAATTCCGTCGAAGAGAGTTGAATTAAATTTCGAGCCGCACCGGCCACCATCTATTCGGCGACGCCGGTCTGCAGAAGCAGCCGGCCAAAGCCCGCCATCGGATCGGGAATGCCGTGGCGGCGCAGCGCATACCAGTAGGTCGCGGCATTAACCGAAACGATCGGCTTGCCATAACGCGCCTCGAGATCCTCGATCAGGGCGACAATGCCGAGCGCGCCGCCGACATGTAACAGCGTGTCGACATCGTCGTGGTTAATCTCGTCGAAGCCGGCGTGGATCTGGTCGACCGTCACGTTGATGATCTCTTCCGATTTCTTCACCCCCAAAGACGTGGCGTAGGGGACCTCGAAGCCCGCCGCCTCGTAATAGGCTTGCGCGCTCTTCGAGTTCTCCGCCGACATCGGCGCCAATACACCGATGCGCTTGGCGCCGATTGCCGTGAGCGCCGCCTCGGTGGCGTCGGTCGCCAGCACCGTCGGCGTTCCTTGCGCTTGCGCGGCAAAGGCGGCGCGGAAGTTGTCCTGCTGGGCACGCGACCACGCATGCATTTCCAACGACACACCGCCGATGATCACATCGGGCCAGCACAGGAGACACCCGGGCACCGCGTCGAGGATGGCATCGGAGGCCTTGTCGTGCGCGGAAATATCGAAGCGGTAGATCTGGTTGTTGATACCGTCGGGGCGCATAGCCTCGTATTCGGGCTGCATGTTGGCGTTCTGCAGCGGAATGATGATGGCGACTGTCCCGCGGGGACCAAAGCGATCGGGCATCTAATTACTCCTAAATTGCCACCACACAGTAGCTCAAAAACCGGGACCGGCGCACAGCCGTTGAAATCGTTACTTTCCTCGACTCGGCAAAACCGCGACGCTTTGGCTCTCCACGGGCGCAATTCTAGATTGGACACCGATTTTGCCGGCCATCGACAGGCCGGCCGATCGACAAGGGAGACCGAACCATGAGCATCGACTTGCTGTATCTAACGCTGAGCGCCGGCCTCTGTGCCGTCCTTTGGATCCCCTACATTCTGTCGCGGATTCAAACCTGGGGCCTGATCAATGCCGTCGGCTATCCGGAAAATCCGCCCGAAGTGCCGGCATGGGCTCAGCGGTCGGCCAAAGTGCATGCCAATATGGTGGAAAATCTCGCGCCGTTCGCAGCGCTTGTGCTGGTCGCCCAGGTGGCCGGCGTCGCCAATGAGACCACGGCGCTTGGTGCGGCCATCTTCTTTTGGGCCCGTGTCGTCCACACCGCGGTCTACACCTTCGGCATTCCGTGGCTGCGGACACTGTCCTTTGCCGTCTCCTGGATCGGCATGGTGATAATTTTCATCGAGATTATCGTCTAACCACGCGTCCGCGCATCGGCGGATGGCAGAGACAGGGCGAGGAAGATGACAACCTATTTTTGGTACGGCGCTGCGGCGTTCGGCGAAATCGCCGGCAGTTTTGCGTTTTGGGCATGGCTGCGCCTGGACAAAAGTGTGCTTTGGACGATACCGGGAGCGATCTTGCTGATCTTTTTCGCCGTCGCGCTGACCCGGATCGACTCCGTTTTCGCCGGCCGCACGTTTGCCGCTTATGGCGGCGTCTACATATTCTCGTCGCTGCTCTGGCTTTGGGCGGTCGAGGGCGTTCGGCCCGACCGGTGGGATATGATCGGCGGACTGGTCTGCATCGCCGGTGCGCTAATCATCCTCGCCGGTCCGCGGACGGCGGCATGACGTCGTAAGAGATGTTCATCACAGCGCGCGTGCCTGCGTTGGTATAGTAAAAAAAAAAATCGAGAGTGGTTCTATCGGATGGATGTGTGGAATTGCCAGTGCATGAGTCAGATCATGGTTAAATTACTGCGAAAGGAAGCATGATGGCCAAGCAAACGCCGGTCGATCCGGTTGCCTTGCGCGAAGAGGTTAAAGCGAAATATCAGGAAGTCGCAGTCGATCCGTACGCGGAGTATCATTTCCATACGGGCCGTCCGCTGGCCAAGCGCCTGGGCTACGACGACGCCATGGTCGACCCGATGCCCGATGCCGCAGTCGAGTCTTTCGCCGGCGTCGGCAACCCGTTTTCGCTGAGAACCCTGTCGCCGGGCGAGAAGGTCGTAGACATCGGCTCTGGCGGCGGATTCGATGTATTTATCGCCGCCCAACAGGTCGGCCCCGAAGGCCAGGTGGTCGGCATCGATATGACCCCGGAGATGCTCGACAAGTCGCGCCAGACGGCGCAGGAAATGGGGCTGTCCAATGTCGAGTTCCGCAACGGGCTGATCGAGGAGATGCCGATCGAGGACGGGTGGGCCGACATTGTCATCAGCAACGGCGTGATCAATCTATGCGCCGACAAGGAATTGGTCTTCGACGAAATCCGCCGGGTGCTGAAGCCCGGTGGGCGCCTGCAATTTGCCGACATCGCCAACGGCGCGCCGGTACCCGAGGCGGCAGTCAAAGATATCGATTTATGGACTGCTTGAATCGCTGGCGGCGTTCCGTGCGAAGGCTGGCAAGCGTTGATGGAGCAGGCGGGTTTCGTCGATATCCAAATCGGCCCTCCGGTCGATACCTTCGGCGGCGCCGGCGGCGAGACTAACGCGCGGCTGTTCGAAGTCTACGGCTACGCGTTTTTGGCGCGCAAACCGGGCTGATCTATAACGCCAAGAGATGCGGTTTCGCCCGCTTCGACGTGGCCGCGATCTCGCTTTGCCTACTGCCCGATGTTAAGCTCGGCGCGATGCCGTCGGGCTGGCGCTGTGCGGTCGCCGACGCCAGGGAGCCATCGCGATGAAACCGGAAGAAGTGCTGCAACTGCCGCCAAAGGTCCTGACCCAGGATCAGCGGGCATTCTATCATGCCAACGGCTATTTGCTGTTAGAGCGTTTGATCGATGCCAAAACGATCACACGGCTAAATGACGTGACGGACGCCTTCATCGAGCGCAGCCGCGGCCACAATGAATCCGACCGGACGTTCGATCTCGCGCCCGGCCACAGCGCCGAAAACCCCCAGGTGCGCCGCCTCAAGCGGCCGGACGAACAACATCCGCTGTATTGGGAAGTCGCAACCGGCCTGATCGCCGACGCGGTCGCCGATCTGCTCGGGCCTGATGTGATCTACCATCACTCCAAACTGAACTTTAAATGGCATGATGGAGACGATCGGGTTGGCTGGCACCAGGACATCCAGTTTTATCCGCACACCAACTACAGTCCGCTGACCGTGGGAATCTATCTACATGATACTGGTCCCGGGGACGGACCGGTAACGGTTCTGCCCGGCAGTCATGAGGGGCCGCTTTACGACCAGTACGACGGCGACGGCAACTGGACCGGATGCCTGTCCGATGCTGACGCGGCCGGCCTCGACACCTCGAACGCGGTCACGCTGGAAGGACCGGCTGGATCGGTGACGATCCATAATTGCCGCACCGTGCACTCTTCGCCGCCCAGCGAAAGCGCCGACGGGCGCCCGCTGTTATTACACGCCTATGCTGCCGGCGACGCGTTTGCCTATACGCCGCACCCCGATCCCTCGGTGCACGCCTACGAAGTGGTCCGCGGTGAGCGGGCGCGCTGGGCGCGGCACGATCCGCGGCCCTGCCTGGTTCCGCCCGATTGGTCGGGTGGCTATACCTCGATATTCTCCGCGCAGGCCGGTGAGGACAAGACGGCGGCGGAATAGCCAAGCCGGACCCACAGAGGGAACAGATCAATGAAGACAGTCACGGTCACGCCGGAACAGATGGTCGAGCGGATCTCGCGGTTCGACGCGCTGGTGCCAATGCAACAGCAAAACCCCGACTCACTTCCGCCGGAAGCAATCGAGGCGATAACGGCGCCACGGCTCTATCCGGTTATGTCGCCCAAGGAGGATAACGGTCCGTGGGCCGACCCACCGATCGAGATCAATGAAGGTATTTCTATGCTGGTCGCCGAGTGCCAGCCGGGCGAGGGACCGCCTTTGCACGCCCATCACCGGACCCACGAAATTTTCACCGTACTCAAAGGTGCATTCAAGATTGCTTGGGGCGATCACGGCGAGCAGGAAGTCACGCTTGGGCTCTACGACACTATCGCCGTACCGCCCGGCTGCCACCGCCGGTTCGAAAATGTCAGCGACGAGCTGGGCTATCTACAGGCTATCATTTTGTGCATCGGCGGCGGCGACGACTTCAACGACATCACCTATCCGCCGGAGATCGGCGCAAACCTGGCGGATAAGTACGGGCTGCAGATCCTCGACGAGATGGCCAAGATCGGCATCACCTTCGATTCCGAAACCGAGTAGCCGCTATGACGGCGCGAACGCCGTCTTCAGCGCGCTGACCGCCTGTTGCACCGCCGTATTGGCCTGGTCGGAAAAGCCGCCAAAATTGAAGAAGCCGTGCACCACGCCCTGGTACAACTGGTACTGGGTCGGCACACCGGCATTGCGCAGCTTCGACGCATAGGCCTTGCCTTCATCGCGCAACGGATCGATCTCCGCCGCAATCACCATGGCCGGCGCGAGACCGCTATGGTCTTCGGCATGGATCGGCGAGGCGCGCGGGTCGAGCCGGTTGTCGCCAGCGTGCATGCCAATGACCCATTGCAGCGTGCGATCGTCGAGGAACAGGGTCTCCTCGACGCGCGACGGCGATAGGCCGGCCATATCGGTCATCGGATAGATCAGGATCTGTAAAAGCGGTTGGGGGGTGTTGTTGCGTTTGGCCTCCAGAGCGACCGCGGCGGTCAGATAGCCGCCGCCGCTGTCGCCGGCAATTGCGATCCGCGAAGGGTCACCGCCAATCTCGCCAGCGTTCTCCTGCAGCCAGCGAAATGTCGCATAGCAATCCTCCAGCGGCGCCGGGAACGGGAATTCCGGCGCCAGCCGGTACTGCGGCACGACGACAAGACACTGGGCATCTTCAGCCAGCTGAGTATTTGTGCCCTCATAGTCTTCCGGCGACAACAGGCAGCAGCCGCCGCCATGGAAGTAGGCGAGGACCGGCCAGGGATCGTCGCCCCCTTCAGGTGCATAAACCTTACAGCGGATATCGCCGCGCGGTCCGGGGATGGTCATCTCCTCATTGCGCGCTAGATCGCGGATCGGCGGGTTGACCGCCCGCCATAGTTGGCTGAACCCCTCGCGCGCGGCCTCGAGGCCCATATCAACTGGGTGGGGCGGATTTTCAGCAACGAGGTCGTCGACGAACTTTTTGATCTGCGGATCGACATACATAACGCTCTCTCCTGTGTTCGCTTTTATGGCGCAACGTTATTTTCGCCATTGTTCGGGATATGGCGTGCCGCAGTCAATTGCTTGCTGCCCGACAGCGAAAATGGGCGCGGTTGACGCGCCACGGTTGCCATTGTCTAACGTTGTCCCGAACCGAGATTTCTCTGCCAGGAGTGACCCAACCATGTCGACCTATCTGGAATTCGACCCGTCTGAAATCGACCGGCGGGAAGTCTATCGGCTGCTGACCGGATCGGTGGTTCCGCGGCCGATCGGTTGGGCCTCGACCGTCGACAAGCAGGGCCGGACCAACCTCGCGCCGTTCAGCTTTTTCACCGTCGTCTGCGTGGTGCCACCGATGATCTCGCTGACCATCGCGCGCAATCCTGACGGTTCGGAGAAGCACACGCTAAAGAACATCAAGGAAACCGGCGAGTTCTGCTTCAACGTGGTCACCGAACCGGTGTGGCAGGAGATGGTCGACTCCGCCAATGCCATCCCGGAGGGCGAAAGCGAGTTCGAAGCGACTGGCCTGACTCCCATTGCGGCGGTCAAGGTAAGTGCCCCCCGCGTGAAAGAAGTTCCCATCCACTTCGAGTGCAAACTGCATCAGGTCATCGAGCTGGGTCCGCACAAGCATCCGCTGGTGATCGGAGAGGTGGTCTACTTCCATGTCGACCCGGACTGCATGACCGACAAATACATCGACATGAACAAACTCCAGCCGATCGGGCGCTTGAACGGGTTTTTCTACTCAAAGCTCGGCGAGATCTTCGAACGCGAGTTCCACGACGGCCAACCGCGTTAGGCCGGTTCTATACGCGGCGCACGGCCCCTCTCCCATGGGGAGAGGGGTTTTGGGGTGAGGGGGTATGATACGTCCGTCTCTACTCGGCAACACCGTAAACCCTCACCCGGCTCGCTGGCGCCCGCCACCCTCTCCCTCAGGGAGAGGGTCGCTTTTTAGTACGGCGTGGCCTCCTGCTGGCCGAGCGAATTGATCAAGACCTGCTCGCTCGGTGCCGGCTTGCCGTTCACCCGGTCGAGGCACCAGTCGGCCAGCATGGTGTACCAGTTTTCGCCGAGATAGGCCGCCGTGCCGCCGCCGATGGCGTGGCGCTCGCCCTCGTAGAAGACCAGCTTCTTCGGCACCTGTAGCTTCTCGACGAAATCCTCGCTGCATTCGATCGGACTCAGCTCCTCGTCCTGTCCGGCCTGGACCAGGATCGGGCATTTGATCTGATCGACGATGGGATCGAGCGAGAACTCGCTGATGAATTCGTCGAACGCCGCTTCGTCGTCGTAGTTGCTCATGAACATGAAGCGCAGCTTGAACGACGGCGCCGCCATGTTGAAGATCGTGTAGCAGCCGGGCTCGTGACAGACGAAGCTCAGCGCTGCGCCTTTTACCTTGTCACCGAGCTGGGCCGCCGCCTGGGCGCCGAAGAACGAGCCGAAGCTGATGCCGAAGATGACCAGCCGGTCGGCATCGATATGCGGTTGCTCGATCAGCCAATCGTAGACTGCCTGAGCGGCATGCATGTGATTGTCCTTGGTCACATAGACCCCGTTGACCGGACATTCGCCCTGACCCGGCCCGTCATAGACGAAGCTCGCCATGCCGCGCTCGAGCATCTTGTCGCCGTACATCGAGCACATGATTTCCTTCGAGCCGTCCATGCCGTCGATGCCAATGGCGCAGGGAAATTTCTCGCCGTCCTTGGGTTCGTGGGGCAGGGCGAGGTAGCCCGGCAGCACGCCCTCGCCGAACGGAATCTCGACGCGCTCGATCGGCCGCGGGGCGTATTCGATGTATCTCTTGTAGCAATCGACCATACGGCGGTCGTAGTCGATGTGGAGATCGCTGGCCTCGAAGATCGGCCAGCGTGCGGCGGAGTAGAGCAGGGAGGCGATGAAGTAGCTCTCGCGCGCCGATACGAAGCGCTCCTGCTCCTCGAACGCCTTGGCCTTGGCTTCGCGCCGCCGCGCCGCACCGGCGAATTCGCGATGCATATCGGCGAACTTCTTGGTGCGCATGCCGACGGTGCGAAAATCGCCGACCGCGTCGGGTCCGCACGGAAACATCGTGTAGCCCAGGCGCGGCTGATCCCACTCCATGCCAACGCTGGAGATGATGGCGTCGAGGATCCAGCGCTGTTCCGCCCAGCGTTTCATTTTTTGTTCGGTGAAGGCTCGCATCATGGTGGTTTCTCCCCGGTTTGCTCATTGCTTGTTGTTGTATTTAGCGGCGCTAGCAAAGCACACGCGAGGGGACGTGTCAGGCCAAAATGCAGCCCTCTTGGCAGCCTAGCCACCACGCCAAGACCTGCTAACATTGCTCGTCTTATTGGCCTCAGTTGAGGAGATGTTCGATGCGGATACCGGCAGGCGTGCGCCACCAGGAAATGAACCCGGGCAGGCTGCCCGGCCTGTTCCTCAAGCAGTTCCGTATGTCGAAGGTCAGCCACGGCGAGACCATGGTCCTGCTGTCCGACATGACCACGCGGCCCGAATATGTCGAAGCGGCGTTCGCCGCGGCCGACGAATTGGGCGCCGACGCCTACGAAATGCGGGTCAATATGGTGCCGTCGTGGACCAAGGTCGGCATCGATACGATCGGCCGCACCAAGGGGGTCAAGGACGCGCTGATCGCCGCCGATATCGTGGTTGCCCTGCACATCCCGCTGTTCACCAGCTGGCTGCGCGAGGTCATGAGCACCGGCACCCGCTTTCTCATGATCATCGATGCGCCCGACGACCTTGAACTGTTGCTGGCGCCGAAAGGCCTCAAGGAAGCGGTCAAGCACGCCCACGAGCGCCTGGCGGCGACCAGGGAAATCCGCGTGGTCAGCGATGCCGGCACCGATCTCACCTATAGCTGCGGCGACTACCCGGTGATGAGCCAGTGGGGGTTCTCCGACGAACCGGGCCATTTCGACCATTGGGGTGTCGGCCATACCCACACCTTCCCCAACGAGGGCAGCGCCAACGGCTCCGTCGTCATGGCGCCGGGCGATATCGTCATTCTGCCCTACTGCCGCTACGTGCAGGACGAAGTGCGCGTGGAGATCCGCGACGGATTCATCCGCAAGATCGACGGCGGCCTCGACGCCAAGCTGATGACCGATTGGCTGGAAGACAACAAGGTGTCGGAAGACGATCTCGATCCCTATGCGGTATCGCACCTGGGCTGGGGCCTGAATCCGCAGGCGCGCTGGTACAACATCGCGCTCAATGGCGACGACCCCGAGCGCTCCCACGCGGCAGCGCGGGTATTCCCAGGCAACTTCCTGTTCTCGACCGGTCCCAATACGCAAGGCGGCGGCACGCGCGACACCAAGGGCCACTACGACGTGCCGATGCGTGACTGCACGGTGATCCTCGACAATGAGGTTGTCATCGACAAGGGCCGGATCGTCGACGAGGCGATGATCGTCGAGCGCGAGGCGCGGTAGATGCCGCTGCGCGATATCGGCAGCTACCCGCCGCAGGAGCCGTTTTCGGAGATCGGCGCAAAGTACAACGTCGAGGTGCAGAAGCTGAGCGCCGGCATCGACGGCGATTGCTTCGCCTACGGCGACGATCCCTACCAGGAGGTCGCGGTGTTCACCGCCGATCGCCCTAATGGCAGCGTCCTTGCCTTCATGCATGGCGGCGGCTGGGTCAACGGCTACAAGGAATGGCCGGCGTTCATGGCGCCGGCGCTCAACGACGCCGGCATCACCTTCGTCAGCATCGGCTACCGGTTGGCGCCGCAGGTCACCTGGCCGACCGGGGTGAAGGATGCGGCCAGCGCGGCGCGGTGGATCCACGACAATATCGCAGACCATGGCGGTGACCCGTCGCGCCTGTTCATCAGTGGGCATTCCGCCGGCGGTCATTACGCGGCCTGGCTGGCGGTACGCGACGACTGGCAAGCCGACGCTGGCGTGCCGGCCGACGTTATCCGGGGCGCGCTGCCGGTATCCGGGGTCTACGATTTCACGCCCGGCAACGGTATGGCGATGCGGCCGCGGTTTCTCGATAGCGAGGGCGCCGACGACCGCGACGCCAGCCCGCTCTTCACCATTGCCAACACGCCACCCGCGCTGCTCTCGTGGGGCGATAACGATTTTGCCCACCTGATTCCGCAGGCGGAAAAGATGGCCGAGGCCCTGCGCGCCGCCGGCGCCGACGTGGCCACGCTCACATTGACGGGCTGCGACCATCTCGGGGCGTCGTACGACTGCGGCAAGGCGGACGGTCAATGGCTGCCGGTCGCCCTCGAGTGGATGGCGTCGCGTTAAGCCGCGCCGGATATTATCGTGCGGATTCTGGTCACCGGCGCAAACGGAATCACCGGCCATGATCCTCGGATGCCCAACGATATCGTTCAGCGATTTCGCCGAGCGGTTCGCCCAGCGCTAGTTATCGATGCCGGCGTCGAACTTGAAACCGATATCGTTCATCCGCGCCACCGTATCCGCGCCGAACTGCCTGGCAATTTCTTCGCCGAGACTGGGCGCGAAGGCGACCTTATCGAACTCGTCTCCTGCCGGCGTCTGAATGACGACGAACAGATACCCCGTCTCATCGGAAATATTGGCGAAATTGCGGTTGACGCCAGGTGGTACGGAAATGAAGTCGAGCGGCTCGAGAACGGTGCTGTGTTCGCCATTATCGCCCCAGGAGATTTTGAACCGGCCGCGCACGCAGAAGAAGTTCTCGACCGTGTTTTCGTGGGCGTGCAGACCCGGATTATCGCCGGGCGGACACTCGGCAAGGGATATCGTAATCCCCGGCGCGCCTTTTACCGGTGCGATACTATTGCGGCCGGCCCAGCCCTCCGGCGACATCACCGGATAGACGCTCTTTGCCGAGACCATCTCCATGGCTTCCGGTGGAATTCCCTTCGCATCGTTTTGCGTCTGCTTGTAGGGCTTCAACTCGCTGAACCGGGCGGTGCGCCGGCCCATTTCCTCTTCCGATACCTCAACCGTTTTCATCGTGGGCTTCCTCCAACTGGTTTTGCCCGAGATAATGGACCGGTCCCCAAGCCGGGTCAAAGGGGTTTCGGAGGTTGCGAGGTCAAACTGCGATGATCCTGATTAGCGGTGCAAACGGTACGGCAGGGCGCGCACTTCTTTGCCGCGCTGAGGCCCGGCCAGCGGCAGCAACTGGCCAACATGTACGACCATATCGACCAGTTCGGCACGGCTAACTTCAATAACGATGTTTTAGAAATGTTAACCGGTGAAGCCTCGACGTCTTACGGCGAATTCGCCACCGAACTGGCGACGGCAGCATCTGACTTTGAGAGCTGATCTGCGCGCTCGCGGTACTACAGTATGATATTCGACCGATCGATCTCCTTTAGCGGGCAAAAACCGCTGCCTTCACCCATTAAGATTGACCCTGACCCGCCTGTGATCGCGAAAACCCGCGCCTTTTAACCAATCGTTGATCAATTCACCGGTATTTTGCGACTGAACCGAAATGGGGCCGAAATTAGCGGCCGCCAGTCCGGTTTGGGCAGCAACGATCGGAAATTATGACCGACAACGAAAACCTGCGAAATTCGGATACCGGCAACGCCTGCGTCACCGAGCGAGATATGCTCCTGAGCGCATTGGACACATTGGCCGGTGGCCTGATCATAATCGACTCCGAACAGATTATCGTCGCGGCCAATAAGCTGGCGGTCGAGTTGTTAGATATACCGGAATCATTGGTGAAGCCCGGATCGCGCTTTGGCGACTTTGCACGCTTCGCCGCTGAGCGCGGTGACTATGGTGACGGTGATGTCGACGAAAATTACAACCGCGTTATGTCGCTCCTCGACCATCTTGAACCGTACGAGCTGACGCGCCGCCGACCGGACGGTGTGATTCTCGAAATACACGGAAGCCCAATTCCGGGCGGCGGGTTTGTCACGCGGTTTCGCGACGTTACAGCGGAGAGACAGCAACAGGCTGATTTGGCCGACGCGACCCGGTCGAGCCAGCGTTTTAGGAGATTTTTCAAGCTATCGCAGGAAATGATGGGTATCGCCGGCCAGGACGGCCGTTTGCATACGATGAACGACGCCTGGACCGAGCAGTTGGGCTGGACCAGCGAAGAATTGGGCGCCAAGCCGTTTATCGATTTCGTTTCCATCGAGGATAGGGCGACCGTCAAGGCAGCACTCAACGATCTGGTATCCGGTAAAAACGCGGCTGAGTTCGCTGTTCGGTTTTCCTGCAAGACCAGCGACGCGCGCTGGCTCGAATGGCACGTCGCGCCGGATAGTGACGGGCAGCTCTTCTGTGTCGTACACGATGTCAACGAACGCCGGAACTATCAGCACGATCTCGAGCAGGCGCGCGCGGCTGCGGAAACGGCTGCGAGTTCCAAGGCCGATTTCCTGGCGACAATGAGCCATGAAATCCGCACGCCGATGAACGGTATTATTGGTATGGCCAATCTGCTGCTCGACACCGACCTTGAAGCCGAACAACGGCACTATGCCGAATCGGTCGTCGACTCCGGCCAAGCGCTGCTGGAAATCATCGACGACATCCTCGACATCTCGAAGATGGAGGCCGGCAAGCTCGAGATCGACAAACAGGATTTCAACGTCGAGAAAGTCGTTGGGTCGGTGATCGATGTGGTGAAACCGCGGGCGATTGAGAAACGGCTCGAATTGGCGACCTTTATCGCACCCGAGGTCGCGAGGTGGGTTCATGGTGATTCCGGAAAGCTTCGGCAAATTCTGGTCAATCTGCTTGGTAACGCGATCAAGTTCACCGACGCGGGCGCGGTTTCGGTCCGGATAACCATCGATAGCGAACACGATCAAGAACAGAACCTGCGTTTCGAAGTCAAAGACACCGGAATTGGCATACCAAATCAGGCGCGGTCCCATCTCTTCAAGCGATATAGCCAAGCCGATTCCTCGACCACGCAAAAGTACGGCGGAACCGGCCTCGGACTGTCCATCTGCAAGCAATTGACTGAAATGATGGGCGGCAAAATCGGCTTCGAAAGTGAAGCAAATGTGGGCAGTACGTTTTGGTTCACTTTGCGCCTCCCCAGCTCAGAAGCTCCCGAAGAAAAAACCGCCAGCATTGAAGACATCCCCGAGTCACCCATGAAAGATACTTTACCGATGGCTGATACCAACACCGCCACTGTGGATCAGCAGGGCACGAGCGAGCGCGATAAACCCAGTGCTCTGCGCGTCCTCCTGGTCGAAGACAATGCGGTCAACCAAATGCTCGCCATGGCCATACTGAAAAAGGCCGGCCATCGGGTTGATTTGGCGACCGACGGCGTCGAAGCGGTCGAGAGCGTGAGCCATAACGTCTACGATGTGGTGCTGATGGATATCCAGATGCCGAACATGGATGGCCTCGAAGCGACCCGGCGCATTCGCGCCATGGATGACGCGACCAAAGCCGATGTCTACATCGTCGCCATAACCGCCAACGCCCTGTTGGGCGACCGCGAGACCTGTCTTTCCGCGGGCATGAACGATTACCTGCCCAAACCGATCGATCAGAAACGCCTGCTTGGCGCGCTCGAAGTCGTGGAATCGGAAACGCCCGCCGGACCGGAACTGGAGCAGGCGGAAGATGACAAGCAAGTGGTGTTCGACGAGGCGGTTTATAGCCATCTCGTGGAGACCGTCGGCGGCGACGCGGCCGCCAATATGGTCTCCATAACCATCGCCAGCGCACCGGCTACGATGGCCTTGATCCAAGCCGCCAACGCCGAAGGCGATCTCGAGAAAATGTATCGTGAGGCGTACGATATGGGCAGCAACTTCAATAGCCTCGGCGCCGCTCGCCTCAACGCGCACATCATCGAGTTGACCGGGGCGTGCCGTGACGGACGCACCGCGCGCGCCAGCCTGCTGGCGAATCAAATGCCCGAAATACTCGACGAAGCGGTGGCGGCGATCAAAGATAGCGTGGGTACATCGGTCTCCCGGGTCGCCTAGCTCAGCCGTGCGGTCAATCGCCCGGCAGTAACGCCGGCATCATCGAACAGGCCTCTTCGACAACGTAGCCCGCCGCGGTCTCGGCACGCAGCTGCAGGTCATCGCGGTCGCAGGCCATGCTGGTCAGCCACTGCAGATGCCCCAACACGTTGCCGTCACCCAACGACGCCCAAATATCTTCCGACGCCAAATCTTCGTTCGTTAGATCGCAAACCCGCATCGCAAACGGCGGCGGCGCAATGTGGACAACCCACGGTCCGTCGTCGGTAACGGTGGTGTCGCTTTCATGGAGCACCCCAATCACAAATCCCAAGGGTATATCCTCGAGTTGAATCTCCACCGACGACGGATTGAAGCCGCGCGACTCGAAATTCAGTCGCCGGGCGACTTCCTCGTCGCTGATCGCCTCGATGGCCGATCCGACCAACTCGGCGACGGTTCGCGGATCGGCCTGACGCGGCTCGAGAAAGACCAGGTTTCCCAAGGCAAACCGACTATCGAATTCCAAGGGGAAATATAGATCGCTCAATTCGCCGCTCGGCAGCGTATCTTCCGGCCGGTGGATGACACGCATGATGAATCCAGGATCATCCAGGTGGATGATCCAGACGTCATCGCCGTCGTCGGAAAAGTCGGGCCACCCGAATAAGCGCCCTACGATAAATTCCGCCATGGGATAGGGGTGCCAAAGACACCGCCGCAGCGCAAGCGCAGAATGCATTGATTTAGACGGGCGCACCGGTTCATATACAAACGCAAGCGCACTCAGATGCGCTAAGGCGGCGAAACAGGGGGGATTTCACGTGAAAGCACAGATTCTGCATAAAGCCGGCGACCCGTTCTCGTTGGAAGAAGTGCCCGATCCGACGCCGGGTCCCGGCGAGGCGGTCGCCAAGGTACTGGCCTGCGGCTCGGGCCTGACTATCCACCACATCAAGGCAGGGCGCGGCCAGGCAAACTTCCCGATCATCATCGGCCACGAGATTACCGGGGAAATCGTCGAAATCGGCGCCAGCGAGGCCGGCAGCGGCGGGTTGTCGGTCGGCGATCCGGTGACCGCGTATTTCTATCTGATCGACGGCGAGGACAAGTGGACGCGGGCGGGCCGCGAACCGATCTCGACCGTCAATCGCGGCTATATCGGCCGTCAGATCGACGGCGGCTACGCCGAATACATCAAGCTGCCGATCCGCAATTTCATCAAGCTGCCGGAAGGGCTCGATTACAAGAACAAGCCGGCCGATGTCGGCGTAATCAGCGATGCCATCGCAACGCCCTATAAGGTGCTGCAACGCGCCCGCGTCGCGCCGACCGACACCGTCGCCGTGTTCGGCGCCGGCGGCGGCCTCGGGGTTCATCAGATCATGATGTGCAAATGGGCTCACGCCAACGTCATCGCCGTCGACGTCATGGCCGACAAACTTACGGTTTGCAAAGAGCTCGGCGCCGACATGGTGGTCGACGCATCCGAAGACAATGTCGTCGAGCAAATCTTGGAGCTGACCGAGGGCGCCGGCGTCGATGTGGCAATCGACTATGTGTCGACCACCAACACCCAGCAACAGGCGGTCGACAGTCTGGGCATCGGTGGCCGGTTCGTAACGTTGGGCGGGGCGGGGCAGCCGTTCCAGGCGCCGGCGCCGCAAATGCTGTCCAAGGAGTTGGAGCTGTTGGGCAGCCGCTATTGCAGCCGCCAGCAGGTCATCGAGTCATTGGAAATCTGCGCCCGTGGCGACGTCTGGCCGCTGGTCACCGAGACCTATCCGCTGGAAGAGGCCGAGACCGTCCACCAGCGCCTCGACCAAGGCCTGGTGACCGGCCGGGCAGCGTTGATCATCGGCGATTAGGACGATTTGAACCAACAAGCGTTGGTCGAGTTCGGGCCTCGCCCTTCGACAAGCACAGGGTGAAGCCCTCATGGTGAGCTCGTCGAACCATGAGGGGTTTTGGCAGTGATTGTGCGCTGGTACTAGTCGGCTTCGATTGGATTGCGCAAAACACCGATCTTCGAGATTTCCACCTCGACCGTGTCGCCGGCCTTCATCCACAAGGGCGGCCGGCGCGCGGCACCAACGCCGCTCGGCGTGCCGGTGACGATGACATCGCCGGGCGCGAGCTCGATGAACGTCGAGATGTAGTTTATCAACTGCGGCACGTTGAAAATCAGATCGTCGACGCCTTCGTGCTGAACCACTTCGCCGTTGAGCCGTGTCTCCAGCGTGAGTTCGGACGGGTCGGGAATTTCGTCGGCGGTGACCAGGCACGGTCCAAAGGCGCCCGAGTGAAAAAAGTTCTTGCCCGGCAGAACTTGCGAGGTGTGACCCTGCCAATCGCGGATCGAGCCTTCGTTGTAGCAGCTGTAGCCGGCGACATAGTCGAGCGCCTCGCTCTCCGGCACGCGGCGTGCGGTCTTGCCAATGATGACCGCCAGTTCGCCTTCGTAGTCCAGGCATTCGGATTCCCGCGGCAACAGCATCGGCTGGCCATCGCCAACATGGGTTTCCGGCCAGCGTGCAAACAACATCGGATGGGGCGGAATCGGATTGCCGGTTTCTTGCGCGTGCTTGCGGTAGTTCAGTCCGGCGCAGATGATCTTACCCGGATTGGTGATCGGCGGCAGCATGGTGACGTCGGCGAGGGGAAAATCGGACGTCTTGCCACCGCCACCGCCGAAACCGGTCTTCAGATACTCTTCGACCTTGGCTTTGGCCGCGTCGCCGGCCGCCAGATAGTCGCGCAGGGTAGGCAGCGTGGTGATGAACTCGGCGCCCAGGTCGATCACGCCGCCATCGGGGCCGTAGAGGCCCCAGGTGTCCCGGTTCACATAGCGAAAACTGATGAATTTCATAACCTTGTTTGCCCTATCTAATCTGTTTTCTAGTTTCGTGCTTGGACTTCGCGCAGCATATTGCGGGCGATGACAAGCTGCTGGATTTGCGACGTGCCCTCGTAGATGCGCAGCAGCCGAACGTCGCGGTAGAACCGCTCGATCGGGTACTCCGCCATATAGCCGGCGCCGCCGAATATCTGCACCGCCCGGTCGGCGACCCGGCCGACCATTTCGGTGCAATACAATTTGCAGCACGCCGCCTCGGTACCGATGGGCTCGCCGGCATCGAACCGCTGCGCGGCATCCATCACCATGGTGCGCCCGGCATAGGCCTCGGTGCGGCTGTCGGCGAGCATCGCCTGGACCAGCTGGAATTCGCCGATCGGCTTGCCGAACTGGCGGCGCTCGCTGGCGTAGCGCAGGCACTCGTCGATCAGTCGCTCGGCCATGCCAACGGCGATCGCGCCGATATGGAGGCGGCCGCGGTCGAGCACTTTCATGGCGGTCTTGAAGCCCTGGCCGGCGACGCCGCCGATGATCGCACGTGCCGGAACCCGGCAATTTTCCAGGATTACATCGGCCGTGTGGGCGCCCTGCTGGCCCATCTTCTTGTCCGGCGTGCCCACCGAGAGCCCCGGGATGTCGCGCTCGACGATGAAGGCGGAGATGCCGCGCGCGCCCGGTTCGTCGGGATCGGTGCGCGCCATCAGGGTGAAGATGCCGGCATGGGGGGCGTTGGTGATGTAGCGTTTGCTGCCGTTGAGTACGTAGTGGTCGCCGTCGAGCCGTGCCGAGGTGCGCAGCGAGGCGGCGTCGGAGCCGGCTTCGGGCTCGGTTAGCGCGAACGAGGCGATCAATTCGCCGCTGGCGAGTTTGGGCAGATAGTGGGCTTTCTGTTCCTCGGTGCCGTCGATCACGATGCCCTGGGAGCCGATCCCCACATTGGTGCCGAACACCGAGCGGAAGGCCGGCGAGGTCCAGCCCAGTTCCAGCACCACGCGGACTTCCTCGACCATGCTGAGGCCAAGCCCGCCATATGCGGTCGGGATCGACAGGCCGAACAGGCCGAGCTCGCGCATTTCGGCGATCAGTTCGGGCGGCACCGCGTCGTTGGCGGCCACGTCGGCCTCATGGGGCACCAGCCGCTCGCGCACGAACCGGTGCACGGTGGTCAACAACAGGTCGAGGGTTTCGCTATCCATCGCCATCGCTTTTCAAGCTCAAGTTTGCCGCAACGCCCGGTTATATCGGCATTGCACCGGGCGACCAATGACGAAAATCGCCGCCGCTCATAGAGGTGCCGGCGGGCGCTGGACTTGCTATGCTGTGAGGCCATATCAAGGCCATTGCCGAGAACGGAGGAAAACGAATGGACGTTCCGATGCGGGTCCCCGAACCCAACGACGTGAAATCGCCCGCTTATTTCGCGCACATCGTGCTGTACACCAAGAAATTCCAGGAGATGGTCGACTGGTATTGTCATTTTCTCGGCGCCGAGGTGACCGGCGCTTCGCAAGGTCTGGCCTTTCTGACCTACGACGACGAGCATCACCGCATCGCCATCATCGAAATGCCCGACTACAAGGACCGCGAGCCCAATACTGTCGGGATGGCGCATTTTGCCTACACCTACGCTTCGCTTGGCGACCTGATTCACCAGTACGAGCGGCTTAAGGCGTCGGACGTGCTGCCGGCGCGCACGATCAATCACGGGCCGACGACCTCGATGTACTACCGCGACCCCGACGAAAATGCGGTCGAAATCCAGGTCGACAATTTTCCTTCCGTCGACGCCCTCAATGAATGGTTCGCGACGGGCGAGTTCAATCGCAATCCGATCGGCGTGACCTTCGATTTCGAAGAGGTCGTGGCGCGCCACAAGGCCGGCGAGCCGGATGACGTTCTGCTGCACCCGCGCGAGGGCGATACCGCGGCGCTGCTCTCAGCCACCGACAAATAACCTAAAAGGACGATAATCGATGGGAATGCTTATCGACGGCGTGTGGCGCGAAGGCGACAACGCCCACCTGATGCGCGAGACCGGCAAGGACGGCGCCTTCCAACGCTCCGAAAGCCAGTTCCGCAACTGGGTCACCGCCGACGGCTCACCGGGGCCGACGGGCGAGGGGGGCTACGCGGCCGAACCGGGGCGCTACCACCTCTACTTGGCGCACACTTGCCCGTGGGCGCACCGCACGCTGATTTTCCGCACGCTGAAGAAACTCGATAACGCGATTTCGGTTTCCCTCGCGCTTCCCGGACGTCATCCCGGCGGCTGGACCTACGGCGACGATCCCGACTACCCCGATTGCATTCCCGATACGGTCAACGGCTTCGAGCATTTGCACGAAGCCTATTCAGCCTCGCAGAGCGATTACACCGGCAAGGTCACGGTGCCGACCTTGTGGGACAAACAGACCAGCCGGGTGATCAACAATGAATCGTCCGAGATCATTCGCATGTTCAACTCGGCGTTCGACGCCCACACCAACGCCGGCGAGGACTACTACCCCGAGGAGCTGCGCGACGAGATCGATGCGATCAACGAGGTGGTCTACCACACCGTCAACAACGGGGTTTACCGCAGCGGGTTCGCCACCTCGCAGGAAGCCTACGAGACGGCGGTGACCGCGCTGTTCAAAACCCTCGACGAGCTCGAGGTGCGGCTCAGCCAACAGCGCTACCTGGTCGGTGACCGGCAGACCGAGGCCGATTGGCGGCTGTTCCCCACCTTGATCCGTTTCGACGCCTGCTACGTTGGCGCCTTCAAGTGCAACCTGCGGCGTCTGAGCGACTATCCCCACCTCACCAATTACACCCGCGAGCTCTATCAGGTGCCCGGCATCGCCGAGACCTTCAGCTTCGACTACGCCAAGAAAAACTATTACGGCATCGAGCGGGTCAACCCGAACGGCATTGTTCCTTTGGGTCCGGCCAATATCGAGGCGTTTTACCGCGAACCGCACGACCGCGATCGTTTCGCGGCGAAGCATTAGGGGGCAGGAACATGGATAAGGAACGCTTCGAGAAGGGCTTGACGGTACGCAAGGAAGTGCTCGGCGCCGAGTATGTCGAGCGCGCGTTCGAGAACATGGACGATTTCAACCGCGACTTTCAGGAGCAGATCGTAACCGAGCTCGGTTGGGGCGGCACCTGGGCGCGGGGTGTTCTGGAGCGCCGCGAGCGCAGCATCCTGAATTTGGGCATGCTGGCCGGCATGGGCCGGCTCGCCGAGTTCGAGACCCATTTCCGCGGCGCGCTGCGCAACGGCATGAGCCAGGATGAACTGAAGGAAATCCTCATGCAGATCGCGGTCTATTGCGGCGTACCCATGGGCATGGAGGTCTTCCGCATCGCCAAACGGGTCCTCGACGAACAGAAGTAGCCGCCGCACCCGCCGCAACCCGCGACAGCAATCTTAAAAATTTATCAACAAAGCCGGCTTTTAGCCGGTTTTGTGCCGGCCGCCGCACACATAGCGTTAAGGGTTTATCCCTAATGTTGCTCGCACTTTACGAGCTTGGGGCGGACCACGTTTCTGATGGAAAACTCAGACTTTGCCGATATCCTTAAAAAACACGTGCTCTGGGTGAATGAGCGGCGGGGGGGAAACCGCGCCGACCTGTCACTGAAAGATCTACGCCGCTACAACTTCGACGGCATGATCCTGACACGGGCGAAACTGGCCGGCAGCAATTTCTCGGACTGTTCCATGCAGCGCGCCAACCTGGTGAATGCCGACCTTTTTGCGGTGATGCTAAACGGCGCCGACCTGAGCGATACCAAGCTCGACGACGCCGACATGCGGGGAGCACACATGCGCGGCGTGAACCTGCAAAACGCCAGCCTCGTCGGCACTGACTTGCGCGGCGGCGCGTTGCTGCTCGGCGCGGATGCGGAGAAAAATGGCATCGACAATACTATTCTCGACTATGCAAATCTCGACCAAGCCAACATTGCGGGCGCCGATCTGACCGGGTCATCGATGCTCGAGAGCAGCATGCGCGGCGCCAATATGACAGGCGCCAATCTCACCTCCGGACAACTGAACAACGCCGACATGGATGGGGTCAATCTGCGCGGCGCCAATCTGTCCAAGGCCAACCTCTCCGGCGTCAGCCTGGTCGGCGCCGATCTGACCGGGGCGATCTTGGCGGAGACGAATTTATCGGGCGCCAATCTCGAGGATGCGGTACTCGACGGGGTCGATCTCGCCAACGCCAAGCTCGACGGCGCAAAGATCTCGCGTCCAGCGAGCGATTTTCCGAAAAACATTCAGGATATTCTGAAGCGCCATTTCGAGTGGATCGACAGCGATGGCAAGTCGGGCGAGCGCGCCAACCTGACCAATGCCGATCTTGAGCGCATCGATCTACCGGGTATGGAGTTGAACGGCGCAGTGTTGAAAACCGCGCGGATGAGCGGCGCCAACCTGCGCGGCAGCAGCTTTATCATGACCGACATGACCGAGATCAAACTGGTCGGGGCCGATCTGTCCGACGCCGTCCTGCAAGGGTCCACGCTGGAGCATGCCGACCTGCGCACGGCAAACCTGTCCGGCGCGCGTTTGATCGCCATTTTCCTCAAAGAGGCGAAAAACAAAGAAGGGGGCCGTCTCTGGCCGGTAAACTTGTCGGGCGCGGATCTGTCGGGCGCAAATTTGGTCGGCGCCGATCTCGGTAACGCGCGCCTAACCGGCGCCAACCTCGCCAATGCCAACCTAAGCAACGCCAACCTCAAAGAAGCGGTGCTCGATGAGGCGATCCTGGCGGGCACGATACTCGACGGCGCCAACCTCGACGGCACCAGCATGGAAAACACCCGCGACACGCTGCCTGATGCGGACGGCGAGTCCGACGACGGGGAATATGTCGACGACGGCGACGCGGTCGCGGCAAACGCGTGAGCTAGCCACCTGGGATTGCCAGGAACCGCTGGCATTTTTTTTGCCGCTTCTCATAATAAATACCTTGAGTATCGCCGCCGGCGCGGGCAAGTCATAGGCTCGTCTTTCATGAGACAGGGAAGAGCAGCGACATGGCCAAGGCATTCGCAAGCGCCGCCGATCTGGCGCCGAAAAAGGTCACCTTCGACAAGCTCGCCGACGGCGTCTACGCCTGCACCGCCGAGGGCGATCCCAACACCGGCGTGATCGTCGGCGACAACGAAGTGCTGGTGTTCGACGCCCAGGCGACGCCGGTGATGGCCGAGCGCATCGTCAAACGCATCCGCCGGGTCACCAAGAAGCCGATCAAGTATGTCGTGCTGAGCCACTATCACGCGGTGCGCGTGCTCGGCGCGTCGGGCTTCGGCGCCGACGAGATCATCACCAGCGAGGCCACCCGCGAGCTCATCGCCGAACGCGGCGCGCAGGATTTCAAGTCCGAAGCCGACCGCTTTCCACGCCTGTTCGAGGCGATCGAGACGGTGCCCGGCCTGACCTGGCCGACCATCACCTTCAAGGACGAGATGACCCTGTGGCTGGGCAAGCGCGAGGTGCGCATCATCCACCCCGGCCGCGGCCACACCAAGGGCGACACCATCATCTGGCTGCCCAAGGAGCGCATCCTGTTCGCCGGCGATCTGGTCGAAGCGCACGCCGCGCTCTATTGCGGCGATGCCCATCTGAGCGACTGGCCGGACACGCTGAAATATCTGCGCGCGCTCAAGCCGCGCAAGCTGATCCCCGGCCGCGGCCCGGCGACCAAGACGCCCAAGCAGTGCGAAGCAGCGTTCGATCAGACCGAAGGCTTCGTCCGCGACCTGTTCCGCCACGCCAAGTATGGCGTCAAGAACAAGCTGTCGCTGAAACAGACCTTCGACCGCGCCTACAAGCAAATGACGCCGAAATACGGCGACTGGGCGATCTACGAGCACTGCATCCCGTTCAATGTCGGCCGCGCCTATGACGAGGCCGGCGGCCTCGACCATCCGCGCATCTGGACTGCGGCGCGCGACAAGGTGCTGTGGCGTGAACTGCAGGGATAGGCGGCAGACACCCGCTCATCCTTCGAGACGCGATCTTCGATCGCTCCTCAGGATGAGGATAGAGTGGACGAAACAACTTAAACCCTCATGCTGAGGAGGCGCGCAGCGCCGTCTCGAAGCATGAGGGTATGTTAAACCTCCCGATTGCCTTCCGGCGAAATTCCCTCCCGCGCCGCCGCGAGCGCCTCGGCGAGAACCGCGCCGTCACCGATATGATTGGCCAGCAGCAGCACCAGTTTGGCGTTGAGCAGGTCGCTTTGCGCGTCGCTGAGGCCGTCGTGGGCCTCGATCAGCGCCTGATAAAAATCATCGGGCGCATCTAGTCCCAGCTGGGTTCGCAGGTCTCCGGGCACGGTTGGTCTCCGCTAGTGTTTCGCCAGCGCCCGGTCCAGGGCGGCTGCGATGTTTTCGGTCCGGCAGGCCCGCCAGCGCGCAGCGACATGCTGGTCGGGTCGCATCAGATAGCCGGCGCCCGGCGCTCCGTCGTAGCGATGGGCGGCGATGCCCCACTGGTCGATCAGAGCGCCGTCGCCAGCGGTTTCGCCACGCCGGACTATACGCAACAGCCGCACCGCCGGTTGCAGCCCGGCCAGTTCGGGTTGCAGGCGCTGCCAGTCGGTCTCGCCGTCGTCGAAGGCGAGCAGCACGAAGTCGTTGCCGAGTTGATCGATCAGCCAGTCGCGCTCGTCGGGGGCCTCTGGGCTCGACACCGGCGCATCGACCGCTGGCGCGCCGGGTGGCGGGCCGTGCTCGAAGGCGTCGGCATCGGCGGTGCTGAGCGGTGAGCCCCAATAGGTCGCCGGAGTCGACAAGCGCCCGCTGTTGACCAACCGGCGGGCGAATTCGTGATGCCGCGCCAGGTCGAGAACGGCGTCGCGGAAGGTCTGGCTCACCTTGCTCTTCGGCGTCATGAAATCGGTGCTGCGGGTCGAGTTCAGAATATTCTCGTCGGTCGCCGGGATGCGCTCGGCATCGTAGCTGTCGAGCAGCGCCTCCGGCGCACCGCCACCGGTCACCAGCGCCAGTTTCCACGCCAGGTTATCGGCATCCTGCAGCCCACCGTTGCCGCCGCGCGCGCCGAACGGCGAGACCACATGGGCGCTGTCGCCGACGAAGAATATCCGGCCGTGGCGGAACCGTTCCATACGCCGGCAGGTAAAGGTGTAGACCGAGGTCCAGACGATCTCGAAATCGATATCGCCCAGCATGCGTTGCAGGCGCGGGATCACCCGCCCGGGTTTCTGCTCTTCCTCCGGGTCGGCGTCCCAGCCGAGCTGCATGTCGACCCGCCACACGCCGTCGGCCTGCTTGTGCAGCAAGGTCGATTGGCCGTCGAAGAACGCCGGATCGAACCAGAACCGGCGCACCGCCGGGAAATCCACTTCCATGCGGATATCGGAGATCAAGAACCGGTCCTGAAAGACGCGGCCGGCGAAGTCGAGGCCGATCGCCCGCCGGATCGAGCTGCGCACGCCGTCGCACGCCAACAGCCAGTCGCACTCCAGGGTGTAGGCGCCCGCCGGCGTGTCGACCGCAACGTCGACATGATCGTCGAACACAGCGACGTCGCCCGCCTGATGCTGCCAGCGCAGATCAATCTGCGGCAACGTCTGCGCGCGTTCGATCATGCGCTGCTCGAAATGGAACTGCTGCAGGTTGATGAACGCCGGGCGGTGATGATCGGGTTCCGGCAGCAGGTTGAAGCTGTAGATCAACCGGTCGCCGTGAAAGACCTCGCCTTCGTTCCAGGTGACGCCCTGATCGACCAGTTGCTCGCCGATCCCCAACCGGTCGCAAATCTCCAGGCTGCGCTTGGCCCAGCAGATCGCCCGGCTGCCGTCACTGACGTTCGATTTGCCGTCGATGACCACGACCGACACGCCGTGCAAGGCGAGATCGACCGCCGCCGTCAAGCCGACCGGTCCGGCGCCGACAATCGCCACGGTGTGGCGCCGCCGCTCGCCGGCCAATTCGGGGCAGGGGGTGAACGCAAACTGTGCCGGATCGGGCGTGGCGGACATGAGATCGGCGGCCGTTCGCGCCGCTGCTTACGTAAAGGCTTTGAAGGTGATCAGCGTGAAGGTGTCTTTGACGCCGGGCAGGGTCTGAATGCTGTTGGTCACGAAGTGTCCGATGTCGACATCGTCGGACAGATAACACTTCATCAGCAAATCGTATTGGCCCGAGGTCGAGTGAACCTCGGATACTTCCTCGACTTCCAGCGCCGCCGCATCGGCCACGTCGTAGGCGCGACCGAGTTCACATTTCACTTGTACGAAAATCGTTTGCATGGCGGCAGATTACCGACTGTTTGCCCGCCATGCAGCAGCTAATTTAGCGCTGCAGGAAGTCGGGCACGTGATCGCCCATGCCCAATTCCGGGGACTCGCTCTTTTCACCGCGGCGCTTTCCTGTGCGATCTTTGGGTTTGCCTTTTTCCGCCGCCGGGGCTTCAACGGCCGGTGTCGGCTCGCTCTTGCCGGCGCTTTTACGCCGGCCGGACCTACGTTTGCGTGGCGATTTCCGGTCGTCGCGCGCGCTGTCTTCGGCGTCGGCATCGGCGACAACGCGCAACTGATCGGACCCGCCCACCAGTTCGATCTTGGTGCCGATCAGTCTCTCGATCTGCTGCACGTACTTGCCGTCGGCGGCGGTCGCCAACATGATCGAATGACCCTCTCGGCCGGCACGGCCGGTGCGGCCGATCCGGTGAATGTAATCTTCAGGGTTCATCGGCACATCGAAGTTGAACACGTGGCTCACGTCGGTGATGTCGAGGCCGCGCGCCGCGACATCACTGGCGACCAGGATCGCAATCTCGCCGGCACGAAATTTTTCCAGGGTTACCGTGCGATCCGACTGCGGCATGTCGCCGTGCAGCGCCGCCGCGTTAACGCCATGCCGGCGTAGCGATTGATCGACGACTTTGACATCGCGCTTGCGGTTGCAAAACACGATCGCGGAGCGAACATTCTCTGACTTGATCAGATCGCGCAGCGCCTGGCGTTTTTCGGTGAACCCGCCTTTGACCTTTACCATCCGTTGAACCACGGTTTCGGCCGCCGACGCCGCCGGTGCGACCTCCACCCGGCGTGGCTCCATCATGTAGGAATCGGTCAGCCGTTGGACCTCCGGCGGCATCGTCGCGGAAAACATCGCGGTCTGGCGGATCGGCGGCAGCAGTTTGATAATGCGCTCGACGTCGGGGATAAAGCCCATATCGAGCATCCGGTCGGCCTCGTCGACGACCAGAACCTTGATGTCGGCGAGCAGTATTCTGCCGCGTTCGAATTGATCGAGCAGGCGTCCGGGCGTAGCGATCAAGACGTCGACGCCGCGGTCGAGCTTTTCGTTTTGCTCAACAAATGAGACGCCGCCGATCAGCAGCGCCATCGACAGCTTGTGATTTTTGCCATAGATCGCGAAATTCTCGGCAACCTGGGCGGCCAGTTCGCGCGTCGGTTCGAGGATCAACGACCGCGGCATGCGCGCACGCGCGCGTCCCGCCGCCAGAATTTCGATCATCGGCAAGGTGAAGCCGGCGGTCTTGCCGGTTCCGGTCTGGGCGATGCCCAGCACATCGCGTCCCATCAACAGATGGGGGATTGCCTGTGCCTGAATGGGTGTTGGTTCGGTATAGCCGGCGTCGGTAATCGCACTCAGCAAATCGGGACTTAATCCGAGGTCTTCAAATGTCATGTGGTCTTTCAAGTTAAACAAGTGTGCGGATGGTTGCTGCACTGCACATAAATCGGTGCTGCAGGGTTAAATGTCCAGCCTTTATTTCCCGCCCTTCTGCGTAATTGGAGCTTATAGCATCAGTACCGGACCATCGTGAACCGGCGCGGGCACATAGTTTGTTAATTTGGTTAATTTTATATTTCAATCGTTTGAAAGTAGATGTTGAGTGTTGGTATGAATTTGATCCTGGTGCCTGGGCTGCTATGCGACGCTGAACTGTGGGCCCATCAGACGCGATTCCTTGCCGACGCCGCCGATTGCCGCGTTGCCACGGTCAGCGAAGCCGATACGGTCGAGGCGATGGCGGCGGCCGTTCTTGCCGACGCCCCGGATCGCTTCGCGCTGGCGGGGCTGTCGATGGGCGGCTATGTCTGCCACGCCATCATGCGCCAAGCGCCGGAACGAGTGATCAAACTGGCGCTGCTCGACACATCGGCGCGCGCCGATACGCCAGAACAGACCGAACGGCGGCGCCAGCTCATTGCGATGAGCGAAATCGGCAAATTTCGCGGCGTCACCGACCGCCTGCTACCGCTCTTTATCGCCGCGGACAAGCTCGACGACACGGATCTGACCGCACGGGTCAAAGCGATGGCCGAACGGGTCGGCGCCGATGCCTTCTACCGCCAGCAGACCGCCATCATGGCGCGCCCCGACAGCCGCGGCCAGTTGGCGGACCATGACCTGCCCACGCTGGTCGTATGCGGTCGCCAGGACGCGCTGACCCCGCTCGACCTGCATACGAAAATGGCTGCCGCGATTCCGGCGGCGCGCCTGGCGGTGATCGAGGAGTGCGGCCACTTGTCGGCCATGGAGCAGGCGCAAGCGGTCACGGCGTTGCTGCGCCAACGGCTGCTCTACGACTGTTAACGGCGCGGGCTGCGCGCGCAACTTAGCAATTATAGCAGTTCGTTCCGTCCCCTCGTCGATTCGGATTATCGTCTGGGAACAGGGCGATTGCCAGCTGGGTCATCAGCCCGCGAAATTGTTCCGTGTCGGGCCCCGTCACGCCGCTGGCGCGCGCGGTCGCAGTTGTCAGGAAGTTGCCACCGCCACCGTAGCAATAAACGCCGGTGACGGTCAGCACGCCTCCGGTGTCGGCCGGCTTCGCAGTCTCAGCCGTGCCCGAACACAAGCTCTTGGCTTGCTGGATGTTGGCAAGGTTGAAGGCAAGGACGACCCTGCGCTTGCGAGCGTCTTCTTGCTTGGGATCGGTCGACAGATTTAGCGGCGGCCCGAAATTCTGGCCCTTTAGGCTCGCCAGAACCGCCCGATCGAATTGATCCTTCGGCATGTCGAACGGGTCCCCGACAATGATCGTCCGCAGCTCATTTTTGCCTGTCGCGACGACATAGAGCTCTTCCGGCAAGTAACCGAAGGAAATATCGACCCTCGATACCGTCTGATTGCCGGCGCACGCCGCCAGGCTCACCGCCGCGAACACCGTCAACAATCGTGAATTTAGCCGAGGAAATCGCAGTTTCATGATTAGAACCTGTCTAGCTGAACACTCTTTGATCTATTACGTCTCAGCTTGAATAACAGATCATGTGAGAAATTATTTCATCCGCCAACACGCGAATGTGAGCGATGCGCGGGTGGCGGCCGGCGAGAGGGTTAGCCTGGCATCACACGTCGACGTCGTCGACGAAGCGGGCGTTTTCCTGGATGTAGGCGAAGCGCTTTTCCGCCTTGCGGCCCATCAGTTGCTCGACCAATTGCGCCGTCGCCTTGGCTTCCTTGGCCTCGTTCTTGTTCTCCGCCGTCGCGCGCGCCAACTTGACCTGGATGAGCACCCGTTTCGCCGGGTTCATCGTGGTTTCTTTGAGTTGCGCCGACGGCATTTCGCCGAGCCCCTTGAAGCGGCTGATCTCGACCTTGCCGGGACCGGCAAATTCTTCGGCCAACAGCCGCTCGCGCTCCTTATCGTCGATGGCGTAGTGAACCTCGCCGCCGCGCGACAGGCGGTAGAGCGGCGGCACGGCCAAATACAAATAACCGCCCGTAACCAACCCCGGCATTTCGCGATAGAAGAATGTCATCAGCAGCGAGGCGATGTGGGCGCCATCGACATCGGCGTCGGTCATGATGATGATGCGCTCGTAGCGCAGCTTGTCGAGATCGAAGGTCTTGCCCGAATTGCAGCCCAGCGCCTGGATGAGATCGCGCAGTTCCTGGTTGGCCGCCAGTTTATCGGCGGTGGCGCTAGCCACGTTCAATATTTTGCCGCGCAACGGCAGGATCGCCTGAGTTTCGCGGTCGCGCGCCTGCTTGGCCGAGCCACCGGCGCTGTCGCCCTCGACGATGAACAGCTCGGTTCCCTCGGCGGTGCTGCGCGAACAATCGGCCAATTTGCCCGGCAAGCGCACCTTGCGGGTCGCCGTCTTGCGGGCCAGCTCGCGGTGCTCGCGCCGCCGCCGCCGTTCCTCGGCGCGCTCGATCGCCCAGTCGAGCAGCGCATCGGCAGTCCCCGGATCGGCCGACAGGAACAGATCGAAATGATCCTTTACCTGGGCTTCGACGACGCGGGCGGCCTCGGGCATCGACAGCCGCTCCTTGGTCTGCCCTTGAAACTGCGGTTCGCCGATGAACAGCGACAGCATGACAGCAGCGCCGTCGAAAATGTCGTCGGCAGTGATGCGGCCGGCGCGCCGGTTATTGGTCAGCTCGCCATAGCCCTTCAAGCCCTTGGTCAGCGCCGCCCGGATGCCGGATACATGGCTGCCGCCTTCGGGCGTCGGCACCGTATTACAATAGGAGCTGACGAAACCCTCGCCGTCGGCCGGCCAGCAGATTGCCCATTCCACTTGTCCCTGGGTGCCGTTGAGGTCGGCGCGGCCGCTGAATATCGCCGCGCCCACCAGCGGCCGGTCGCCCATGGTGGTACGCAAATAGTCGAGGATGCCGCCGGGGAAGTGCAAGGTCTCCTGCGCCGGGATGTCGGCATCATCGGCCAAGCCGTTGGGACACGACCAGCGAATTTGCACGCCGCGGAACAGGTAGGCTTTCGATCGTGCCATCTGGTAGAGACGGCGCGGCTCGAACCGCAGCTTGTCGCCGAACACCTGCGGATCGGGCCGGAAAGTGATCAGGGTGCCGCGGCGGTTTTGCGACGCTTTCAACTTTTTCAGTTTCGTCTTCGGTTTGCCGCGCTGATAGTCCTGCGCCCACACCTGGCGGTCGCGGGCTACTTCGACATGCAGGCTCTCCGAAAGCGCGTTCACCACGCTAACGCCGACGCCATGCAGACCGCCCGAGGTTTGGTAGACCTTATCGCCAAACTTGCCGCCCGAGTGCAGCGTCGTCAGGATCACTTCGAGGGCCGATTTGCTTTTGAATTTGGGGTGCGGGTCGACCGGTATGCCGCGCCCGTTGTCGGTGACCGTCAGCGTGCCGTCGTCGGCCAGCGTGACCTCGATCCGGTCGGCGTGGCCCGACACCGCTTCGTCCATGGCATTGTCGAGAACCTCGGCGGCGAGATGGTGCAGCGCGCGCTCGTCGGTGCCGCCGATATACATACCCGGGCGCTTGCGCACCGGCTCCAACCCCTCGAGGACTTCGATGTCCTTGGCGGTGTAGCCGCGGCTCTTTTTCGGCGTTTCGTCCATGCCGGCTTCGAACAGATCGGCGGTTTTCTGTTTAGCTGCCTTCGCCACTTTGACCAAATCCTGCTATGGATTAACTGATGCTGCGTCCCGCTGGGCGAGGGACATGGTGTCTTATTTGCGCAACGGCAAGAGATTCGCCAAGGGCAGGGGGCGCGTAATGGCAGATTCGCAGCCACAAGACCAGGACCAAGGACCGCGCGGCGAGCTGTCCATTCAGACCGCGGCGATGCCCGCCGACACAAACGCCAACGGCGATATCTTCGGCGGCTGGCTCTTATCGCAAATGGATATCGCGGGCGGCATTGCGGCGCGCAATTATTCGCACGGACGCGCGGTCACCATCGCCGTGGAGTCGATGACCTTTCGCAAGCCGGTAAAGGTCGGCGATGTCGTGTCGTGCTACGCCGATCTCGTCAAGGTCGGGTCGACGTCGATGACCTATCGCGTGGAAGCTTGGGCCCTGCGCTCCGATACGTTCGAGCGCGAAAAAGTGACTCAAGGCGTCTTCACTTATGTGGCAATAGGAGCCGACGGGCGGCCGCGAAAGGTCCCCCGAGATACGGAGGAGGTATGAAACGCTTAACCTGTACGGCAATCGCCGGCGCGCTAGCGATTATTCCCTGCTTAGCCCTGGCCGGCGAAGCCGACGTTGTTGGCGTACGCATAACCCAGCGGGGCAACGCCTATCATTTCAGCGTCACCGTGCGCCACGCCGATGCCGGCTGGGAGCACTACGCCGACAACTGGGAGATCGTCACCCCCGACGGCACGGTGCTTGGCACACGCGTGTTGGCGCACCCCCATGACAACGAGCAGCCGTTCACCCGCAGCCTCGGCAGCGTGCGCATTCCCGAGGGTGTCACAAAAGTGCGGGTGCGCGCCCACGACAAGGTCCACGGCCACGGCGGCCGCGAAATGGAAGTCGATATGAAGACGGGCGAGGCGCGCCCGGTAGGAGGACAGTCATGAACGGCGTCGCGACAGCAGGCCCCGGTCCGGGCTACCGCGATCACCCCGAGCACAAAGTCGAGTTCGAGCCCAGCCCGAAGCGGGTGCGCGTCACCTTTGGCGGCGAGGACATCGTCGACACGACACACGCTCTGATCCTTTATGAGACGCGTCACGTGCCGGTCTATTATTTTCCCCGCGAGGACGTGGCGATGGAACGGCTGGTGGCGACCGATCATTCGACCCATTGCCCGTTCAAGGGCGACGCCAATTATTTCTCCGCCGTGGTCGACGGCAAGACCGCGGAGAACGCGGTGTGGACCTACGAACTGCCGTTCGACGAGGTTGCCGGTATCAAGGACTATGTCGCCTTCTACTGGAACCGCGTCGACCATTGGTACGAGGAAGACGAAGAGGTGTTCGTCCATGCCCGCAGCCCGCGGGTGCGGGTCGACATTCTCGACAGTTCCCGCCCGGTGCGCGTCGAGTTGGGTGGCGAGACGGTCGCGGAGACCAGCCGCGCGCGCTATCTGTTCGAGACCGGCCTGCCGACGCGCTATTACATCCCCCGCGAAGACGTGAGCGCCGAACTCCTGCCCTCGGAAACCCACACCCAGTGTCCCTACAAGGGCGCCGCCAGTTATCACTCGGTCCGGGTGGGCGACACCGTTTACGAAGATATCGTCTGGTACTACCCCGACCCGGTACACGAGAGCGCCAGGATCAAGGACTATCTGTGCTTCTATAACGAGAAGGTCGACGCGGTTTACGTCGACGGCGTCGCAGAGGAAAAACCGAAGACCAAGTGGTCGTGAGCGAGGGCGCTGGCCGCGCGCTATGCGTCAAGACGGCGCGGCGCGCCTCCTCAGCATGAGGACATCTTTGTTTGAGCATAAAAAAAACCCCTCACCCTGGGGAGCGATCGCAGATCGCGTCTCGAAGGGCGAGGGGGTGGCTTGATAAAATCGATCTGACGCGTCGACTACGCCGAATAGTACATCTGGAACTCGATCGGATGGGGCGATTCCTCGAACGCCAGCGTTTCCTCTTCCTTCAGTTCGAGGTAGCCGTCGATCAGATGATCGGTGAAGACATCGCCCTTCTTCAGGAAGTCGCGGTCGGTGTCGAGCGATTCCATCGCCTGGCGCAGCGACGAACAAACCGTCGGCACGTCCAACAGCTCCTCTGGCGGCAGGTCGTAGAGATCCTTGTCCATCGGGTCGCCCGGATGGATCTTATTCTCGATGCCGTCGAGGCCAGCCATCAACATGGCGGAAAACGTCAGATAGGGATTGGCCGTCGGATCGGGGAAACGGACCTCGACGCGCTTGCCGTTGGGACTGGCGGCGAACGGGATGCGGCACGACGCCGAGCGGTTGCGCGCCGAGTAGGCCAGCAGGACCGGCGCCTCAAAGCCCGGAATCAGCCGTTTGTAGCTGTTGGTCCCGGGGTTGGAGAAGGCGTTGATCGCGCGGGCATGACGGATGATGCCGCCGATGTAATAGAGCGCGGTTTCCGACAGATCGGCATATCCCGAACCGGCGAACAGCGGCGCGCCGTCCTTCCAGATCGACTGGTGGACGTGCATACCCGAACCGTTGTCGTTGAGCACCGGCTTCGGCATGAACGTTGCCGACTTGCCGTACTGGTGGGCGACCATTTGCACGACATATTTGTAGATCTGCATCTGGTCGGCGGTCTTCAGCAGCGTGTCGAACTTCTGGCCCAATTCGTTCTGGCTCGGCGCCACCTCATGGTGATGCTTCTCCATTTCCAGGCCCATAGCGACCATCTGGGTCACCATTTCGGCGCGCAGGTCGGTCATGGAATCGACCGGCGGGACCGGGAAGTAGCCGCCCTTGATGGCAGGGCGGTGGCCGAAGTTGCCTTCCATGAACTCGGCGCCGGAGTTGTAGGGGCCTTCGTCGCTGTTGATGCGGTAGAAGGTGTCGTTCATGGAGACGTTGTAACGGACGTCGTCGAAGACGAAGAACTCCGCTTCCGGGCCGAAGTAGGCGGTGTCGCCGGCGCCGCTGGACCTGAGGTAGGCCTCGGCGCGGCGGGCGGTGGAGCGCGGGTCGCGGGCGTAGGCCTCGCCGGTCGACGGCTCGACGATGTCGCAGAACATGATCAGCTGCGGCTGTGCGGCGAACGGATCCATCACCGCCGTCGATGGGTCCATCATCAGGATCATGTCGGACTCGTTGATCGCCTTCCAGCCGGCGATCGAGGAGCCGTCGAACATGATGCCGTCCTCGAGGGCCTCATCGTCCACGGCGTCCACGTACATGGCGAGGTGCTGCCACTTGCCGCGGGGATCGGTGAAACGGTAGTCGACGAACTTGACGTCGTTGTCCTTGATCGTCTGCAGGATCGTGTTGGCGTCGGACATCTTGGAAATTCCCGTCCTTGTCTTCGATTGTTGCTGTTCGGATCAACGCGGGAGGGCCGCGCTTGGCCCTCCGGTGATCGGTTTCAGGCTGGGGGTCGGGGAGCGGTCAGACCGCCTCCGAGCCGCGTTCTCCGGTGCGGATGCGGATCGCCTCGTCGACGCTGCTCACGAAGATCTTGCCGTCGCCGATGCGTCCGGTCTGGGCGGCCTGTTGGATCGCCTCGACCGCGCGCTCGACCAAGCTGTCCTCGAGCACGACCTCGACCTTCACCTTGGGGAGGAAATCCACGACGTACTCGGCGCCGCGGTAGAGCTCGGTGTGGCCCTTCTGCCGACCGAAGCCCTTGGCCTCGGTGACCGTGATGCCCTTGATCCCGACTTCGTGGAGGGCTTCCTTCACCTCGTCCAGCTTGAAGGGTTTGATGATCGCCTCAA
>CAJICQ010000325.1_pt1 | contig 33355 bp, 36 predicted proteins | sample 9199721 | NCBI WGS metagenome assembly CAJICQ01 (sample SAMEA7708344, study PRJEB35096) | sediment metagenome | biome: marine neritic benthic zone biome [ENVO:01000025]; feature: sediment [ENVO:00002007]; material: shallow marine sediment [ENVO:03000034] sea grass bed [ENVO_01000059] ...
GTACCAACCCTCTCCCATCGGGAGAGGGTGGCGAGCGTTAGCGAGCCGGGTGAGGGGATTGAGGCTGGACCGTCACGCCAGTGGCGTGGCGTAAGCCAGCCGAAATATTTTTCTGTGGAGCGACTTTCGCCGCGCTGTTGCGCGACGGTTCGCTCCACAGCCCCAACCCTTCTCCCCATGGGAGAGGGGCTTTGCGCTGCACTTATTATTGTTTCGCTCTACTCCGCTGCCGCCGCGTTCTCCCGGGCGAGTTCGAGCAGGCAATCGTCGGCAAGCGGCTGGATCGGCGTGAAGTCGCGGTGGGCGATCCACTCGTCGCGCTTGAACTGGCGGATGTGGTTGTCGACGTGGCACAGGCTCAGATAGACGATGGTGCGGTCCCACGGGCTGATGTTGCTCGGCGAGGCGTGCACCAGGTTCGAGTGGAACAGCAGGACCGAGCCGGCCTTGCCCTTCGGCGCCACTATGCCGCCCTCTTCGGCCAGCCGGGTGACCGTCGCCTTGTCCAGCGTCCACAGCGGATAAGACGTCGTCAAGGTGTCATGGCCGGCCTCGATGACGCCGGCCTTGTGGCTGCGCGGAATGAACATCAGCGCGCCGTTGAACTCGGTGACGTCTTGCAGAAACAGGGCAATGTTCATAGCCCGCGGTTCGGGCATCAAATCGTCGCGCGCCCAGGTGCCATAGTCCTGGTGCCATTGCCAGACATCGCCGTCGAAGGCGGCTTTGCCGTTGATCTTGAACTGGTGCATGTAGACCGGCCCGTCGACCAGCTGCATCACCGGTTCGATCAGGCGCGGGTGCGCGCCCAAACGGCGGAACGCCTCGCTATAGGTATGGGCGGCAAAAGCGGTGCGCACCGCTTCGCCATCTTTTTCGCGCCACACTTCGTCGCGGCGCATGGCGAAGATTTTCGGCACCTCGCCCATCAGCACGTCAATTTCGGCTTGGGAGAAGAGTTCCGGCAGAAATATCCATCCCTCCCGGTCGAATTCAGTGAGTTGCTCGCTGGTCAGTTTCATGGCGCAATCCCCGTCGGGACGGTCGTTTGTTTGTATCGACCATCTATTATACCTGAGCGGCAACGCGGCTACGAGTACACACGCATTGGCCTTGCGCGAGTCGATACCATAGGCTTAGCGGTACACGAAATGGGAAGTTAGCCATGGACGAGGAAACCCTCAACACCACGATCCGCCGGTTTCTCAAGGAATTCGGCATCTCCAGCCACCAGGCGGTCGACTCGGCGGTGCGCGCCGCGGTCGCCGAGGGCCGCGTCAGGGAAGGCGAGGCGGTCGCGGTGTCGGCGACATTGACCATTGAGGACATCGGTTTGAACCAAACCGTCGACGGCGTTTTGAGCACGACGCTGGATTGAGCGGGCGGTGCTAGAACTAATTACGGCGGCCATCGAGTTGGCCGCCAACCCCTTCGCGCTGGCCGGTTATCTCCTGCTCGGCGTCTATTCCCAGACCCTCTGGCAGGCGCTGAAATATGGCTTTCTGTGGGGTGTCGCGATCTTCATTTTCATCGTCGCCCTCGGCGGCGCGCAAATTCTCGATTTTGAGGTGCTCGCGATGCGGTTCGCATTGCACCTGTTGGGCGCCGTCATCATTACCGTCGGCGTGTTCTATCTCTACCGCCTGTTGCGCGGCGGGAAAGGCGGCGGCCGGGGCGCCGGCCGGGGGCGCGGCAACGGCTCGCAAAAACCGCCGCCAAGGCTGCGCCGGGTGAAATAACCGGCTTCGACTTCAATTCTTCGACATCAGCCGCGCCAAAGCCTCGCCGTTCTCAGTTCCACCATCCGCGAACGCGTTGGCGACCCGGCGCTGGTCGGTGGGCGAGCGGTTCTGGCTTAGTTTGAACTTGCCGTCGAGCCGCGCGATCGGAATTTCGAAGGCGACGATGCCCTTAAGCATGCCCTCGATAAATTCTGCCGGCTGGCTCGCCATGCGCCACGACAGCGCCAGGTCACCTTCATGAGCGCCGACAAGGCGTTCCTGCTGGACGCGCACCGCATCCGGGTCGTCGACGATGCGCGGCGTGCCGTAGGCGTGGACGACGGCGTAGTTCCAGGTCGGCACGGCCGGCGAGCCCGGCTCGTACCAGGTCGGCGAGACATAGCTGTGGGGACCGCGGAACACCACCAGCGCCTCGCCGCCAAAACTTTGCCATTGGGGATTGGCCCGCGCCATGTGGGCCTGCAAGGTGCCGTTCGGCCCGGCGGTGCGGTCGAGGAGGAACGGCAGGTGCGAGATCACCGGCGTCGCCGCCGCGTTGGTGATCAGTATGCCGAAATCATAGGCCTCGATGAGGCCGTGCAAGCGGTCGAGGTCGGTTTCGGCAAAGGCGTCGGGGATGTACATGGTTAGAGCAGTATCCAGCTAGATTGAACCATTCTGGCGGTGCGGATTTGGGTCAAGGCCAAGGGCTTCGGCGAGGCGCATAGCCGACGCTACGCGCGAGCCGAAACCCGCCGGAATTGGCGCAAATCCGCCCACCCCTTCGGGTTGGTGATCGGCGGGCAGCCACTTTGTCAGACGGCTTGCCCGATGTCACCGCATCGCGCTGCGCCGCCTTCCGCGTGGACTGCCGCCCCGATCGCCAACAGAATTGATTCTATCTGGTCGGATACTGCTCTAGCGCCTAATGCACCGCGTCGATCGCTGCCTGGCAGAACGCATCGGCTTGCGCATCGGTATCGGCAAAAACCAGAAAATTCAGACCGGTGCCGTCTTCGATGCCGCCGGGGCTTAAAAATACGATCCCCTGGTCTCCGTGCCCGGCCTGTAATAGCTGGCGTTCCAAACGTCCGGTGACCTCGGCGAACGACCGCGCCGGGTCGAATTGCAAGGGCCGCTGCACGATAAGGGTGGTTCGGTGCTGCCAATCCGGCACCAGCCGATTGGCGATGGTCATGGGCAGCGACGTGCCCCCCCAACGGCCATTGCACTCGATCCAATGAAGCGTGGCATCGTCCAGATCCTCGCCGACGAGCACAACGTCGAGGCTGCACCGGCCGAAATAACCCAGCTGCTGAAACAAAAAGGCGAGACGCGCGGCTTCGTCGGCGATGCGCTGCTGCCATTGAGCCGGCAGGCGCGACAGCGACGCGCCGACGAAGCGGGCCTGGGGACCTTCGATGCATTGATCGAACAGACCTTCGACGACCGGCGGGCCGTCCGCGGCAAGGGGAATCCATAGCTGGACCGAGGGATTGGCCAGAACGGGGGCATCCCAAACGCCGGCGAGCAACGGGAACGTGCCGCGCCAGCCGAGCCCCTCGAGTAAACCGATTAGCCGCCGGCGCAGCTCCGCCAGCGGCATATCGCGAAGCTCGCGCGCCGGCAAGACGAGGTTGCCCTGACCGCTCGCACTGTCGGGCAACTTCACCACCACTTGTTCGTTCTGACGCGCTATGGCGGCGACGCGCGCCGCCAGCGCTGCCGGACCGAAGGTAGAATAGCTGGGCGGCAGGGCGGCAGCACCCAGCACCTCGCGAACGCGCGCGCCAAACCAAATCTTGTCGTTGACCCGCCTAACCAGACGGGGCGGCGGGGCGGCGACGTGAACTGGGACGCACGCGCGCCTGGCAATTTCCGACGCCAACATCCAAACCTCACCGGTCCCCATATAGGGCAACACGATCAGCCCCTTATGCTGGCGCGCGGTATCGGTGAGGCTCGTAATAACCGCCGCATTGCTGCGGCACCGCTCGGCTGGCCCGATCGGCAGCGGGTCGCCGGTTTCGGGCAAGGCGAGCACCTGCACTGCTCCAAGACCCAACCAATCACGGCAATAGGCTTCGAAATCAGGGCTTCGTCGGGCGCCAATGATCGCAAGATCACCGCTTTGGGCGACCAGGAGCATGCGGTATTCGAGGCTCGTATCACCCCTGCGGTCGTAGAGCGCGATTTCACTGTGGTCGGCGAGAACGACGGCGGGAAGATCATCGGGCATGCCGACGGCAAGCCCGTCGCCGAATATGTCGATCGCCGTCAGGGCGGGTTCGTTATGGACGAGTTTGTCGGCGAGTGTTTTCAGGCGCCGATATTCGTCCGCCGGAATAGTCGTGGGAACCTGCTCGATAACGGGCAAAGACTCGCGGACGAAAACCGGGCCCGGCCCGCTCGACTGCTGGGGCAAAGTCATCACCCCGCCCCCGCAACGATCACTGCGCCGATTCGGGCCACAGCAGAATAGCCAGTACGATCGCCCAAACGATCCCCCAGGCAATCCAGGTAAAATTGGGGTGCGCTGCCTGCCATTCCAAAATGCGCTTGTGAAGCATGACGCAGGGATTCCTGGAACACTGTTGAGAGGGGGCCTTATTGGTTCTTGAGTTGCGAAGAGTCGGAGCCGGTTTCCGGCCGGGACGGCCGGTTGGGGACTTCGGTCGGACCGAGACATTCGGCAACCGCGGCGCGATCCAGGGTCTCCCGTTCTTCGAGTGCCGCGATGAGGCGTTCGACCCGCCGGCGGTGCGTCTTGAGAACGTCCGCCGCGCGCCCCTCGGCTTCGGTCAGCAGCCGTTTGACCGCCTTGTCGGCCGCCTGGGCGGTTTCTTCGGAGAAACGCCGAGGCTGGGCAATTTCCCGGCCGAGGAAGGGGTGTTCCTCGCTTTCGCGAACGTCGACCGGGCCGACTTCCTCGGACATGCCCCAGCGCCCCACCATCCAGCGCGCCAATTGGGTCGCCGCCCGGATGTCTTCGTCGGCACCCGAACTCAGACTGTCGAGGAAGGCTTTCTCGGAAGCCCGCCCCGCCAGCAACACCGCGAGACGGTCGGCCAGATATTCCTGCGGCAGCGTATGGCGCTCGAGTTCCGGCAGTTGATGGGTCGCGCCCAGCGTGCGGCCACGCGGAATAATCGTCACCTTGTGGATCGGATCGGATAGCGGCAGGTAATAGGCGACGGCCGTATGCCCGGACTCGTGAACCGCCAGACGATGGCGCTCTTCATCGAAGATCGCCATGGTCCTGAGCGTGCCCATCATGATGCGGTCGCGCATTTCATCGAAGTGCTGCGCAGTCACCTTTTCTGTTCCCTCGCGCGCCGCCGCCATGGCCGCCTCATTGACCAGGTTCTTGATATCGGCGCCAGAGAAGCCGGGGGTACCGGAGGCGATCTTGTCGAGGTCGACATCGTCGGCCAGCGGGACGTGTTTGGAGTGCACCCTGAAAATGGCGACCCGGGCGTCATGGTCCGGCAGTTCCAAGGTGATATGGCGGTCGAACCGGCCCGGGCGCAGCAACGCCGGGTCAAGCACATCGGGGCGGTTGGTCGCGGCCAGTACGACCACGGCCTCGTGGCCCTCGAAACCGTCCATCTCGGCGAGAATCTGGTTCAAGGTCTGTTCGCGCTCGTCGTGGCCGCCGCCCAACCCGGTGCCACGCACCCGGCCGATGCTGTCCAACTCGTCGATGAATATGATGCTCGGCGCGCTTTTCTTGGCCTCTTCGAACAAGTTTCTGACCCGCGCGGCGCCGACGCCGACGAAGACTTCGATGAACTCCGAGGCCGATATCTGGAAGAAGGGCACGCCCGCCTCGCCCGCCAAGGCCTTGGCGATCAAGGTCTTGCCGGTGCCGGGGGGGCCTTCGAGCAGGATGCCATGGGGCACTTCAGCGCCTAACCGGCGGTATTTTTCGGGATCGCGCAGAAATTCAAGCAGTTCGGCGACTTCGCGCTTGGCATTGTCCTGCCCGGCGACGTCGTCGAAGGTTATTTTCGGCGCGGTTTCCGCTTCGACCTTGCGCACGCCACCGCGGAGAAAATCTTTCAGGTCGCCACCGCGTCCCAAACCGCCAGGCAGACCGCCGGCCATACGCCGCCACAGGAACATCCAGAAGCCAATTATCAACAGCCATGGTAACAGCGTAATCCACCAGGCCTGCGAGGCGCCCTCGGGCACTTCGGCGGCGATTTCGACCCCTTGCTGCTGCAGCAGAGGCATCAAATCCGGATCATCTACCGGCGGAATCCGCGTGCTAAACCGCGTCGTCTGTCCGCCGGCCGGGGTGGCTATTGGCGAATTAAGTGCGCCGTCCAGGCGATCGCCACGGAAAGTTACCGTTGTCACCTTCTCGCTTTCGAGCAACGCAATGAACTCGGTGTAGGAGACCGGCACGCGGACCTCTGTTGCCTGCGGTTGGGCGAACACCAGGAGTAAGAGGGCAAGCGCTATCGCCACCAGAAGCCATGCCAGGAGTTTTGGTTGCGAGTTGTTCAACGGTCCCTGCTTTCTCGTCCGCGTAAATCGTGATTGGGTGAATAAATATAAACAATATAAGGACTTTTGGCTTACCTGTAGTTGACCTCCATCAACCAGCCGGCACGGTTTTGGCGTTCGCTATCGCGGTTCAAAGTCGGCGTCCCTGGCCGAATTTAAGGCTGCGCAATTGCGCTAGCTCAAGGCGGCGATGCGCCGTATTGAGTTTATTATACACTAAATGTTCATCTTGGAGGATCCGCCGGTGTCCGCTTCAGAAACAAAAAACGTCGGGGCGCCGTCAAGCGCCTCAAAACCGCCGTCATACGATGAGTTGGTGCGCTTGGTGGGAGAGTTGGAGCCGGTTCGCCTCGCCGAAATCGAGAAACTCCAGGCCACCGTGGAAGAGATCGAGGAGGCGGTGGCCTTTGCCACAGGCGAAGACGACATCATGGGCGAAGCCCGCCTTCCGTTGATCGGGCGCGCCGCCCAAGTCTATGAAATCATTACGTCCGACGAGGCGATGGAGGAAGAGCGCTAATCCGGCGGGCGTTGCGATCGATCGTCAGGAAGCGATTTTCTCGCTGTCCTGGCGCGCGTAGTAGGCGCGGCACTCGCCCTCACGGCCGCGCACAACCCGCCGGTCGATAAGGTCGCCGCGGGTTTCTGTCACCACCGTATGCAGTCCTTCCGGTCGGTCGTCTTTGTGAAAATAGATCACCACCCAGTCCCGCGTCCGTCCGAACTGGTGGGCGCGCGCGGTATTCGAAAACAGTGCCGTAAAGTGCCACTCCCCGCGTTCGGTATGCAGTATGGGCAGCCATGCTTCGCCGCTCGGGTTGAAACGCCGCGGCGCGATCTTGGGCAAGGCATCGCGGTCGGCTTCGCTTCGGTACTCCCGGTCGACATCGAGGAATAAATCGATCTCGGGCTCTTCGCCGGGCTGCACGGCGCGGGGTCGAACCCGCTGGAGCATTTGCGCCAAGCTGGCGCGCACACTCGCCGCGCGCCGTGTTCCCATGCCGGGCACCGTCTCGAGCCGGCCGTCATGGGCTGCCTGCTCGAGCCCTTCCAACGTTTCGACATGCAAGTGGTCGTGGATCTCGCGGGCCAGCGCCGGGCCGATGCCAGGCACGGTCTGAAAAAGTTTCTCCGGCGCCAGCGTTCCCCGCAGCCGCGCCAGTTGCGCCCATCGGCCGGTGACCACGATCTCTTCGATGGCGGCGGCCAGCGAGGGCCCGATATTGGGCAGCGCGTCGAGACCGCCGCGCCCCTCCTGGGCGACGATATCGGCGATGTTGCGGTCAAGGTCTGCGGTGGTGTCGGCAGCCCGACGATAGGCGCGGACGCGAAACGGATTCGCGCCCTGCTGCGCCAACAGGTCGGCCATCTCGCGCAGGCGATCGGCGATATATTCGTTGGTGCGAAAACGTTGCGGCATGGCGGTTCACTCAAGCGCCGAAATCTCAGCTTGATGGTAACCTATTTAGCATCCGATTCCGCAACCGCGAGATGACGTGGATCAACCGAGCCGATCCTGTTGCGCAGCCGCAACACCCGTTGATCTGACGCAACGCGGGCTGCGACCACCGTTGTTAGTTTCAAAACTCGAAACAGCGGTTTTCCGCTGGGCAGCACGGCTGCCCGCGTAATCGGTGGGATGACAAATGTTTGGGCCGCACCAAACGCGGCCGAAGGAGCCAACTGTGCAACTGATGATCGAACCCTTGCATGGACCGCCGGTCGACCAATGGGCGCTCGAGGTGGTCGAGCGTAAAGGGCTGGGACATCCCGACAGCATCTGCGACGCGCTGGCCGAGGAACTCGGCCGCCGCTTGAGTCGGTACTATCTCGACGAGTTCGGCGCCATCGCCCACCACAACGTCGACAAGGCGCTGCTGTGGGGCGGCGCGGCGCGGCCCGCGTTTGGCAGCGGCGAAATGCTGGAGCCGATGGAAATCTTTCTCGCTGGCCGGGCAACACGCGAGTTCATGGGTAAAACCGTACCGGTCGAGGAGATCGCCACGGCCTGCGTCCACGACTGGTTCAGCAACAATATGCACGCGGTGGACGCTGAGCAGGACGTTCGTGTGCACTGTCTGATCCGGCCCGGTTCACCGGAACTGGTCGATCTGTTCGCCCGCCAGCTGGAGACCGGCGTCGCTTTGGCCAACGACACATCATGCGGCGTCGGTTTTGCGCCTGCCAGCGAGCTCGAACGCGTTGTCTATCACGTCGAAAGGGCACTCAATTCGGCCGCGATCAAACAAGACCGCCCCGAGATCGGCGAAGACGTGAAGGTCATGGGTGTACGGCACGGCAACCACAACAGCCTTACGGTCGCGGCCGCCTTCGTGGGGCGGTTCGTCAGCGACATCGCCGACTATCGGCGGAAAAAAGACGCGCTGGCCGAACTGGTCGCCGATGCCGCGCGCGAGGAAACGCCGGAAACCGTCTCGCTCGGTATCAACACCGGCGATAATGTTGAAACCGAGAACGTTTACCTGACCGTCACTGGGACTTCAGCTGAATCCGGCGACGACGGCGAAGTTGGCCGGGGCAACCGAGCGAACGGGTTGATCACGCCGTTCCGCCCGATGACGATGGAAGCGGTCGCCGGCAAAAACCCGGTAAGTCATGTCGGCAAACTCTATAATCTGGTGGCGACCCGAATTTCCGCCGAGGTCGTCACCGAGGTCGACGCCGTGACCGATGCGCAGTGCTGTCTGGTGAGCCAAATCGGCCGACCGGTAACCGATCCCGAAATCGCCGATATGCAAATCCGCACCGTCGCCGGGGTCGAGGTCGCCGAAGTCGCCCCAAGGGTCGAGGAAATCGTCCGCAACCGAATGTCACAGATCGGTTCGCTCTGGAAGGAATTGATTGATGGCGGAGAACAAGTCTACTAACGACAACGGCCGCCGCTGGGAGCGCGAGCGGCGCGAGTTGCTGGAGCTTATCGACGCCGACTTTGCCGCAACCGCCAGCTATACCGGTAAAGATAAGCTGGATCCGCGGATCAGGAACGCGATGGCGAAAGTGCCGCGCCACCTGTTCGTACCGGACAGCGAGAAATGGCTAGCGTACGTAAACCACGCGCTACCCATAGGCCACGAGCAGACGATCTCGCAACCCTATGTGGTGGCCTTGATGACGGACCTGCTCACCCCTCAGCCCGATCACGTCGTTCTGGAAGTCGGCACAGGCTCGGGTTATCAGGCGGCGGTGCTGTCGCTGCTCGTGCGGCAGCTTTACTCGATCGAAGTGATCGAAGAGCTCGCCACCTCGGCGGCCGAGCGACTGCGGCGTCTGGGATACGATAACGTCGAGGTCCGTGCCGGCGACGGATCACTGGGGTGGCCCGAGCACGCCCCGTTTGACGGGATAATCGTTACCGCCGCGGCGCGCGACGTGCCGCCGGCGCTGGTTGAACAACTCAAGCCCGGCGGACGCATGGTCATTCCGGTTGGCCGATTTTACGGACAGGATCTGCGCCTGCTCGAAAAGCATCGCGACGGATCGATCAAATCGCGGTCGATCATCCCGGTCGCCTTCGTCCCGCTAACCGGCGGCGGCGCACCGTCAGCGCCATCGGATTAATCTGACGCGACTCTGCACCGGCCGGGTGACCCTCTGATTCAGATCAAACCATCGTGGGCCATTGCGGTTTAAAGTTTTGCTCCTATCGCACTGGAGGGACATGCCATGGTGGAAAAATCGCACACTGCCGGACTGAACACATGGTGGCCGAGTTTGGTCGATCCGCTGCGTCAGGTGGGCGAGCGAATTGCCGATTTCTTCGCCCCGACGGCCGATGCATCGGCAACCGATCAAAGTTATGAGATCGACATCGAGCTACCCGGTGTGCCGAGCGAAAATATCGATGTTTCGGTGCACGATCGAACCTTGACCGTACGTGGTGAGAAGCATTCCGAGCGCACCGAGGAAGGCCGCACGTTCTTCTTCGCGGAACGTTCTTATGGCGCCTTTCAAAGGTCTTTTCGTTTGCCCGAGGATGCCGATACTGAAAAGATCGTGGCCGAGAACAAGGACGGCGTTTTGAAACTGCGAATTGCCAAGATCGCAGCCGCCGAAGAAAAGGCGCGCCGGATCGACGTTCGGCGAGTTTAACCCGAGTTGCAGCTGGAGAGCATTACATGGTCAGAAAGATCATCCCCGATGTCGTGTCCGGTCAGGACATTTTTGAACTGGCAGACGACGCGACGGTTCGAGACGCCGTTAAAGGCATGGCCGAGCGAAACATCAACTCGGTTTGCATCACCAACGCCGGCCGTCTCACCGGCATTTTCACCGGTACCGATTTGATCAAGAAAGTGGTGGCGATCGGCCTCGACCCCGACCAGACGGCGTTGAGCGATGTGATGACACAAGATCCCGAGACGGTCAGCCCGGGCCTCAACGCGATCGAAGCGCTGCACCGGATGCAGGACGGGCACTTCCGGCATTTGCCGGTGGTCGACAATGGCGAGCTGGTAGGGATCCTGTCGCGGCGCGATTTCCTCGGCTACGAAGTCGACGAGCTCGAACATCAGGAAGAACTCTGGGAAAAGATTTAGCTACCCCCTCTCCCAGTTCAGGCGCGCTTAGGCGGCGCCGTGGCAAGCGATTGCGCGACGGAGGGCAAGAAACGTGAACAAGTCGGTGGAAGTCGAAGGCCTGACCAAACGGTTTGGGCCGATTGTCGCCGTCGACAACATCTCGTTTTCCGTCGACCGCGGCGAATCGCTGTGTTTTCTGGGGCCCAACGGGGCCGGAAAATCGACCGCGATGAAGATGATCACGGGTTTCCTGCCTCCGACGGCCGGCTCGATTTCCGTTTGCGGCCACGATGTAACGCGCGAACCCATCGCGGCGAAACGGCGGATCGGCTACCTGCCGGAGGGCGCGCCGCTCTACGGCGAAATGTCGCCGAAAACCCTGCTCAATTTCGTCGCCGATATTCGCCGCCTCTCACCCCAGCAGAAGCGGCACGGCATCGACTATGCAATCGACTGCTTGCACCTGGAAGCCGTGCTCTATCAGCCGATCGAAACCCTATCGAAGGGATACAAGCGGCGGGTCGGTTTGGCGCAAGCCATCGTCCACGATCCCGATGTCTTGATTCTCGACGAACCGACCGACGGCCTCGATCCCAACCAGAAGCATGAAGTTCGCAACCTGCTGCGGGAAATGGCCGGCGACAAAGCCATTATTATTTCGACCCACATTCTCGAAGAGGTCGATGCCGTTTGCAGCCGCGCCATCATCATCTCCCGGGGACGCATCGTTGCCGACCAGACGCCGGCCCAACTCGAAGAGCATTCCCGGTTCCACAATGCCGTCGGTATCCGCATCCCCTTGGACCGGATCGAGCATTGCGTCACGCTATTGAACAGGATTGGCGACGTTTGTGCGGTCGAGACCAAAGTTCAGCCCAATGGTTTGGGCGAGCTTACGGCATTTCCCACCGAAGGTTGCGAGATCCTCGATTCGGTGCGCTCGATGATCGACCGGGAAGGCTTGGACGTGGCCGAAATCTATGTCGATCGCGGTCGGTTGGACGATGTCTTCCGTGATTTGACCATTGGCCGCACATCGTCGCGGCCGGTGAGCGACAAGAGCCTTCTCTGATTGCCCTGCGGGCGTGTCCGTTTACGCGTCTGCCGCGCCGCTTTGGAGTTGCGTATAATTTTCGATGCCGATGCGCTCGATGAGTTCGAACTGGGTCTCCAACCAGTCGACGTGCTCTTCCTCGCTGTCGAGGATTTGCCGCAACAGGTCGCGCGTTACGTAATCACCAATTGATTCGCAGTGCGCGATGCCATCGCGCAGTTCCGGCATTGCCAGCTTTTCCAGCTCCAGGTCGTTCTCCAAAATCCCCGTAACATTCTCACCGACCAGCAGCTTGCCAAGCTCGTTCAGGTTGGGCCGCCCTTCGAGGAATAAAATGCGCTCGATAAGTTGGTCGGCGTGCTGCATCTCGTCGGTGGACTCGGCGAATTCATGCGCGGCGAATTTCGCAACGCCCCAATTCTTGAGCATGCGGGAGTGCAAGAAATACTGATTGATCGCGGTCAACTCGTTCTTCAGGACGGCGTTGAGTATCTCGATCGTCTTGTGGTCGCCCTTCATCGCTTCCTCCTCGGCATCCCGACCAGCCATTGGCACCCAAGCTCATAATTCGACAGCCGCGTATTTCGCCGACCAGCGCAGAGTATTATCCACGTTTATCGGCCAAGCCCAACCTATTCCGGATACCGGCAGATCATCCTGGTGACGATCGTCGCGAACCCACTTCGGCGCGGTCGCCACGCGCGGTGCGTCGGGGCAACCGCGGATACCGGCTCAGATGCCGATAAAGGGTTGCGCCAACCGCGCCAACGGCGAGCGGAAGCGCAGCGGCGCATCGGTGACGGCCAGGCAGACGCAGTCCTCACCGGGTTCGGCGACAGGCTGATGGACCATGTCGGCATCCGCGGTCTCGACGTCGCCGCGCGCAAAGCGCCCGCTTTCGTCGGCGAAACTGCCGCACAACACCATGGTCAGCTCGAGGCCACTGTGGCCGTGCTCGGGCACCGGCTGGCCGGCCGGAATCTTGAGCAACCGGGCAACCTCGCCGCCACCGCTCTTCACCAGCGGGATGTGGTAAGCACCCCGGCCGAGCCGGTGCCAGCGTAGGTCGTCGACGTCGCCGCCGGCGTAGTCGCGCAGCGGTTGCGGCAGCACCGGCACGGCCCCGCCGCCACCCGAGGATGCTGGCGCGGCGGCCGGCATCGATTGTGACGCGGCGGCACGCGCCAGGGTTTTCTCCAGCGCGTCGCCGGCCAGCGTTTCGGGCGCCAGCTCGTCGATCAGCGCACCGCCGATCGCCTCGGCATCGCGCACTGCGCCGCGACAGACCGGGCACAAGGCGAGATGGGTGGCGATCACGAGCGACCAGGCTTCGCCCAGGTCGCCGGCGGCATACGCCAGCAAAAAGTCTTCTGACGGATGATAGTTAATGGTCACAGATCTTCTCCGAGCGAATTTCTTATACGATGAAAGGCTAATCGCAGGCGCGATTTGACGGTGCCGAGCGGCAGGTCGAGCTGTTGGGCAATTTCGGTATGGGTGCGGTCCTCGTAGAACGACAGGTGCACGACGCGGCGCTGCTCCTCGGGCAGCTCGCGCAGCGCTACTTGCACGTGCTGGGCCCGCTGGCTCGCGAATACCATTTCTTCCGCCGAGCTGTCGGGTTCGGGCACCAGCGCCGGGTCGTCGGGATCGAGTTCCGGCCGGTTTTCCTTGCGGAAAGCATCGATGCGCAAGTTTCTCGCGATGGTGAATATCCACGTCGAGGCGCCAGCTTTTGCCGGATCGTACTGGCCCGCCTTGCGCCATACCGCGGCCAGGGCTTCCTGGGTCAACTCCTCCGCGCTCGCCCCATCGCTGCCCAGGCGCATCATGTAAGCCTTCACGCGCGGGGCAAAATACGTGAACAGCTGCTCGAAGGCCTGCCGGTCACCCGATTCGGAGATTTGCCGCAAGGCTTGCGCCCAGTTCGGCGCGTCGGACATGCCGTTGATAGGCACTGACTCTTGCACAGTCGGCTCCGTCCAGTCGCCCGAGGCTATCAAGAGCAGCGGGCCTTGCAACGTACGATTAATCGACGTGATGGTTAAGTTCATGAATCGCACCTCCCACGCAATTACGCAAGGATGCGTAGGGTGGATCACCGTGGACCGGTATTTTTCGAGATTTACCGACAGGCCGGTGATCCGAATCTCCAGCGAGGGCGTAGAAGGTCTTGTTATTAACATTCCTTAAAAAGTCTTACCGCTTGTCTCAAGAACCCCGCAATATCGCTATTATTGGCGCCGGCATCGCCGGTCTTTCGGCCGCCTGGCTGCTTCAGCACCACCATCGCGTTACCGTGTTCGAGCGTGCGGCGCGGCCGGGCGGGCATGCGAACACCGTGTTTGTAAGCCTGGATGGTGTGCGGTATCCGGTCGATACCGGCTTCATCGTCTATAACGAGATGAACTACCCCAATCTGGTAGCGCTGTTCGATCATCTGGATGTGCCGACCCATGCAAGCGATATGTCATTCGCGGTGTCGGCGCGTGGCGGCGCGCTGGAATACTCCAGCGACCTGCCGAACGGGCTGTTCGGCCAGCGCCGCAACCTGGCCCGCCCGGTTTTCTGGCGTATGCTCGCCGATATTCGCCGATTCTACCGCGCCGCGCCGGCTGATTTGCGCGCCGGCCGTCTGGCCGGATTAACCCTCGGCGAGTATTTGTCCGCCGGCGGCTACGATCGGCGCTTCGCTGACGATCATCTGTTTCCCATGGGGGCGGCGATATGGTCGGCAGCGGCCGACGACATGCGGCGCTACCCGGCGGAATCCTTCGTCCGTTTTTTCGAAAGCCACGGACTGCTGAAGCTGAACGAGCGGCCGTGCTGGCGCACCGTGACCGGCGGCAGCCGCGTTTACGTCGAGCGCCTGACCGCGCCGTTCGCCGGCGATATCCGGCACAACGCCGACATCCGCCGGATCGTGCGCCATCGCGCCGGCGTTGACGTGATTGATGCCGCCGGGCAGTCGCAAACCTTCGACGATGTGGTGCTGGGGGCGCATGCCGACGAAGCGCTGGCCATGCTCGCCGACCCCGGCAAGCAAGAGCGGGAACTGCTCGGCGCCATCCGCTACACCCGCAACGCGACCTATCTGCATACCGATCCGCAGCTGATGCCCAAACGCCGTCAGGTATGGGCGAGCTGGAATTATATGACTCACGCTGATGCGAGCAGCGGTCCGCCCCAAGTGAGCTATTGGCTCAACCGCTTGCAAGGCCTGGAGACTCCGCGGCCGCTCATCGTCACCTTGAATCCGCCCGCGCCACCGGCAGCCGAACATACCCTCGCGACTTTCAGCTACGACCATCCGCTGTACGACGCGCGGGCGCTGGCGGCGCAACGCGGCCTGTGGCAGCTGCAGGGAAGGCAAAACACCTGGTTCTGCGGCAGTTATTTCGGCTACGGATTCCACGAGGATGCGCTGCAGTCGGGGCTCGCGGTCGCCGAGGCCCTGGGCGGCGTACGCCGGCCCTGGACGGTCATGGGCGAATCCGACCGTTTATGGCTGAGCGATCGTCCGCGCCGCGACAGCGCGGTGCCCTTCGAGGTGCGAGAGGCCGCTTAATGACGCCGTCACAGATCTACAGCGGGTTCGTCACCCACGTCCGCCACCGGCCAAAACGCCATCGCCTGAAATATGGCGTTTTCTTCATGCTGCTCGACCTCGACGAGCTGCCAGCCCTCGACGCGCGTCTGGCGTTGTTTGGCTACAATCGCGCCGCACCGTTCGCCTTCCACGATGCCGATCATGGGCCGCGCGACGGCACCCCGTTGCGCGCCTGGGTCGAGGCACAATTGAGCGATGCCGGCATCGACGCAACCGGCGGGCGCGTTCAATTACTATGCCTGCCGCGCATGCTCGGCTATGTGTTCAATCCGCTCAGCGTTTATTTTTGTTACGCCGCGACCGGCCGTCTGCGCGCCATCCTCTACGAAGTCCACAACACCTTCGGCGAGTCCCATACCTATGTGATACCGGTCGACGGCGACCGCGGCGTGCAGCGCCACAGCTTCGACAAGGCATTCTACGTGTCGCCGTTTCTACCGATGGACTGCACCTACGACATGGCGATCATGCCGCCGGGCGAAAGGATCGGTGTGACCATCGCCGAAGCGGATTCAGATGGCCCCTTGCTTGCCGCCGCGTTCAGCGGCGAAGGGCGGGTCCTGTCCGACCGGTTCCTCGCATCGGCGCTGTTTCGTTACCCGCTAATGACGGTTAAAGTTATCGCCGGAATTCATTGGGAAGCGCTCAAGCTGTGGCGCAAACGCACTCCGATGTTCCGCCACCCGCCGGCGCCCTCACACGCCGTCTCTATCGTTACCCCCGCCCCCGGAGCCTCGAATGGCCGATTTAACGCAAACCGTCCTGCAGCCTGACCTGCCGGCACCGGCCGGCACACCGGGCTTTGGCGGACGCCTGGCCAAGCAGGTACTTAACCGCTGGACCCAAAGCCTCGATAGGGGCAAGCTCGACGTACTTTGGCCCGACGGCACGGCGTGGCACCAAACGGGAAGCCAATCGGGCCCTACCGCTCAAATTAATGTCAACGACCCGCGCTTCGTCAGGCGCGTCGCGCTCGGCGGCGCGCTCGGGTTTGCCGACTCCTATATCGATGGCGATTGGGATAGTCCTGAACTGACCACCGTGATCGCGCTCGGCATCGATAACGAGCCGGCGTTGGCCAATACTTTAACCCAAAGCCTGCCGCTTGCCGCGCTTGGCCGCCTGCGCCATCGGCTACAGGCCAACACGATCGCCGGCAGCCGGCGCAACATCGCCGCCCACTACGATCTCGGCAACGATTTCTACACCGCCTGGCTCGACGAGACGATGACCTACTCGTCGGGTCTGTTCGCCGATCCGCAAACTTCGCTCGCCGAAGCACAGCAGACAAAATACGCCCGCATCGCCGCACTCGCCGGCCTGCAGCGTGGCGACCGGGTGCTCGAGATCGGCTGTGGCTGGGGTGGTTTCGCCATATATGCAGCGCGCCACTATGGCTGCCGCGTCACCGCGCTGACCGTGTCACGCGCCCAAGCCGAATGGGCGCGGCGCGCCGTTGCCGCGGCTGACCTATCCGATTTGGTGGAGATCCGCTTGCAGGACTATCGCGATGTCGATGGCACTTTCGACCGGATTTTCTCGATCGAGATGTTCGAAGCGGTGGGCGAGGCTTTCTGGCCGGCTTATTTCGCCACCGTGCGCAACCGCCTGCGGCGCGGCGGCAGCGCCGCCGTGCAGGTGATCACCATCGACGACGTCCGTTTCGCGCGCTACCGCCAACAGCCCGATTTTATCCAGCTGCGAGTTTTTCCCGGCGGCATGCTGCCGTCGCCGCAAGCGTTCGCCACAGCGGCCTCTGCAGCGGGCATCGCGGTCAGCGATTCCTTTACCTTCGGACCGTCGTACGCGCAGACCCTGCGACATTGGCGTAGCCGTTTCGAAGCAGCGTGGCCGAACCTTGCAACGCTTGGCTTCGATGAATCGTTCCGGCGGTTGTGGCGCTACTATTTGTGCTACTGCGAAGCAGGATTCGACGCTGGCACGATCTCTGTCGCCCACTACCGCCTGGCCGCCGCCTAACGATCGCTTTCCTTTGGAATCAGCCGCTGGGTCACGGCGAAGTACAACGGATAGGGCAGCAGGCGCAGCGTCTTCATGATCGCGGCAAACTGCCAGGGGAAGGTGATTTCAAAACGCCGTCCCGCCAGCCCGCGCACAATCCGCCGCGCCGCGGCTTCCGGTTCCATCAGAAACGGCATGGGAAACGGATTTTGATCGGTCAACGGCGTACGCACAAAACCCGGCGTGATAACTGACAGAACCACGCCTTGACGGTCGAGTTCGACGCGCAACGCCTCGCACATGTTGATCAACGCCGCCTTGGTCGCACCATAGGCGCTGGAGGTGGGCAAGCCACGATAGCCTGCCAGCGAAGCGACCACCCCAATTCGTCCCGCCCGGCGGTCGACGAAGCGTTCGATGACCGGCGCCAGACAATATGCCGTGCCCATCAGATTGATATCGACTAAGCGCCGCAGGGTTGCGACGGCAAAGGCGCTGCCGTCGACCGGCTCGTGGGTGCCGGCGTTGAGGATCGCTAAATCGAGGGCGCCGTGATCCCGCTCGATTTGCGCGACCGTATCGCGCGCCGCCGTCTCGGACGTAACGTCAAGCGGATAGGCGCGAACGGCGCCGGCTAGATCTTGCGCATCAGCGGCCAACGCCTCCAATGCCGCGACGTCGCGGGCGCTGGCGGCGACCAGCCAACCCTCAGCGGCCAGCTCAAGCGCGACGGCCCGGCCGATGCCTTTGCTGGCGCCGGTGACCCAGGCAACGCGGGGGTCGGTCGTCTTGCTGGCTTGCGGTTCGCTCATGATCGGGTTCTTTCAAACCTACCTACGTTGCCGCGATCGGTGTGGATCAATCGCCGCGTTACTGCGGAACCGCCACGCACCACCATCGGCTAATTTTTTTTTCACCGGTGATCCGGCGTTCGGCATCGCGCGTATACGAAGGCATAAACAAACTTGCCACCCAGGAGGACATTATGAAATCGATAACCCGCACGCTCTCCGTTATTGCCGTCGGCGCAGGCCTCGCGCTGTCGTCCACCGCCGCGCTGGCCAAGGATATCGTCGACACCGCCGTTGCCAATGATCAGTTCACCACCCTCGTCGCTGCAGTACAGGCAGCCGGCTTGGTCGACACCCTGAAAGGCGACGGCCCCTTCACTTTGTTTGCGCCGACCAACGAAGCCTTCGCGAAACTTCCCGCCGGGACGGTCGAATCGTTGCTGAAGCCTGAGAACAAGGACAAGCTTATCGCAGTTCTGACCTATCATGTGGTCCCCGGCAAGGTTATGTCGTCGGATCTGGCCGGCAAGAAACTCAGCGCTGCCACGGTTCAAGGCAGCAATGTCGACATCAACGCGACCGACGGCGTGATGGTCGACAACGCCACCGTGATCTCGGCCGACATCGTAACCGATAACGGCGTCATCCACGTCATCGATACCGTGATCCTCCCCAAATAACCCGTTGGCGTACTGGTTCCTTCGGGGACCAGGTTGCAGACCCGGACCGGGTTAAAACTTCCCTTACCCCCCACAACCCGGTCCGGTTTTTTTTCTAATGCAGCGGCCCTTGCGGCACCCTTCATTTAGAGACAGGGACATGAACGCACCGAAGCGGAAAATAGCCCAACCGGCGATCGTAGAAAGTTCATCTCGCGAGAGCGCACGTCCGTCTCGCGAGGCCGCAATCGAGGCGGTGCAAACTCTGCTGGCGTATGCCGGCGATGATCCTTCGCGCGAGGGTTTGCTGGACACCCCGGATCGTGTCGTGCGTTCGTACGACGAGTTCTTCGGCGGCTATTTCGATGACCCGGCCGCGATCCTCGAACGTACGTTCAGCGAGATCGATGGTTATGACGAAATGGTCTTGCTGCGCGATATCGCGTTCGTCAGTCACTGCGAACACCACATGGCGCCGATTATCGGCCGCGCCCATGTCGGCTACTTTCCCGACCGGCGCGTTGTCGGCATCAGCAAGCTAGCGCGCGTCATCGAAGCCTATGCGCGGCGTCTGCAAATCCAGGAAAAGATGACGGCGCAAATCGCCAATACCATCGACGAAATCTTGCAACCCCGAGGCGTCGCCGTCGTGATCGAAGCGTCCCATCAGTGCATGACGACGCGCGGCGTCAACAAGCTCGGGGTGGACATGGTTACTAGCCGGATGCTGGGCGCCTTCCGCGAAAATCAGGCGACGCGTCAGGAATTCATGGCGATGATCGGTAAAACCGCATAAATCGCCAGCCCGCCGGTCGTCGCCTTAAGTGAAACGAAGCGCAAGCCAAACACCGACAGCCGACGAAAGGCCGGTCAACAAGGACCCCCACAGCATATCAACCACCGTCACGGTCAGAGACCAGCCTTTTAAGGTTGCCGCATTGGTAAGATCGTAGGTGCCATAAGCAACAAGGCCGAACAAAGCGCCCATCCAAAGCGACGCGAAGATGGAGGTGGCGTCCAGCGCGGGCCGCACAACCAGCACCGCAAGGCCGACGCCAAAGAGCAGATAGAAGGCGACGGCGGCAGCAAGGTTGGGCTTCTCCAGCAGCAGCGGGCCGATGTGGGGGCGGTAAATCAGCCGGGCAGCACTGCTGAGCCAAATGAAATCAACGACAAGGAAAAAGACGAACGCCACCAAAGACGCCGTCGCATAACTCTTGAGCATGTTTCACCCTCTGACGTTCCGACAAACAACATCCTAGCTACGGGAACTATCACATTTTGGTTCACCGAACCGGTATATCACGGGCTTTCGCCGGCGACAGGTGCTCGCCGTGAGCGTCGACCCCCCGGTCATCGTCTGGTTCCGCCAGGATTTGCGCCTGGCGGATAATCCTGCCCTGCACGCCGCGGCCGAGAGCGGACGAGCGGTGTTGCCGGTCTTCATCCTCGACGACGAAAGTCCCGGACCCTGGCGTCCCGGCGGCGCGGCGCGCTGGTGGCTGCATCACAGTCTCGCGTCGTTGCAGGCGGACCTGCACAAGGCCGGCGTCTCGCTGATCCTGCGGCGGGGCCGAGCTGATGAAGCGCTCGCCCAACTGGTCGCGGAAACCAACGCCGACACGGTTTACTGGAACCGCGCGGTCGAACCCTGGGCAATAGCCCTCGAAAGGCAGATCGTCGCGGGCCTTGAGGCACGCAATGTTACGGTGCGGTCATTTGGTGCCGCGCTGTTAGCCGAACCCCACTCGGTGCAAACCAAATCGGGCGGTCCCTTCAAAGTCTTCACCCCGTTTTGGCGCACACTGCAGGAATTGCCCCCGTTCGCGCCGCCTCTGCCGGCACCAAGGTCTCTGCGCCCGTTCGAGGATATTTCCGGCGACACGCTCGAGCAGTGGGATTTGTTGCCCACGAGCCCGGACTGGTCGGGCGGCTTGCGCGAGGCCTGGGTGCCTGGCGAGGCAATGGCGCAAGCCCAGCTTGAGGCGTTTCTCGCCGAGCCGGTCGCAGCCTACCCGGTGTCTCGCGATTTTCCCGATGTCGCCGGAACCAGCCGGCTGTCGCCGTATCTGCACTGGGGTGAGGTTAGTCCGCGTCAAGTGTGGTCGGCGGCGAATTCGTCTGGTCTAGGTCATGCCATGAGCGAAGGGCGCCAAGCTATTCGCCGCCAATTGGCGTGGCGGGAGTTCAACCACCATCTGCTGGTAGATTTCCCTGAGATGCCGGATAAAAACTGGAAATCGAGTTTCGATGCCTTTCCCTGGCGGCAAGACAGCGAACAGCTCGCCGCCTGGCAGCGCGGCAACACCGGCTACCCCTTGGTCGACGCCGGCATGCGCGAACTCTGGCACACCGGGTGGATGCACAACCGGGTGCGCATGATCGCCGCGTCGTTTCTGGTCAAACATCTGCTGATCGATTGGCGCGCCGGGGCGGCGTGGTTCTGGGACACCCTGGTCGACGCGAATCTGGCCAACAATTCCGCCAACTGGCAGTGGGTGGCCGGCAGCGGCGCCGACGCCGCGCCCTATTTCCGCATCTTCAATCCAGCCCGCCAAGGCGCCCGCTTCGATTCTGACGGCGGTTATGTACGACGGTGGGTGCCCGTTTTGCAGGACCTGCCGAGCAAGTGGATCCACGAGCCCTGGCGCGCGCCGGCGGATGAATTAGCCGGGGTGGGTGTCACGCTGGGCGAAAACTATCCGGCGCCGATCGTCGACCATGCAATCGCGCGGCAGCGCGCGCTGGCGGCGTACGCGGAAACCAAGGCGCACGCCGCCGCGTGATTCGGTTGGGTGGCATTCGGCCCCAAGTCGCGATCGAGGACGCCCCTTAGACGCTCACAATTACTTCTGTAATTCAACGAGTTAGGGGTAGTTGCGGACAACATTTACGTTGCAACAGAACCGACACACGTTGGTAACAATCCTCCGCGACATTGCGTGCATCCTTGATCCTGGGCGACGCCGATTCGGCGCTCGCCCCACGTTAGCTTCCCTGGATGCCTGCCCCCAGCACGGCGTCCCCCCACCCCACCTCGGGCCGCGTTGCTTTGCCAGCGTGGCCCCTTTTTTGCCCGAGAGTCGGCCACATCCACAGAAACCGGGCGGAGATTGCAAGACGCGCGTCTTGCAGGAGATTGACGGTACGATAAGGGATACGTGAAATTTTTATGACTTGTCGGATAGATGTGTGAATAGCCGGGAAAAGTCGCCAAAACCTCCGCGACACTCAGTGTTCGTTCTGTAACACCACAAAATCGCTGCTACTGCTCTACGCAGGGCACCGTAGCGTGAGGCGCGCGGCGCCGGCAGTGATCTCGACAGGCAGGGCTGCGATTATATCGCCGTCGCCCTGCACCGGCTCTTCTGTGTCCCGCACCGCCGTACTCTCAATAATCAACCGCTCTGCCGGAACCACTGAGACATCGCGAAACCGGCCGAGCCGCCCGCTCAGCAGGCCCCAGGCGTAGCGGATCACATGCCAACGCCCGGCGCGCTGAAACAGGCAGGCGTAGAGCGGCGGCTCGTCGATCCGCGCCTGCGGCACGCAGGTAAATCGGCCGGCATAGTAATGGCCGTTGGCAACGATCACCGAGGCGGCTTCGTAGGTCTGTCCGTCGATGGTGATGCGGTACTTGCCGGGAACGTAGCGCCAGATCTGCCCCAGCGATGCCAATGCATAGGCCAATTTTCCGACTCGGCGTTTAAGGCCTAGATTCACATTCGCGACCACGTGCGCATCGAAGCCCACGCCGCACATCTGGACAAAAAAACGGTCGTTGGCGCCAGCAAGGAAAATATTGCGCCGCTGACCGTCGATGATCGTGCCGGCGATGTTCTCCGGCGACAGATCCGTCAAACCAATTTCGGCCGCCAGCACATTCGCCGTGCCCAGCGGCACCAAGGCGACTTCCGGCCGGCGGTCCGCCTGCGTTATGCCCGCGGCGCCGGCGAGACCGTTGAGGACTTCGTTGATCGTGCCATCGCCGCCGGCGACGACGACGGTGTCGATGTTTGCAGCTAAATCGGCGGCGATGCGCTGGGCGTCGCCGGCCGCTGCGGTCTCCTTCACCTCAAAGCGGACGTGGCGCTCGGCTAGTTCCGCCAAGACGCGTTGCAACAACCGCCGGCGGCGGCGGCCGGCCGCCGGATTGAACACCACACACATCTCGTTCATACCGCCCCGCTCCGCACGCTGGCCCGCCGTATTGGGCGACTGGGCTTATCACATGGTGATGCATGTCAATTACTGGTTCAATCAGATCCGCAATCTACCGGGATTTAATTACTAGCCGGTATCGGGATTTTTTAACCCCCGCGTCAAGGATGCGGTCCAGTATATCGACCGCTTCGCAGAAGTGGTGTCCGCCAATCCCCGTCTAGCCTGCCGCCGCGCTTGTTGATCTGGATTAACGCGCTTCGCGGCAGGTATTGTTATTTAATTGAAAGCAAGAACAAAGACATGGCCGGCGGCGCCGGTCAGGAATATCGACATGGACCCGGCGACCAGCCCGCTGCTGATCGATCTATATCAGCTCAACATGATCCAGGCCTATCTGGACCGTGGCCAGACCGATACGGCGGTGTTCGAATTCTTCGTCCGCAAGCTGCCCGCCGGACGTAAATTCCTGGTCGCCGCCGGGCTTGAAACAGCCGTGGACTACCTTGAGACTTTGCGCTTTTCGCCCGAGGAGATCGACTGGCTGGCGGCGAGCGGCCGGTTTCGCCCGGACCTGCTCGACTATCTCGCCGCGTTCCGCTTCAGCGGCGACGTCGACGCCATGGCCGAGGGCACGGTGTTTTTCCCCGACGAGCCAATCCTGCGGGTGACCGCACCGCTGCCCGAGGCGCAGATGGTCGAGACGCGACTGATCAACATTCTCCATTTCCAGACGGTGATCGCCGCCAAGGCCGCCCGCATGGTGCTGGCGGCGCCCGGCAAGCGGCTGGTCGATTTCGGCCTGCGCCGCGCCCACGGCGCCGAGGCCGGCCTGCTGGCGGCACGCGCCAGCTACATTGCCGGCTTCGCCGGCACCGCCACCATGCTGGCGGAAAATCTGTTCGGCATCCCGATCTTCGGCACCATGGCGCATTCCTTCGTCCAAGTGCACGACGACGAGAGCGAAGCGTTCGAAAATTTCGCCCGCGCGCGGCCGGAAAACCCGATCCTGTTGATCGATACCTACGACACCGAGGCGGGGGCGGCGAAAGTCGTCGCGTTGGCGCCGAGGCTGGCCGCGGAAGGCATCGATATCCGCGGCGTGCGCCTCGACAGCGGCGATTTGATCGCGCTGTCGCGGCGGGTGCGCGATATTCTCGATGATGGTGGCCTCGCCGATGTGCTGATCTTTGCCAGCGGCGGCATCGATGAGAACGAGCTCGCGGCGATCGTGGCGGCGGGTGCGCCGATCGACGGCTTCGGCATCGGCACCAGCCTCACCACGTCAGAGGATGCGCCGGCGCTCGATTGCGCCTACAAACTGCAGGAATACGCCGGCCAAGCGCGGCGCAAACTTTCCGCCGGCAAGGCGACCTGGCCCGGCCGCAAGCAGGTGTGGCGCAGCTTCGCCCCCGACGGCACCATGAGCGGCGACGTGCTGTCGCTCACCGACGACGAACAGCCCGGTGAATCGCTGATCGCGCCGGTGATGCGCGACGGGCTGCGCCTCGCGCCGATGCCGACACTCGACGATGCGCGCGCCCATGCCGCCGATAATCTCGCGCGCTTGCCCGAATCGCTGAAACAATTGGCACTCGGTGAGCCTTATCCCACCCAGATTGGCAGCGCTCTGGTAAAACTCGCAGAAGAGGTCGACCGGCGCTTGGCGTCGATGCAGGAATCGCAGTGATGGCGGAGAATATTTCGGTCGGCGATGACGACGTTCTGCTGGTGATCGACGTACAGAACGATTTCTGCCCCGGCGGCGCGCTGGCGGTGCCCGGCGGCGACGAGGTGGTGCCGGTCATCAACGCGCTGGCCCAGCGCTTTCCCCATGTGGTTCTCACCCAGGATTGGCACCCCGCCGGCCACCAGTCGTTCGCCTCGTCCCACCCTGGCACGCAGCCGTTCGACACGATCACGCTTACCTATGGCGCACAGGTGCTCTGGCCCGACCATTGCATCCAGGACACCGCGGGCGCGGCGTTCCACGGCGACCTGAAAATCCCCCACGCCGAACTGGTTTTGCGCAAGGGCTATCACCGCGACATCGATTCCTATTCCGCCTTCTTCGAGAACGACCGCGAAACGCCGACCGGACTGACCGCCTACCTGCGCGAGCGTGGCTTTACCCGGGTTTTCGTCGCTGGCCTGGCGTTCGATTTCTGCGTACGCTATTCGGCCGAAGACGCGCGCCGCATGGGATTTGCCGCGCGCGTCATCGAGGACGCCTGCCGCAGCATCGATATGGAAGGATCGGCCGCGGCGACGCGCGAGAGTTTCATCGCGCTGGACATCGCGTGCGTCGAGTCCGAGGCTATCGGTTGATCGGAATTACCGCGAACACTGTGTATCAACAACGGATGATGTTGATGCAGCGCAATACCATCGAACCCCGTTGCCACTATATAATTATCAGGAACAATCGATAGCCAACCCAAACACGCACTTGTCGGTTCATTCGCAAGAGAACAGCCATGAAAGCCAAAACCACGTGGATACTGGTCGCAAACGGAACCCAAGCGTTCATCGCCCGCAATCGGGGGCCCGGTCACGGCATCGAAAAAGACCTCGAGCACGAGTTTGACGGCCCCAATATCTCCAGCGGTGAGATCATGGCCGATGCGCCGGGCCGGTCCTTCGACAGCGCCGGCCGGGGACGCCACGCCATGGAGCCGCCGACCGACCCGCGGCGCCACAACCAGCAGGTATTCGCCCGTGAGATTGCGGCATACATCGATAAGGCGGCGGCAAAGAACGATTTCGATGGGCTGGTTGTCGCGGCAGCGCCGCAGATGCTCGGCGAGCTCCGCACCTGCCTGTCGAACGCAACCAAGGCCAAGCTGACCGGTGAGCTTGCCAAAGATCTCACCCATCTGCCGATACATAAGCTGCCCGACCATCTGGGGGACATCATCGCGATTTAGGCACCCAAAGCGTGTCGCACCTGCCGGTCGCAGCGCGGTTTGCCCATCTCAATGAAGCAAGTGCGGCGCGGCGATAATTCTGCAGCACCACTTGCGGGTCGCAGCTGCGGTGCTCACGTAGAAGGTGGTTACTGAAAAAGCATCGAACAAAATCGAGAAGGAGACCCCATGTTTGTCTTCAGACCGTTGCATGATCGGGTCGCCATTCGGCGTCTCGACGCGGAAGAGAAAACCGCCGGTGGCATCATCATCCCTGATACAGCGCAGGAAAAGCCGCAACAGGGCGAGGTGGTTGCCGTCGGCGACGGCCTGCACAGCGAAACCGGTGACATCATGCCGCTCGAGGTCAAACCGGGCGACAAGATCCTGTTTGGCAAATACTCCGGCACCGAAGTGACGATCGACGGCGAAGATCTGGTGATCGTGCAGGAGTCCGATATTATGGGCGTGATCGCCTGAACCGCGCCGCCGCGCTAAACATCGCTCAAACGTTCGAATTCGGAAAGGATCGGCAAGATGACTGCGAAAGAGGTTAAATTCTCAGGCGACGCGCGCGCCAAGATGCTCAAGGGTGTCGATATCCTTGCCGACGCGGTCAAGGTGACCCTTGGCCCCAAGGGGCGCAACGTGGTCCTCGAGAGGTCGTTCGGCGCACCGCGCATCTCCAAGGACGGCGTTTCGGTGGCCAAGGAGATCGAGCTCGAGGACAAGTTCGAAAACATGGGCGCCCAGATGCTGCGCGAGGTCGCCTCGAAGACCAGCGATCTGGTGGGCGACGGTACCACCACAGCCACCGTGCTGGCGCAAGCGATCGTTCGTGAAGGCGGCAAAGCGGTCGCTGCGGGTATGAACCCAATGGACCTCAAGCGCGGCATCGATACCGCGGTACAAGCCGTCGTCGACGATATCGGAAAGCGCGCGCGCAAGATCAAAACCAACGAAGAGATCGCCCAGGTCGGCACCATCTCGGCCAACGGCGACCGCGAAGTCGGCGATATCCTCGCCCAAGCGATGGAACGGGTCGGCAACGAGGGCGTAATTACCGTCGAGGAGGCCAAGAGCCTGGCGACCGAGCTCGACGTCGTGGAAGGCATGATGTTCGATCGCGGTTACCTATCGCCCTACTTCATCACCAACGCCGACAAGATGATCTGCGAGCTCGAGGATCCCTATATTCTGCTGCACGAGAAAAAATTGTCGAGCCTGCAGCCGATGCTGCCGGTGCTCGAAGCGGCGGCACAGTCGGGCAAGCCGCTTTTGATCATCGCCGAGGACATCGAGGGCGAGGCGCTCGCGACCCTGGTGGTCAATAAGCTGCGCGGCGGCTTGAAGGTATCCGCGGTCAAGGCGCCGGGCTTCGGCGACCGCCGCAAGGCGATGCTCGAAGACATCGCCATCCTCACCGGCGGCCAGGTGATTTCCGAAGATCTCGGCATCAAGCTCGAAAATGTCACTCTCGACATGCTTGGCACGACCAAAAAGGTCACGATCACCAAGGATGAAACCACCATCGTCGGCGGGTCCGGCAAAAAAGCCGATATCGACGGCCGCTGCGCGCAGATCAAGGCGCAGGTCGAGGAGACGACGTCGGACTACGACCGCGAGAAGCTGCAGGAACGCCTCGCCAAGCTGTCGGGGGGTGTGGCGGTGGTGCGTGTCGGCGGCGCCACCGAAGTCGAAGTCAAGGAGAAGAAAGACCGCGTCGAGGACGCCATGTATGCCACCCGCGCCGCGGTCGAAGAAGGTATCGTCACCGGCGGCGGTGCGGCGCTGCTCTACGCCACCCGCGCGCTCGATAAGCTCAAGGCCGACAATCGCGACCAACAGGTGGGAATCGACATTGTCCGCAAGGCGCTCAGCACGCCGCTTTGCCAGATTGTCGAAAACGCCGGGTTCGACGGCGGTGTCATCGCCGCCAAGATGCTTGAGCAAAAGGACGATAGTTACGGCTTCGACGCACAGGCCGACGAATTCACCGACCTGGTCGCCGCCGGCATCGTCGACCCCACCAAGGTGGTGCGCATCGCACTGCAGGACGCCGCGTCGATCGCCGGCTTGCTGGTCACCACCGAAGCGATGGTGGCCGAGAAACCGCAGCCGCCGGCATCGACGCCGCATATGCCCGACATGGCCGGCATGGGGATGTAGGCGCCCGAGAAGATCGAGTAGCGCCGGCACTTAACAGAGCGGGCCGCCTTTTCGGGCGGCCCGTTTTTCATGAAAAGGCTGTTGAACAGGACGTAGCGGCCGGCCGCGCCTCAGTTTCTGAGCAACAGTGAGGCGGAGGATTGGGAGAGCAGCGATACGACATCGAGCTCCTTCACCGTTCCGCTCAGCCGGTCCAGCACCAGGGTGCCCGGAGCCGCCGCGAGGATCGCTTCGCTGAGGTCTTCGGCGTCGCGCAACACGATCGCGCGCACAACGGCCTCTTGCCCGGTCTCGGCGAGGAATGTTTCAGCGTCGCGCTCCAGCCGCTGCGCACCTTCCACATCCTCGCCGACGGCGAATACGGTGAGCGGACACCCGAAATCGTTCGCCAGGTCGCGCGCCGCGGCGAGAACCTCGCGGTCGCCGTCGAACACAGCGAGAACCGACTTGTCGGAATCGCCGGCCTCATTGAGCACCAGCAGGGACGCAGCCATTTTACTGGTCACGGTGTCGACCAGTCCGCGCACCTGGGCAGCGTTGCCGGCGCTGCCCAGCAGCGGCACAGCGATCAGATCCCCCGGCGCGGCGTCGCTGAACGCTTCCGACAGCAAGGCAGCCTGCCGGGTGCGGAAGGTATAGGAGATCGACGTCCGGGTGATCGTCGCTTCGAACCGTTCGCGCGCGCGCACCGTCGTCACCCGCATCGCGCGGCGCACAATCGTCTCGTCGAGCGGCGAAGACTGCTGGCTGTAGGCGTGAATGAACTGCGACTGCGGCAGCCTGGCAATGTCGAGCAACCGCGTGTCCTCGATACAGATGCACTCGACCAGCGCCTGCTTGCGCAGGGCGATCTTGAAGACCGGCTCGAAGATGGTCTCGCTGGGCGTCTCGGGCGCCAGTGCAATCAGGATGCGGCGCGGCCCGATCGGGTTCATGTCGCCGCCCCTTCGTCGTCTTCGCGGCGCTCACGGCCAAAACTGGAGCGAATTTCGGCCAGTTCGCGCAACCGGTCGGCGACCCGCCGGTTGAACGTATTGTCGGGGAAACCGCCGTCGGGCTGTTTCTCGCCGGCCGTCATCCCGGTCAGTATTTCGATACCCTGGTCGATCGTCTCAACCGGATAGACATGAAACTTCCCGGCTTCGATGGCATCGCGCACCCGACGGTGGAGCATCAAGTGCTTGACGTTTGAGCGGGGGATCAAGACGCCCTGCTCGCCGGTTAGCCCACGCGCCGCGCAGACATCGAAAAAACCTTCGATCTTCTCGTTGACGCCGCCGATCGCTTGCACCTCGCCGGCCTGATTGACCGAGCCGGTGACCGCGAAGCGTTGCGCAATCGGCACTTCGGCGATCGCCGACAGCAGGCAGTAGAGTTCGGCAGCCGAGGCACTGTCGCCTTCGACGCCACCGTAGGATTGTTCGAACACCAGCGACGCATTGAGCGACAGGGGCCTGTCGGCGATGTAATGGGAGCTTAAAAATCCGGCGAGGATCATCACCCCCTTCGAATGGATCGGGCCGCCAAGCTTGACTTCGCGCTCGATATCGACGACCTCACCGCGGCCAAGGCGAATGCGCGCGGATATCTTGCTCGGTTTACCGAAACTGAAATTACCCAGGGTCAGAACCGATATACCGTTGATCTGGGCGACCCGCTCGCCATCGGTTTCGATCAGGATCGTGTTGTCGAGAATCTCATCCTGCATACGCTCGCTGATCCGATCGGATCGGTAGATTTGCGCATCGATGGCGCTATCGACATCGGCGGCCACGACGATTTCACGGCCATCCTGCTGCGCCATGTGATCGGCTTCGCGAAGCAGATCGGCGAGGTCGCTGATATTCGCCGACAGCTTTTTCTGATGGCTGGCAAGACGCGTCGAATGTTCCATCACCCGCGCCACCGCGGTGCGGTCGAAGGGGTGCAATTTCTGCCGCGTAATGACGCTGCCGACGAGTTCGGCATATTGCCGCAGCGCCTCGGGCGACCGGTCGATGCGTTCGTCAAAATCGGCCGCGACCTTAAACAGTTCGCTGAATTCCGGGTCGTACTCGCTCAGCAAATAATAGAATAGCCGCTCACCGACCAACACGACCTTGATATCGAGGGGAATCGGCTCCGGTTCGAGCGTCTGGGTACTCAGCAGACCGAGCGCATGGGCCATCGTTTGGATGCGGATTTCGCGGCTACGCAAGGTCTGCTTCAAGCCTTCCCAGGACATCATGTTGGTCAATACCTTGCGCACGTCGAGCACCAGATATCCGCCGTTGGCGCGGTGGATTGCGCCAGCGCGGATCAGGGTAAAGTCGGTCGTCAGCGCGCCCATCAGAGCGCGGTGTTCGATGGTGCCGAGCAGGCGGTCGTGGGTCGGATTGTCTTCGTAGACGATCGGCGCGTTCTCGCTCGCGCTATGGTCGACCAGCAGATTTACCTGGTAGCGGCGGAACAAAGCCTGGCCGTCCTCGAGCGGCGCCGGCAGCTCTTGGGTGTGGTCTTCTGCGGTTACCAGGAACTCTTCGGCATGGGCGATCACGTCGTTGCCGACCGCCTCGAGGTGGGCCGTGACATCGGCGAGATCGGCATAGTTGCGTTTCAGCGTCTCGAGCAGGTCCATCACCGCGAAACGCGCGGTCTCTTCGTTCAATTCGCGAATCTTGTCGCGGGTCTCCTTGAACCATTTCGGCGCCTGGCGTAGCGCGTCGCGAAGCTTTTGCTGCACCCGCTCCATATCGGCTTCGATCGGTTCGCGTTCGCTTTCCGGAAACCGCTGGAAGACATCAGGCTTGATAATTTGCCCGTCGCGCATGGCGGCCAACGCAAAACCCATCGGCGTGCGGATCACGGCGATATTGTGCTCGGCGGCCTCTTTCTCGACCTCGGCGAGCGCGGCTTCGTTGCGCTCCTTCATCTCCTCTTCGATGATTTGCCGGCGCGTTCGATACTCTTCGCTTTCGAAAGCGCTCAGCAGGCCGAGCCGGCAATCCTCGACGAACCCTGCCATATCCTGCCGCAGTCGGTCACCGCGGCCCGCCGGCAACCCCAGGCGGCGCGGCTTGTGGACATCGGCGAAATTCGTGACGTAACACCAGTCCATCGGCACCGGGCGCTTTTCCGCGCGCTCGCCAAGAAATTTTTGCGCCGCGCTATGCTTGCCCAGCCCCGGCGGACCGAGCGCAAATATGTTGTAGCCGGGGTAGTCCATGTCGGCAGCGAAACGTATTGCCGAGACGACCCGCGATTGGCCGATCACCTGGTCGATAGCGCGCAAATCCGCGGTCGTTTCGAACTCGAACTGCGACGGATCGCACCGCCAATACAATTCATCAACCTTGAGGGACGTGGCCATGTAACTCCCGTGCCGTGCAGGTGGTCAGAACGACGGCCCTTGTCGCTCTTTATTTTTATCGCTGTCTATTGAAGGCGCAACCTTGACGCCGATCAAGGCTAGACTGGTCGCTGGTGCTGAACGCATGCGGGGCGGCTGCCAAACTCGACATCGTCGCGCCCTACTGCCTATTTACCGCCGATTCGTCCCTTGCGGCTGAGAATGTAGCCGATCACGTCGTCGGTTTCCTTCTGCGACAGCTGGAGGTTCGGCATGTTGCGGTGCGGCGTCTGAAAAAACACCCGCAGGCTGATGTCGGTAACGCCCGGATCATCGGCAATTACGTCAAACGGCGGCGCGTCGGCGCGCGGAATCATCGGCTGATCCTCGGCCACGAAATGACATTGGGCACAGACCTCCATCGCCAACTTCTCACCGGCAGCTGGATCGGCCATGGTTTGGCCTTCCACGATCGTCGGCGCCAGAACGCCAAATCCAACAACCATCGTCGCGAGTACCCGCATCAACCTTCCTTCCTTGACGTCATGATCGAGCTACCAAAAAACAACCGACGACGGTAACGCCGCCCCGGGTCACTTTGTCCCATGGATCACCGCGCCAATTACAGTAAATTTCTATTGAGCGCCCATGCTCGCGCGCACCATGGCCGGCATAACGTTGACGTTGTTTTCGACCCGCTCGACGCCGGCGACCCGTTCGGCGGCCAAGCCGATTGCAGTGCGCTGCGCGTCCGTCTCGACCATGCCCCACATGGTCGCCACGCCGTCGGCAACCACAATACTGACGTGTTCCATGCCGAGTCCGGCCTCTGCCGCCGCTTGCATGATGGCAGTCTTGATGTCGCGGTCGCCTTCGGTAACTGCCGTTTTGGCACCCGCGGCGACCAGCCCTTGCAACAGGTTGGCCCGGCTGACGATGCCGACCAGTTTGCCGTCGCGTAACACCGTCACGCGCTTGATATGGTGCCGCTCGAGGGTCTCGGCGATCTCCGCGAGCGGCGTGTCTTCGCCCACCGAGATCACGTTGCGCGACATGATATCTTGGGCGCTCATACCGTGCGATTTGATGTAGTCGCGCGCGCGGTCTTCCGGCTCGGCAAAAACGCGGATCCACCAGGACGGCTGCCGTTCGGTTTGGTTTTCCGACCGGCGCATCAGGTCACCCTCGCTGACGATGCCGACAACGTTGCCCTGATCGTCGACCACCGGCAAGGCGCTGACATTGCGTGCGATGAGACGCCGGGCGATCTCGGTCACTTCGGTATCGGGCGTCACGGTCTCGACGGAGGCCGTCATGATATCTTTGGCTTGCATGATTGATCCCCTTTTTTTGGTACCTCTTATCGACCGGGCGGCGCCCGCTTCACGTTCTCACCATTGCCTCTGCCGAACGCTGCCACATTTACCTGACGATTCGGCCCAACATGTTAATATATTGCGCATAGACTCCGATTTGTGCGTTGACGCACATCAATGTCGTGCCGTCACGGAAGAGCGAAAAAATGTACGGTTCATCAATAGCTTAACGCCTATGAGGACGAGGAATGGTTGTGACCAAACTTGCCGCACGATGCATTGGCGCCATCCTGATTCTGGGCGTGCCGGGTTGGAGCATTGGCGCTGCCGGCGCCGATGAAGCCAGTGACCGCGCCGCCGGCGCGGCGGTCGCGCAGGAATTGTGCAGCGGCTGTCATATTGTCGCCGAAGGCCAAGCGGGTCCGGTCCCCGACGGGGTTCCGCCCTTTCCGGTAATCGCCAAGCGGCCGGGACGAACGCTGGGTTATCTGCAAGCCTATCTGGCCGAACCCACACCGCCGATGCCCCATGTGCCGTTGTCAAAGCGCGATGTCGACAGCGTTATTGCCTACATCCGTTCGTTCGCCGATTGAGGCAACTGACAGAGAAAAGGGTATGAACGCCCGTA
>CAJICQ010000082.1_pt1 | contig 32464 bp, 21 predicted proteins | sample 9199721 | NCBI WGS metagenome assembly CAJICQ01 (sample SAMEA7708344, study PRJEB35096) | sediment metagenome | biome: marine neritic benthic zone biome [ENVO:01000025]; feature: sediment [ENVO:00002007]; material: shallow marine sediment [ENVO:03000034] sea grass bed [ENVO_01000059] ...
AGCCTCGACAACGGCATGGTGCTGATGAGCGTGTCGAGCGCGATGCGCCAGGTGGTCATCGGTCTGGTGCTGATCGCCGCGGTCGGGCTCGACGTTTTCTATAACCGGCGACAACGGTGAAGGAGGGCTGGCTATGTCGCAGACACCTCTGGTCGAGATGCGCAATATCTACAAGCGCTTCGGTGGCGTGCACGCGGTCGAGGACTGTTCGGTCGATCTGATGGCCGGCGAAGTGGTCGGCCTGCTCGGCCACAACGGCGCCGGCAAGTCGACCCTGATGAAGATGCTGTCGGGCGCCTATCCGGCCGACGGCGGCGAGATCTACCTCGACGGCGATCTGGTCCAGATCGCCTCGCCGCGCGATTCCCAGGACCTCGGCATCGAGACGATCTATCAGACGCTGGCGCTGGCCGATAATCTCGATGCGCCGGCCAACATGTTTCTCGGCCGCGAGATCATGACGCCGTTCGGCACGCTGAACGACGACGCCATGGAGCATGAGGCGCGCCAGGTGATCGCCCGTCTCAACCCCAACTTCACCAACATCACCGATCCGGTGCGCACCATGTCGGGCGGCCAGCGCCAGTCGGTGGCGATCGCGCGGGCGATCCTGTTCAACGCGCGTATCTTGATCATGGACGAGCCGACGGCGGCGCTCGGCCCCCACGAGACGGCGATGGTCGCCGACCTGATCAAGCAGCTGAAGGCCGAAGGGATCGGTATTTTTCTGATCAGCCACGACCTGCACGACGTGTTCGACCTGTCCGACCGGGTCAGCGTCATGAAGAACGGCGGCATGGTCGGCACCTACCATACCAGCGACGTTACCAAGGACGATGTTTTGGGCATGATCATTCTCGGCAAGCTGCCCGAGGGCGTCAGCGACGCGGCGGGGACAGCGTGACCGTGACCACTGACGACCGCGTGCGCTGGGGTGTTAATTTGACCGCCGAAACTGGCGGCTGGGTTGCGGTCTAGCGGACAGGCGATGTGGCGGTGCGGGTGACGCTACAGGATGTCGCGCTAGAAGCCGGGGTTAGCCCGGCCTCGGTCGATCGCGTATTGCACGGCCGCGGCGGGGTGCGCGCCGAGACCGCGCAGCGGGTAAACGAAGCGCTGGCGCGGCTCAACTACCGGCCCAACCGCCTGGCCGCGCGGCTGGCGCGCAATGAGGCGATCCGGCTGTGCTTCGTGCTGCCGCAGGGCACCAATACCTTCATGGATTATATCGAGGAGTACGCGGTCGAGTTCGGCGCTCGTCTGGCAGTCGACAAGATCGAACTGGAGATCCGCCACGCCGACGTGTTCGATCCGGTTGCCCTGGCTTGCCAGCTCGATCAGTTGCCGCGCGATTTTCACGGGGTCGCGGTGGTGGCGCTGGATCATGTGCGGGTGCGCGAGGCGATCAACCGGCTGACCGACGACGGCGTCCATGTGGTGACCCTGGTCTCCGACGTGCCGGGCTCGCGCCGCGACCACCATGTCGGCATCGATAACGTCGCCGCCGGCCGCACCGCAGCCAGTCTGATCGGCCGCTTCGTCCATGCCGATTCGGGCCACGTCGTCGTCGTCGCCGGCTCGCTGGCGCTGCGCGACCATGTCGAACGGCGCTACGGCTTCGAGCAGGTGCTGCGCACGGAGTATCCCCATTTGACGCCGCTACCGGCGATCGAATCGCGCGACGACCACCGCGAAGTGGAACGGCTGGTGCGCGACTTGCTGGCCGGCGATGACCAGATTGTCGCGCTCTACAATATCGGCGCCGGCAACCGCGGCATGATCGCCGCGCTGGAGGCGAGCGGCCGCGCGCGCGAGGTCGTGTGTGTGTGCCACGACCTGACCCGCTATACCCGGCCGGCGCTGATCGATGGCACGGTCGACGCGATCGTCAATCAGGACGCCGGCCACGAGGTGCGCAGCGCGGCGCGGGTTTTGACCGCGCTGTGCGAGGGTGCCGATGTCGTCCCCGGCCAGGAGCGCATCCGCATCGACGTGTTCTTCCGCGACAATCTGCCCGACGTGTAGGGCGCGCTGGGCGCGGATAAAATGAGCCTTGGACCTGCTATCATGTCCGGGTTCATATCGGGCCTGAAATCCACCTGCCAGTAAACAACCCGCTCGAGCCCTTATAGAGGCATGCGATGAAAAAAATTTGCCCTGTTGCCCTACGCGTTGTCGCCGTTGCCGGGCTGCTAGTCGCCGTATCTGCGCCGGCGGCAGCGCAGGCGTTCGAAGCGAACCCGACACTACGCGCCGGCGACGTCCTGCCGGCCAAACTCGTGCGCGGCGAATTTCACACCGTCGATGACGCGGTGCAGAACGACGGTGTCATGAACCGATACAAGCTGCGCATTCCGCAGGGCGAATTGAACGTGGTCGGCACCGATCGTCTGGAAATCTGGATCGAGGAATCGGCTGCCCTGCAGAAGATGGAAGAGGTCAAGCGGAGCGAAGTCTTTGGCGAAGCCTTGAAAAATTCGGTCAAGGCGCCGGTCAAATTCGCCGGCAATCTGGTCAAAGACCCCGCCGGCACCGTCGAAGATGTCGGAAAAGGCGCCGGCGAATTCTTTAATTCGATCGGCCATTCGCTGTTCGGTGGCGCCAGCGAGAAGGAATCCGGTACGGTCGAGACAGTCGTCGGTTACGACGCGATCAAGCGCCAGTTCGCATTCCAGTTCGGGGTCGATCCCTACACCACCAATGAATTGGTGCAAGAACGGCTGGTCGAGCTCAGCCGTGCCGCCTTCGCCGGCGGCGTGCCCCTCAAGGCGGCGACAATGGCATTGCCGACGGCGGGCGCCGTCGCGATCCGCGGGACCGGCGGCGCCTACGGCTTGAGCCAGCTTATTCGCGACAAGTCACCGGCCGAACTCAAGGAAATCAATGGCGCCAAGCTCGCCAAAATGGGCGTGCCGCCAGAAACCGCCACCCGGTTTCTCGAGCATCCCGATTTCTCGCCGACCAAGAAGACCATCATCACGCACATGCTCGAGCGCCTGGAAGGTGTCGAGGGCCGCGCCGTCTTCATCGAACGAGCGGCGCAAGCGGCCGACGAGCCGATGGCGTTCTTCTTTCAAGGACAGGCCGAAGACATGGCCGGCTACCATGCCAAGGTGGCGCCGCTCGCTCGGCTGGTCGCTTTACGGGGCCTGGTCTTCGGGCAGCGCGCCGACGGTACGGTGGTCGGCGTATTTCCGGTCGATTATCTAACGTGGCGGCAAAAGTCAGCGAACACGGTATCAGGACTCGAGCCGGATATTAAAAAGTTGGGAGGCAAGAGCCCGCAATTGTGGGTCACAGGCTCGATGTCGCCGCTTTACCGCAAGAACATGGCGGCCTTGGGTTGGACCGTTCAAGAGAACGCCCGGGACAAGCTGCGACCGTAGCCGCAGCTAGACTCCGAGCACCGCAGGTGGCGGGATCGGTAATTCCGCCCCGACGCTACTTCGTATTCCTCTCGGCTACCTTACCGCCGACGATCGTGCCGAGAACGGCGCCGGCGCCCGCCGCCACCACTTGGCCGCTGCCGCTGCCGAACAGCGATCCCACCGCGGCACCTGTCGCGCCGCCGATCACCTGGCCTCGGAGCTTCTTGTCCTCAGCCGAGTCTGAACAGCCGGTTAGCACAGCCGCCGCCAGCAACAGCGTGCCGATCATCAATGAGGTCGCTCGATTTCTAGCCATTGTCATTATCTCCTCAACTCACTTTGCTGTTGTTCTCGAAATCGAGCAGCTCGGCCAATGACATGACGCCGTCGTTATTGACATCGGCATCGAAGAATTCGACCACCTTGCCGCCGACGCCTTCGCCGAGCGAAATCTTGCCGTCGTTGTTGCGGTCGAATAGCGCAAAGCGCTTGTCGCTTGCCTCCGGAACGTCCTTGGCGACCAAAAACCCGTCCCGGTCCTCGTCGAGCGAGGCAAACAGATGGACCATGAAGCTGACATATTCGTCGATTTCCAAGAAGCCGTCACCGTTCAGGTCGGCCTCGTTGAAAGCGGTGGCAATCTCGTCATCGGTCGCCGCCGCCGACGGTGTCGATGGTGCTGTCATCACGGTCAGAGCCATCAGAGCCGCGACGGCTGTCAGGGTTAAACGAGATAAACGCATTGAACTCCCCTTCCTGTTTATTGGATCAACCCGATCGAGAGGTGCCGGGCGAGGCGAAAAAAACTAACCGGTACTGCCGTCATGAGACCGGCCTCGCACCCGCACCTATGTTTGAATAAATTACCTATGGTAACGACTAAATGCGATGACATAAGTCAAAATTTACGTCCCGCGGTCGGCATTTTTAAGCCAATCCGGTCGAGAGGCGTCGCACGACGCGAACAAATTCCGAACCGCAGCGGCCCTCGCCTCAGGCGAGGTCGTAGAGCCCGAGCGCCGTGGCCAGCAGATTTATCGCCAGCAACGTCAGCACGGCCTTCAACCCCTTGGCAAAAGTTGCCGCCGGCAGGCGCATCAGCACCCGGCTGCCCAGGTAGGTCCCGGCGAAGCCCGACACCAACATCAAGGCGACCAGACCGGCCCACTCGGCGAAGGCGAACCCGAGGATGCCAAACGCGATGATTTTGAGGGTGTGCTGGGCGACCATACAGGTCGAGTGGGTGGCGACCAGTCCGCGCGGGTCGTAGTCGCGCTGGTTCAACAGGGATGAAACGAAGGCGCCGGTGGCGCCGAAAAACATCGTCAGGATGCTGGCCACCAGGCCGATGGCGAGGAGGATCGCGTCGCCCGATCCAACGAACCGCATCTTGGGTCCCCAGACCGAGTAGAGGATAAATAAAGCGAGACCCGACCGCAGAATGTCCGCCGGCAGCGTGACCACAATGCTGCCGCCGATCGCAATCCCGAAGATGCTGCCGATCCCGATATAGGCGAACGTGCGCCAGTCGATATCGGCTCGCAGGATAACCGCGCGCCCCACATTCGAGCCGAGCTGCACCACGCCGTGAATGGGCACGATGGCCGGCGCCGGCATCAGCGTCGCCATGGTGGCCAGCAGCACCATGCCGCCACCGATGCCCATCGCCGCGGTGATGAACGACGTTACCAAACTCGCCGCGATCAGCGAGACTGACGCGATTAATTCAAGATTGTCCGGCGTCAGGTCCAACGATCACATCCTCGGGCGCGATAAGGAAGATGAAGTCCAACAATTAAGAGCCGATGACGATCGTTTCTCCGTAGGTAGCTCCAACACCTGTGGTGGCTGTTGCATAGTGTGATCGGATGTTTGAGTTGCTGGCCAGATCACTCCCCGCGCCAAGGCGATCTCCTTCCAGCCGTGAAAAGCGTAAGTGACTTTGCGGTGGGTATAGATTTGCCGGGCCAACAACCTTAGGCAAGACTAGTTTTCACCGCGGGGCGGCAGGTCGTCCTTGGGGATCTGTCTTTCATCGCCAACCAGATAAAAGGCGCCCCGCTCGCCGGTAAACAAGCCGGGTCCCGGGCGCATCTCGCTGTTCGGCGTGACCTCAAGCGGCTCGTAGCTGTCGCAGCCGGCCAGACCGATGGCGCCGGCCAGCAGCACGCAGAACTGAAATTTCTTGCCGTTCATCAAACCGGTCTCCCTTTAGAACCTGAACCGGCCGCCGGCCAGGGTGGCAAAGACGTCATCGAAATTGGCATCGTCGCGGTCGAGGTCGTGCCATCGGAAGCCCAAATAGAGGTCGGCTGCCCAGGCGTCGACGTTTTGCACGATGAACCCGCCGATCGACTGGAACTCGTCGCCATCCTGCGCCAGATCCTCGGTGCGTTGATAATCGACCGCAAGATTGGTGTTGCCGATCCGCGCCATCGAGGCCACGTCGTGCTTTTTCCAGTCGATGATATAGCCAAGCTTGGCGTACGCCGACCAAGGATCATTGTCGCCGGACTCCAGATCGTCCTGGCCACCGGCCACGGTCACGTTGAAACCGCTGGAATGGCGCACCGAATACGAGGCGCTGAGACGATAATCCCGGTTGTCATTGGGGTCCGCGTAACCGGCCGCGCCGGCGACGTCGAAGTCGCCGAACGTGCCGGATTGGAAAATGGCCAGGTCCCATTTATCGTTGGAAACGTGCGACGCCGCAAGGCTAATGCCGTAAAATTTCGGCGTGTCGTAGCGCAGCCGGTCGTCGCGGCTCAATCCGTCGAAATTGGAGGAGACGTCTTTAATCCGGGTCGATGACAGCGCGCCGGTGCTCTTGTCGAAGAACAACAGCCCGCCCGCCATGTCGGAGATGCTCGAATAGCCGACGACGCCCGTTCCGGAAAGATCGACTTCCGCTGTTCCGTCCGAAGCCGTACTGCCTTGACCGACGGTCAGCTTGCCGTAGCTCGGCTGCTCGATGAAGAACTCGATCTTGCGCTCCTTGAGACTGGCACTGGTACTCTGGTTTTCCTGATTGATGTCACCCGTCGAGTTGGATTCGAACTCGGCCTCGAGGACGGTGCCGGCCGTCCATTTGCCCAAATCGGCCTCACCGACGAAGCGGACCCGGGTCGAGCTGTTGTCGTTGTCGACATGAAAGACATCGGTGCTATTGCCGTCGTCGGAGAAAAGCACACCGCGGTTGATTTGCCCCGAAATATTGAGCCGGACGTTTTTGCTGCCAGACGTCACGACGGGGCCTTTATCCAGAGCGGCCGTTTTGGTCTCGAGCTGCTTGACCCGCTCCTCCAGCGGTGGGGTAGCCGCCGCCGCGCCGGTCGCTGCGCCACCGGCGCTCGTCGTCACAGTCGATTCGAGTTTTTCGATCCGCGCGGCGTTCTTCTGGACCATTTCCATGAGCCGGCGGTTTTGCTCCATCAGCTCCTTGTTCTGCTTGACCAGGTCCTCATTGATTTTGAGGAGGTCCTGCTGGGATTGCGCGTTGGCGGGCAGCGCGGCGCCCATCGCAACAAAAGCAATGAAACAAATGAGAGGGACGAGGCGGTATCGCGCTTTGGCGCTACCTCTGCGTTCCACAACCTCAGCCCTGCAGGCAGTGTTCGACCAAGCCCAACAGCCGGAATAGATGCTCCATATCATGTTCATTATTCCCCTTGGTACTGCAACCTGCACAATTCGATCTTCACGTGTTCAGAGTCTGCCGAATAAGCGGATAGCTTTTTCGGTCATCAGCGGTATGGCCATTCCGCTCTTGCCAATTGGCGTCCTGCAGATACGTCTAATGCTCACCTATGCCTATTCCACCGTCTTTTCAGTCATCGGGCGCAAGGATGCCCCTGGTACACCGCACCAAGGAGTCGATCAAAACGGCGATCGCGATAGCCATCGCTGATGCAAATGCGCCCTCTGTGGACTGGGACATGCTCTACCGTCGAGTGGATTGGCCGTATCCAGCGCGTTCCCTGCGCATTCAATGAGGAGCGGTGCCGGAGGACATCGGCTGGCATCTCGGCACAGCGGCGTCGATTGTGGTGAGGGCAGCAGCCGATGATAGAGACGGCAATACTGCGGTAACGGCGGCGTCCTCATTGTTTCAGTGAGGTGCTGATGTAAACTCAACCACAGGCCTGTAGGGGGATAGCGCACGGCTAAAAGGGGGAACGCTATGTACGAAATATTTGCCATACTGGCCGCATTCATTTTTGTCTACGCCGGTGCAGCTGGCGGTCTGGAACGCACGATAATCAACGGGGCGGTCGTGTTCGCCGCCTTCGGCTTGATTTTTGGCCCCCTCGGGCTGGGTTTCCTCAACCTGAGCGTGGACAGGGAAGAGATGCGCGTCCTCGCCGAGTTCACCCTCGCGCTGGTTCTGTTCACCGACGCCACCAACGCGAATCTCGATGTTCTCAAACGAGGCTTCCGCATCCCGCAGCGCTTGTTGGTAATTGGTTTGCCGTTGACCATCCTGCTCGGGTTCGCGGTGGGTGTTGCCCTGTTCAGCGGACTGACCCTGTTGGAGGCCGCGATCCTGGCGACCATGCTGGCAGCCACCGATGCCGCCCTGGGTAAGGCGGTGGTCACCAACGAGGCCGTCCCAGTCCAGGTTCGCGAAAGTTTGAATGTGGAAAGCGGTCTTAACGACGGCATCTGCGTGCCGATCCTGTTCCTATTTCTCGCCCTTGCCGCGGGCACGCACGCCGAAGACAGCACCTTGGGGCTCGCGCTGGAACTGTTCGCCGAAGAGATTGGAATCGGCGCGGCCGTGGGCATTGTTCTGACCCTTGCGGGCGGATCGCTGCTCAAGGAATGTGCCAAGCGCGGATGGGTCACCGACACCTGGCGGCAGCTGCCTGTCGTGGTGCTAGCGGTAGCTTGTTTCGCGACAGCGCAGAGTCTGGGCGGTAGCGGATTCATCGCCGCCTTCGTCGGCGGGCTGCTGTTCGGTTGGCTTGCAAAGGATCACAAACACAAGCTCCTGCTCGCTGCGGAAGGCACGGGGGATACGCTGGCCTTGCTCACCTGGGTGGTCTTCGGGGCCGTCTTTATCGCTAAGGGGGTTCAATCCTTTAGTTTCCCGGTTCTGCTATACGCCGTGCTCAGCCTCACCATCATCCGGATGGTGCCGGTATACCTAACGCTCGCCGGAACCGGCCTGCGCGCCGACGAAAAGCTCTTCATGGGCTGGTTTGGCCCCCGCGGACTCGCCAGTATCGTGTTCGGCGTGATCGTCGTGAACAGCGATCTGCCGGGTGGTGGCACCATTGCGGCAACCGTGACCTGCACCATCGTGCTGAGTGTCATTGCACACGGTCTCAGCGCGAACCCCCTGGTCGCTGCTCTGGCGGCCCGGATCGGCCGTTCCGAAGGCAAAGCCGCGGCTGATTAGCGGCGTTAGAGGCGTTTCGAACCAGAATGAAGCGTTCTGGAGTTGCGAACGAACATTCGGGTGCCCGCAACGGCCGCGAGAATCACCGCGGGACAGAGGTCATCGCGTTCCTCAATCATAGGGATAGTTTCGCCGTTGTCCGCGGATTGAGGACGTATTTGAGGAACGTCGGTTACCATCCTGTTCCGCGGTATCAGGTTCATGGGGTCACATAAAGCGGTGCTGTTGCGCAAGGCGAGAATGCGCTGCTTGGCCGCGAGTCCGATTTCGCGGCCCAGTTCACCACCATATTCAACCCGCTGCTGTGCCTGATCGGCCTCAACATAACCGCGGCCGTTTACGCAGCCCAGGTATTTGGTCGGGCCGGGGTCGGAACAGAAGGCGCCTCGCCCTAGCCGGCGCGGCTGGCCAGGCCTCTCAAACGTGCTAGTGCCGAGATCGGCGTAGCGGCTGTCGGCTCACGCCTATTTTGTTCGCGCCAGTGCGATGAGATCATCGAACGGGCAGCCCTCCGGCAGCGTGCCATAGACATGGCCGCGGTCGGAACCCAGCCGCGATTCCAAGAACGCTGCGGAAATCGCCGGCGGAGTGTGCCGAATAACAAGCGACGCTTGCAAGGCGAGGGCCAAATTTTCGACCAGCGCGCGGGCGCGCCATTCCGGGTTCGTCTGGGACGCGCCGGCGAGATGGTTTCTGATATCCCCGAGCAGGGTGTCTAACCGTGGGTCGTGTCCGCGGGCCAGTTCCACTTCGCCGAGAAAGGCCTCGAGCGAGGCCGGCGTCCGTTCGATGGCGCGCAATACGTCGAGGCAGATGACGTTGCCGGACCCTTCCCAGATGCTGTTGAGCGGCGCTTCGCGGTACAGTCGCGGCAGCATGGATTCCTCCACATAGCCCGAGCCGCCCAGGCACTCCATGGCCTCATAGACCAGGGTGGGCAGTCGTTTGTTGATCCAGTATTTCGCCACGGCGACAGCTATGCGCGCAAACAGCCCGGCCTCTTCGCTGGCTGCCGTCTCGTCGTAACTGCGCGCCACCCGCATGACCATGAGGGTTGCGGCGAGCCATTCGAGCACCAGGTCCGCCAGGACGTTCTGCATGAGAGGCTGATCGATCAGCTGTTTCTGGAATGCACGGCGGTGGACGGCGTGATGCACGGCCTGGACCACGGCCTGGCGCATCAGGCCCGCCGCCGCCAAGGCGGTATCGAGCCGGGTGTGATGCACCATCTCGAGGATGGTCTTGACGCCCTCGCCCTCGTTGCCGACGAGGCAGGCCCACGTGTCCTTGTATTCGATCTCCGATGACGCGTTCGAGCGGTTCCCCAGCTTGTCCTTCAAACGCTGGATCAGAATTGGATTTCTGCTGCCGTCGGGACGCCAGCGCGGCACGAAGAAGCAGCTGAGGCCGTTGTCGCTGTAGGCAAGCGTCAGAAACGCATCGGACATGGGAGCCGAGCAAAACCATTTGTGCCCGGTGAGGGCGAACGCCTGGCCGTGGTCGCAGGGACCGAGCGCCCGGGCCCGCGTGGTGTTGGTGCGAACGTCCGAGCCGCCCTGCTTCTCGGTCATCGCCATGCCAATGGTTGCACCCTGCTTTTCGCCGACCGGCACCGCGCGTGGATCGTAGTGCGCAGAGAGGATCAGGGGCTCCCACTCTTGGGCTAACAGCTCTTGGCGCCGCAGGATCGGTATTGCTGCATTGGTCATGGTCAACGGGCAGCACACGCCGGCCTCGACCTGGAACAAAAGGTATTCGAGCGCGGTATGGACGACATGGCCGCCGGGTTGCTCAGCGCGCCACGCGATTGAATGAACTTCGTGTGCCATCCCCAGCGCCATCAATTCATGATACGCGGGATGAAACTCGACCTCGTCGATTCGCTGGCCATAGCGGTCGAAAGCGCGCAGCTCGGGTACGAAACGATTGGCCGTCGCGCCAAGTTCGAGGGTGCGCTCACTGCCCAGGGTGGCGCCGAACGCGCGCACCTTATCCTCGGCCCAACCTCCGCCTTCCCGGTGCAAGGCCTCGCGAAGCACCGGGTCGGAGTCATAGAGGTTGTAGTCGACCAGCGGCAGCGGCTGGTTTGTTACGTCGTGGGTATCAAGTTGGCTGATGGGATCACGCGGCGGCATGCCCGTTTCTCCGCAGTGGCTGGGGCTTATACGGCCTTCAAATGTCGGTCAATTGTGGGACCCGTCGAGTTAAAACCAAATATAACAGATACTTAGTAACAATCTAGTTAACACGCCAGCTTTCAGTTTACCTGGAATTAATCATCTTGGCTTACGATATATAGTTAAACCACGGGGCATGAGGGAAGGTCTTAAAAGGGGAGAAAACACGAGCGTTACACTACCAATGATCGCGCGCGAAGACCTTGTCATCAACGAGATGACCTATCAACGGTGTGTCCGGGCATTCTCGTTCTTGGAAAAGCGATTGGGGCTCAACATCCGGTTGCACGGCGCGCAAGACAGTATGGAAGCGGGCCAGATATTCCTCTTCAACCATTTTGCCCGCTTCGAAACCATTATTCCGCAATACCTGGTTTACAAGGAAACCGGCGCCTACTGCCGCACGTTGGGCAGCCGCGCGCTCTTCGCCGGCAATGGCGGCTTTGCCAAGTTCCTTCTCAGCATCGGCGGTGTCCCCAACAATCTGGATGGCCTGCTGCCGTTCATGGCCGCGGAGATTCTGCGCGGCCGCAAGGTGATCGTGTTTCCCGAAGGCGGCATGATCAAGGACAGACGGGTGATCGACGAGGCGGGCGAGTACTGCGTTTTCTCGCCGACCGCTCGGGCTTACCGGAAGCATCACAAGGGCGCGGCGGCGATCGCCCAGATGCTGGAAATCTTCAAGAAGCGTATCCTCTCGGTGCACGCCGCCGGCGAAACGGCGCGGCTCGAACGCTGGGTCAAGGCATTGGAATTCGAAAGCGTCGACGCTTTGCTGGTCGCCGCAGAAAAACCGACCTTGATCGTGCCGGGCAACATCACCTTTTCGCCTCTTCGCGTTGAGCAAAATATCCTCAAGCGAAGCACCGAACTTTTTTTTAGAAATCTGCACGACGCGGCGAAGGAAGAGCTTCTCGTCGAGGGCAACATTCTGCTCAAAGACACCGACATGGACATCCGCCTCGGCGCACCGGTCAGCCCGCAGATCGCCTGGCGCTGGTGGGAGCGCCGGCTGCTCGATTGGTCGTTCGCCCATGTCGATAGCCTGGAGCACCTGTTCGATCTGAATCTGAGCCCCGACAGATGGGTCGAGCGCCTTGCGACATCCGTTGTCGGACGCCACACGCGCCGCCTGCGCGATCGCTGCACGGCGCAGATCTACCGCCAAGTGACGGTAAATCTTTCCCATCTGGCCTCCTATCTGATGCTCCAACTCGTCGATCGGGGTGTGAAGAAAATCGATCAGGAAGCGTTCCGGCGAACGCTTTATTTGGCGATCAAGTTCGCCCATCGCGAACCCTCCATTTTCCTGCATCCAGAACTGAGCGACCCGACGCGCTACGACGCGCTGCACACGGGGAGCAGCGCCGAGCTCGATCAGTTCATATCGCTGGCCTCGACGACCGGGCTCATCGAGGTTGCAGGAGGCGATTACCGTTTCCTCGACCGGATTTCCGAAGAGCACGACTTTCACAAGGTTCGCCTGCGCAACACGATTCGGGTCTATGCCAACGAAATTGCCGCGGTTCCGGCTGCCGGTGCGGCGGTCGAGCGGGCTCTCGCGGAGGCCAGCGGGCTCGATCGAGCGGCGTTTGCCAAACTGCTGTTCGACGACGAATTGCGGTCCTTCGAATGGTGCAAGCAGCACTACGCCGAGGCGCGTCACCTGGCGATCAATGATCAAGAGACGATGACGGCGAACGCCGAACCGTATCTCTTCCTGCCCACGGGAGCGAGGCGGCTGGGGGTGGTTTTGATCCACGGGCTGCTCGCATCGCCGGCCGAGTTACGGTCCTTCGGTGACACGCTGCGAAAGCACGGTTTTCCGGTAGTCGGGGTGCGCCTGATGGGACACGGCACGTCGCCCTGGGATCTTCGCGACCGCTCCTGGCAGGACTGGATGACATCGGTCAGGCGTGCCTATCAAATTCTTTCCCCTTTCGTGGACGAGATTTGTCTCGTCGGATTTTCGTTGGGTGGCGTGTTGGCCCTTCGACTGGCGGCGGACGCGCCGCTCGGCTTGGCAGGCGTGGCGGCCGTCGCGGCGCCGATCAAGCTGCGCAACAAGGGCCTCATGTTCGTGCCGGTGGTGCACGGCGCCAACAAGTTGGCGGAGTCGGCAACGTCACGGGAAGGCGTCATGCCGTTCCGCTTGAATGAATCGGAAAATCCCGAGACCAACTACCGCCATATTCCGGTCAGTGCGCTTTACGAGCTTCGCCGCGCGATCGACGACTCTGCCCGCCACCTGGCCGATGTTGCCTGTCCCGTTGCCGTGCTCCAGGGGAGTGACGACCAGGTCGTCGACCCGAAGTCTGCCCAGATCATCTTTGACAAAGTTTCCACCGACGAGAAGCAACTCCATTGGATTAATACGGACCGCCATGGCATCCTCAGTGGTGATATCGGTGGGTGCAGAGAGCAGATTCTTTCCTTTATCGCGTCTCTGGAGTCAGCCGCCCGAGCGGAAGAAAAACGCCATTGGCAGGGGCATGCGGCCGAAGCACGGGCCGATCTTGGTCGCAGCCGCACCGTGCCTGTTCGAGGATAGCCAGCGATGCAACCGGCGCTAGTCAAAAACCTTGGCCGTGCAGTCGCAGCCGTGCTCGCGCCCTTGCGCAGCCTGCAGCCTTCGCCGCCCGCCCCTCCGGTCGGCCCCACTCCCCATCTGTGGGAGGCGTCATATCCCGTGGGGATCGACTGGAATGCGGCGATCGACTGCAAACCCCTTACCCGCCTTCTGGACGACGCCGTGGCGGCGTACGCAGAGGAACCCTGCATTAGGTTCCGCGGCCGATCCTTCCGCTACAAGGAGGTCGGCGACCTGGTGGAACGGGCCGCGCAGGGATTTCGCGCTTTGGGTGTGCACCGGGGCATCAAGGTCGCCCTCATGCTGCCGAACTGCCCGTACACGGTGATCTGCTTCTATGCGGTTCTCAAGGCCGGCGGCACGGTGGTCAACATCAACCCGCTGTATGCTAGCCGGGAAATCGCCCGCCTGATCGATGATTCCGGTTCCTGCATCCTGGTCACCCTCAATATGAAGGCGCTCTATCGCAAGGTAGAGCCGCTTCTCGCAAACGAAAATCGACTGGAGAAGGTTGTCGTTTGCGGCATGGCCGGCGTCCTGCCGTTTCGCGAGAAGGCCCTGTTTCCCCTGCTGAAACGGCGCGAGATCGCCTCCATTTCGAAGAGCGATAATCACATCTCCTTCGACCGGCTCATCGAAACCGGCGAGCCCTTCGCCCCGGTCGAGATCGATCCCGCAGACGAAGTCGCCGTGCTTCAGTATACCGGGGGGACGACGGGCTTGCCCAAAGGCGCCCGCCTGACCCACGCGAACCTTTACGCTAACGCCCAACAGCTCGCCCTTTGGCGACCGCCATCGGGTGGCGACAAAGAGATCATGCTGGGCGCTCTGCCGCTGTTTCACGCCTTCGGCATGACCGCCGTCATGAACCTGGCGCTGACCATCGGGGCGGAGCTGGTACTGCTGCCGCACTTCAAGCTTTCCGAAGTGCTCAAAACCATCGACCGCGAGCGGCCGACCATTTTCATCGGGGTCCCGACGATGTTCTCGGCGATCAATGCGGCGCGCGATCTGGCGAAATTCGACCTGTCCAGTCTCGAATACTGCGTCTCGGGCGGAGCCCCGTTGCCGACCGCGGTACAGCGCAAGTTCGAGGAGCTCACCGGCTGCACCCTGGCCGAGGGTTACGGGCTCAGCGAGGCGGGTCCGGTCTGTAGCGTCAATCCGCTGGGCGGGCGCAACAAGCCCGGTACGGTCGGCCTGCCGTTGCCCGGCACCCTCATCGAGATCGTCAATCTCGACCGGCCCGATCGGCTGCAACCTGCCGGAGAGCCCGGCGAGATCTGCGTCTCCGGTCCACAGGTCATGCTGGGCTACGCCAACCGCGCTCAGGATAACGTCGACGCCTTCCGCGGCGGGCGCCTGCATACCGGCGACGTCGGCTATTTGGATGCGGATGGCTATCTCCACATCGTCGACCGCATCAAGGAGCTCATCCTGACCGGCGGTTTCAACGTCTACCCGCGCATGGTCGAGGAAGCGATCTACCTTCATCCGGCGGTCGAGGAGGTTGCGGTCTGCGGCGTCGCCGACAATCACCGCGGGGAGACCGTGATGGGCTTCGTCAAGCTTAAGGCCGGCCAATCGCTAACGGCGGCCGAGCTGCGGGCGTTCTTGCAGGACAAGCTGGCGCCCTTTGAGATCCCCCGCAAGATCGAATTCCGCGAGGAATTGCCCAAGACCTTCATCGGCAAGATCGCCAAGAAGGAACTCCTCGCCGAAGTCGCGGCGCGGCCGTCGAAACGCGACAAGCGCGAAACCGAAGCAGAGCATGCCCCATCGGAGGCGGAGTAAACACCCATGAAAAATGTCGTCATCGCAGGCTACCTACGATCCCCCTTCACCCCGGCGAGCAAAGGCGAGCTGGTCAAGGTGCGACCCGATGAGCTGGCCGCCCAAGTGGTCAAGGGGCTGGTCGAGCAGACCAAGGCAAGGCCGGAGGATATCGAAGACATCATCCTCGGCTGCGCCTTTCCCGAGGCCGAGCAGGGTCTCAACATGGCACGTATGGTTGCTTTCCTGGCCGAGCTGCCGGTGTCGGTGGCCGGGGTTACGGTCAACCGCTTTTGCGGCTCTTCCATGCATGCCGTTCACATGGCCGCCGGCGCCATCCAGATGGACGCGGGCGAGCTGTTTGTCTGTACCGGTGTCGAGTCGATGACCAGGGTGCCGCTTGGGGGCTACAACCCGATGCCCCATCCGGGACTTTTCGAGCGGTATCCCCAGGCCTACATGTCGATGGGCGAGACCGCCGAAAACGTCGCCACCAAATTCCAGATCACGCGGCAGGATCAAGAACAGTTCGCGCTGGAGAGCCATCAAAAGGCGGCGCGCGCGCAATCCGAGGGAAAATTGCGCGGCGAGATCCAGGCGATCGCCGAAAACGGTCACCTCGTGGCGGCGGATAGTTGCCTGCGCCCCGACACCAGCTTGCAACAGCTGGCCGATCTCAAACCGAGTTTCGACGAAACGGGAACAGTGACCGCAGGCACCTCGTCGCCGCTGACCGACGGCGCCGCCGCCGTTTTGGTCGCCAGCGAGGACTATGCCGAACGCCATGGCCTCGAACCCCTGGCGCGGATCAAGTCTATCGCGGTGGCCGGCTGCGCGCCGGAGATCATGGGTATCGGGCCGGTGCCGGCCTCGCGCAAAGCCTTGGACCGGGCCGGGCTTTTGCCCGCCGACATCGACATATCCGAGGTCAATGAGGCGTTTGCCTCGCAGTGCCTGGCCTGCGTGCGCGACCTCGGGCTCGATCCGAACGGATTAAACCTCGACGGCGGTGCGATTGCCTTGGGCCATCCCCTGGGCGCCACCGGCGCGCGCATCACCGGCAAAGCGGCCGCGTTGCTCAAACGCGAGGGCGCCACCTACGCGCTCGCCACGCAATGCATCGGTGGTGGGCATGGTATCGCCACGGTGCTCGAGGCGGTCCATTGAGCGCCATCGGCAAAGTTGGCGTCATCGGCGCCGGTTCGATGGGCGCCGGCATCGCCGCCCATGTCGCCAATGCGGGTGTGCCGGTCGTCCTGCTCGACATCGTCGCCCAAGACGCGGCCAACCGCAGCGCGATCGCCGAGCAGGCGGTCGAGCGCCTGCTGAAGAGCGACCCGGCAGCCTTCATGCACAAGAAAAACGCCCGGCTGATTACCACCGGGAACATCGAGGATGATCTGCCGTTGCTTGCCGACTGCGACTGGATTATCGAAGCGGTGGTCGAGAAGACGGAGATCAAGCATCGGGTCTACGCCACCATCGAGGCGGCGCGCCGGCCCGGCTCGATCGTCTCGTCCAACACCTCGACGATTCCGCTTGCGACCCTGCTCGACGGCATGAGCCAAAGCTTCTGCGAAGATTTTCTGATCAGCCATTTTTTCAATCCGCCGCGCTACATGGAGCTATTGGAGGTGGTCGCGGGTCCGGCGACACGCGCCGAGGCTGTGCGCACGGTCTGCGACTTTGCCGACGTCAGGTTGGGCAAGGGCGTGGTCGCCTGCAAGGACACGCCGGGCTTTATCGCCAACCGGATTGGCATCTACTGGCTGCAGTGCGGCGTTACCCTGGCGATGGAAAGCAGCCTGCTGATCGAAGAGGCCGACGCCGTGATCGGCCGGCCGATGGGAATTCCCAAGACCGGCGTGTTCGGGCTGCTCGACATGGTGGGCCTCGACCTCATGCCCGACGTGCTGACCAGCATGGCCGCATCCCTGCCGCCCGACGACCCCTTCCACGACATCTACCACGAGCCTGAACTGGTGCGCGACCTGATCGCCCGGGGCTATACCGGGCGCAAGGGCAAGGGCGGTTTCTACCGGTTGCAGCCGGACACGGCAGAAAAGATCAAGCAGGCGCTCGACCTGGAGACCCGCGAATACCGCAAAGCGGTCAAACCCAAGCTGAAAAGCGTCGCCGCGGCCAAGCGGGGCGGCGTGCGCGCGCTGGTTCAGCATCCCGACAAGGGCGGCCGTTATGCCTGGCAGGTGTTGTCGCGCACGCTTTGCTACGCCGCCCGCCTGGTGCCTGAAATTGCCGACGACATCGCCGCCGTCGATGAAGCGATGCGCCTGGGCTACAATTGGAAATATGGCCCCTTCGAGCTGATCGATCGGCTGGGCGCGGCCTGGTTTCGCGACCGGCTGCGCGCCGAGGGACGCGACGTGCCGCCGCTGCTCGAAGCGGTGGGCGAGGGCACCTTCTACCGCACGGCACAGGGCCGGCTGCAGTACCGCGCGCTCGATGGCAGCTACCAAGACATGGTGCGTCCGCCCGGCGTTTTGCTGCTGGCCGACGTGAAACGCCGGAGCTCGCCGCTGGCACGCAACAAATCGGCCAGCCTCTGGGACATCGGCGATGGCGTCTTGTGCCTGGAATTCCACAGCCGTATGAATGCGCTGAACCCGCTGACCCTGCGGATGATTGCGAAGGCCCTGACGCTGACCCGCGACCGCTTCAAGGCGTTGGTGATCTACAACGAGGCCAGCAACTTCTCGGTCGGCGCCAACATCTTCCTGGTCAAGCTGGCGGCGATGTTCAAATGCCGGTTCGTTATCGACTATCTGCTGCGCAAGGGACAGAGTTCTTACCAACAGCTCAAATATGCGCCGTTTCCCGTGGTCGGCGCGCCGTCCGGCATGGCCTTGGGCGGCGGCCTCGAGATCTTGCTGCATTGCGACGCGGTCGAGGCTCACGCCGAGACCTATGCCGGCCTGGTCGAGACCGGGGTGGGACTGGTGCCGGGCTGGGGCGGCTGTAAGGAAATGCTGGTCCGCTGGAGCACCAACCCCGAGCGCCCGGGCGGCCCGATGCCGCCGGTGGTCAAGGTGTTCGAGACCGTGGGTTTGGCGGCCGTCGCCAAGTCGGCGCAGGAGGCGCGGGACTTCTTGTTCCTGCGGCCTGGTGACGGCATCACCATGAACCGCCGCCGCCTGCTTGGCGCCGCCAAAGCGAAGGCGCTCGCCATGGCCGATGATTACTGCCCGCCCGAGCGGCAAGAGATCGCCCTGCCGGGCCCGACGGGGCTGGCGGCGTTGACCCTTGCGGTCGGCGACCTGCGCCGTTCCGGCAAGGCGACGCCGCATGACGCCGTGGTGGGCACGGCGCTGGCCGGCGTGGTCAGCGGCGGCGACACCGACATCACCGAACCGATCTCCGAAGCGGCGATCCTGAAGCTCGAACGCGATGCGTTCATGAGCTTGATCAAGCAGTCGGCGACCATGGCGCGAATTTCCCACACCTTGAAAACCGGCAAACCGCTACGGAATTGAACCATGACCCTCGCCCTTCTGATCCTCGCGGCCATCGTTTTCGTCACGCTTGTCTATCTCGGTCGGGGATATGCGGCCTGGGTGGCCGCGCTGGGCCTCGTCCTGGCGGGCTGGCTGGTCGCCGGCGGCGGATCGCAGGCCGCCTTCGCTGTCGCCGTCGGCGTGGCGCTCGTGCTGGCGGGGCTCTTCGGCATTCCCGCCGTCCGCCGGTTGGTCATTTCCAAGCGCCTGATGCGCGCTCTGTCCGGGTTTCTACCGCGCATGGGGGAGACCGAGCGGATCGCCCTGGAGGCGGGCACCGTGTGGTGGGACGGCGAGCTGTTCGCCGGCAACCCGGACTGGCGCAAACTGCTCGACTTCCGCCCGCAGGCCCTGTCCGACAAGGAGCAGGCGTTTCTCGATGGTCCGGTGGAAGAGCTCTGCCGCAAGCTCGACGACTGGCAGGTGTGGCAGGATCGCGCCCTGCCGCCGGAGATCTGGGACCATCTCAAGCGCGAGGGCTTCTTCGCGATGATCATCCCCGAAGCGTATGGCGGTCTGGGGTTCTCCGCGATTGCCCACTCGGCCGTGGTCACCAAGGTCGGCAGCCGCAGCGTGCCGGCGGCCTGTGTCCTGATGGTGCCGAACTCCCTCGGGCCCGCCGAACTGCTGATGGATTACGGCACCGAGGAGCAGCGGGCGCATTACCTGCCGCGCCTGGCGCGCGGCGAGGAGATCCCCTGCTTTGCCCTGACCGAGCCCCATGCCGGCAGCGACGCCGCAGCCGGCCGCAGCCGCGGGGTGGTCTGCCGCGGTACCTTCGACGGCGAGGACGTGCTCGGCATCCGCCTCAACTGGCACAAGCGATACATCACCCTGGCGCCGGTCGCCACGCTGATCGGCCTGGCCTTTCAGCTGTCCGATCCCGACGGGCTGTTGGACGGGCCGGCCGAGCGCGGCATTACCTGTGCGCTGGTCCCGCGGGATTTGCCGGGCATCGAGATCGGCGCCCATCATGACCCCCTGGGGGTGCCCTTTCCCAACGGTCCCATCGTCGGCCGCGACGTCTTCATCCCGATCGACTTCGTGATCGGCGGCGCTGCCGGCGTCGGTCTGGGCTGGCGCATGCTGATGGACTGCCTCGCGGCGGGCCGGTCGATATCGCTGCCGTCGATGTCGGTTGGCGCCGCCCAGCTGGCGACCTGTGTGGCCGGCGCCTACGCTACGGTGCGCGAGCAGTTCAACATGCCGATCGGCCGTTTCGAAGGCATCGAGGAAGCCCTCGCGCGTATCGGCGGCTATACCTACCTGATGGATTCGGCCCGCGTCGTCACCTGCGGCGCGCTGGACGCCGGCGAGAAGCCGGCCGTGGTGTCCGCCATCGTCAAGGCCTACCTGACCGAAGGCATGCGCAAGGTGCTGAGCGACGCCATGGACATCCTGGCGGGGGCCGGCATTTGCCGCGGCCCCAACAACCTGCTGGGCCGCGGCTTCGTCTCGGTGCCGCTGGGCATCACCGTCGAGGGCGCCAACATTCTGACCCGCTCGATGATCATCTTCGGCCAGGGCGCTATGCGCTGCCATCCCTATGTTTACCGTGAGATGCAGGCGATCGAACAAGCCGACGCCGCGGCCTTCGACCGGGCGTTCTTCGGCCATGTGAACCTGTTTGCCCGCAACGCCATAAGGAGCCTCGTGCTTGGCCTCTCGGGCGGCCGCTTGTTATCGGCGCCGGTGGCTGGCGGCGAGGCGCGCCACTATCGGACCTTGACCCGGTTCAGCGCGGCCTTCGCGCTGGTTGCCGATGCCACGCTGGCCTCGCTGGGCGGCGACTTGAAGCGGCGCGAGAAGATCAGTGGACGGCTCGCCGATGCCCTGGCCTGGCTGTATCTCGGCTCCACCGCGCTCAAGCGCTTCCACGACGACGGCCGGCCCGAGCGTGATGCCGCTGTGCTCGAGTGGTCTTGCGCGTTTGCCGCTTGGCAGGTGCAAGAGGCGCTGATCGGCGTGCTGGAGAACCTGCCTAACCGGTTTGCCGCGGCGCTGCTGTCCCGCCTGGTCTTTCCGTGGGGCCGGCCGGTGGCCCGCCCCAAGGACGCGCTGGGCGCACAAGTGGCGCAGGGGCTGCTCGGCGACAATGCGCTGGGGCAATATCTCTCGCGGGATATCTTCCGGCCGACCGGAACCGATCAAGGCCTGGGCCGCCTGGCGGCGGCGCTGCAGCGGGTGGTTGCCGCCGAGGCGGCGACGCAGAAGCTCCGCCAGGCCGTTCGTGCCGGCACCGTCGACCGGGATCCGGTGGAAAGCCTGGCTGTGCGCGCCAAACAAGCGTGTCTGATTGATAGCGAGGAATTTCAGCTGCTGACCGAAGCCGAACAGGCGAGAGACGCAGCAATCGCCGTCGATGTCTTCGAAGCACAGGCCTATCGCGAACTCAAGGGCTGACGGGGTCAAAGCCTGCCGGCACATTGGCCGCACAGCGCACCAACGGCCCAGCTTTTTCCAACCACACAGTAGACCGGCGCATTTTCAAGAAAATCCGGCGGAGGGAGAGGGATTGAGACGTTACCGAGCTTTTCTGTGGTTCGGATAAGGCTCTGAACGATATGTAACGTCCGTTCACTTCCGAGAAACACGCCGGTTCAAATCAGGGTACCATTAAGCCGTCTGTTACCGCAGTCGCTATTAGGTAAACTGTCACCGTAATCTCCGGTCGTGGGCGCGGTAGCGGTCCAGGCACAGTTGGAGCCGTTGATGCTGGCTGTACCGGCCGCGCTCGCCGCGTCTTGCGCATTCATGCTCCCGGTCGCAGCTCCGCCAAACGCAATCGTCTTTGGCTCCGGCTATATTACGATTCCGCAAATGATACGCGCGGGCCTCGTCCTAAATCTGTTGGGAATCCTGATGATAACAATCATGATTCCGCCGGTCATAGCTTGGGTTAGTTCCTAAAAACCAAGATAAAGGGAATTGGCGATGGTGCAGCTGTAAAAGACATTGCTACTTGAGGCACCCGGCGCGTGTGCCCGAAGATCTTAAGGTATGGCTTTTAAACCAAGGGCCGAAACAAACGGACACGGGGGAAGCGCTTGAAAGAAAGTGGTCGCCAAGCCCCTTTGGGGACATCGCAATCGATCGCCTGGCATGCCGAGCCGGTGGCGTCGGTGGTCGACCAACTCGCAACGAGCGTGGACGGCCTCCTGCCAGAAGAGGTCCAACAACGGCTGGCCAAGTACGGTCCGAACCGGCTCCGTCCACCTCGTCGCCGAGGGCCGCTCGTCCGCTTCCTGCTACAGTTCCACAACGTCTTAATCTACGTCCTTCTCGCCGCTTCAGGGGTTACGGCCGCGCTTGCTCATTGGGTCGATACCGCCGTGATCGTTGGCGTCGTTGTGATAAACGCCGTGATTGGCTTCCTTCAGGAGGGAAAAGCAGAGCGTGCTCTGGAAGCGATCAGGAACATGCTATCGCTAAACGCCAGCGTCCTCCGCGGCGGGAAAAAGATCAACATTCCGGCGGAGACACTGGTCCCTGGAGACATTGTCTTTCTGCAGTCGGGGGACAAGGTTCCCGCTGACCTGCGGCTTATTCGCGTCAAGAACCTGCAAGCGCAGGAAGCTGTCCTCACCGGCGAGTCGCTAGCCGTCGAGAAGGCCTCGGAACCCGTTGCGGAAGCGGCGGAATTGGGCGACAGGATGTCCATGTCGTATTCGGGAACTCTGGTGACCTATGGACAGGCGACGGGTGTGGTTGTCGCAACTGGAGAAAAGACGGAAATCGGGCGTATCAGCTCCATGCTGGCCGAGGTGCAGACACTGACCACGCCGCTCCTTCAGCAAATGGCGGTCTTCGGCAAATGGCTCACGATCGCCATCATCGCGGCCGCCGCTCTGACTTTCGGATTTGGCTTTCTGTTCCAGGGATACACCGCGACCGAGATGTTTCTCGCGGCGGTTGGCCTTGCCGTCGCCGCGATTCCGGAGGGATTGCCGGCTATCATGACCATCACGCTCGCCATCGGGGTGCAGCGGATGACCCGGCGCAACGCGATCATACGGCGTCTGCCCGCTGTGGAGACCCTTGGTTCCGTCAGCGTGATTTGCTCTGACAAGACCGGGACGCTGACCCGCAATGAAATGACCGTGCAGTCAATCGCAACCAGCCGCCATTTGTTCGACGTTACCGGGGCCGGTTATCTGCCGGTTGGAGAGTTTCTCCTCGATGGCGCGGAAGTGTCGATCGACCATCGGCCGCTTCTTTCGGAAATGACGCGCGGTGCTCTTCTGTGCAGCGACGCAAGCCTTCGGCAAGTCGACGCGAATTGGATCGTCGATGGCGATCCCACCGAAGGAGCCCTCATCGTTGTGGCGATGAAGGCGGGGTTGGATCCGGAATTCGAGAGCAAGAATTGTCCGCGCACCGATGTTATACCGTTCGAGTCCGAACATCAGTTCATGGCAACACTCCATCACAATCACGACGGACAGGGCTTGATATACGTTAAGGGCGCGCCCGAGCGTATTATCGAAATGTGCAACCGGCAGCGCGGCTATGACGCCGATGAGCCACTCGACGCCGAGTACTGGCACAAGCGGATGGAAGAGGTCGCTGGTCGCGGACAGAGAATTTTGGCGCTTGCTTCCGGACCAGCGGCGAACAGCCATCGCGAATTGCGTTTCGCGAACGTCGAGAAGGATTTGATTCTCGTCGGCCTGTTCGGTTTAGCCGACCCACCGCGCCAGGAAGCCATCGAAGCGGTGGCGCGCTGTCGGTCGGCCGGTATCCAGGTAAAAATGATCACAGGCGATCACGCCGCGACGGCGCGGGCGGTGGCCGCTCAGCTTGGCTTGGACAATACCGTCGCTGTCCTGACCGGCCGGGAACTGGATGCGCTGGACGGCCCGCAGCTTGCGAGCCGGATCGAGGATGCGAAGGTCTTTGCGCGGACCAGCCCGCAGCACAAGCTGCGTCTTGTGGAGGCGCTCCAGGCCTCCGGGCATGTCGTCGCGATGACCGGCGACGGCGTAAACGACGCGCCTGCATTGAAGCGTGCGGACGTCGGTGTCGCCATGGGGGTCAAGGGAACCGAGGCGGCCAAAGAAGCAGCTGAGATGGTACTGGCGGACGATAATTTCGCCTCGATCGCGCATGCCGTCGAAGAGGGTCGGACGGTTTATGACAATTTGAAAAAATCGATCGTATTCATCCTACCCACCAATGCCGGCGAAGCGCTTACCATCGTCATCGCGATCGGCTTGGGACGGCTTTTGCCAATTACCGCTGCCCAGATTCTTTGGGTCAATATGATAACCGCGGTGACCCTTTCCCTTTCGCTCGCGTTCGAGGCCGCCGAGCGGGACGTCATGCGCAGGCCACCGCGCAAACGTGACGAACCAATTCTTTCGGGTTTTCTCATATGGAGGATCGCGTTCGTGGGCGCGATACTGGTGGCCGGCACCTTTGGTATGTTCCTTTGGCAACGAGAACACGGAGCGTCTATCGAACTGGCTCGGACCGCGGCGGTCAACACGCTCGTGATGCTCGAAGTCTTTTATCTGTTCAATGCGCGGTTCCTCTTAGCGTCGTCTTTCAATCGCGCGGGGATTTTCGGCAGTCGGCCGGTCTTAACCGCGATCGGCTTGGTAATTACGTTCCAGCTTTTGTTCACCTACGCACCGCCAATGCAGTTTCTGTTCCAGACGGAAGCCATTGACGCGGCGACCTGGGCCGAGATCGTGGTCATATCTTCGACAGTCTTTTTCTTCGTCGAAACGGAAAAGTATGTCGTTCGGCGATTTGCGCACAACTCGGAGAAATATTGATCGTTTTAAAGGTACTGTCACATTAACTGGAAATACGGTGACAGTTTACTTATCCAAATACAAACCGTGTTGTTCGGCCGCCTCGTCGGCCCGCGCGGCTGTCGTGCCGCGTCCTAGGTCATCTGTGGAGCTAGCCACACGGGCCGGGCAAAATCTGGCGGAGGGAGAGGGATTCAGACATTATCGAGCTTTTCTGTGATCCAGATAAGGCTCTGATCGATATGTAACCTTCGTTCATTTCCCAGAATCACGCCGGTTCAAGTCGGGACACCATTAAGCCGTCTGTCACCGTGGTCGCTATTAGGTAAACTGTCACCGTAATCCCAAAGACATCAACCGCCGGTTCAGTGACCGAAGCTGTACAGAATTCCAAGCAGCAATCACTGTAATCAATACCAAGACCGAGACAGTTACAGGATCCAGAGCGGTCATTGCCGGCCTTCCCCCTGGTTGTTCAGATAAAGTCGTTACGTTAACTGTGCCTAGTCGAAAGTACAGCGGCTGTAGATGCGGCTACCATCGTGCAAGCGGCATCTACAACCGCCCAAGATCATCCATCATTCGGCCTGACTGATGCTAGATTCAGATGCTAAGGGCGGCGATCAGTAATATCCGCTCGTACCCCGAAAGCCGACACGCAAGTCGCGACGTCCTCCACCGAGAGCAATGCGGAGCTGAATCGCGATAGGTGATCACGGCGAGTTTTGACCCAGGCTGTGTGAAAACTCTCGAAGCCGCCGGTCTCGCGCAATGAAGCAACAATAAGCTTACGTGCGTTAAATCTTTATTGCGCCTCATCTTCGTCGCGAGAATCAATCTTGCGTTCGGGCTCCTCCGAAACCTGTTTTCACACAGTCTGGACCCTCATCGGACAATAGCTGGTTTGACCCATGTCACATCGGACGTGGTAGCGACCCGTTAAAGTTTAAAAATGAAAGGGGCCATAACCGTATTTGCTACGCTATCGCTGTTGCTCACGGCGGTGGTCGTGCTCGCTGCCCCAGAGGAAGGGCAAACCGTCGTGGTGCTGGATGTCGCCGGTCCCATCGGCCCAGCCACCAGTGACTACGTGACGCGCAGCCTCGACGAAGCTGGGACGCAAGCCGCCGCCGTGGTGCTGCGCCTTAACACGCCGGGCGGGCTCGACGCCTCAATGCGCGAGATCATTCAGGCCATCTTGGCTTCGCCAGTACCGGTGATCGGCTACGTTGCCCCGAGCGGCGCCCGTGCCGCCAGCGCCGGCACTTTCATTGTCTATGCTACTCATCTCGCCGCCATGGCCCCGGCGACCACCTTGGGCGCCGCCACCCCGGTGCGCATCGGCGTGCCCTTGCCCGAAGGTATCGGCCAAGAACCCCAACCGGAGAGCCAGGAGGACGAGTCATCGCCCGCCCGCCCCACCCTCGACGACAAGGCGCTCAGTGACGCTGTAGCCTACATCCGCGGCTTGGCTCAGTTGCGCGGCCGCAACGCAGAGTGGGCCGAAAAGGCCGTCACCGAAGCGGCCAGCCTGTCTGCTGCGGAAGCCTTGGCGGCCGGCGTCGTCGAATTGGTCGCGACCGATCTCGACACCCTTCTTGGCGCGGCCGACGGTCGTACGGTCAAGGTCCTGGACGAAGACCACACCTTGCGCACCGCCGGCGCCGCGGTGGCGGCCATCGCTCCCGACTGGCGCACCGAGTTCCTGGCGGTCATCACCAACCCCAATATCGCCTACATTCTGTTGCTGGTGGGCGTCTACGGCATAATGTTCGAATTCTGGAGTCCGGGGTTTACCGGACCGGGGGTCATCGGCGGCATCAGCCTTGTGTTGGCCCTGTTCGCGCTCCACCTGCTGCCCGTCAACTTTGCCGGCCTCGGCCTCATCGCGTTGGGCGCCGCCTTCATAATCGCGGAGGCCTTCGTGCCGGCCTTCGGCGTCCTCGGCATCGGCGGTGTCGTCGCCTTCGTTATCGGTTCGGTGATGCTGATGGAGACTGACGTGCCCGGTTTCGGTGTTTCGTGGCAGGTCATCGCCGCCGTCGCCGGCACCAGCGCCGCTGCGTTCCTCATCGCCCTGATGCTGGTCGCACGGTCGCGTCGAAAACCTGTGGTCAGCGGCCCCGAGGAGATGGTCGGCCTGAGCGGAGAGATCATCGAATGGACGGGCGCCGAGGGACGGGTCCGAGCCCACGGCGAAGTCTGGCGAGCTTCGGCAGCGCAGCCGCTGGCCCCAGGCCGCCGGGTACGCATCACCGGGATAGATGGGCTGGTTCTGGTCGTGCAGCCGACTGCAAAAGAAGAGGAGAAATAAGGAATGCTTATCGACCTTTACGTCTATGCCGGAATCGTCGGCTTTCTCCTTCTTCTGCTGTACTCCTCGTTACGCGTCCTGCGTGAATACGAGCGTGGCGTGGTGTTCCTGCTCGGCCGCTTCTGGAAGGTCAAGGGACCAGGCCTGATCATCATCATCCCGGTGATCCAGAAAATGGTGCGGGTGGATCTGCGCACGCGCGTGATGGACGTGCCCGAGCAGGATGTGATCTCCCATGACAACGTCTCGGTCCGGGTCAACGCCGTCGTCTATTTCAGGGTGATCGACGCCCAGAAGGCGATCATCCAGGTCGAGGACTTCATGATCGCCACCAGCCAGCTCGCCCAGACCACGTTGCGTTCGGTGCTGGGCCAGCACGAGCTGGACGAAATGCTGGCCGAGCGCGAGCGCCTCAATTCCGACATCCAGCGCATCCTCGACGAACAGACGAATGCCTGGGGCATAAAGGTCAGCAACGTCGAACTCAAGCACGTCGATCTCGACGAGAGCATGGTCCGCGCCATCGCCAAGCAGGCCGAGGCGGAGCGGGAGCGCCGGGCGAAGATCATCAACGCCGAGGGCGAGCTGCAGGCGTCGGAGAAGCTGCTCGACGCCGCGGTAATCCTGGCCAAGCAGCCTGAGGCCCTGCAACTGCGCTACCTGAGCGGGCTGCAGGAGATCGCCGGCGAGAAGAGCTCAACGATCGTGTTCCCCTTGCCCATGGAGTTCATGCGGGCCTTATCGGAGCGCAAGGAACCGATAGCGCAGGACTAAGCGCACCCCTTTACTGACGAGCCGACGACTGTGGTTGGCTAGCTTTAACTGTTTGCGGAAGCCGCTTAGCATGTCCGCTCTCAGCTCGAGAACGTAGTTCCGAGCTGTGCCGTCCGTTAAAGAGAGGTGGACGCGAATTGCGGGGGCGCCTAGGGCCTGGTCCAGACCCTAAGATGAGCTCCGGAGCGTATTTGGGTATTACCGTGACAGTTTACTTATCTGCGACAATACGCACTGTACGCCCGCCAGGTCGGGCCGAGCGCGTTTTCTGCCGCCTTCGCGAGCAAACAGGGAGATGACAGTGCGCTTCGGCGAAACCTTGCGGAGGGACAGGGATTCGAACCCTCGGTACCCGTGAAAAGTACAACGGTTTTCGAGTTTGATGGGGGTCGTGTTGTTGGGTGTTGCCTGGTACTGGGCCTGAAAATCCGCAAATATTCAGAAAGCACAGTATCGTGCCGTTCGTTCAGTTTGGTTCAGTGGTATACTGGCTGTTTGCAAATTAGATTGCAAACGGTCGAGATCGGCTGCCCCATCGAACGATGGGGCATTGGCTCGGTGAAATCGCGGCTCACGCGCTCAGCGCCGTGAGCCGCTCGTAGGAGATGAAGTCGACCCCGAGGTCGCTGAACAGAAAGCTGTAATCCTGGGTGGTAATCTTGTCGACGATCAACCGCACCCCGGCCTTTTGGACCTTCTTGACGAACCCTCGACATTCCGATTTGTCGCGCACGTAGCATTCAAGCACATCCGCATAGTCGATCCCGACGAGCCGAATGGCCGCCTTCGGGAGATCCAGGTTGCCAAGGTCCGCGGTTTTCAACTGAATCATTTGCAAACGCGAATAGGGCGCAACGGCGTTGGCGGCCGATGCGAGTTCGGGGCTGCGGATATTCGGCGGGAGATCCGTGATGTTGAAGACGAGAGATTGAGTGGCTCGCGCGTCGAGGCTCTGGCAAATGGCAGCGTATTTTTCGAAGAGGTCCTTGTTGGCGATCGTAGAATAATGGATGTCCACCGCGATCAAGGGAACTTTGGTAGCGCCGAGACCGTAGATGTATTCCGCGGCACTCCCCAGTGTGATGGAATCGAGCTCGACGGCTGTCTCGGCGTGATCGTTCGTCGTGTTGTTGAGCTGCGCGATCCATTGGCGTGTGTCGGGGTCGAAGTCATGGATCATGAGCGAGGCGCCCTTGCCACCGCGCTGCTGCGCCTCGCGCAGATGGCTGCGGCATGACTTTTGGATCTGCGCAAGGATCGTATTGGTGTTGGCTCTTGCGCCCGCGGCGGCCTCTTCGATCTTCCTGGTGACCAATGCGCTGAAGTCTAGCGAAACCGCAACCTCCTCGGGCGGCACCTCGAGTGCGTGCGTTTCGGTCCTGATGTCAGCCAGGGTGGACAGGATCGTTGGGTCCAGCTCGCAGTCGGCGAGGTCGCTTCCGTCGTCACCCCCGAGGATCCTTTGGCGGATCTCTTGACTGATCGCCTGCGTCTTAAAACGGGCCTCCTGTTCGCCCAACCCGTCGAAGCAGATGATGAAGTCGCCGTCCTGGTTACACGTGAAGCTCTCGCCGGAAGAAAGGTGCCTGGCGATTGTGTTCTCGGCCAAGCTGGTGACTTTCTCGGCGATCGAGTCCCAGCGGTCACCGAGTTCGGCTTTCAACGCCTGCAGGCCGACGATCCGCAGGCGGCTGGTCGCGACGGGGGCGCCATCATCGCTGACCCCGATCTTCAGTTCGTTGATGATCTGTGGGCCAGGGGACGTGGCTGCCAAATCGGATTTCGATTTGGCAGGGCTGCCGAAAGACAACACCCGGCAAATGCGACTGTCGTCGAACTCCACGAGAACGGACTGCAGGGGTACTTCGATGGTGCCGCCGTCCTTGCGTTGAAGGGTCAACCGGTTCCGATCATAGGTTGCCGAGCGACTGAAGGATCTTCGGTAGCGTCCAAGCTCTGCCGCGCGTTCCCCTTCGGTGAGAAGGTCCGTCCAGGAGGTGCCGACAAGGTCGACAATCGAACTGTCGACGAGGTCCGCCAGGGCCGGATTGACCAGGCTGAAGGTGCCATCACAATCGGTGATGCCGAGGCCTGAATTTGCGATCGCAATAACCTTGGTAAGAAGTAGCTCGGTGTATTGCTTTGCCTGCTCGACCTTTTCGTTGGCCAGGTTGATCAACCGATTACGTTCGACGGTATAACGGAGAATCCGTGGAATGGCGCCGTAAAGGCGGGGATTTTTGACAAGGTAATCCTGGGCGCCGAGCCGGATCGCATCCTGTCCGACGCCTTCGTCATTCAACCCGGTGCAAACGATGACCGGCACTTTTCCAGCGGCTCGGGCAACCGAAGCAACGCCCTCTACACCGGAGCTATCGGGAAGCGACAAGTCGAGCAAGACCGCATCGAAGATCCCGGCGGCTAATTTGTTTAGTGCCACCTGCAGCGTTTCAGCATGTTCCAGGGCGATGTCGGTCGCGCCAGCGTCGCGGATGGCTTCGCCGATCAGAAAAACTTCATCCTCGTCATCCTCGACGAGGAGGAATTTAATTGGCCCTTCATGCAAAAGTCGCGCTCCAACGGATCGATGGCTCAAAGACATCAGATGCCTAAATAGGGCTAACTATCGGTAGACATTGTTAAGAAACCCTCAATACCGACGGGTTCCGGGTTTCCGTGAGTTGGTATCAGGGTATTCGATGGCCTGGGAAAAATATTCGCCTGTTTTACGAGCCAGGATACAGTGCAACTCGTCTTGCCGTCGTTGTCTGAACCGAGCCGTCATTGGCGGTCATCCGCGATGACTGCTCGATCCCCGAAGCACAAATGCGCGGCCGCCAACGAGGTTAAAGCGTGCGTGATCGAACGCTACCGCTAACTCAAGCGACAGCCGCTGTCGGAGTTTTGCCAGCGGCGCAGCACGTGCTAAGCGCTTTTTGCAGCAAGTTTCGATCGACTGGCTTGGCGAAGAAGTCAAATGCACCCAGTTGTTTCACCCGTTCTCGAGCTTCAGCGTGAACCGATGAGACGATCACCGGAACGCGCCGCAGCGCATCATCGGCTTGCAAGGCGTCGATCACCGAATAACCGTCCATGCCCGGGAGCTCAATGTCGAGAATAATTGCCGCTGGCGTTGTTTTGCACGCCTGTGCCAGACCGTGCTCGCCGTCTCGTGCGACCTCTACCCGGTAACCGAGATTACCAAGATAGCGGCCGAGCAAAGCACTGTCCGACAGCGTATCCTCGATGACCAAGACTAAGGGCCCGTCACCTTGTCCGGTGTTGCCTTCCATCGCCGGTTCTATATCCGGCAGCCAGACGGTGAAATAGGAACCTGCGCCGAGTTCGCTGTCGACTGTGATGCGGCCCCCCATCATCTCGACAAAGCGTCGACTGATCGCCAGCCCTAGTCCGGTGCCGCCGAAGCGCTGGCTAATCGAGCTGTCGGCCTGACTGAAGGGCTCGAACAGGTGGTCCACTTGTTCGGCACTCATTCCGATCCCCGTGTCGCGCACGGTGAAGCGGACCCAGCTGTCGTTGTCGCGCTCGATAAACAGTTCGATATCGCCGTTTTCGGTGAATTTCCCGGCGTTGCTCAACAGATTGAGCAACACCTGGCTCAGCCGCTGGCTGTCGCACTCAATACGACCGATACCTTCAGGCACGACGACCTTGAATCGATTGTCGTTGACCTCCAAGAGGGGTGCGGCGGTGTTGCTGACCTCCGAAACAAGTAACGCCAGATCGACCGCATCGAAGTTCAGCTCGAGCTTGCCGGCTTCGATCTTGGAGATATCGAGGATATCGTTGATCAGTTCCAGCAAATGACGGCCCGAGCGGCGCACCTTGCGCAAGTCGTCGATCCGCTCTTTGGCGCCCTCACCCTCATCTTCTGCGTCTTCCAACAACATTTCACTGTAGCCGATGATTGCGTTCAGTGGCGTACGCAACTCGTGACTCATATTGGCCAGAAACGCCGATTTTGCCTGGTTTGCCTTCTCCGATTCTTCCTTGGCAGCTCTTAGCTCGTTGGTACGCTGCACGACCCGTGATTCAAGAGCTTCGTTTAGAAAGTGTAATTCCGTTTGGGCGGCGCGAAGCTCTTCGAGATTTTGCTCTAACCTCGCCTCGCGTTCACTGAGATCGTCCAGCGCTTTTTGCAGCTGGCCGCTCCGCTCGGCCAGGGACCGTTGCGTGGCCGCGTTCGCACAGGCGAAGCGAATGGTGCGTTCAACCAATGCCGGCGAAAGTTCACTTTTCTTGAGGTAGTCAGCGGCGCCGGCTTCGCTTGCGGCGATTTCAATATCGCGATCGCTCAAGCCCGTCAGCAGGATCATCGGCAGGTCAAGGCCACTGGCTTTGGACGTTCGTATAAATTCGATGCCCGTTTCAAGCCCGATCCGATAGTCGATCAGTGCGACATCGAAACTCTGCTCGGTGAGCACGTCGCGCGCCGTGTCGAAGGTTTCGCGCCAGACGAGCTCATAGCGTACCCGGTCAATCGAATCGATTACATCACGGGTCAGAATGTAATCGTCTTCGTCATCTTCGACCAAAAGCACACGGATTTTTTCAGACCGCATAGTGCGAAACCCAGAGTTTCAACAATTTTTCAGTACTTAGTAGAACACCTACATACAAAAATACCGGACATATAAAAGTTATCTATCTAACATTTAAACAAACGGTAAATTACGTGACCTGGAGGAAATCGATGAAACTTGAGGAAGTAAAAAGTTATCGTGCGCCAAATTGTGTGCCGCTTTTTCAAAAAGGCTCGAGGGGTGTTCAGGCGG
>CAJICQ010000056.1_pt1 | contig 31789 bp, 26 predicted proteins | sample 9199721 | NCBI WGS metagenome assembly CAJICQ01 (sample SAMEA7708344, study PRJEB35096) | sediment metagenome | biome: marine neritic benthic zone biome [ENVO:01000025]; feature: sediment [ENVO:00002007]; material: shallow marine sediment [ENVO:03000034] sea grass bed [ENVO_01000059] ...
AAAAAACGCCGCCGGCGAAGAAAGCGCGCGAACCGTCGCCGCCGAAGGACGAAGGCAAACCGGCGCCCGAACAGCAAATTGCACAGCGGGCGTCGATCACGGAAATCGAGCGCCTGAAGCAGTTGATCCGCCGGCAGATCGAACCCTGTTGGAGCCCGCCGGTCGGCGCGGTTGAAGCGGAGAACCTGGTTGTGACGATTTTTATCCGTGTGGATCAACGCGGCTTCGTCCGAGAAGCGCGCGTGGTCGATGCGCCGGCAATGGCGTTGAACACTTATGTTCAGGCGGCGGCCGACGCGGCCCGCCGGGCGGTGCTCAATCCGCGGTGTCAGCCCTTTAACCTGCCGCAAAACCGTTATGATCTGTGGAAAGAGATACGGTTCAATTTTGATCCAAGGGAGATGTTGGGTTAGCCATGCTGTTAGATTTCGAGAATTTACAACGCCGGGTGACGATCGTACTTGCGACGGTTGCGGCGTTGGCGCTGCCAACGATCGCGCATGCACAGCTGACGATCGACGTTACCAGGGGCAACATTACGCCGGTGCCGATCGCGGTGCCCGATTTCATCGCTCAGGGGCCCGAGGCGCGAAAGGTGGCGATCGATATGGCCGGGGTGATCGCCAACGATCTCGAGCGGTCGGGGTTGTTCGAGCCGATCGATAAACGCGCGTTCCTGTCGCAGCCCGCCGCGCTGGCGGTGCGGCCTAACTTCGTTAACTGGAAACCGCTCAATGCCCAGGCCCTGATTATCGGCGAGGCAAAGCTGTTGGCGGACGGTCAGTTGCGCACCGATTTTCGCCTGTGGGACGTATTCGCCGAACAGCCGATGACCGGCCTCAGCCTATCGACCTCGCCGTCGAACTGGCGCCGGGTCGCGCATATCATCGCCGATGCGATTTACGAGCGCATCACCGGCGAGCGCGGCTATTTCGATACACGGATCGTCTACATTTCCGAGACCGGTCCGGCCGACAAGCGGGTCAAACGGCTCTCGATCATGGACCAGGACGGCGCCAACCACCGGTTTCTGTCCGACGGCAAAACGCTGGTCCTGACGCCGCGCTTCTCGCCGACCCAGCAGGAGATCACCTACCTCGCCTATTACAATAATCAACCGCGGGTATATTTGTTCAATATCGACACCGGCGAACAGGAAGTACTCGGTGATTTTCCCGGCATGACCTTCGCACCGCGGTTTTCGCCGGACGGCAATCAGGTCGTTATGAGTTTGGCCGAAAGCGGCAACTCGGACATTCATGTAATGGATTTACGCACCCGCCAAGTTCAGCGATTGACCACCCATCCTTCGATCGATACGGCGCCCAGCTATTCGCCAGATGGCCGCCAAATCGTATTCGAGTCGGACCGTGGCGGCAGTCAGCAGCTCTACGTGATGAATGATGACGGTGGCAACCAGCAGCGGATCAGTTTCAATCCCGGCCGATACGGCACGCCGGTATGGTCGCCGCGCGGTGATCTCATCGCGTTTACGAAGATATTCCGCGGCGAGTTTCATATCGGTGTCATGCGGCCCGATGGCAGCGGCGAACGCTTGCTGACCAGAGGTTTCCTGGTCGAAGGCCCAACCTGGGCGCCAAACGGACGCGTCTTGATGTTCTTTAAAGAGGACAAGTCGGATGCGCAGGGAAAAGGACGTAACTCGCGGCTCTACTCGATCGATCTGACCGGCGGAAACGAGCGCGAGATCATAACGCCGGTGGAGGCGTCCGACCCCGCCTGGTCGCCGGCAAGTTCACGCTGAAACCCAACCAAGAATCAAAAAAAGGTGCTGAAAATGCTACTAAATTCTGACGCTTGGGCGGATGCTTTGCTTGATTCGACTCAGGGCCCACAGTATAGTCCCTGCGCCATTGGGCGGTCGGAGTTTATGATTCGGGGCGACGCGCTGTCCGGGTTTAGGCAGCGCGATTTCGTATGAAATTCAAAGATATGTCCGAATTAGGAAGCTTCGGACAGCAACGGCATTAGGGAGTCTGCGATGAGATTAAATCTACCAGTGGTTGTCGCGGCCGCGTTTATTCTAGCTGCGTGTTCGACCGCTTCGGAAGAAGGAGCGGACACGGGTAGCGCTGGTGATACCGGCGCGTCGACCGCACAGCAGGGGTCAACCGAGGTCACGGCGGCACCTGAAGGTGCCAAGCCCGGCTCGCAACTGGATTTGGAAATCAATATCGGCGACCGGGTGTTTTTCGATTTCGACAAATCGACTCTTAAGTCGGAAGGGCGCACCACGATCGAGCGCTGGGCGGCTTGGCTCAAGACCTATCCGGCCAACAAGCTGATCATCGAAGGTCATGCCGATGAGCGCGGCACCCGCGAATATAACCTGGCCTTGGGCGAGCGCCGGGCGAACGCGTCGCGCGAGTACCTCGTCTCGCTTGGCGTCGACCCCAACCGGGTGCGGACGATCAGCTTCGGCAAGGAACGGCCGGCCATTCCGGCCTCGAACGAAAGAGCCTGGGCGCAGAACCGCCGTGGCGTGGCTGTCGTCGACACCAATTAGAATGGTCGTGTCGCCCCGCTTTGCCGGGGCGACCCCATTTTTAAGCGCACAATGACCACCCCGACCCTCGCGACGGGACGGGGTTGTTCTTATTTCACCGCCATAGTTTCGCCGAATTGGCCGCGCAGGGTGTCCGCGCAAGATTGACGTTGCGGTCGATCTTGCGCATATCGGGATTCTGAAATCGAACTATCCAAGGACGGTGCCATGATTGCACCTCGCTGCCAGTTCATTCCCGGGTTGTGCCGCCGGTGGGTGGCCCCTGCGTTCGCGGTCGGTATTATTGCCGTTGCTCCGCTGCTCACGCCGGCGCCGGTGTCGGCGCAGTCACGCGATACCCAGACACTGGTGAACACGATCGATCGGTTGGAACGTCAGTTGCGGGCGCTCGAGCGCACGGTCTATCGCGGCGCGCCGCAACCTGCCGGGGCGGCTGACACGACCTCGACGACCGGCGGCTCACCGCCGCCGGCCGCAGTATCGCAGTTGCAGCTGAAAACCAGCCAGCTTGAAGAACAAATGCGCGGATTGACCGGGCAGATCGAGGAGATGGGGTTCAAGATAAACCAGATCAGCGCCCGGCTCGACAGGCTGGTTGCCGATGTGGATTTCCGCCTGCGCGCGTTGGAAGGCGGGGATGGCCAGACGAACGTCCTCTCCGGCACGACGCCGCCGCCGGTGACCCCGCCGTCGGGTCCGCCGGTGCCGCCGCGCCCGGCGCCTGGCCCGGGCGAGGTGGTGATCAACCAGGAAGGCGCACCGGGTCCTTCGCAGGTATTCGGCACGTTGACCGAGAGCCAGATCGAGGCTGCCGGCATCAACCCTTCGAGCGAAGCCGCCGGCTCCAGCGCTGTTCAGGCCGGCACCCAGCAAGCGGTAGCCAGCACCGGCGATGCCTCCGGATTGCCGCCGGGTTCGCCGGAAGACCGCTACAATTATGCCCGCGGCTTCCTGATGCGGCGCGACTTCGAGGGGGCCGAACAGGCGTTGCGGGCCTTCGTCGATACCTATCCGGAAAACGAACTGGCCGGAAACGCGCAGTATTGGCTCGGTGAGACCTATTATGTGCGCAATGATTTCGGCACCGCCGCGCGCACCTTCGCCGACGGGTTCCAGCGCTATCCCGACAGCAGCAAGGCCCCCGACAACTTGCTCAAGCTCGGCATGTCGCTGGCGGCGCTCGAACGCACAGAAGATGCCTGTATCACGCTGCAGAAGTTGTCGAGCGAGTATCCCCAGGCTGCGGCAAATATAAAGCGGCGGGCGGAAGACGAACGCAGCCGCTTGAAATGCAACTAGTGGCGCGGCCCAAGGCCGCGTCAGCGACCTGGGTGGATCCGCCCGCCGACCGGTTATCATCAACCACGGCCACGCCGCTGTCGGACGACGAGTTCGCCGCGCGGATCGGACGATTTTCTCCCTTCGAGCGCGCGCCGACAATCGCCATCGGGGTATCGGGCGGACGCGACAGCATGGGCCTGGCGCTATTGGCGTCGCGTTGGGCGTTGCGGTGTGGCGGCGATCTGGTCGCCGTTACAGTCGATCATGGCCTGCGGCCGGAATCAGCGTCGGAGGCGAAGCAGGTCGGGGATTGGCTGAACGCACATAATATTCGCCATCACATCCTGCGCTGGCCGGGACCCTACCCGGCAACCGGCGTTCAGGCTGCCGCACGCCAAGCGCGGTATCGCCTGTTGACCGATTATTGCCGCGAACACGCCATCCTGCATTTACTGGTCGCCCACCAACGCGAGGATCAGGCCGAAACGGTTTGGCTACGCGGTGAGCGCGCCAGCGGCAGACACGGTTTGGCGGCCATGGCGGCGGTCAGCGAACACCGGCATGTGCGGTTGTTGCGGCCGCTGCTCGATGTGCCGCGTGCGCGCCTTGCCGCCACCCTCACCGCGGCGGGGCAGACCTGGATCGACGACCCCAGCAATGTTGATACCGACATGACGCGGGGACGCCTGCGGTCCGAAGCAGATCAAAGATCGCTAACGGATGCGCTCGCCACCGCACAAGCCTGTGCAGACGAACGCATTTTAGCCGAACGCGCGGTGGCCGCGTTAGCGGCGCAGGCGCTGCGCTTCGACCCGGCAGGTTTCATCACCATCGATCGGTCGATCCTGGCAACGGCAGCGCCCGATACGGTCGAGCAAGTGCTGGCCCGCGCCGTCATGGCCGTCGCGGGCCGCACCTATCCGCCGCGCGGCGACCGGACGCGCCGATTGAGGGGGGCCTTGGCAATTTCCGGTGGTTTTCGCAGCCGCACCTTGGGCGGATGCCGGCTCATCGGGCAAGAACACTGGGTCCATGTGTGCCGCGAGCCGGCCCGTATCGGCGCCCCCCTACCCCTCGAAACGGGCGCCACCGACGTCTGGGACAATCGGTTTTTGGTGTCGGTAACGAAGAATTTAGGCAAAGAGAGCCGGCTCGACGCCCTGACGGTATCCGGTTGGAACCAGATCGTTGGGCTCGATCCACGGTTGCGCTCGTCCACCATGCCATATGCGGCGCGGGTGGCGTTGCCGGCGATCTGGCGCGGTGACCAGGTCGTGGCGGTGCCTCATCTGGCGTACGTCCACGACCGCAATCGCGCACTCACCGAGGGATTGCGGCTGAGATGGCGGCCGCCGCTCGCGGTCGCGCCGGCGCGGTTCGGTAAGGTCTGATTATGATATTAGGGCTAGGATTGCGACTCTATGTCCATTGTTTCCGGCGCTTTCGATGCCCATTTACTTACAAGTACACACGGCGTCTGTATAGCGCGCCGCCGCATATACATTTGTTTTGTAACGTGTCTAAGTTATAAACGTAGGGTCAACGGAGTAGGCTGTTGAATAATTTCGGAAAAAATCTGGCCTTGTGGGTGATCATCGCCTTGCTGGTGGTGGCGCTGTTCAACCTGTTTCAAAGTTCGGGCCGAAACAGCGCCGAGCAAAAGCTGGCGTTCTCCGATTTCATCGCCCAGGTCGAAAGCGGCCAGGTTGCGGAAGTCACCATCGAAGGCAATCAAGTATCGGGGACGCTGCGCAACGGGGCGGCGTTTAATACCTATACGCCCGACGACCCGCAATTGGTGCAGCGCCTGACCGATCAGGGTGTACGCATCACCGCGGCGCCGAAGCAATCGATCAACCCGGTGCTCGGCATGCTGTTGAATTGGTTGCCGTTTATCGTGATCGTTGCCGTGTGGATCATCTTCATGCGGCAGATGCAGGGCGGCGCCGGCCGCGGCGCCATGGGCTTTGGCAAGTCGCGCGCCAAGCTGCTGACCGAACATGCCGGACGGGTAACGTTTGAAGACGTCGCCGGCGTGGAAGAAGCCAAGCAGGAAGTCGAAGAGGTCGTCGAGTTCTTGCGCGATCCGCAGAAATTCCAGCGCCTCGGCGGCAAGATTCCCAAAGGCGTGCTCCTGGTCGGACCGCCCGGCACGGGTAAGACGTTGCTGGCGCGCGCTATCGCCGGTGAAGCGAATGTGCCGTTCTTCACCATTTCGGGTTCCGATTTTGTCGAAATGTTCGTCGGCGTCGGCGCCAGCCGCGTCCGCGACATGTTCGAGCAGGGCAAAAAGAACGCGCCGTGCATCATTTTCGTCGACGAGCTCGATGCCGTCGGCCGCCATCGCGGCGCCGGCCTTGGCGGCGGCAACGACGAACGCGAACAGACCCTCAATCAGTTGCTGGTCGAAATGGATGGTTTCGAAAGCAATGAGGGGGTGATCCTGGTCGCCGCGACCAACCGGCCCGACGTGCTCGACCCCGCGCTGTTACGGCCGGGCCGCTTCGACCGTCAAGTGGTGGTGCCCAACCCCGATATCATCGGCCGCGAGAAGATCCTCAAGGTCCATATGCGCAAGGTGCCGCTGGCGCCCGACGTACAGGCCAAAATCATCGCCCGCGGCACGCCCGGTTTTTCCGGCGCCGATCTGGCCAACCTGGTCAACGAAGCCGCCTTGCTGGCCGCGCGCAAGGGTCGCCGCATGGTGACCATGGCCGAGTTCGAGGAAGCCAAGGATAAGGTCCTGATGGGCGCCGAACGGCGCTCGATGGTGATGACCGAGGATGAAAAGCGCCTTACCGCCTATCATGAAGCGGGCCATGCGCTGGTCGGCCTGCATATGGAAGGCTGCGACCCGCTGCACAAGGTGACGATCATCCCGCGCGGGCGCGCCCTGGGTGTGACCATGTCGCTGCCCGAGCGCGATCGCTATACCTATTCGCTCTACGAGCTGAAAGCCAAGATCGCCATGATGTTCGGCGGCCGCATTGCCGAAGAGCTGATCTTCGGCAAGGACAAGGTGACGACCGGCGCGTCCAACGACATCAAGGAAGCGACCAATCTGGCGCGCCGCATGATCACCGAATACGGTTTCAGCGAGAAACTGGGACCGTTGCGCTACGAAGATAACCAGGAAGAAGTCTTCCTCGGCCATTCGGTGTCACAGCACAAGAACGTCTCCGATGCGACGGCGAAGGTGATCGACGAGGAAATCCGCGTACTGGTCGAAACGGGCGAAGCCGAAGCCCGGCGCATTCTCGAAGAGCATATCGACGATCTCCATATTCTCGGCAAAGGGTTGCTGGAGTACGAAACCCTGTCGGGCGACGACGTCCAGAAATTGCTCGACGGCGGCCAGATCGACCGCGGCGACGACGACGAAGACGCGGCGTCCGAGCGCGCCCGTTCGTCGGTCCCCTCGAGCGGCGCTGCTGGCAAGAAAGACCGGCCCGGCGGTGGGTTCGAACCGGAACCGCAGCCGCAGAGTTGAGGCCCGCGGCCGGAATCTTAAGCCCAGTCGGGTAACGTTTCCTCTCTGCGTCGTGGCCGTCGAGTAGGTGTGATGCCTGCTGACGTCGAATCAGTATATGTCCGTCCGCTCGGGCTGGTGTCCGGTGCCACTGCCCGTTCGCTATGTGAGGCCGGAGAGGCAGCCCTGCTGGCCGGCGGGCCCTTGGCGTTCACCCTTGGCGAAGGGATATTCCGCGACAAAAATGGCAATCAGCAACGCTCGGTACGTTCTTTCCCAAGCTTGAATAAACTCTGCTCGGCGGCCGGGCTCAAAGCGGGCGTAGCTGACGGCTTTCTGGCACGTCTCGGCGAACCGACTGAACCGTTCGTTGGGCTGGCGTTGTCGGGCGAGGATGGTCGGCCGCGGGTGATGGGTATTGTCAATGTGACACCGGACAGCTTCTCCGACGGTGGCGACTTTGCCGACGCCGACGCCGCGATCGCCCACGGCCGGGCGCTGCGCGACGCGGGCGCGGATATTGTCGATATCGGCGGCGAATCGACCCGGCCCGGCGCCGACCCGGTACCGGTAGACCAGGAATTGGCGCGGGTCATGCCGGTTGTCGAAGCCCTTGCGGGCGACGGCATTCCGCTATCGATCGACACCCGCCGCGCCGTGGTGATGCGCGAAGTGGTGGCCGCCGGCGCAGTTGTCGTCAATGACGTGTCGGCGTTGCGGGACGATCCCGATTCTCTCGATGCGGTCGCCAACAGCGAAGCCAGCGTTATTCTAATGCACATGCGTGGTTCGCCCGCCACCATGCAGGAGGCGCCGTGCTACGACGATGTGGTGCTCGACGTCTACGACGCCCTGGCGGGGCGGGTCGCGGCGTGCGAGGCGGCCGGCATCGCGCGCTCGCGGATCTGCGTCGATCCCGGTATCGGCTTCGGCAAGACGGCGGCTCATAATCTGGCGCTCATATCCTCGCTGGCGATCTTTCACGGGCTCGGCTGCGCCGTCGCGATCGGCGTTTCGCGAAAAAGCTTCATCGAAACCCTTGCCGGTCCGGCGCCGCCCAAGGACAGGCTGCCGGGATCACTGGCCGCCATGGTGGCGGCGTTGGACCAGGGCGCGCAGATCGTTCGCGTCCACGATGTAAGCGAAACCGTGCAGGCGATTGCTCTCTGGCGCCGGGCCCGAGAGGCGATGTAGCGCTGCCGGACATAGCAATGAAAAATTAGCGTCACTTTGCTATAAGGCGGTAACGCGACTCGGACAGGCAGCATGACGCGCAAGCTCTTCGGCACCGACGGCATTCGGGGCACAGCAAACGTCGAACCCATGACGGCGGAAACGGCGCTGCGCGTCGCTATGGCGGCGGGGCGCCATTTTACCCGCGGCGACCACCGCCACCTGGCGGTCATCGGCAAGGATACGCGGCTCAGCAACTACATGCTCGAACCGGCAATGCAGTCGGGCTTCATCTCGATGGGTATGGACGTGGTCCTTGTCGGCCCGATGCCGACGCCGGCAGTTGCCATGTTGACCCGCTCGCTGCGCGCTGATGTCGGTGTCATGATCTCGGCCTCGCATAATCCCTACCAGGACAATGGCATCAAGCTGTTCGGCCCGGACGGCTACAAGCTCTCCGACGACGTTGAGCGGCGGATCGAGCAATTGATGGAAAACGGCCTCGGCGATCATCTCGCCGGCTCGCATCACCTGGGCCGCGCCTGGCGGCTCGAAGATGCGCCGGGACGCTACATCGAGTTCGTGAAACACACCTTCCCGCGCGGGCTCAGTCTCGAGGGACTTAAGATCGTCGTCGACTGTGCGCACGGCGCCGCCTACAAGGTGGCGCCCCTTGTGTTGTACGAATTGGGCGCCGACGTGGTGCCCATGGCGGTCGATCCCGACGGGACCAACATCAACCGCGACTGTGGCGCGACGTCGCCGGCGGCGATGTGCGAGCAGGTGCGCGCCCTTGGCGCCGATCTCGGCATTGCGCTGGACGGCGACGCTGACCGGGTGATCATCGCCGATGAAACCGGTTCCATCCTCGACGGCGACCAGGTTATGGCGCTGGTCGCGCGCACCTGGAACACGCGGCAGAAACTGACCGGCGGCGGCGTCGTCGCCACGGTGATGTCGAATTTGGGCCTGGAACGCTATCTCGAGGGGATCGGGCTCGAACTGGTGCGCACCCAGGTCGGCGACCGCTACGTCTTGGAGCATATGCGAAAGCACGGCTACAACGTCGGCGGCGAACAATCGGGACATATAATCTTGAGCGAGTACGCCACCACCGGTGACGGGCTGATCGCGGCGCTCCAGGTGCTGGCGGCGCGGGTCGAGGGTGGCGTTGCGTTGAGCGAGATCGGCCGCGCCTTCACGCCCTATCCGCAGGTCTTGCGCAGCGTGCCGGTGAACGGCGGCGCGCCGTTGGAAACCGATCACGTCAAGCGGGCGATTGCCGACGCCGAAGCCAGCCTCGGCGCGGAAGGGCGCGTATTGATTCGCCCGTCGGGCACCGAACCGGTCATCCGCGTGATGGCGGAAGGCCGCGACGAAGCCCAGGTTGGCGCCGTGGTCGACACCATCGTCGGCGCCATCGAGCAGGCCGGTGCGGCGCACTAAGCCCGCCGCCGCGCGCCGCACAGACACAGATCGATGAACGGGCGGGTTTTGATCATCGCCGGCTCCGATTCCGGCGGCGGCGCCGGTATCCAGGCCGACATCAAGGCGGTGAGCGCGCTCGGCGGCTTCGCCATGACCGCCATTACCGCGTTGACGGCGCAGAACACGCTGGGCGTTCACGCCATCCATCCGGTCGACACCGATTTTATCGCCAAGCAGATGAGCGTCGTCCTCGACGACATCGGCGCCGACTGTCTGAAAACCGGCATGCTGCACAACGCGGACGTGATCGGCGTGGTCGCCGACACGATCGCCGACAAGGCAGCTGACGTGCCGCTGGTTGCCGATCCGGTGATGGTAGCAAAAGGGGGCGCCAGTTTGCTCGACGAGGCCGCCCATTCGGCGCTGGTCGAGCGGATCGTGCCGTTGGCCGCGGTGCTGACGCCCAACGCACCTGAAGCGGCGGCGCTGACCGGTATCGAGGTCAGCGACGAGGCAAGCCAGCGAGCGGCGGGCGAAGCCTTGCGGGGGATGGGCGCACGCGCCGTGTTGGTCAAGGGTGGTCATATCGAGGGACCACAAATCGTCGATCTGCTGGTCACCAGCGATGGCGTCTTGCGGTTCGAGAGCCCGCGCATCGAAACCGCCCACACTCACGGCACCGGCTGCACCTTGGCCTCTGCGATCGCGGCTGGCCTGGCGCAGGAGATGGACCTGCCGGCGGCGGTAGCGCGCGCACGCAACTACGTCATGGCGGCGATCGCCGCCGCGCCCGGTTTCGGTGCCGGCCACGGACCCATCGACCATACGGTAACCGTCGATCCCGGACGCATCGGCTCCTGACCCGTGGATGACAGACACGTCGTCAGTGAAACCCGGCGGAGTGCCAGCGGGAACCGCCGGACTGTTTTCGCTCGCTACCGCGGCTGCCCTGGTCACGGTGTTGCTGTGGGGTGGTTCTTCCCTGGCGACGAAACTCGGCACCGGGTCGGTGGACGGGTTCACGCTGGCGGTGTTGCGCATCGTCGCCGCGGGGCCATTTGCATTGATTCTCGTCGCCATGATGCGGTTGCGCCTGCCGTGGCACGACGGATACAGGCTTTATTTCAGCATTATTGCAATCGTCGGCATGGCCGCGGCTGCGCTGGTGGCTTGGCATCACCGTGGCGTTTTGTGGCGCGTTGATCCTGATTGCCGAGTCGGTCGGGTTGGATTCGACCGGCGCGACGTGGCAGGGCGATCTACTGGTCATGTCAGCCGCTTTGGCCGGCTCGACAGGCTTTTATCTCGGTAGCCGATTATCGATGCACTACGGTGCACCGGCGGTAACCTTGTGGAGCGTAGTCGCTGCCAGCGCGATTCTGCTTCCGGTGCTGATAATCTCCACGTCGGTTGGCGAGTTGTCTCAATTCACGGCGCTAAGCTGGACGGTCATTATTTATCTCGCCGCCGGCGCGTCGGTATTTGCCACCATGACCTGGTTCTATGCGCTCACCCGCGGCGGCATTAGCCGCATGGCGGTCTGGCAGTTCGCCTTGCCGATCGTCGGCATCGTGTTGGCGGCGCTCGTTCTCGGCGAACCGGTGACCCTGTTACTGGTAGCGTCGGTTGCGGTAATATTGTCGGGTATCGCCATGGTCCAACGGCGGTAGCGGCGGTGGTATCCAGGCGATCAAAATGCAAGAAAATAAAGCCATCCGCCTCTACGCCATCGCGCTCGCCGCCGTCGTCCTTTATGGCCTGACGCCGATCTTTACCAAAATCGCCGTGGGAACGGCCGATGGCGTTACCGTCGGCGCCCTGCGCGCGATCGTCGCGGCGCCCTTGGCGCTGGCTGCAATCGTTGCGTTGCGAATGCCATTGCCTTGGTATGGCAACGATAAATGGCTACTGATTATCTCTGGGACCGGCGGTCTCGCGGTATTCCCGATCCTGTTCAGCTGGGGTGTGCAGTTGACGACCGCTGGCCACGCCGCGGCGGGGACGGCTTCCGGTGCGGTCATGGCCGGTGTGTTGAGCGCCATTCTCGATCGGCGTTGGCCGATCTTATACTGGTGGACCGGCATCGCGGTGGGCTTCGCCGGCGCGTTGTTGCTGATCTGGGAGGCCGTGGGTCTGGGCGTCGAAGGCGTGACCTGGCAGGGCGACGCCCTGGTGTTCGCCGGCATGTTCGCCGGTGTCGTCGGCTATATCGCCGGCGCGCGGCTGACCCGCCGGGCGAGTGCGACGGCGGTGACCATGTGGAGTGTCGTGATAGCCGCGATCCTGCTGTGGCCGTTTCTGGCGTGGCATTCCAGCTTTGCGGCGCTTGCCGCGATCGATCTGGCGGGTTGGTCGGCGATCTGCGCGCTCGCATGGGGCACCACGATCGGCGCCTACATTCTGTGGAACCGCGCGTTGGCCGACGGTGGCGTTGCGCGCATGGGCTCGTTGCAGCTGCTGCAGCCCGTCGTCGGCATCAGTGTTGCGCCGCTGTTTCTTGGTGAGCCGTTCACGCTGCCACTGGCTCTGGCCACGGCGGTTACGCTTGTCGGCGTGTTGCTGGTGCAACGAAGATAGTCCGTGGCTGGAGCGCAGAATATTTTTTCCACCGGCGCATTCTTGCCGGCCGGAACTTGATCCTAAATCCCTGATTTCATTGATTAAATGAAAGAAACCGGTCTTTTCGCTGATGTGACAGAGGACCGCAAGAAGCGGGTGGTTGCGGTACCCGTCGCTGCCTATGTTCGCTCCCATGAGCTACTTTCAAAACACTCCGACAGACCCCGTTTCCAGCGTACTAATGCGCGCGATGGGGACCGGTCAGTGGTTGACCCGATGCAGTCCGCCGGCGGTTTTTCAACTGTTGGCGACATGGGTCGGACGAGCGCGGCTGCGCCGGCAACTCGCGCAATTGGACGAACGTCAACTCCGCGACATCGGCGTCTCGCCGATCGAGGTCCGGCGTGAGATAATCAAACCGTTCTGGAGCGAGTAGATCGATGACGGCCTTACAAGAACTAACTCCGGCAAACGATCCCGAAGCGGCCATGGATGATCATACATTTCGGCGGATGCAACGGGTTCTGCGCTGGCTCAGCGAGCACTACACCGAACAACCCTCGCTCGAGGACACCGCCGCGGTGATCGGATTAGGCCCGCATCACTTCCAGCGGTTGTTTACGCGTTACGTCGGGGTCAGCCCGAAAAAGTATGTGCAGTATCTCACGCTGGAACACGCCAAGCGCAGCCTCGCCGCCTCGGCCAGCGTTCTCGATGCAGCCTTCGACGCCGGGTTGTCCGGGCCGGGACGCCTGCATGATTTGTTCGTGACCCACGAAGCCCTGTCGCCGGGTGAATGGAAGGCACAGGCGGAAGGGCTCGACCTGCGCTATGGCTGGCACGACAGCCCGTTCGGCGACTGCCTGATCGTGGCGTCCTTGCGCGGTGTCTGTGGCTTAGCATTCGGCGATCGGCAAGACCGGCCGCGGGCCTTCGAAAATCTGGCGCGCAGCTTCGGCGGCGCCCGCTTGACCTGGGATACCCCGGCGACGGCGGAATATGCCGAGGTGGCATTCGGCGGGCGCGGAAGTATTCACTTGCTGCTGCGTGCCACGCCGTTTCAGCTCAAAGTATGGGAGGCGTTGTTGCGCATCCCGATGGGGGCGACCACCAGCTATACCGACCTGGCATCGCGGATCGGCCAACCCACCGCGGCGCGTGCGGTCGCCAGCGCGCTGGCCGCTAATCCCGTATCGTGGCTTATTCCCTGCCACCGCGTATTGCGCAGCGACGGGTCGATATCCGGCTATCGCTGGACGCCGGAACAAAAGCGCACCTTGTTGGCCTGGGAAGCCGCGCAGGCCCAGCGTGATACTGCCGCCTGACGCCCTAAAAATAGCTGCGACACGGCTTTATTCGACGCTTCGCGCCGGTTAGTGTCCCGCCTTTCGATGCTCGGCGGGAACCGATGACGACACGATTTCTCGAGGATTTCACTGTTGGCGAGGTGATGGAAACGGCGCCGGTGACGTTGCGCGCCGACGAGATCATCGAGTTCGCCCAGCTCTACGACCCGCAGACCTTTCATACCGACCCCGAGGCGGCCAAGGAGAGCCCCTATGGCGGCTTGATCGCCAGTGGCCTGCAGACGATCGCGGTCGCCTTCGGGCAGTTCATCCGGCTTGGCTATTACGTTGAGAGTTCCCTCGGCGGGCCGGCGACCGATGACGTCGAGTGGTTGGCGCCGGTGCGCCCCGGCGACGAGTTGATCACATCGGTCGAGGTCCTGGAGGTGCGGCCGTCGAATTCGAAACCCGACCGGGGCATTCTGCGGCTTCAGTTCAACACGGCGGTCGATGGCACCACGGTCGTCCGCTTTAACAGCACCACCTTTTTGCGCCGCCGGCCGGCCGCAGCGACGCAAGGTTAGCCCAGGGCTTCGGTTCATGAGCGGTTTATTTTTCGAGGACTTTCACGTCGGCCGCCAGTTCGCCACCGAGCCGGTAAGGCTGCGCGAACGCGACATCGTCGCATTCGCGGAGAAATACGATCCGCAACCGATCCATATCGACCCGGCGGTGGCGGCGGCGACGATGTACGGCGGTTTGATCGCCAGCGGATTTCAAACCATCGCGGTCGGGGCGGGGCAATGGTTGCGCACCGGCCTCCAGGAAGGCACCGGCATGGGCGGGCCGGGGTTGCGCGAGATCAGGTGGCTGGCGCCGGTGCGACCGGGCGATGTGTTGCACACAACGGTCGAGGTGGCCGCCGCCCGCGCCTCGCGCAGCAAACCCGACCGCGGCATCGTCCAGTTTGCCTACACCATGCGCAACGACACCGAAATCGTCACCACCTTCACCGCAATCATCCTGATCAAGCGCCGCCCCGACCGCCGATAGCCGCGGCGCCGCGTGTTCGCGGCTCTGCGACATGGTAATGTTGGCGCTCGAAACAACCCGCGAGCGAGTCGAGTGCGATGACGGAGTTCGTCGCCGGCCTTAGCCCGGCTGAGTTTGGCATGTGGGCAACCTTCGCCGTCATCCTGGCGGCGTTGGTGCTGTACGCCGTGGAGCGCGTGGCGCTCGAATTGACGTCGCTTGGCGTCATTTGCGTCTTGTTGTTGCTGTTTCATTTCAATCCGATCGTCGACACTGACGGCAAGAACCTGCTCGCCCCGGCGACTTTATTGGCCGGGTTCGCCAATCCGGCGCTGCTCACCGTGGTCGCGCTGCTGGTGATGGGGGCGGGTTTGGCCCGCACCGGCGTGCTCGAAGCGGGCGCCGGGTTGCTCTTCCGTTATGGCCGCGGGCACGCGGCGATAGCGCCGGCGCTTGCCTTCATCGCGGTGCTTGCCGTCAGCGGGTTTTTGAACAACACCCCGGTTGTCGTTATATTCATTCCGATCATGCAGGCCTTGGCCGACCGGCTCGGTCAGCCCTCCTCGAAATTGCTGATGTCACTGTCGTTCGCCGCCATTCTCGGCGGTATGACAACGCTCATCGGGTCGAGCACAAACCTGCTTGTGTCGGGTACCTTGGTGGGGCTTGGCGAGAGCGGACTCACTTTTTTCCAGTTTTTTGTCCCCGGCACCATTCTTGCGCTCGTCGGTCTCGTATATGTGATTTTTTTCGCCAATTATCTTTTGCCGGACCGCGCGCTTCTCACCAGCGCTGTCGCCGGCGGCGGCCGTCAGTTCATGGCGGAGATAAACGTCCGCGAAGGCTCCAAATTTGACGGCATGCAGCCGCGCGGCGGCTTCTTTCCAGAACTGAAAGACATGACGCTTCGTGTCATCATCCGCGAAGGTTTGCCCTTTCTGGCGCCGTTCGACGACAGCTTCCAGATCATGCCCGGCGACACCATCGTTGTCGCGGCGACCCGGCCGGCATTGACCGAGGCGTTGAAGGGCGAACCCGCCCAGTTTCACCCCGAACTGGGACAGGACTGGGAACGCTTCGAAACGGAAGAAGGCCATCAGCGCTGGCAAGTGGGTAACCAGGTGCTGGCCGAGGCGATGGTGACCCCCGATTCGCGGCTGGTCGGCCAGAACCTTGATGAGATCGGCTTTCGCTATCGTTTCCACTGCGTCGTGCTGGGTATTCAGCGCCGCTCCCAGATGATCCGCGCGCGCGTCACCGAAATTCGTCTCGAGCCGGGAGACGTTCTGCTGCTGCAGGGGCGCCAGGAAGATATCGACGCGTTGCGCGGCAATCCGGATATCCTGCTGGTCGAATGGACCGCCATCGATATTCCGGCCGTGCACCACGCGCGCAGCACGCTGCTGATTTTTGCCGGTGTCATCATCGCCGCGGCGAGCGGCCTGGTGCCCATATCGGTGGCCTCGATGTGTGGGGCCGGGTTGATGCTGACGACCGGCGTTTTGAACATTCGCCAAGCGGGCCGGGCGATCGACCGCACCATTGTCATGATGATCGCCGCCGCGCTCGCCCTCGGAGCATCGCTGCAGGCGACCGGCGGCGCGCAGTTTTTGGCCGACGCCATGCTGGCCGCGGTGGGCGGTGCCGCGCCGGCGGTGGTGTTGTCGGCGTTTTTCCTGCTAGTGGCGGTGCTGGCGAACCTCATCAGCACGAAAGCGACCGCGGTCCTGTTCACACCCATAGCGGTCAGCATTGCGCACGGTCTGAACGTTTCGCCGGAAGCCTTCGTCGTCGCCGTGGTGTTCGCCGCGAACTGTTCCTTCGCCTCGCCGATCGGGTACCAAACCAATTTGCTGGTGATGGCGCCGGGCAACTATCGATTCGCCGACTTCGTGCGCGTCGGCTCGCCGTTGCTGATCATCGTGTGGTTGGCGTTCAGCCTCGTCGCACCCTGGTATTACGGTATTTGACCGCCCGGCGCCTTTGGCGTGCGACAAAGCGTCTATTGACGCGGCCCTGAAAATATCTACTTTCCGCGGTGGGCCATCCCTCCCCAACGAGGGGCGGCGTTCTGTGAGGGACGCGTACCATGATTGCTATTCCACCCAAGCCGGACGTCCGTCCGGCTAATCCTCATTTTTCCTCAGGACCGTGCGCCAAGCGCCCCGGTTGGTCGCCGTCGGTATTATCCGATGCCGCCCTCGGCCGCTCGCACCGCGCCAAGCACCCCAAGGCCAAGCTGGTCCGGGTGATCGAGGAAAGCCGGGAAATTCTCGGTATTCCCGCCGATTACCGCATTGCCATCGTGCCGGCCTCCGACACCGGGGCGGTCGAAATGGCGCTGTGGTCGCTATTGGGCGCGCGCAGCGTCGACGTGTTGGCCTGGGAGAGCTTCGGCAGCGGCTGGGTCACCGACATCGTCAAACAGCTTAAGTTGGACGACGTGCGGGTGCTCGAAGCGCCCTACGGCCAGCTTGTCGATCTGGCGCAGACCGACCCCGAGCGCGACTGCGTATTCACCTGGAACGGCACGACGTCGGGCGTGCGGGTTGCCGGCGGCGAGTGGATCGCCGACGACCGCGCCGGGCTCACCATTTGCGATGCCACCTCGGCGGTGTTTGCAATGGACCTGCCGTGGCCGAAACTCGATGTGGTCACCTGGTCGTGGCAGAAGGTATTGGGCGGCGAGGCGCAGCACGGCATGCTGGTGTTGAGCCCGCGCGCTGTCGAGCGGCTCGAGAGCTACGCGCCGCCGTGGCCGTTGCCGAAAATTTTCCGCCTCACCAAAGGCGGCAAGCTCAACGAAGATATCTTCACCGGCAGCACGATCAATACGCCGTCGATGCTGTGCGTCGAAGATCATTTGGACGCGCTGGCATGGGCGCAATCGATCGGCGGCCTGCCGGCCCTGATCGCCCGCAGCGAGGGCAATAGTGAGGTTCTCGCCGACTGGGTCGCGGTAAGCGAATGGGCGGACTTCCTCGCCGAGGAGCCGGCGACGCGCTCGTGCACCAGCGTGTGCCTCAAAATCGTCGATCCCTGGTTCACCGGGCTTCCCGAGACCGAGCGGGCGGCAACCTCGAAAGCGGTGGCGTCACTGTTGGAAGCCGAAGGCGTCGCCTACGACATAAACGCCTATCGCGATGCCCCGCCGGGCTTGCGGATATGGGCCGGCGCCACGGTCGAGCAGGAAAATATCGCCGCCCTGACGCCGTGGCTCGACTGGGCCTACGCGACGGTGAAATCGCAAACCAAAGCGGCCGCATAACAGCGGACAACGATCCTTGAAAACCGGGACGCGCGGCCAGCCGCCGGCGTTCAAGCGACCAGAGGTAAACCGATATGGTCAAGGTACTGATATCCGATTCCATGAGCCCAAGGGCCAAGGAGATCTTCGACAATCGCGGCATCGACGTCGACGTCAAGGTCGGGCTGTCTGAGGACGAACTGGTTGCCTGTATCGGCGAGTATGACGGGCTGGCGGTACGCTCGGCGACCAAGGTGACCGAAAAGGTGTTCGCCGCGGCGAAGAAACTGAAAGTCGTCGGCCGGGCGGGTATCGGCGTCGACAATATCGACCTCGAGGCCGCGACGGCGAGCGGGGTCGTGGTCATGAACACGCCGTTCGGCAATGCCATAACCACGGCCGAGCACGCGGTCGCCATGATGATGGCGCTGGCGCGGCAAATTCCCATGGCCGATCACTCGACCCAGGCGGGCAAGTGGGAGAAATCGCGGTTTATCGGCGTCGAGGTCACCGGCAAGACCCTGGGCATCATCGGCTGCGGCAATATCGGCTCGATCGTCGCCGAACGCGCCCACGGCCTGAAAATGAAGGTCATCGCCTACGATCCGTTTCTAACTGCCGAGCATGCCGCCGATATCGGCGTCGAAAAAGTGGAACTGGACACGCTGCTCTCGCGCGCCGATATCATCAGCCTGCACACGCCGCTGACCGATCAGACCCGCGGCATTATCGATGCTGCCGCGCTCGCCAAGACACGGGAGGGCGTTCGCATCATCAATTGTGCGCGCGGCGGATTGGTGGTCGAGCAGGATCTAAAGGCGGCGCTCGACTCCGGCCATGTCGCCGGCGCCGCACTGGATGTGTTCGAAGTCGAGCCGGCGACGGAAAACCTGCTATTTGGCACCGAGAATCTGGTTTGCACCCCCCACCTCGGCGCCTCGACCACCGAGGCCCAGGTCAACGTGGCGATCCAGGTCGCCGAGCAGATGGCCGACTATCTGTTGACCGGGGCCGTCGTCAACGCGCTCAACATGCCCTCGGTGTCGGCCGAAGAAGCGCCGCGCCTGCGGCCCTACATGAAGCTCGCCGAGCAATTGGGCAGTTTCGCCGGCCAGATGACCGAATCCGGTATCAAGGCTGTGAGCATCGAATACGAGGGTCATGCCGCAGAATTGAACACCAAGGCCTTGAACGCGGCGGTGTTGAAGGGTCTTCTGTCGCCCTTACTGGAGAGTGTGAATATGGTGAGTGCACCGGTTATCGCGCACCAACGCGGGATCGAGGTCTCCGACGTCCGGCACGACCGGCAAACCGATTACCAGACGCTGATTCGGCTGACCATTACGACGGAAAATCAAACCCGCAGTCTTGCCGGCACTCTGTTTGGCGACGACAAACCGCGCGTGGTCAACGTCAAGGGCGTGCCGATGGAAGCCGAGCTCGGGCCGCATATGCTCTACGTTAACAACAATGACCGGCCCGGATTGATCGGCGGCCTCGGCACCGTGCTCGGCGAATCCGGGGTCAATATTGGGACGTTTCATCTGGGCCGGACCAAGCCTGGTGGTGACGCGATCGCGCTGGTCGAGGTCGACGACGAAGTGCCGCCGGAAGTTCTGCAGGCCGTGGCCAATCTGCCCAATGTGGTGCAGGCCAAGGCGTTGTCGTTCTGATATGCGTTTCGCCTTTGTCGCCGCGGTTTCGCTTCTCGCTTCGCTATCCGCTGTCGCTGCGGGCGAGCGGTTGGAATTAGCGGTACCGGGCGGCCTTGCTGCTCTGGAACGCGAAAAGGGCGTCCAAGGCGGGATTTCGCAGCCGCCGGGGTTGGTCATCGCGGTCCGGGCGGACGGAAAACGGTTCCAGGTGTCGCTGGCGGGCGAGACGTTGGCGCTGCTTCCAACAGATAGCCGGCTTATTGTTGCACCGGCGCCTGACATGCTGCCCGATAGCGAGGTCACGGAAGGACAAGGCGACGTCCGCCGCGCCTGGCTGACCGGGCCAACCGGACGCTATGCCCACGGTATCTTGGGCGACCGCATCGAAGCCTCGGGTGTCGGTGTCGAGCGGGCGGATGGAACATTTTTGTACTTCGACCTGGGCAGCGATTCGGTATTCGAGGACCGCCGGGCCCGGCTCTACGATTTCGATGGCGATGGCGCCGATGAAATCATCGTCGTCCAATCGTTTCTCGATGCCGGCGCCGCCTTGTCGGTGCTCGAGGCCGACGGCGAGTCGCTCAAACTGACCGCCACAGCGGAACCGATCGGTCTATCGAACCGCTGGCTCAATCCGGCGGGCGCCGGCGATTTTGACGGCGACGGCCGCGCGGAAGTGGCGTATGTGGAAACACCCCATATCGGCGGCACGTTGAAACTGTACGAATATAAAGATCAGCGCTTGACCGCCGACGGCGCGGCGCGCGGATTCTCCAATCATGCGATCGGCAGCCGCGAACAGGATCAGGCCGCCGTGGTCGATTGGAACGGCGACGGCGTGCCCGATCTTCTGGTGCCCGATGCGCAGCGGCGACAGCTGCGTATCGTGACGTTCGCCGGCGGCCAGTTCAAAGAAATCGAGCGGATTGAAAATCCGCGACCCATTGTCACAGCGGTGCTGCCGGCGCGCCTCGACCGGTCTGATCGCGTTGTTGTGGTCTACGGTTTGGCCGATGGGACTTTAGTGGCGATTTCACCTACGCCACAGAGTTGAATCAAGTTTGGACAAAATTTAGGAAATGGCTGAATAATAGAACTCGAAACGACGCACGAATGTCGTTAAGGTTTTCTTCATCGGATCGGTGCCCAATCGGGGGTGACATAGAAATGGGGGTAAAGGTGCTGAACGCGGCGTTAGATGGAATTCGAACCCTGAAGCTTAGACGTGCGGCCTGCGGGGTCGCCGTGGCGGGCTTGGTGTCGGTCGCGAGCATTGGTGCGGCGAGCGCCTTCGAAACCAGGAATGCCCAAGAGGTGGCTGCGGTAAACGCGCGCCTGTTGCAGACGGAAATGATGGTTGCAGCCCTCACGTGCGATCTGCGGTCGCAGTACAACACGGCGGTGCGCGCATTTGAGAAGGATCTGGTTCGTCACGGCAAGATTTTGCGTAAGATTTTCCGGCGCGACCACGGCGCCTCCGCGCAGCGCCGGTTGGATAAGTATATCACCCAACTGGCCAACGACGCTTCGGCTCGCAGCAATATCGATCGCGCGACCTATTGCCGAACTGCGACGTCGTTGTTCTCCAACGTCCTTGCGTCCGGGCCTGGCGGGTTCGATCAGATGACGCAGCAGCTCATTCAGGAAGCGGCTCTGCCGATCCAAACCCGTTAAGCGGCTCCGTATTCGATAGGCCGGTTCGGCCCCCTGATGGGGTTGGCGCCGGCTTCGCAGCCCACTTTATAAAACGTAACCCGAAGGGGCGGCGCTTGCCGCCGCGATTGGCCGTGTCGTTCGCTTGGCCGGGGGCGCAGCAACGGCGCAGGTTTGAATAGTTGATAAAGCCCCACGGGTCGCCACGATAGGCAAAGAAAAACCCCGAGGCGCGGCGGCGCCTCGGGGTCAATTCGCTAAGTAATTGCGCTATTGAATTTCGATCTCGACGCGCCGGTTTTGCGGCTCGCGCACGCCGTCAGGCGTCGGCACGAGGGGGTCTTCCTCGCCGCGCCCAGACGTCGCGACCGTTGTGGGATCGATTCCGAACTGTTGTAGTTGGGCTTGCACAGCCCGCGCGCGGCGTTCCGAGAGACCCTGGTTGTAGGTCGTCGGACCGGACCGGTCGGCGTGACCAACCGCAATGATGCGCACCGGCGCGAGGTTCTGCGCGGTCGAAGCGGCATCGCGTAGAATGGCGGCTGCCTCCGGTGTGATGACCGACTGATCCCAGTCGAAGAAGACGATGAACTCGCGGGTTGGCTCCGGCGCCGGTGGCGGCGGTGGGGGCGCTGGCTCAGGAGCCTTTGCGACCGGCTTCGGCGCGGGTTTGGGTGCGGGCCGCGGCTTCAACGGCTCGTTCAGCAAGAAGCGCAGGCCGACGAAAACGGCATGATCTTCGTAGTCCGCATCGACGCTGCCGATGTTGGGCGAGGTCGGAAAATCGAGATCTTCAACATTCAGATAACGGTAATCGAGTGCCAGCTTGAGACGTTCGTTCAGGGCATACGCGGCACCCGCGCCCAACTGCCAAGCAAAGCCCCAGTCGTCGTCGTCGATCGAAGATGACCCAACCGGGGTCACGCCATCGTAATCGACATTAGCGATACCGAGACCACCGCCGATGAAAAGGTCAATTCTGTCGCTGACGCCGATGTCATAAAAGCCGTTCAACAGGGCGCTGATCGTGTCAACGTCGCCGCTGGCGCTGCCCGTATCACCCGTGATCGAATCGACTTCGGAAGGCCGGTACGCCCCTTCGACTTCGACCCTAAAGCCGGTGTCTCCCAATTCGAGACCCAAGACCACATGTGACGCAAAATCCGCGTCAGTGTCGACATCGACACTCGCGGGACTGCTCACATCTGCGTCTTGGGTGGCGTGGGCACCAATTCCACCTTGCAGGTACAAACCCTGGAAGAACCGGGTGCTGCTACTTGGCTGCTGCTGCGCCAACGCGGTGCTGCCGCTGAACATCGTAATAGCCGCGGCGGCCGCGAGAGCGGTACGAAGGGGAGCGCTACTGATCATGACCGAAACCTTTTTGAATATTTCCCTGCCAGCTTGATCTGCACGAAACGCCGACAAATTCTGGAACCAGTTTTCAACTGATAGCATAGCTTTTCTTTTGCGGTAACTATCGCTGTAATTACCGGCTTTAGAATAGCCTGCTCTGTGACATAAATGACACAGAATAGTTTTTGGCTATATCTGTGGGCTAATGCTTGTGTGATAATTGCAACTTATCGACTGCACGGCGATGTTTTGCGGCCAGATGATCCGACAGGGTCAAAAGCGATTGCACTAATCGTGCCAGCGCCGTTTGAGCGACGCAATTTTGCGCAGTTCTGTTGGCGATCGCGACGGCAGTCCACGCCGCAAGGACTGGTATGTCGAAACGATGCCATTTCCATTGCTGTGACCGGTCAAACCCGTTAAATCCGGCTCGCCATGTCTTCCGACACCGAAAACAAAGCATTGCTGCCGTCGGGCTTGCACGACCTTCTACCGCCGCGCGCCGCGCAGGAGGCTGATACGATACGTGCGTTGACCGACGCGTTCGCCGCGTTTGGCTATGAACAGGTCAAACCGCCCTTGGTCGAGTTCGAGAACACCCTGTCCGGCGCGGCCGAGAACGGCGGCGGCAGTCTGGCGGGACAGATGTTCCGGCTGATGGACCCCGCAAGCCAGAGAATGATGGCGATTCGCGCAGATATTACCTTGCAAGTGGCGCGCATCGCGGAAACCCGCCTGCGCGACACAGCGCGTCCATTGCGGTTGTCGTACGCGGGAGAAGTACTGCGGGTGCGCGGCAGTCAACTGCGGCCCGAACGTTTGTTTGCTCAAGCCGGCGTCGAGTTGATCGGTGCCGCGGATGTTTCTGCCGATGTCGAGATCGTTGTGCTTGCCGCCGAAGCGCTGGCCGCTGCCGGCATCGCGGCACCGACAATCGATTTGAACTCGCCTGCGTTGGTCGCCTATTTGCTCGCCGATATCGGCGTCGATGAGGCAGTGGTGACGCAACTGCGCGCGGCGTTGGACCACAAGGATGCGGCGGCCGTCCGCGATCTCACCCGCGCGCACGGCGTGGCGTTCGGGACGGCGGCGCGCGTGCTCGATGAATTGGTCGGCGCGGCGGGAACCGCGGAAGAGGTATTTCCGAGGCTGAAGGGGCTCGAATTGCCGGCGTCTGCGGCGGCCGAAGTGGACCGCCTGGAAGCGGTCGTCGCCGGCATCCGCGCGGCGGGGACCGATCTGTCGCTTACCCTGGATCCGGTCGAATACCGCGGGTTCGAATACCAAACCGGTGTGAGCTTTACCGTATTCGCCGGCGGCGTTCGCGGCGAGTTGGGACGCGGCGGGCGCTATATCACCGCGGCGGGCGAGGCGGCGACCGGGTTCTCGCTCTACCTCGACTCGATCATGCGGGCATTGCCCAATCCGCCGGCCGCCGACAAGGTGTATGTGCCGTTCGCCGCGTCCGTGGCCGACGCCGTCCAACTGCGTGCCGACGGCTGGATCACGGTTGCCGGCCTGGCGCCCGAAACCGACGTGCGCGCAGAGGCGTTGCGGTTACATTGCAGCCACTGCTGGCACAACGGTGAAATTTTATCTTTGAGCGATTGCGGCGGCGACGCGCCGACGGAGAAGTAAATGGCGAACGTCGCTGTCGTAGGGTCCCAGTGGGGCGATGAGGGCAAAGGCAAGATTGTCGACTGGCTATCCGAGCGCGCCGACGTGGTCGTGCGTTTTCAGGGCGGCCATAACGCAGGCCATACCCTGGTCATTGGGGACCGGACCTACAAGCTCAGCCTATTGCCCTCGGGTGTCGTGCGTCCCGGTAAAGTCGGCGTTATCGGCAACGGCGTCGTCGTCGACCCCTGGGCACTGCTGGCCGAGATCGAAACCTTGTCGGGGCAGGGGGTGTCGATCACGCCCAAGAATTTAAAACTGGCCGACAACGTGTCGCTGATCCTGCCCCTTCATCAACACCTCGATAATGCGCTGGAAGAAGCACGCGGCACCAACCGGATCGGCACGACCGGCCGCGGCATCGGACCCGCTTATGAGGACAAGGTGGGGCGCCGCGCGATCCGTTTATGCGATCTTAGCGACCGCGAAACGTTGGCCGCCCGGGTCGATCAGCTGCTGTTCCACCACAATGCGTTGCTGCGCGGTCTGGGTGCGGCGGAAGTCGACCCGGCGGAATTGCTGGTCAAGTTGCACGAGGTGGCCGACCGATTGCTTCCGTTCGCTGCGCCGGCCTGGCAGTGGTTGGACGAGATGCGGCGAGCCGGTAAACGCATCCTGTTCGAAGGTGCGCAAGGCACGATGCTCGACGTCGACCATGGCACATATCCGTTCGTCACGTCATCGAATACGGTTGCTGGACAGGCCGCCGCGGGCGCCGGCGTCGGCCCGGGCACGATTGGCTACGTCCTGGGTATCACCAAAGCGTATACGACGCGGGTCGGCAGCGGACCGTTCCCCAGCGAGCAGGATAACGATATCGGCGAACTGCTGGGCCAGCGCGGCAAGGAGTTTGGTACGGTGACCGGGCGCAAGCGCCGATGCGGATGGTTCGACGCGGTTATGGTGCGCCAGGCGGTGGCGGTCGGCGGGATCGACGGAATTGCGCTGACCAAGCTCGACGTTCTCGACGGGTTCGACGAGCTCAAGCTGTGTACCGGGTATCGCTTGGACGGCCATGATATCGCCTTCCTGCCACCGGGAATTGCCGCGCAACGCAAGCTCGAACCGGTTTACGAAACCCTCGAAGGTTGGAGCGAAAGTACCGCCGGCGCGCGCAGCTGGATCGACCTACCGGCCACCGCAATCAAATATATCCGACGCGTCGAAGAGCTCATCGGGGCCCCGGTTGCCCTGCTATCGACCAGTCCCGAGCGCTTGGATACGATATTGGTCCGCGATCCGTTCGCGGACTAGAAATTTTAAGCAAAATCGGCCGTTTGGTTGAAGATCAAGAGGTGATGTTAACCAAACATTACCTCCCTGCTCGCTAAAGTTGGCCCACTGGGCGGCCCGTCGGTGCGCCGGAACCAATTGGCTGCGTGCGGATGGCCGACCTGGCACTGGAAAGTGAAGAAGAAGGACTACCGGCTGAGCCGCAAACGGCTCACGCCGATGTCGCCGAATATCTGAGCGTCCCTACGTTGGACGGGCGTTGTCATGTGCAGCCCGGACAGCCGCTGCCCGGCCTTTCGACACCCAGCGCCCAGGCTTTTGGCGCCGTGGATAGTGAAGAGGCGACCCAAGATTTTTACGCGCTCATCACCGATCCCGAAATACCGTTTCGATTGAATGTCATTAATAACGCACGCGATTTGCGAAATTTCGCGGTCGTAACTCCGGTGCAAATGGGTAGCATCGACTGGCCAAAAACAGAGCGTCGTGAAACCTACTTGCTGCTGCGGCGGCCTCCAGGTGAACCGTTGATGGCTTCGATCGACGCGGAAATTCATCCCTTGAAGCTGCCGGATATCGCTAGCAATTTGATGAAGCCGATGGCGGCGCTATTAACCGCTTTGGCCGAGCATCGGCTCGCCCACCGAAGCATCAGGCCGAACAATCTGTTCCGCGCCGGCAAAGAAGGGCCCATCACCGTCGGTGAGTTCTATAGCGCGCCGCCGGGGTTCAATCAGCCGTCCATATTCGAGCCGATTGAGCGGGCGATGTGTCCGCCGGCCGGCCGCGGCTCCGGCGACATCGCCGACGACTTGTTCGCGCTAGGCGTGACAACGCTATTTCTCGCACTCGGCAAGAACCCTGTCGCCGGTCTCGACGACAAAACCATATTGTCCAGACGCGCTGAGATGGGAAGTTACGCGGCGCTGACGATGGACCACAAGCCGCCGGCCGATTTGGCGCCGGTTATTCGCTCGCTGATGCACGATATTCGGCGCGATCGATGGACCATAGAGGACTTGGCGCGGTGGGCCGACGTTGGTGTCGCCATCCAAGCGAAACCGTACACTATCGCGCGGGCCGATCGTGGCTTCGAGTTCGCCGAACGGCCCTATCACAATAGGCGCGCGCTGGCGTTGGCTTTTAGCCGCGACTGGGAGGTGGCGCGCGAGGTCGTTAAGACCGATGCGGTCGAACGCTGGACAGAGCGTAGCCTTAAAGACCGGGAACTGGCTCAACAGATCGCCGACTGCCGGCTAAGCGGCAGCGGCGGACCGCGGATGGTCGGCGACGACTTGCTGCTGGCGCGCACGATCATCACGCTCGATCCCGAAGGTCCGGTGCGGTTCCGGGGGTTAAGTGTCATGCCGGATGGACTCGGCGGGCTGGCCGCGCTGGCGGCAACCGATACCGACATCGCGGCCGATTTCAGCGAAGTGTTAACGTCGCAGTTGATTGAATTTTGGGTTCTCAGGCAATCCCGGCCGGAACATTGGGCAATGATCGGCAAAACCGACGCAGAGAAAATGCTAAAGTTCTTGGGAAAATCGGGGCCTGGCTTTGCGATCGAGCGATGCGCCTATGAGTTGAACAGAGGGTTGGCCTGTCAAAGCCCCCGTCTTAAAGCTGCCAATGCCGTGCAAATTCGCGACTTGATGGAAGCGCTTGAAGCCGGCGTGACGAAAGGCGAGCAAAATCTCGATCGGCACGTCGCGGCGTTTTTGGGCGCCCGCTATTCCGGCAGTATCGATAAAGAACTGAGCGAATTCGCCAATGCCCGCGACGGTGAGGCGGCGCTGGTCGCGCAGCTTAAAATTTTTGCCGCGGTGCAGTTCAAGCATGGGCCGCGAGAACTTCCCAATCTCGCTGGGTTGTTCCTCGACCATCTCGACATTCTTATTTCCCCCTACCAAAATGTCGCCTTGCGCAAGCGTCTGCGAAGCGCGGCAGAGCACGTTGTGCCGACCGGCAAACTACCGGAACTGCTGGGAATCGTGCGCAATCCGAAATATCTGAAGTTGGATAAAAAGGGGTTCGACCGGGCCCGGCAGCATTACCAAACGCTCGAGCGTCAAGCGCATGCCGAAGCGAACTCGCTCCCGCAGATGGGCGGACGTTCGCTGGTGCTCGGCCGTAAGGCAGCGGCGTATATCTCCGTCTGCATCTGTGCGGCGGTGGTGATGGTTGCCCTGGGCGGGTTCGGTTGATCGTGGCGAAGAAGAAAAAATCGCCGGCCCGCAAGCGGCCCACCAATGCTCGGGTCAATCGGCGCCGGACGGGCAGCCGCGGCGGCCTGCATGCGTTGGTGCTGACGTTTAGCCTGGTGGTGCTCGGTTTACTGGTGTTTGCGCCGTCAGCGCTGATTCTGTTTTTCGTCGGTATGGCGCCGACGGCGGTTGCGCTTATTATCGACCGCGACCCGCAGAAATACGCTTCGATCTCGGTGTCGGCGACGAATTTCGCTGGCCTCAGCCCTTACCTCGCCGACTTTATCTTCGGCACGCCAACCTTCAGCCGCGCCATCGAATTGATCGCCGACGTCTTCGTTCTGGTTGTCATTTATGGCGCAGCCGCTGCCGGATGGGTGCTGATTTTGCTCTTGCCGCCGGTGACCGCAATTGTCTTGAGGGTGATGGCCGAGAGCCGCATCCAATCGCTGCGCAAAGAACAGCGCCAGCTGGTCGAGGATTGGGGCGAGTCCGTGACCGGGCGGTGAGCCGCCTGATCTCTCATGCATCGCCGCTGGCAGCATGAGGTTCGGTGTCGGGGCGCGTGCGAACCCTTACGCGCCAAAGCCTATCGATGGATGAATGGCAGTGCCTGGTTACTGGACTGGCAATTACGATTGGGCGAGGCGCTGTTCCTTGGCCAGATTGCGGATCGCCTTCTGCAATTTTTCGAACGCCCGCACCTCGATCTGGCGCACCCGCTCGCGGCTGATGCCGTACTCCTTTGACAGTTCTTCCAAAGTCACCGGATTTTCTTTGAGGCGTCGTTCGGTCAGAATGTGGCGCTCGCGTTCGTTGAGTGCCGTCATCGACGTGTTCAGCATGTCGCGGCGTTTTTCCAGCTCATCTTCTTCGGCCAGCACCGCCTCTTGCGACTCCGATTCATCGACCAGCCAGTCCATCCATTCGCTGTCGCCATCGCCGTCGGCGCGCAGCGGCGCATTGAGCGAACTATCGGGTCCCGCGAGACGGCGGTTCATCGACACCACGTCGGCTTCGGACACGTCGAGCTCGGTGGCGATCTTTTCGACATTCTCTGGCGATAGGTCGCCCTCTTCCAACGCCTTGAGCCGGCCCTTCATCCGGCGCAGGTTGAAGAACAGCTTCTTTTGCGCCGCGGTCGTCCCCATTTTGACCAGGCTCCAGGAGTGCAGGATGTATTCCTGCATGGCCGCGCGGATCCACCACATGGCGTAGGTGGCGAGCCGGAAACCCTTGTCGGGATCGAACTTCTTGACCGCCTGCATCAGGCCCACATTGCCTTCGGAAATCATTTCCGCCAGCGGCAGTCCATAGCCGCGGTAGCCCATGGCAATTTTGGCGACCAGGCGAAGGTGGCTGGTGACCATTTTGTGCGCGGCGTCGACGTCGTCGTGTTCACGGTAGCGTTTCGCCAGCATGAACTCTTCGTCGGCGGTCAGCATGGGAAATTTGCGGATCTCCTGCAGATAGCGCGAGAGATTTCCCTCCGGTGTCAGACTGGGCAGATTGGGTGTTGCCATGAATTAGGTCCCTCCACACGCATAATATGGAACCGTCCACAACGCGGCCAATGGCCCCCAGACGTTGCGACGGGCGGTTGCGTGTTCTGTTATATATACAAATTAATATGGCTTTTCTGTGACTTGATTCAAGTATTTAAAGTGATTCTAAATTATCGATAAGAGTTTTCATGTCTTCCGGTAATAATGTTTCAAAAACCAGCCGTTTTCCGGTCGCCGGGTGATCCAAGCCCAAGCGGTAGGCGTGCAGGGCTTGGCGCGGAAACGCCGCCATGACCGCCCGTGCTTCGGCTGGGATCGCCGAGCCGCGCCGGTTTCGCTGGCGTCTCGGCGCCCGGCCGTAGACCGGATCGCCGATCAGCGGGTGGCCGATATGGGCCAGGTGGACGCGGATCTGGTGGGTGCGGCCGGTCGACAGCGTGCAGGTCAACAGGCTGGCCAGCGGCGCCGCGGCCGGTCCGAGGTGCCGCTCGGTTTCATAGTGGGTCAGTGCCGGTTTGCCGTTGCGGCTGACTACCGCCATTTTCTTACGGTTGCGCGGGCTGCGGCCGATCAATGTTTCGATATCGCCCGACGGTGGCCGGGGCGCCCCCCAGGCGATGGCGCGGTAGGCGCGGTCGATCGAGCGGGCGGCGAACTGGGCGCTCAGCGACGCGTGCGCGGCGGCGGTTTTCGCCGCCACCATGACGCCGCTGGTATCCTTGTCGAGGCGGTGGACGATGCCGGGCCGCCGCACGCCGCCGATGCCGGTCAGGCTGGGTCCGCAATGGGCGATCAGTGCGTTGACCAGGGTGCGGTCGGGGTTGCCCGGCGCGGGGTGGACCACCAGCCCCGCCGGCTTGTCGATGACGATCAAATCGTCGTCTTCGTAGAGGATCTCCAAGGGGATGTCCTGGCCTTGCGGGACCGCCGGCGCCGCGTCGGGCACCACCAAGGTAAAGCGGTCTCCCGCCGCTACCTTGTGCGAGGGCTGGCGCAGCGCCACGCCATCCTGGCTAAGGTGGCCATCGACGATCAACGCTTTGACCCGTGAGCGCGACAGCCCGTCAATTGCCGCCGCGAGTACGGCGTCGAGACGATGGCCCGCCGCGTTGGCGGGGGCGCGGACGGTGATCGCTTTGTCTTTGCCGGCCATGGTTTAGGCCCTAGACTGCCGGCCGGTCGAACCGGACGGGGTGGGCATCGGTGCATGCGCTGAAAGCAGTGGTCATCATTTTGGCGGTGTTGATTGTCGTCGCCCTTGTGGCGGTTATATGGGCGATATTCAACCTTGATACGACGGCCGACACGCGCCCACCCGACGACAGCAATGTCGCCGAACTGGCCGAACCCCTGTCGCTCGGCCTGCCGGCGGGCTGTAAAATCGTCGCCATGGAACTCGATGGCAGACGCCTCGCCGTTCGCACCGAGGGACCGGCGGAGTGCGAGCGCATATACATCGTCGATCTTACCCGCGGCAACGTCGTCGGCACGGTGGGGCGCTAAATGGCGGCTAATTTTGCCAGCGATAATGTCAGCGGCGCGTCGCCCGAGATCGTCGCCGCGCTCGCCGCGGCGGCCGAAGCCAAGGCGATGCCCTACGGCGCCGACGACTGGACGGCGCGGGTCGAGGCCAAATGCGCCGAGTTGTTCGAAACCGAGGTCGCGGTCTTTCCCGTCGCTACCGGCACCGCCGCCAACGCGCTGGCGCTGGCCGCGCTGACGCCGCCCCATGGCGCGATCTACTGCCATCCGCGCAGCCATGCCTATGTCGATGAATGCGGCGCGCCCGAGTTCTATAGCGGCGGCGCCAAGATGGTCGCCGTCGAGGGGGCCGACGGCAAGATTTCTGCCGACGATCTGGCAGCGGTACTCGTCAACGCGCGCTCGCACGGCGTCCACAACGTCCGCCCCGCCGCGCTGACCGTCTCGCAAGCGACCGAGGCGGGCACCGCCTACACACCGGACGCGCTGGCCGCCTTGGCCGAGGTCGCGCACGGCCACGATATGGGCGTGCACATGGACGGCGCGCGCTTCGCCAACGCGATCGTCCATCAGGATCTCAGCCCGGCCGCCGCGACCTGGCGCTGCGGCGTCGACGCGCTCAGCTTCGGCGCCACCAAGAACGGCGCGCTCGCCGCCGAGGCAGTGATCTTTTTCCGCCCCGAACTGGCGCACGAATTTGGCGAGCGCCGCAAGCGCGGCGGCCATCTGTTGTCGAAGCTGCGCTTCATCAGCGCCCAGCTCGACGCCTATCTGAGCGACGATCTGTGGCTCGCCAACGCCCGGGCCGCCAACCGCGCCGCCGCCCGCCTGACCGACGGCCTCGCCGCCATCGCCGGCGCGCGGCTGGCCTACCCGGTCGAGGCCAACGAGGTATTCGCGGTTCTGCCCGAGGCGGCGATCGACGCGCTGGAAGGCGAGGGGTTCGGCTTCTACCGTATGGGTGGTGCCGGGATGATCCGCCTGGTCGCCTCGTTCAACACCCGCGACGCCGACGTCGA